>ERZ780168.2429-NODE-2429-length-16569-cov-3.548504_pt1 | contig 16569 bp, 10 predicted proteins | sample MGYA00510981_ERZ780168 | MGnify/ENA primary metagenome ERZ780168 (study PRJEB29588, sample SAMEA2158769) | human gut metagenome | biome: human gut; feature: human-associated habitat; material: faeces | place: Denmark | collected 2008/2010 ...
GGAGGCCCCCGAAGCCGAACTCGGCGATTTCGCGCTGACGCTCCGCCAGATCACGCAGGGTCTTGGTGAATTCACTTCTGAGTTCGCGAGATACGACATGCTTCCTCCCGGAACTGAGATAAAATCCTGACAAACAACAAGCTCCCCGGAATCCGGGGAGCTTGTTGTTTTCGAGAAAGAGCCTTTCTTAATCAACTGAAATGGGCGGCGGTATTCCGTCCCTTTGGTTCTACTTCATGATCACGAATCCGTCAAGCATAAAGAGCTGCCTGCCCTTCATCTCGCCCGCGAACCAGCCTTCGTAGCCGCTCTCCGCAACCAGGAACACCGCGTGGCGTCCGGTCACCGCCTTTATTCTGGCTCCCGCTGTTCCGCTGTCCTCCGCGAAATCAACCGTGCCGAGCTCCTCGCCGTCCTCGGAATCAAGCCGGACGTGCACGCGCCCGCGGGAGCCCGTACCGCGCAGCTTCAGCCGTATCTGCATGGTTTTTGACGCGAAGTCCTCGCCGAAATCGAAGTACTTCCAGCCCATCACGCAGCCGTCGGTGACGTTCACGATCGGACGTTCAAACACGCTTGTTTCCGTGATGTAGCAGCCGCCCTTGAGTACGCAGGCGGTGTCTGCCTGTGTAAAATCATAGGGGTTCAGCGACTCCTCAAAGCCGAGGGAGGTCATCTCCACCTGTGGTATCGTGCCGTCCGGAAGTATTTCGATACGCTCAACGCAGCCCCTTCTGGACATGATCGTGCCGTTTGTCATGCGATGATAAAAAATGTACCACTGGCCGTTCACGCAGCAGACCGAGCCGTGATCGTTTCCGCCCGGGAAGTCAATCCCGTTGTCGATGATGGTACCGCGGTAGGTGAATGGACCCGTCGGGGAATCGGAAGTCGCGTAGTCAAGGCAGCTTCCGCGCTGTGGCGAGTATATAAGATAGTACGTCCCGTTTATCTTGCGCGGGGAGCACGCCTCGAAGAAGCGGTGCGGCTCCGCAGTCGGGATTATGTCCAGCTTGTAGCTCCCGGGGACTGCTTCGTACATGTTGTCCTTCAGCTCGCACATGTAGCTTCCCTGATAGCCGCAGTAGACGTACACCCTGCCGTCGTCGTCGACCAGCACGCCGGGGTCGATGAAAGTGCCGTTGTCGTAGTGGTTCGGAATGTCGTACTTATACCGGGACAGCAGCCTGAACGGACCCTCCGGGCGGTCGGCGACTGCAACACAGCCCTTTGCATTCACGATGTACGCGTATAGATAGTATTTGCCGCCGCGCTCCACAACGTCCGGGGCGAACAGCAGTTCGTCTGTCCAGTCCACGTCCGAGGGGGAGTCGTGACCGTCGCGGCTGCGGAAAATGTCGCCGTGGCACACCCACTTCGTGGGGTCGCTCACCGGCGCAGACCACACTTTCAGCTTGTAGTCGCAGAAGTCGATGGAATCCTTGCGGTCATGCGAGCCGTAAACGTAAATTCTGTCGCCGAATACTCTCGGTTCTCCGTCTGGTATATATTCCCAGTTTGGTAAGTATGGATTTGCCATAATTATGCACCTCACATTATTATTGTTTCAAAAAACTCCGTATTGAAGCGGTCGGGTTTGTAACTATTATTATATCAAAGTTGGTCAGATTTCACAACGATTAACACGACATAATACAGCATTTTTTTGCCTTTTTAACGAAATGTAACTTTTTCACGACTTTTGGCCAAAATATACATATTTGTGTTGACTTTTTTTATGATTAGTGCTAAAATAATATTTAAGCAAAGTAAATAAAGAGTTTTTCGACGCAGGTCATTGAGATACCGGGGTGGCTGCACCGCGGCTTATACTCGTGTAGAGATTTCGGCGCATGCCGTGGAATTTTTAGAAGGAGTCAAAGTATGAAGAATCTAAAAGTAGCGACCAAACTTATCATTTCATTCGGAGCGGTCATAATCATGACCATCGCATGCTCTCTTGTATCGGTCATCGGACTGAAGAGCGTGCATGGTAACGTAAATCTCATGATCGATACAGAGATCAAAAGCCTCCTCAGAGTCAAGGATGTAGAGATACAGGTAGAGACCATCGGCAGAACCGTTCGCGCGGGTGTGCTTGAGGATGACAACAATGTCGAAACACAATATATCAATGAAGCGACAGCCGCTGCCGCGACCATGATGGAAAAGCTCGACCTCATTACATATTCCGGCACTGACGCAAGGATCGATGAGTTCAAGTCCGTATGCAATGAGATCAACACGATACTTCCCGAGGTGATCGCAATAGTAAACGACGGCACCAAAGAGGAAGGGCTGGCAGCGTACAACGATAAGCTGTCCCCAAAGATCGTCCAGTGCCTTTCTATCGGCGATGACGCCGACACAGCCCTGACTGCAGCGTGCAGTGGCACAAGATCTGCAACAACATCGGAAACAAACGCCGTAACTAACGTTGCAATTATCGTAGGCATATTTGCCCTTGCGCTGGGCGTAGGTGGTATCATCAACCTGACCAATCTTATCACAAGGCCCATCGCAGAGATCAAGAACGCGCTCAACAAGATCGCAAAGGGCGAACTTGACAGCCAGATCACCTATGTAAGCCGCGATGAGTTCGGCGAGATGGCAGATGCAATGCGCGCTACCAACGACAGCCTCAGCAAGCTCATCAAGGACAGCTCATACATGTATGGCGAGCTTGCAAATGGCAACTTTAATGTACACTCGAACGCGCGCGAAGTTTATAAGGGAGAGTTCGCTCCGCTGCTTGACAACCTGAGAGTACTCGCATACGGTCTCAGCGACACCATGGCTCAGATATTCCAGTCAGCTGACCAGGTCGACTCTGGTTCCGAGCAGGTTTCCGCAGGCGCGCAGGCTAATGCACAGGGTGCAACTGAGCAGGCTGGTTCAGTTGAGGAGCTGGCAGCTACCATTGAAGAGATATCCGATAAGATCACCAAGAATGCTGACGACTCCAAGACTGCAAGCAACAGCATGGCAGAGGTCGGCAAGCAGGCTGAACTCTCCAACGACCGCATGAAGGAAATGCTCGGCGCTATGCAGGAGATCAGCGATACCTCCGCACAGATCAGCGATATAATCAATACTATCGAGGATATCGCATTCCAGACCAACATTCTGGCGCTCAATGCTGCTGTCGAGGCTGCAAGAGCCGGCGAGGCAGGTAAGGGCTTCGCGGTAGTTGCAGACGAGGTAAGAAACCTTGCTTCCAAGTCCGCAGCTGCTTCCCAGAACACCGCAGACCTTATTCAGCGCTCCATCAGGGCGGTTGAGAACGGCTCTCACATCGCAGACGATACCGCAGAGGCTCTCAGCGACGTTGTAAAGCAGATTGAGGATATCGTAGTAACCATCGACCGCATCTCTTCCGTAAGCGAGGAGCAGGCGCAGTCCATCACTCAGGTTACAACCGGTATCGAACAGATCTCCAACGTTGTTCAGACCAACTCCGCAACAGCAGAGGAGAGCGCGGCAGCTTCCGAGGAGCTCTCCGCTCAGGCCACTGCCATGAAGTCACTTGTTTCCAGATTCAAGCTCAGAGAAGCAAGAAAGAACTGATCGTTCCTTTAACTGAAATCAGAATTATAGATAGGAGGACAGAAATGTCCTCCTTTTTTATTCCTGTTTTCAGATCATTGTGGTAAATAGTTCTTGTCGCCTATTTACAAATCGCCGTAAATATGTTATAATATTTTAACGGTTTTCTCCGATGGCTGGGTACCCGACGACGACTATAAAATAACCGAGCGCCAGTGGTATCGGGATGCAGCGGCATCCGATTCCGCAGTCATAACCGAACCGTACATCGACGCGCGCACCGGCGAGATGGTGATCACTATTGCGAAAGCGTACAAGCGCGGCGGAAACGTCGCCTGCGTTACCGCCGCTGACATGTTCCTGACCGAGGTCAGCAGCATCATTTCCAGATACAGCTTCTCCGACGTCGGCTACCCTGTCCTGACCGACGCTTCCGGCAGCATTATTATCCACCGCAGCGAGGAACTCATGCCCTATGTCGACGGCTCCGGCAGCGAACACTACACCAGCTACTCCGATACAATCAGCGCGGTTTCCGGCGAAAAAACCGAGGACGGCGTTACCTCCCGCACGCCGAAGGACTACGACGGTACCTCAAGATTTGTGATTTCCGAGGTAATACCCTCCGCCGGCTGGACACTGAGCTACGCCATGGACAGTTCCGAGCTTTACAAGGACGCCCGCAACATCATCATTATTTTCGTGGTCATTATTCCCGTGATCATCGCGCTTGGAGCGTTCATCTGTGCTCTGGTGATCAAACGGTGCTTCAGACCTCTCGCGGCGATAAAAGACTCTCTCAGTGATATACGCACTGTCCTCGGCGGAGTGTTCAGCGAGATTTCCGAAGCGGCGGGAGCAGTCTACAGCGGCGCCAACAACATCTCCCCGGGCGCTAACGAGCTTGCAGAGAGCGCGTCCCGGCAGACCGCTGTAGTCGAAGAAATTTCAGGCTGCGTTTCGGCGGCCAACAGCATGATCTCTGAAAGCTCTGGGCTTGCGGCAGGACGACCGCGCTTATCAGCGAAGCTGCCTCCGCTGTAAGAAACGGTCAGCAGCTCGCAGACGACACCGCCGAGACCCTTCGCAGCGTAACTGAGAAGATGGCGGAGGTCGACAGATCGATAACCGCGATAATCAGCTCCGCTGGGGAGCAGAGCCGCCGCATGGCTGAAATATCCGAAAAGACCGGTCTGATTTCAAAATATGTCATCACCTCGGCGGCAAACGCACAGCAAAGCGCCGGTGCGGCTGTGGAGCTTGACAAACAGTCCTCAAAGCTGAAGAAAATGACAGAGGGATTCAAAGTATAATGGAAAACACAAAATGTCCCGTTGCCAAGAAGTGCAGCGGCTGCCAGTTATCAAACCTGTCCTACGAGCAGCAGCTCGCATGGAAGCAGAAGGACGTCGCCGGGCTGCTCGGAAGCTACAGCGAGGTTTCCCCGATAATTCCGATGGAGCCGCCCTGCGGATACCGCTGCAAGGTGCAGGCGGTATTCCGCAGCGACCGCAGCGGCAGGATAATTTCCGGCGTGTATCAGTCGTCCAGAAACGGTATCGTCGGTATTGACCGATGCATGGTTAACGACCCGCGCGCCGATGAGATCATCGTCGGTATCCGGGAGCTTATGCGCTCCTTTAAAATACGCCCGTGGGATCCCGGCACCGACCGCGGATTCATAAAGCACGTGCTTGTGCGCATTGGCAGGAACACCGGGGAGATCCTGGTGACGATCGTCGGGGGGACGTCGATGTTCCCGAAGAAGCGCGACTTCGTTACCGCGCTGGTCAAGAGATTCCCTGCGATAAAGACCGTGACCTTCTCGGTAAACCGCAGCCCTGATTTTCTGACCCTTGGCGACCACGCGGAGGTACTTTTCGGCGAAGGCTACATCATCGACGAGATATGCAGGAAGAAATTCCGTATATCGCCGCAGTCGTTCTACCAGGTAAATCCGGTGCAGGCGGAGAAACTGTACAACTTCGCGATAAACGCGGCAAAGCTGACGAAAAACGACACGCTCCTCGACGCATACAGCGGTACCGGCACCATCGGAATCATCGCTTCCGACCGTGTTAAGGCGGTTCAGGGTATCGAATATAACTCCGCGGCGGTCAGGGACGCAGTGCAGAACTGCAAGCTGAACGGGATCACCAGGAACGCGGCGTTCAACCGCGGCGACGCCGGAGAGTACCTCCGGGAACGCGCAAAAAAGGGAGTCCGCTTCGACGAAGTGATAATGGATCCCGCCCGCGCCGGCGCTGACAAGCAGTTTCTGCGCGCGCTGTCCGTCATCAGACCGGAACGCATCGTGTATATCTCCTGCAACCCGGTCACTCTCGCGCGAGACCTCCGCACGCTGACGAAAAACTACAATGTCGAGTGCATTCAGCCGTTCGATATGTTCCCGTTTACGCGGCACGTTGAGTGCGTGGTTTCGATGTCACGGAAAGAGGAGTAAATTGGGATTGTTGGCTTAACGGTGCGGCTTAGGCGTGCTGGGGCAAATGTGCTGATTTTCCGTTTTATAGGTGATTTTCGTTTGTGGTAATATGTCCACGGCGGCAGCAGTTCCGTAGCGATACACGGCGGTGGGGTCGGGTGTACGGAAGTGCTGTGTTGGTGAGCAGAAAAGTTGTTTTCTGTTGTGCAATATATAATGTGATATCAAAATTCCTTGAAAACGCAAATGATTCTCGATTTATGGTTGGATATGCATTACATTGATTTCAGGAGGTTGTATGAAAAGAAGGTATAAGATTTTAATATTTGTAGTCTTTATCTTATCTATTATATGGTGTACTTTTAATATTAGCACCTATATTCATCAACGAAATTGGATTACTACGACAGCTACAATAACATTTGTTGGATTACCGGGTGGTGTCGTGTTTGGAACATATACAGATATAAATAATCACACCCACTCCGATGTAACTTTATATATTGAACCTTTTTATAAAGGTGACAATGCTAACGTTGATAGACTAGTCGGAAAGAAAATTGACATAATATATAATCCATTAACTGGAGAAGTGGCTAAGAGCAACACCATGTACTATTGGATTTCATTATTTCTGTTTTTATTGTCATCGTTATCATTGTGCCTCTGTATTAAAAATCCGTTCACACATCTTACAAAACGACAAAAGAAATAAAACTCTTTATCAAAAATACGCGAGTTGACAAATTCAGCTCGCTTATTTTTTGTTGTAGATGATATTCCTGTGCGCATGGGAACATTCTTACATAATCCAAGTGTAAAATTGAGAAATTCCAGTTCATAGGAAGCAAAATAACCCTCTGGACCATCATAGCTTGGAGGGTTTGTGTGTTTATGATTATCTTTCAACATCGACCTTAATTCCCGACTTCAACTCCACAGAAAATCTATCGTCCCAGACTACAATCTCCTTAAGCCACCGCAGACATTGTTTGCAACGGCTCGTGCCACGTTGAGTGCGTGGTTTCGATGTCCCTCAGAACTGAATAAAACTACCGGCAGGGAGCATTGCTCTCCACCGGTTTTGATTTTCAGTTTTCAGCCTGAGTCACTTCCGTGAGCCGAACTCCCTGTCGAACACGCGGAAATTCGTGTCGTCACGCTGGGAGCAGTACACGGCGAACTCCACGGTTTCAAAGCGCTCCATGAAGCCCTCAAGCGCGGATCTTATCCCCGCCGCGACTACCTCCGGCGGATTCATGAACGCACCGCAGCCGAACGCGCCGAGTATAACTACATCGCACCCGTGCTGTGCGACTATGCTGAGTATGCGCTCCATGCGCTTCTCGTGGAGCTTCCGAAGGTCGACGTCCGAAATGCTGACTGCGCTGTGTCCGTCGTAATTCATCGAGTTGCTCGGCTTTTCCCGCAGGTTCGGAGCCGCGCAGGTGATAACGTCCACGCTGTACCATTCTTCCTGCGGCATTACCTCCGGAAACGAGCTGTCCGTCTTGAACACCACAACTCCGGGAGTGTATATGCAGTCGTCGCTGTGGAGCGGATCCGGCGCCGCACGGTGCGGAGTATAGAACCCGCTCCACATATCCGGCTGAATTAGGTTCATGTACAGCGTCGAACAGCGGCATATCGCCTCCTCCTGCGCTGAGGAGCCGTTCTTAACTCCGCCGCCTGGGTTGGACGCCGAAGCGAAATTCAGCACGCACACGCGCTTCCCTGCCCTGGCGTAGCCGGCGGCGGCTTCCAGTGTGCGTTTGCGGCTCACCACGACCTTCGCGGCGGCGCCCTTCTGTATCATAGGAAGCTCCACCCAGTCACCCTCCGGTATCAGAGACTGCGCGCCGCTTGATTCCTTTATCGCCGATCTCAGAAACGGATCGGTCCTGCACATCGACATCGTGTTTTCGAATATTTCTATGTTTTCCTGCCTGCCCATAATTGCCTCCTGATCATCGGAATTTTCTGCCTATATCTATATATTAGCATATTTCCGGTGATTCATCAACACTTATCTGCGCAATTTTCGATTCAGTTTATTTGCTGTTATTCCCGGTGAGCATCTGCCATTCATTACGTGTGATGGCGTACACCTTTGTAAGCTCGCTCTCCGCGTCGGCGTACTCGTCTACCTGGGTACAGCCCCAGCTTTCCGCAGTGCGGCATGACGGCAGGTTCGCCGCTTTCATGTATGAATAGACCGCATTGAACGGCGTATTGCAGAAAGCCCAGTCCCTGACCGCCGAAGCGGATTCCTTTGCGTACCCGCGCCGCTGCATGTCCCTGCGGATATGGCAGCCTATCTCCGGCTTTATCTGACCGTTTATTAGCTGCATAGTCAGCCCGCAGTCGCCTATCATCTCGCCGTTTTCACGGAGGCACACCGCCCACAGCCCGAACCCGAATACACTATAGCGCTCAATATTGCGGTCTATCCAGCCGCGCACCCTCGCCTCGTCAAACGTGTATGGATAATGCTGCATGATGTCCGAATCCGCCAGCACGGCGTACAGCGGCTCATAATCTGCGGTTGTCATCTCACGCAGATACAGCCGCTCCGTTTCAATACGCATGTTTCCTCCTCTTACGTCCGGAAAAAACAGCAGGAAACCGGAGTTCCCTGCTGTCTGGTTTACTTCTTGAGTCCTACGACTGAACGGAGTATCGCAGCCGAATCAATTGCATTGACAAATCCGTCGCCGTTGTAGTCGCATGTGTCGTCAAGCTCCATCGTGCCTACGCACATCTTGAGTATCGCGGAAGCGTCCCTGGCGTCTATCGTCGTACTGTTGTCAGCGTCGCCGGGGAGCCTCGTCCGGGTGTCCAGCATGAGGACGTAATCGCCGCCGTTCGCCGGAACTACCTGGGCAACGCCGGTGCTCGAAATTATCTTCGAAGTATCAACAAAATCAAGCTGGTGCGAATCCTCGTTATACCTGAACAGATTTGCAAAGCGGTTGTTCACCTTCTTGCCGGTCTTGACGTAAAGCACCGCGCCTATCTTATTCTTGCCGTAGGTGTGCACTCTGACTATCTCGCTGTCTCCGGAGCTGTCGATAAGCACCATCGGGATATAAACGTCGCTGGTCTTTAATCCCACGCTGAGGGAAGCCACCGTCTTTTTCAGCGCACCGGTGTCGACTACCCAGCTCAGCATGTCGTTTACCACGAACTCCAGCGTGATCTTCTTCTTCATCGCGGTGTTGATGATATCCGCAGGTACGGACGTGTTTCCGTTCAGATTGATAACAATGCGGGAATTCTTCGCAGCCGCCGCTATCTTCTTCTGGAGCTGCGTCCAGCCCTTCACCAGGCTTCCCACCATTGTCGGGGCGGATACCGTCCCATCGGTAGTGTTGTCTTTGTCGGTGTCGGAAGTACCCGGGTCGGTGGTAGTATCGTCCTTCTTGCCATCGTCCTTGCCGGAATCGCTCGGCTTATTGTCAGAGTCAGAACTGCTTGACGAACGTCTGCGCACCACGATATTGAACGCAGCCGTGCATCCCTGATAATAAACTGTAAGAGTCTGCTGACCCAGTACCCAGCTATCAAAATCCTGGATCATGCTCTCGGTCATGTAAACTGTTTCCGGAGCCTTGGTCTCGTCAATGTACGTTACCTTGATAAGGCCGCCTACGACATTCAGCTTCTCGCCCATGTAGTAGGAATACTTTGCAGGCCGCTTGACTATCTCGATACTCTTAACGCCGTAGTCCTTGCCGACGGTGTAGGTGTACGTCTTAACAAGGCTGTCGTCAATGCTCGGGTCGTTGGACTTCGCATAGGTATACAGCTTGTATGTCACGACCTGATTATCCACGCGCTTGAGGGTTATCTTGGTTCCCGACTTGTACAGAATTCCATTATATGTGGAGGTTATCGGAGTGTCGATGGAATAGTAGATATCAGCCTTGGCTGTCGCGCAGGAGAGCGTGAGCGTGATCGCGGTTTCGCTGGCGGTGTCAAGAATGCTCGGCACCGGTACCGCCGCCTTTTCCTTGGGCACGGTTATTTTGTAGATAAGATCCTCGCTGATGTCGGAATCCTTCCAGTTGTCATTCGGAGCCTTCGCATAGGTGCGCAGCGCGAATGTCTTTGTGCTGTTCGCAGCAACCTTCAGGTCAAACGGACCTGTGTACTCGATGAATCCGCTGGACTTTGTTGCGTTCGGGTCGAGGGTATAGTATATCTTCGCGCCGGGAGTTTCGGTATTGAGCGTGATCGTCAGCGAGCTGGCGTAGTTTCCCGGCTCAGGAGTTGGCTTCGGGGTCTGGGTCTTTTTCTTCTCGATAACTACCTTGTATACAAATGTGGATACGTCGCTCTGCTTCATGCCGGGGGCTGTGGCTATCGCCTTTATGCAGTAATACAGCGACTGCCCGGGCACGCCGGAAAGCGTGATCGGCTCGATATACTTCGTGCCGCCGGTCTCGGTGGGGTCGGCGAGCTTGGAGATATCGCTGATGTTCTCGTACGCTTCGATGTTATAGTAGATGGTCGCGCTGTTTACCGCGGATTCAAGCGAGATATCCTGCGGGGAATTGAACACGGTGGTCCCCTGACCTTCCACGGTATCGGGAGGGTATGACCAGGGCGCAGGAACCTTCGACGCTTCCTCAACATAGATCTGCGCCGTTACGGTCATCTTCGCGGAGTCCTCCTCCATGTAATCGGGGACTCTTACCTTACCGGTAAATGTGACTGTCTGGGCAGTGCCTATCTTGGGGTTGTAGGGAGTTCCCTTGTCGGTTATCGCGGTGGTGAGATCCCATGTAACGCTGCATGTCTCGGAAATACGGTTATCCTTTGTGCCGACAACTGTTACCGTCTTGGGGAGGTAGCTGCTGTCCATCTGCGTAACGGTGGTTCCGCTGGACACGTTGGCGACCTTTCCGGGGGATACAGCTCTGTAGTCGGTGAGCTTGCCGGTCTTTTCGAAGGTGTAAACGATCGTGAACGTACCGGTGTCGTTAGTGGAGCCGGAGCATCTCACTCCATTCACGTAAACGTCGGGAGTACGCAGGAACACGTAGTTCGGGCTGTTAGGGATAACCTCCACCAGCATGGTGTACTCTGTGTTGTACTCAGCCAGGGCGCTGCTTCCGGAGCCGCCCTTCCACTGAACCGCGCCGAAATCGGATATTTCGAACGTTTCGGTCTCGTAGTCGGGAGCCGAGGGGTCAAGCTCCGCGGAGATATCAAGCGCCTGCCCGCCTACCGGCTGGTCGACGATAATGTGTATCTCAGGGATATTGGAGCCGGTGCTGGAGCGCATCGCAACAGTAAACGAGCCGGTCAGCACGTCGCTGTCCTGCTTTTCGTTGTGCTTACCAATAACCTTTATCCAGCTCTGAACTCTCTTGTTTACCACGCCTGTTATCATAATTCCGCGGCTGGAGTAGTAGGTGTGGTCGTTGTCGTAAATAAACGGCAGAGAGTTCAGCTCGTCCTCGCTGGAGGCAACGATGTAATAATAGGTTACGTTATCTTCCTTCGGGAGATCGAGCTTTATGTAGGTGGTCTTGTCAAACGTGGAGCCGTCGGGGTTCTCGCTTGAGAAAGACGGCTTCTGCACCTTATCCGCAGGGTCAACTGTAATTTTCGCCTTTAGCGTGAACTTTGTCTTTGCACCGGCGCTTGTCGAATCTATATCGTTGAGCCTGTTAGTGGGTACGGTGGCAGTTCCGACTATGGTAAATGTCATTCCAGTTACGTTTGTCTGGTCGTAGCCGGTGCCCTCGTATGTGAAGCTGCTTCCGGATTTCCAGGTCACCGGAACATTCGCGAAGGAAAGACCGCTGCCCTCTTTGTCCTCGGTGTCAATAGTTACAGTTCCCGGCAGCAGACCTTCGATAACGTCGGTCTTGGAGTGGGATGGTATGGTAAAGAACACCGTTGTGTAATCGGCGCTGAAACCGTACTTGGGGTCGCCGGACGGCACGAAGCGCGCTCCGGTCGCCTTTGCTTTCTTTGTAGCCTGGTAAGTCGAGAAGTCGAACACGGCGAAGATCGAGCCGGTGTCGCCTATCCACGACTTTGCGGTGATATCGCTGGAAGTGGGGTTTATCGGGTCGTTGACATAATATGCTATATCAACTCCGCCGGCATCGGCGGTATTTCCCGCTGCAAGGACATACTCCGCAACGGCGTAGTAATGCCTGTTATAACCAAACTCGGTAACAGAATTTGCCGGAAGAATTACTCTGCCGTTAGAGCCGTAGCTGGGCGAGCCTTCGTACCAAGACACATTCACGTTGCTGAGTGTGCCTGCGGTTATATTCGATGAAAAGTTTGACTTTATGCTGGACAGACTGATACCGACCTCTGGCACGGGAATACCAGTCGACGTTGTATTTACAAGAAGCGGCTTGACCGTAAACGCCGACGCAACGCCAGAAGAACCAATCAGCCCTCCAAGCGCCGCCGGGTCAGTCAACGTGAACATTAGTGCCAGCGCTGTAAACGCTGCCGCGATTCTTTTTCTGAGCTTCATACAAATACCTCCGGGATATTATAGAATGCCAGGCTGCTGTGAGCCGGACTATAATGCATAATTATACACTCTATATTATATAATATTTTCCTCTTTAAGTCAATAGAAAAAGCAAACTTTTACAGCACTTTGGGCAAAATTTCCATAGAAAAAGCCCCCGCCGCATGCGGGAGCCTCTTTGTCAATTCTTCGAGACGGTGAAAACCGTTCCGCCGCCCGTGAATTCCGCCGTTAAGCCGCGCTCCGCAAAGTACCCGGCGATGAACCCGCACAGCGCGTCATTCTCCTCGTCGAGCGAGAAATACTGACCTCCGCAGCCGTCATGAAAGTGTACATGATCCGGGAAATGCTCTGCGCACGCCTTTTTCAGCTCCAGGACCTCGGCGTATTGAAAAGTATAGCTCATTTGTTCTCCTCCTTGTATCCCTCGCAGCCGCTGAGGTACCGCCTTACCTCGCTGATGTAGACCTCCCCGATATCGCTGAGTATGCTGTGCTTTTTCATCACGTAGCCTATCTCCATGACGGTGTTGCGGTTGTTCTCGTCCTCGCGGAACGGCACCGCGCGGTACTCGTTTCCGTTCAGCTCCTCGCAGATTATGCCGGAGCACAGCGTGTATCCGTTGAGACCCACCATGAGATTAAGCTGAGTAGCGCGGTCGGTGCTCCTGATGATGCGCGGATAGTCGTTGTCGGTGAGTATCTCCTCAGCAAGGAATCCGCTCGCGCCGTCACCCTGCTCGAACACCAGGCAGGGGTAATCCGCGAGCTGCTCAAGCCCGATCGACTTCTCGTTCGCAAGCGGGTGATCCTTCCACAGGTAGACGTACGCACGGCAGTCGATAAGCGGAACGAACTCCAGCTCCAGCTCGTGGAGCATTTTCCCGATTATCCGCCGGTTGTAGTCGCACTGGTAGATTATCCCGACCTCGCTGCGGAATCCTCCCACGTCGTGCAGTACGTCCATCGTGCGGGTCTCACGTATGGCGAACTCGAAATTCAGCGTGCCGAAATTCTTAACCATCTCAACGAACGCCTTTACCGCAAAGGAATAATGCTGCGTGGAAACTCCGAATTTCCGCTTTGCGCCGCCGCTCCCGCCGTACTTCTGGTGCAGCAGCTCGTACTGCTGGTAGACCTGACGCACGTACATCAGAAAATCCGCGCCCTCAGCGGTGACGGAAACTCCCCGGCTGCTCCTGACGAAAACCTGTATCCCTATTTCCTTTTCAAGCTCCCTGACCGCGCTTGTAAGCGACGGCTGCGAGATAAAAAGCTGCTCCGCCGCCTTGTTCATCGAGCCCTGCTCCGCTATTGTCAGCGCGTACTTCATCTGCTGCAATGTCATAGTGTTTCTCCTGTGAATGTGTTTATGCTGCGATTATAGCACATTCAGCGCGGGTTGTCAAGAATTATTATATGCAGGTGGTCATGCAATAGAGCTCGTCTATAGCAAAACGGCGCGTCTCCGGAGAAACGCGCCGTTCTGTCAGCGTTATGACCATATTATTTGTTCAGGAACGCCCCGAGCTTCTTGTCCTCGGTGCGGATATGGCTCACCAGCAGGCTCACATGCCCGTTGAGCTTCGCAAGGTCCGCAATGCTGCAATTATCGGACATTCCGGCTGTTATTTCACGCAGGGTCTGCTTGTACTTCTCGTGGAACGCATGGTGCGCTTCATATCCCGGGTAGCCGCTCTGCTTCTGAAGCTGCTCCTCATGCGCGAAATGGCGGTCAACGTAGTCGTTCAGGAACTTTACAGTGCTGCTCACCTGGGCGCGTCCCTTGCCGGCGCTGCATGCGTCAAGCAGCGCGTTGACGGCGTTCAGGAGTTCACGGTGCTCATTATCAATGATTCGGTTTCCTGTTTCAAGATCCTTTGTTAATTCATACTTCATAGTATTCTCCTTTTCAGGTTCGGAACATATGTATTCCGGATACTAAAATGACCGCCTATAAAAGACAGCCTATAGTATAATTTTAGCCGCGCAGAAATACGCGGCTAAATATGGCGGACAGGGAGGGATTCGAACCCTCGAACGGGTTTAATCGTTACACGATTTCCAATCGTGCGCCTTAGACCAGCTCAGCCACCTGTCCATTTCTGAATATATCGGAGCTTTGTTTTCTGTCGAGCCCCTGTCTCGTTTCGACTTGTATATTATAGCACATCGTTCCGGATTTGTCAAGCGTTTTTTCAAATTTTTTTCGATTTTTTTCGAAAATTTCGGAAACCCGAATAAAATGCCGCACCGCAGAGTTTCCTCCATCGGCGCGGCGGATAATTCAATGCTTTTTCTTTCTGGAGCGGCGGCGCTGCTGACCGTGACGGCTCTGATTCGCCTGACCGCCTGCGTTTCCCTTCGGGACAGAGTCGGCTACCTCGTAATACGCCGCGGAGTACCTCGGGACGCTCAGCTTCACATTTCCGTTCTGATCGGCGGTCATACTTCCGGGATAGTGCGGAGCGCAGCCGCCGTACCTGTCCTCGGTGGAATCAAGCAGCAGCTTCAGCCGCTTGCCCTGCCCGATGTTCAGTACGTAGCCGTCCTGCACACGGTCGGAGAGATTGAACACCGCAGCCACCGGTGCGCCTCCGTCGCAGCTTCTGAGCATGGTGTAGCAGCGCTTGAGCGCACTGTCGCAGTCCAGCCAGCGGAAGCCCTCCGGAGCGTCGTCCCAGCGGGAGAGCGACGGTATCTCAAGGTACATATTGCACAGCTTCTTCATGAAATGCATGAATCCGTCGTGCATGGGGTACTTCAGGATATCCCAGTCCTGCTCGCGCTTCTCGTCCCACTCGCGGAACTGCGCAAGCTCGCTCCCCATGAAATTCAGCTTCTTGCCCGGGTGCGCGTACATGTACATATAAAGCGCCCTCGCCTGCGGGAACTTATCGTCGTAATCGCCGTACATCTTCTGAATGACGGTAGCCTTGCCGTGTACGTTCTCGTCGTGGGAAAGCGGGAGTATGTACTTCTCGCTGTAGTAGTACATCATCGAGAATGTCAGCTTGTGGTAGTGGTTCACGCGCTCGTCCGGCGGGGTGCGGAAGTAGTTGAGCGTGTCGTTCATCCAGCCCATGTCCCACTTGTAGTCGAATCCGAGACCGCCTTCGTCCACCGGCTTTGTTACCATCGGGTAATCCGTGGAATCCTCCGCGCAGAGTATCGCGGACGGATGGCTCCACTTCAGCCCGCGGTTCAGCGATTTCAGGAACTTCACGCCGCACACGTTCTCGCCGCGGGATGGGTCGCCCATGTAGTAGATAACGCGGCTGATAGCGTCCATGCGAAGCCCGTCGAAGTGGTATTCCGTCAGCCAGTAGTTCGCCGCAGACTTCAGGAAGCTGCATACCGGTCCCTTCGTGAAATCGAAGTTGCAGCTTCCCCACTCGCTGAACGCGATGTCCTTGAACTGCGACTCGTAGGTCGGAGTGCCGTCGAACTGAGCCAGCGCGTAGCCGTCCACCGCAAAATGCACCGGAACGTAGTCCATCAGCACTGCAATGCCGTTCTTGTGGCAGGTGTTCACCAGCTTTTTCAGACCCTCGGCGGTTCCATAGCGGGAGGTCGGCGAGAAGAATCCGGTCGCCTGATAGCCCCAGCTTTCGTCGCATGGGTACTCGTTCAGCGGCATAAGCTCGACGCAGTTGTAGCCGTGCTCCTTGCAGTACTTCACGAGCTGCGGCGCGATGTCCTCGTATTTGTACCAGCCGTTGGGGTCGCCGGGATCCGTGCGCCAGCTTCCGAGGTGGACCTCGTAGATGTTCAGCGCGTCGCCGTGCCAGGTGTGGCGCTTCTCCATCCAGTCGAGGTCGTCAAAGTCGAAGCGCATGTCGCGTATTATGGAAGCGAATTTCGGGCGCAGCTCCATGCCGAAGCCCACCGGGTCGCAGTGCTCAACGCAGTTCCCGCCGTGGTAAATCTTGTATTTGTACATCTGCCCCGGTCTTGCGTCGGTTATGCGTATCTCCCAGAATTTGCCATCGCAGGTACGGTTGAGGTACCAGTCCTGCCAGCCGTTGAAGTCGCCCAGCAGATAAACGTCCTGCGCCCCGGGAAGCCAT
>ERZ780168.2431-NODE-2431-length-16545-cov-9.573378_pt1 | contig 16545 bp, 10 predicted proteins | sample MGYA00510981_ERZ780168 | MGnify/ENA primary metagenome ERZ780168 (study PRJEB29588, sample SAMEA2158769) | human gut metagenome | biome: human gut; feature: human-associated habitat; material: faeces | place: Denmark | collected 2008/2010 ...
CATTCTGGACAACGGCCTGACCGAGCGCCACGCCCGTGCCCTCCTGCGTCTGGAGGACCCGGAGCAGCGCCTTGCCGCCGTCGAGCATATCGGCAAAAACCAGCTGAACGTCGCCGATGCCGAGGCCTACATAGATCGCCTGGTCACACAGAACCAGACCACGCAGCCCCGCCGCCGCAGCACCTATATCCTAAAAGACGTCCGGCTGTTCCTCAACAGCGTGGACCGGGGCGTCAGGCTCATGCAGACCGCCGGCGTCGGCGCCAAGGTCTCCCGCCGGGACACGGAGGACGCCATCTGCCTCACCGTCACCATTCCCCGCGCAAAGCCGCAGAAAGATGTGTCGTAACGCTTTTGTAACCCATTCCTTGACAAACCGTGATACAATGCAGTAACGGCACGGCATTTTGCCGGTATTGCCCAAACCTGATGATACAAAGGAGGGGACACCATGAGCGACGAGTTGAATATGTCCTCTGTTACCGCCGATCCCGCGCCGGAGACAGCCGGCAAGCGCGCGGCCCCGGAAGAAAAGCCTCCCAAGACCCCCGGAAAAAGGGCCGGACTGATCATCGGCATCGCCGCGGCGGTGCTGGTGCTGGCCTACGCGGGCTGCTGTGTGGCCGCCAACGCGCTGTATTCCCACACGGCGTTTCCCAACACCTCCGTGCTGGGCATGGATATGTCCGGCCTGTCGGCGCAGGAGGCCGAGCAGCGCTGGACGGAGCAGGGGAGTGCCCTGCTGGACGGCATGACCATCCGCCTGACCCGTGACGGGCAGGAGATCGGCAGCACCACCCTTTCCGACCTGGGCGTCACCGTTCTGCCCGTCTATGTCTCCAAGGCTGCCGGCTGCGACGTGCAGGACCGGGGCTGGGGCAGCGATGTGACCGCGTTCCTCCGCGGCGGCTGGCGCTTTATCGAGAGCTGGTTCAGGGCCGTGGATGTCACGCCCCAGCTGGACGTGGACGAGGCGAAGCTTACCGCCGCCTGTGAACAGCTGTCCGACACCGTGGCGTGTACCGTGGTGGACGGCTCCTACCGCCTTGCCGAAGGCGAGGGACTCTACATCACCAAGCCGCAGGACGGCGAGAAGCTGGACGCGGCGGCGCTGCGCGCCGAGTTGGCGCAGCGCTTCGAGAGCCGCGACCTGTCCGCGGCAGCCCGGTCCGTGGAATGTGTGTTTGCGGCCCACACCGCCGCGCCCATGGACGTGCAGGCGCTCCACGACGAGATCGCCGGCACCATGGCCGCCGCCATCTGCGACAAATCCACCGGCAAGCCCACCCAGTCCCGCGTGGGCGTACAGTTCGATGTGGAGACGGTGCAAAAGCAGCTGGACGCCGCCCAGCCGGGCGAGGAATTCCTGGCTGACGCCCAGGTGCAGTTCCCGCCCGCCGCCACCGAGGAGTTGGAGCAGGCCATGTTCCGGGACGTGATCGGCACCTGCACCACCACCTGCGCCGGCCCCTGGGGCCGCCGCCAGAACATCAAGCTGGCCTCCGCCGCCATCAACGGCCGTATCTATAACCCCGGCGAGGAGTTCTGGTACAACGCCACTGTGGGCCAGCGCACCGAGGCCCGGGGCTTCCAGCCCGCCGCCGCCTACTCCGGCGGCAAGACCGTTACCTCCATCGGCGGCGGTATCTGCCAGGTATCCTCCACGTTGTACTATTCCGCCCTCATGGCGGACCTGCAGATCGTCCTGCGCTACGCCCATATGTTCGACCCCGGCTATATGCCCGTCACGGGCTGTGACGCCACGGTCAGCTGGGGCGGCCCGGACTTTGCCTTCCGCAACAGCACCAACTACCCCATCAAGATCACCACCAGCTACAACGACGAGACCAACCAGCTGACCATCACCCTGCTGGGCACCAAAACCGACGACCACTATGTGGAGATGACCAACCAGTTCCTCTCCTACTCCGAGCGCAAGACAGTCTATCAGGAGTCCGAGTCCGTGGCCCCCGGCACCACCGAGGTGGAGCAGTACGGCCACAACGGCTACGCCGTCCAGACCTACCGCAACGTCTACGCCGGCGACGGTACGCTCCTCCGCAGCACCAAGGAGGCGTACAGCGACTATGACCGGGCCGACAAGATCATCCTGGTCGCCCCCGGCGAGCTGCCGCAGTAAATAAAGAAACAGCCCCCTGACGGGGGCTGTTTTCTGCTTTCGCTGTGTCTTCGCCGGGAGCAGACAGAGAAAAAGACCGGCGAAAGCCGGTCTTTTCTTTCTGCGTATCATTCTCTCCGCAGGGCTTCAATGGGGTTCAGCTTCGATGCCTTCATGGCCGGCACCAGGCCGAACACCACGCCGATGACCATGGAGAAGGCCACCGCGATGATGCACGCCGGTACGCTGATGGCCACCGGTGTCCCCATGATGTGGGACATCATCTCCGCCAGGCCGATGCCCGTAGCCACGCCCAGTATGCCGCCCATGCTGGTCAGCACCGCCGCCTCCGTCAGGAACTGCCAGAGGATGCGGCTCTGCTGCGCGCCGATGGCGATCTTCAATCCGATCTCGCGGGTGCGCTCGGTGACGGACACCAGCATGATGTTCATCACGCCGATGCCGCCCACTACCAGCGAGATGGCCGCGATCCAGATCAGCTGCTTGTTGGTGGACTCCGACAGGCTCTGCAGATCGCTGGCCTGCTGCAGAAGGTCCTTGGACTCGTACTTGTACTTCGTGGTCCGGATGGCGTTCTCGTTCAGATACTTGGCCACATTGTCACCGGCGGCGGTCATGTCGTTGGTGCTGGTGGCCCGCACCGCCGCGTACTGGGGTTCATCATACCGGTACGGCACCGACCAGCACACGTCCGGGATGAAGATGGTCCCCGCTGTGCTGCCGGCGTACATCTGATAATCCTTAAAGCTGTTGATCACCGGTCCGCTGCTGGACCGGGAGGACACCACACCCACCACGGTGAACGGCATCCCGTTGATCTCGATGGTGCCGCCGATGGGATTCTCGCCCTGGAACAGCGACTTTGCCGACTTTGCGTCGATCAGCGCCACATTCCGCCGGTTCTCATAGTCCGCCGCCGTGAAGGAGCGTCCGTAGTTCACCGCGTAGTCCACGGCCGTCAGATAGTGGTCGTCCACGCCGTACAGCGAACCGCTGAACGCCGTATTGCCCACGTACACGTTGTCGCACCAATCCCGGGAGTAGTACATACTCACCAGCGACACGCTGCCCAGCTTCTCCATCTCATCCCGCATCTCCCGGGTCACTGGGTCGATACCCTCCGGCAGCGCCGAGTAGTTCAGGTCGAAATAGTTTTGGCTGTCCGTGGCGCCGATGGTGACCCGCACCACGTTGTTGCCCGCGCCGATCAGGTTCTGCTTGATCTGCTCGTTGGTGCCCTGAATGGTGGACACGATGGTGATGATCGCGGCGATACCGATAATAATGCCCAGCATGGTCAGAAACGACCGCAGCTTGTGGCTCCACACGCCCTGAAAGGCGAGATTTATATTTTCCAACATATGGTTATCCCGCCTCCTTTATATGCCGTAGTTGTACAGCTGGTCGGTCGTGGCCTCCTGGGTGTGGGCACCCTCCACCACGTCGCGTCCATAGGGGAACGCCACATAGTCGTCCACGGTCAGCCCGCCCCGTATCTGGGTGTAGCTGCCCCACAGATCCCGGCCGGTCTGTACCCACCGCTGCTCCAGTCTGCCGTCCTCGCCCCGGGCCATCACATAGCTCTTGCCGTTGTCGGTCCGGATGAACATACTCTGCAGATACAGTGAGCTGCCGCTTTCTTCCGCGCTGGTGTCCTTCTGGTACTGTATATCCACATAGTCATTGGGCTGCAAATTCGCGTCCTCGGTGACAAACACCTTGAAGGGGTAGTAGGACACGTTACTGTTGCCGTCGCCCCAGTTGTTGCCGTTGCTGGTGGGATAGTCGTCGATGGACACGATGGTGCCCTCGCAGGCCGCTCCGGTCATCCAGCTGCTGATGGATACGCTGTCGCCCACCTGCACGCTGCCCAGATCCATCTCGCTGAGGGTGCCGGTGACGTAATATCCGCCGCCGCCGGACAGCTCCACCACGGCCTCGCTGTTGTTATAGGCCTCGTCCGGGTCCCGTACGGCCTTCACCGTGCCGTCGAACTCTGCGTACACGTTGCCGTCGCCCAGCTCCGCCAGCTTCTTGTCCAGCTTCAGCTTCGCCACCTTCAGGTTGACCTCCTGCTCCTTTACCGCCTGAGCCTTCTCCAGAATGGCCTTGTTCAGATCCAGCTGGGTCATGGAGGACTCCAGCAGCTCCTGCACCTGGGCGATCTTCCTGGTCAGCTCCTTGTACTTGTCGCTGCTGTAGGTACGCTCCGGGTCCACATACCCCGTCAGGTCGCAGAACCGGAAGGACAGCTCCACCGTGCCGGAGCCGCTCTCGCTGCCGCCCTCGCCGGGCGTGGTGGGCGTCTCGCCGCCCTCACCGGGCGTGGTAGGCGTCTCGCCGGTGCTGTCCGGCGTAAAGGCCTCCGTGATCACCAGCCCCCGGCTGATGGGCTCTCCGCCCATCTTGTCGCCCTCGCGGTACACCAGCACCACATAGGTGCTCACCGTGGTGGTCTTGCTATCCGGCGTGGGCCGTTCCAGCGCCGTCAGGATGTCCTTCAGCGTCTGGTCGTTCAGCAGCGTGGTGGACTTGATCTGGTAGTACAGCGGCGCGTTTTCGCTGTTGCCGGTGGCGCCCTTTACTTCGAGCTTGCCATCCTCGATAAGCTTGTCGGGCTTGTATCCGCCCTCCTTATCCAGCTTGGCGATCTCCTCCGCCAGCTCCTTCTGCAGCTTGTCATACTCCGCCTGCAGCGTCTCCTTGTTCTTCGCCTTCTTCAGCAGCTCCAGCTCGTTTTTCATGACCTCCAGGTTCTCCGTCTGCCGGTCATAGTCGATCTTGGCGCGCTCCACGGTGGCCTGTGTCAGGGTGGAGTCATAGCTCACCAGCACCGTACCCTTCTTGACGCTGTCGCCCTCCTTGACCCACACCTTCTTCACCGTCTGGCTCTGGGAGATGTAGATCTTCTGCAATTTGTCCGTGGTCACCATGCCGCTGGTGTTGGAGGTGTCCCCCCAGTAGTCGGTCATGGCGCACTCGTTGACGGCGTATACGTTCACGTCGCCCCGCTGGGCGTTCCGGGCGATGGTCAGTCCGCCCCACACCGCGCCGCACACGCCCACCACGCAGGCGGCGGCGATAATGCCCTTTTTCAGCTTCTTGCTCATGCGGGGCTTCTCACCGTCGGGGCGCTTTTCGCCGATATGCAGCTTTTCCCGCAGCGTCAGCTTCTCACTCATAGTCGTCACCTCCCGACAGTACGCCGTCCCGTATGGTCATGACCTTGGCGGCGTGGTTGGCGATGGAATGGTCGTGGGTGATCATGATGATGGTGGAGCCGCCGTCATGCAGCTGCTGAAACAGCTCCATCACCGCCGCGCCGCTGGCACTGTCCAGCGCGCCGGTGGGCTCGTCGGCCAGCAGCAGCTTCGGATTGCCCACGATGGCCCGTGCGATGGCCACCCGCTGGCACTGTCCGCCGGACAGCTGGTCCGGCCGGTGGTCCACCCGGTCGGAAAGCCCCACCGTCTCCAGCGCGGTCCGGGCCCGTTCCAGCCGTTCCGCCTTCTTCACCCCGCCGTACAGCAGGGGCAGCGCCACGTTTTCCAGCGCCGTCAGCTTCGGCAGCAGATTAAAGCTCTGGAACACGAAGCCCAGCTCCTTGTTCCGCACCTCTGCCAGTTGCTTGTTGTTGCAGGTGGTCACGTCCCGCCCACCCAGCAGATAGCTGCCGCTGGTGGGCACGTCCAGACACCCGATCAAATTCATCAGCGTGGTCTTGCCGCTGCCGGAGGGCCCCATGATGGCCAGATACTCGCCCTCCTCCACGTCAAGGTTCACGTTTTTCAGGATATGTGCCACGGACTTTCCCATGGGGTAGTCCTTGCATATATCGCGCATTTCCAAAATCATGCTCAGCCCTCCATCGGCGGAATGACCGCTGACGCGGAGGCGGCCTCGCCGCCGGGAATCACGGCTGCGGTGCTGCCGTCGTCCGTGACGGTGTCGTTCTCAGCGGGCATATCGCCGCCGTCCATGCCGTCCATGGGCACGTTTTCGTCGATTTTTTCACCGCCGCCCTCGGGGTATACCTCGCCGCCGCCGGCGCTGGGGTCAAAGGTGGCGTCGTCATAGGTGATGCACGTCATGCCCGCCTTCAGGCTGTCGTCGGGATAGGCGATGTAGTCCTCCGCCGTCAGGCCGTCCGTCACGGGATAGGTGTCCGTCTCCGTGTTGTACTCGCCCAGGGTGATGCTCCGCTTCTCCAGCTTGCCCTTGCTGTTCTGAGCCCACACCCAGGGCTTGCCCTCGGCGTCGTTGATGAAGTAGCTGGGCAGGTTGATCAGGCTCTCGTCCTGGGTGTCCTCCTGACCGTAGTCCGGCTCTATGTACACGTGCTGGCCCATCAGCAGGCCCTCGCCGTCGCCCTCCAGCGTCACATAGAAGGGGTACTTGCTGGACATGGCCGTGTCGCTGTCGCCGTAGTCGCTGCGGCTCTGCTGGGCGTTGTTCCAGTCGATGGAGCTGATGCTGCCCTTCCACGTCTGGTCGCTGACCCGGGAACGGATGACAACCGCCGTGCCCTCGGTCAGCACGCTGGCGTTGTTTTCATTCACATAGCCCTTGATGCGGAAGCCGCCCGTCTCCACGATGGTCATGAACGGCAGGGCGTTGCCGGAGTTGTCCGTGCCGCCGTCCGGGTTCAGGGACTGCACCTCGCCGTCCACCGGGGACTTGACGGTGCTGTCGGCGGTGTTGGCCTTCAGCTTCTCAATGTCCTTTTTCTTGGTGGCGATGTTGGCCTTCGTCTCCAGCACCTTCACGTTCTGCTCCCGCAGATCCAGGGCGTACTGCCGCTTGGTGGCGTCGTCATAGGTGCTGTCCATCAGCTTCTGTATACGCTCCAGCTCCGCCTGCTGGTCCTCCAGCGTGGCGTTCAGCTGCTCCAGCTCCAGCTGGGCCATCTCCAGGTCGGTGCGGATCTGGCTGAGGTCATAGGTCAGAAGCACGTCGCCCTTTTTCACGCTGTCGCCCACCTTCACCTTGATGGTGTCGATGGTCATGGCGTCGTTTTTCTTGATGGTCGTCTCGCCCAGCGGGCTGACGATGCCCGCGAACCGGTCCGCCAGACCTACGGACCCCAGCCCGCAGATCATAGACACCGACTGCACGGAGGCCTCGCCCTCCGCTGCGCCGCAGCCGGACACACAGCCCAGCAGCATCACCAGCGCCAGTACAAAAGCCGCTTTTTTCATGTCGTGTTCTCCTTTTTCCTTCCCGCGCACCCGCGGGATGATTTGCCTATTTACTTAGACGGCAGAAATTGTCATTCCGTTCCGCCGCTGCCCCCGACAATATCATATCATGCGCCTGGCCCTCAAAATGTGAATAAATCGTGAACACACGCTTAAGACCTTACTAAGGTTCCGTATCAAAACGGTGGCAAAACGCCCCGCGGAATATTGACAGCGTGCGGGGGAGTGTCCTATTATTATGGTGTGCCGTGTCCATCCCGGACATCTTACCGGTGTACGGGCGCCTTTCGGCGGACACGGCCCGCGTACGATACCACCGGCAGGAGGTTTTGCCATGAACAAAAAACGTATCCGCCAGATGGATCTGGCCCTGCGCCGCCGCCTTTCCGACCGTCCCGCCGCGGACTATTTTGCCCCCGGGGACGCCCTGCTCCGCACCATCGAGAGCGAGGGCTATATGCAGCGCTTCACCGGGCTGTTCAACGGCACGCGCCTCCGCTGCGCCGACGTGCTGGCCCTCTGCCGCCCGGAGCTGGAAGTGCTGTGCCCCGGCGAACCGTCCGAGGGCTGGCTGGCCTATGCCTACGACTATGCCCGCCGCCTGCTCTACCCGGAAAAGACCGATGCGGAGCCCTTCGCCCCCGGTGCGGTGTTCCTGCTGTCGGTGCTGCAGGTGCTGTTTGCCGCCGAGGCGGAGCTGCTGCCCCACGACCCGGCCTGGACCTTCGATTTCCTGACCGATGATGAGCTGGCCGGCAGTCCCTGTGCCCCGTCCTATCAACGCTTCCTGCGCCTGTGGAGGCGGGAGTTCGTCTATGAGCTGATGCGTTTGGGCCTGGAGGTCACGCCTTACCGCACCCTTGAGCATATCGCCGGTGTCCACCACCTCGCCGTCACCGCCGCCCGCGCCCTGCGGAAAAGCGGCGTGGCCGTGGACGTGGCCCTGGTCTCCGGCGCCGCCGCCGGCCACGATCTGGGCAAGTTCGGCTGCCGCCCCGGCGAGCGCGTGCCCTACCTGCACTATTTCTACACCGACCAGTGGTTCCGCCGCCGCCGGATGACCGATATCGGCCACGTGGCCGCCAACCACTCCGTCTGGGACCTGGAGCCCGACTACCTCTCCGTGGAGGCGCTGCTGCTGATCTACGCCGACTTCCGCGTCAAGCAGCTCCACGATGCGCAGGGCCGGGAGATCACACGTATCTCCACCCTGGCTCAGGCCTTTCAGGTGATCCTGGATAAGCTGGACGACGTGGACGGCGAGAAGCAGAAGCGCTATACCCGGGTCTACGCCCGGCTGGAGGACTTTGAGCAGTTCATGGTCAGCTGCGGCGTGGATGTCACCATGTCCGGCGGCGATACGCCCCCGCTGCCGGAGAAGCACACCGCCCTTATGACCGACGACGAGGCCCTCCGCGCCCTGACGCTCCGCTGCGTGGGCCACAATATGGAGCTGATGCACCGCCTCACCGACCAGCGCAGCTTCGCCCGTCTGCTGGAGGAGGCCCGCGGCGAGACGGATTGGCGCCGTCTCCGCGCTTATCTGGCGGTGATGGAGTCCTACTCCCTCTATCTGCATATCCCACAGAAGGTCCAGACCCTGACGTTCCTCTACGAGCTGCTGATGCACCGCGAGGGCGATATCCGCCGTCAGGCGGCGGCGCTGCTGGGCGAGATCATCGCCGGCTTCCACGCCGGCTACGCCAAGGAGCGCCCCGCCGACATCCGCCCGGACCCCCGGGCCATCACCGATGTGGACCAGTGGAGGCTCTATCTGGACAAGATACTGTATCCCGACCATAAGCTCATGCCCCAGCACCGCCGCTGGATCGGCTATACCCTGAAATTCGCCGTCGGCTCCCTGCTGAGCCACTGCCCCGGCCGGGAGGAGCGCTTCCTGGCCCCGGTGTTCGCCTACTACCGCAGGCCGGAGGATCTGGACGACTACACCGCCTTCCAGCTGCTGGATACCGCCGCCGCTCTGCCGGATACGGCCTATACGGCCAGCCGCGCCCGGCAGATGACGGACTTTGCCGCCGCCCTGTCCCTGCGTAAGGACCTGACCATCCGCATGGCCGCCGTGCTGCTGCTGGACCGTCTCGCCCGCCTGTACCCGGAGGACGGCCGCGCGCTGGAGGCCGTGACCGCCGTCCCCGACGGCGACAGCGGCACCCTGCGCTATCTCAAGCAGGATGTGCTCTCTCAGGGCGCGCCCCTTCTTCTGCCGGAGGACGTGGTCTCCGAGATCTTCCTGGACAACCTGAAGACTGCCACGCCGTGGATCACCAAGCAGGGCAACCTGCGCCTGCTGACGGACTTTGCCCGCAGCGGCAAAAGCCCCGCCCTCCATATCGCCACCCACCTGTCCAATCTCATCAAGGTCAGCGACCGCGTCACCGTCCGCCACAGTGCCGGCAACGCCCTGCTGGCCCTGGCGCCCCGCCTGACGGCCGACCAGCGCAACGAGGTGGCGGTGGAGCTGTGCCGCGGCCTGGAGCTGGGCCAGCAGGAGTTCACCAAGTATATCCCCGACTACCTGGGCCGTTTTGCCCTGTGGCTGCCCCCGGCGGAGCTGGATGAGGTGCTGGACGACCTTCGCGTGAACCTCAGCTCCTCCGACAGCCGCGTTACCGCCTCCGTGCTGGATACCGTGGGCGTCATCTATGAGGCGTACGATGCCTATCGCTCCCGCTTCCCGGAGACGGACGACGCCTACCGCCGCCGCCGTGAACGGCTGCTGGGCCTGCTGATGCGGGGCCTCAGCGGCATTGACGGCGCCACCCGGCAGGAGGCCCTGTTCGTGTTGGGCCGCCGGGTCTTCGGCTCCGGAGAGCTGGGCCGCCACGAAAAGCGCCGCGCCTTTATGCTCACCCAGCGCAAGCTGCTCTCCGCCCAGGACGAATTCCCCGGCGAGGGCCTGACGTTCTACTACCGGGCCGCCATGCTGGGCAAGCTCTACCGCTTCATCACCGAGGAGCGCCTGTTCCACAAGGGCTTTGACTTCGGCGCGCCCCGCCCCGTGGCCTTTTTCCCCGGTACCTTCGACCCCTTCACCCTGTCCCACAAGGGCATCGTCCGGGCCATCCGCGACCAGGGCTTCGAGGTCCTGCTGGCCATTGACGAGTTCTCCTGGTCCAAAAAGACCCAGCCCTACCGCCTGCGCCGGCGCATCGCCGCCATGGCCGTGGCCGACGTGTTCCACGTCAGCATTTTCCCGGAGGACTTCCCGGTGAACATCGCCAACCCGGAGAACCTCCACGAGCTGCGCGCCGCCTTCCCGGGCCGCAGCGTGTCCATCGTGGTGGGCAGCGACGTGGTGCTCCACGCCTCGTCCTACAAAAAGTCCGTCACGCCGGACTCCATCCACACCTTCGACCATGTGGTCTTCCGCCGCACCGAGCCGGATGCCGAGCCGGCGGATTACAGCTGCATCACCGGCAAGGTGCTGGAGCTGACGCTCCCGCCCCAGCTGGAGGAGATCAGCTCCACCCGCATCCGCGAGGCGGTGGATGCCAACCGCGACATCTCCAACCTCATCGATCCCACGGTGCAGGAGTTCATCTATCGCCGCGGCCTGTACCTCCGCGAGCCCCAGGACAAGCCCGTTCTCCGCACCGAGGACCTGAGCTTCCTGCCCGCCTCGCCGGAGACGGCGGAGAAATTCCTCCGCACCATGCTCTCCGTGCCCACCGCCGCGGCGCTGCGGACGCAGATCGAGAGCCGCGGCGACGACGTGATGGTCTGCCGGGACACCGACGGCACCATTCTGGGCGCGGCCAGCTACGCCTGCCTGGACTCCGCCCGCCTCTTCGCCCGCCTGGGCGACCCGGCCCTCTCCGGCCTGGTCCGCCAGAACGCCGGCGGCCGCACCCTGCTCATCAGCGGGCTGTTCGTGCCCCGGGGCGAGCGCCAGAGCGACCTCTGCCAGCTGCTCATCACCGAGGTGCTGACCCTGGCCCTCAGCCGTGAGTTCACCTATGCCCTCTACCTTCCCCTGGAGGGCGCCGTCTCCGGCTACGGCCGCCAGCTGCTGACGCTTCAGGGCTTCGTCCCGGCTGGTGAAAGCACGGACGCCCTGGCCGTGGATATGCGCTGCCCCATCGTCCTCAGCCGCAACGTGGACACCGCGGTGAAGGCGCCCTTCAGCTCCTCGCCCCGGGTGCTTGCCGCCATCGCCGCCGCCCACCGCCGCCTGCAGGCGGCGCTGACAAAGCTGCAGCCCGGATCTCTGGTGCTCAGCCTGTCCGCCGGCGTCATCTACCACCGGCTGCTCCAGCGTATCACCGGCCGCAACGGCGTCCCCGCGGAGCCCACCACGCCCCGCGTCCTCGGCCCGGATATCTGCGTCCCCTACGGCAAGATCCTCCGCGGCGTGGCCGTGCCCAACACCGTCACCAAGACCCTGCGTACCGACAAGGTCTACGAGCCGGACCTCAGCACCTATTCCATCGAAGCCTACCCGGACTACTCGCCCCTGCCCGACCAGGTCCGCACCATCCACGCCTTCGCCCGCCCCGTCATTCTCGTGGACGATATGCTCCACGACGGCAAGCGTATCCGCCGCCTGGCTCCGCTGCTCGCCGAGACGAACACCCCCGTGGATCAGGTGCTGGTGGGCTACCTCACCGGCATGGGCCGCGACCTCATGGAGCAGCTGGGCTACGACGTGGACGCCATCTACTACCTGCCCAACCTGCGCCTGCGCTTCGTCGAGTCCACGCTCTATCCCTTCATCGGCGGCGATACCGTCCGCCGCAGCGAGGCCCTGCCCGGCGGCCTTCAGCCCGCCGTCAACCGCATCCTGCCCTACGCCGCCCCCGAATACACCGGCATGGACGACGAGACCGCCTGGGAGCTCTCCCTCTGCTGCCTCGAAAACGCCCGCGACATTCTTCTGGCCCTTGAAACGGAATTCCGTTCCCTCTACGCCCGCAACCTCACCCTCAGCCGTCTCGGCGAAGCGGTCATCCTGCCCCTCTGTCCCGACAAGGGCGGCTGCATGACCTACGATCTCTCCCGCGCCGCCAGCACGTATCTTGAGGGAGATATAGAGCTCCTCAAACGCATGCGCCCTGCGAGATAATGCACCGTCTTTTCCGCCCTGCCATCGTCAAATCTCCTCGACGTACACACGGTACGCCTTCGTCGGTTTGCCATCGGCAGGACGCAAAATCCGGCACATTCTCTATTCCTCAAGGGGGGCCTGCGCCTCCGCGCCTCGTCTTGACACAAAATCTGAACCTTTATCAAGACTGTGCGGCGTCGCCTCGTCATCGGCAGGACGCAAAATCCATCGCTTTTACGGGCATGACGTGTGCCGTCCCGCTATCGCAGGACGAAAAATCCGGCACATTCTCTATTCCTCAAGGGGGGGGGCTGCGCCTCCGCGCCTCGTCTTGACACAAAATCTGAACCTTTATCAAGGCCATGCGGCGCCGCCTCGTCATCGGCAGGACGCAAAATCCGGCACATTCTCTGCTCCTCAGGGGGCCTGCCGTGGCGTGAAATTTGCGCGTCAGCACCCCGCCGGAGGCAAAAAGATAGAAACAGGAGAAGCTACTATGATCGATCTCAACGATACCAACCTGCCGCGCATCCCGTCTAAGTGCCGCGTTACCCTGCTGGCTCTGGGCGATGTGGGCAGCACGCTGCTGATGGGGCTGCGGCTCATGGGCGGCGACGTGATAGGCTCCGTCGGCATCTGCGACGTGCGCCCCGGCGTCTCCGAGCGCTGGGAGTTCGAGCTGAACCAGATACAGTCCCCGGACGGTGCGGCGCTGCCCCCGGTGGACATCATCGCGCCGGAGCAGCTGTTCGACGGCGACGTGTTCCTGTTCTGCGCCTCCCGGATGATCCCGGATACCTCCGTTACGGCGGGGGATGTCCGCATGGCCCAGTACGGCCTGAACCGGGAGCTGGTGTCCATCTACGCCCGCATGGCCCGGGACAGGCGGTACAGGGGCCTGTTCTGCGTGGTCAGCGATCCGGTGGACCCCCTCTGCCGCGCTGTCCTGCGTGAAAGCGGCCTGTCCCCGGCCCAGGTCCGGGGCTTCGGCCTGGGCGTTATGCACGCCCGCGCCCTGTACTACGCCCGGAGGGACCCTCGCTTCGCGTCCTACCTTACCGAGGGCCGCGCCTTCGGCCCCCACGGCGAGGACCTGGTGCTGGCCAACTCCATTGCGCACTACGACGACGCCCTCTCCCGTGAGTTGACGGAGAAGGTGGCCCACGCCAATCTGGAGATGCGTAAGCTGGGCTACAAGCCCTATGTGGCCCCGGCCCTGTCCTCCGGCGCGCTGAGCCTGCTGGCCCTGCTGCGGGGGCAGTGGCATTATTCCTCCGTCTACGACGGCCGGGTATTCATGGGATGCCGCAATCGTCTGACCCCCGCCGGCATCGAGACGGAGGCGCTGACCCTGCCGCCCGCCCTGCAAAAGCGTATCGACGACACCCGCGCCAAGCTGAACGCCATAGAATAACGGAGGTATCCGCCATGCTCACCGTTCTGCTCCCCGAAAACGACCACAGCCCCGCCCTGCGGCAGCTGCTGGAGCCGCTGCTGCCCGCCGGCAGCGACATCCGCGACCCGGATGACGGGCTGGAGGACCTGGCCGGCCGCCGTTTGCTGTTCGCCGTGGCGCTGGACGAGGGCGGCTGCAATATGGCCTATTACCGTATGCTCTCCCGCCTGCGCCGCAGCACAGACCTGCTCTCCGACAGTATCGGCGCGTGCATCGTCACCGGCGTGGGTGAGTTCTACACCAAGGATGTGGCCCGGGACATGGTCTTCGCCGCCAACCAGGCGGGCTGCGGCTTCCTCGGCCGCCCGCTGGTGGAGGCCACCGGTTCCCTGCGGAATTTCCGCACCCAGGCCCAGATCGGCGGTACCGATGAGGTCACGGCCTTCCATGCCGCCGTGGCGGAGCTGCTCTCCCGCCTGAACGGCTGGGAAAAGCCCACCCCCATCCGCCATGTGCTGGCTCTCCACGCCTCCCAGCGCGCCACGTCCAACACCCTGGCCCTGTGGGAGCTGGTGAAGGCTGGTCTTCCGTCGGACCTCGGCGTACAGGAGATCTGCCTCCGCAACGGCACCATGGCCGACTGCAACGGGTGCAGCTATACCGCCTGTCTCCACTTCGGCGAGCAGGGCGGCTGCTTCTACGGCGGCCCCATGGTGGACGAGGTCTATCCCGCCGTGCGGAAATGCGACGCCCTGGTCATGCTCTGCGCCAACTACAACGACGCCCTGGCCGCCAACCTGACCGCCTGTGTCAACCGGCTCACGGCCCTGTTCCGCCAGACCCGTATGTATGACAAGCGGATCTTCGGCCTGATCGTCTCCGGCTACTCCGGCGGCGACCTGCTGGCCCGCCAGCTGATCTCCGCCCTGAATATGAACAAGTCCTTCTACCTTCCGCCCCGCTTCTCCCTGCTGGAAACGGCCAATGAGCGCGGCAGCCTTGTGAAGCTGCCGGGCATCGAGGCGCAGGCGGCGGCCTTCGCCCGGCACATCGCGGAGAGCTGAATAACCCCACCGCAAACCGGGGAAAATACTTCCATCAATCAAAAGGAGGTGTGTTCCATGCAGGCAATGGTGTTGGAGAAGGCGTGCATCCAGTGCGGACTGTGCGCGGGGCTGTGCCCGGAGGTGTTCGAGCTGAACAGCGGCGAGCCCGCCCGGGTGACGGTGGACCCTATCCCGGACGCGCAGAAGATCGGCGTGCAGGAGGCGGCGGACAGCTGTCCCGTGGCCGCCATTCAGGTAACGGCGTAAAAATCCCCGGAAATGCCGCAAAAACCACTTTACAACGGTGATTTTCTGTGGTATCATCTCAAAGTACGCGCTAAGCGCGTCCGACCCCTGCCTTAGCCCTGCGGAGCGTTCCATCTCTCCCACGGCCCAGGCTGCGGGCGTATTTCAAGAAAGGTGGAAACACAACCATGATGCTGAAAGACCAGAAGACCTCTATCATCGAGGCCAATCGCACCCACGAGACCGACACCGGCTCCCCCGAGGTCCAGGTGGCCATCCTCACCGAGCGTATCAACCAGCTGACCGCGCACCTGAAGGTCCATCCCCATGACTTCCACAGCCGCCGCGGTATGCAGATGATGATCGGTAAGCGCCGTCGTCTGCTGGACTACCTGGCCAAGAAGGACATCGAGCGTTATCGTGCCCTGATCGCCAAGCTGGGTCTGCGTAAGTAAGTTGAAACAGGGTGATGTGCGCTTGCGCATCACCCTTCTTTCACATTCTGCGCCGTGTACAAATTGACCATTAGCAGTTGAAAATGCGCCGAAATTCAGGGTTTCGGAGCGTTTTCAAGTGCTAACGGCGATAGGTCGCGGGCAGAATGCCATTTCGCAAAAAAAGGAGAAACGATATGTCAACGATCATCACCAAGCGCCAGTTCCCCCACTATCACAAATACACCATGGACCTGGCCGGCCGTCCCCTGACGCTGGAGGTCGGCAAGCTGGCCGAGCTTGCCAACGCCGCCGTCATGGTGGGCTATGGCGACACCCGCGTCCTCTGCTGCGTCACCGCCGCCCCCCGTCCCCGCGACGGCATCGACTTCTTCCCCCTGTCCGTGGACTTTGAGGAGAAGATGTACGCCGTGGGTCGCATCCCCGGCAGCTTCAACCGCCGCGAGGGTCGCCCCGGCGAGAAGGGCATCCTGACCTCCCGCGTCATCGACCGTCCCATCCGCCCCCTGTTCCCCTACGACTTCCGCAACGACGTGTGCATCCAGTGCACCGTCATGAGCGTGGACCGGGATTGTTCCCCCGAGGTCACTGCCATGATCGGCGTCTCGGCCTGCCTGTCTGTGTCCAACATCCCCTGGGCCGGCCCCATCGGCTGCCTGGAGGTGGGCTATGTGGACGGTCAGATCGTCCTCAATCCCAATCAGGAGCAGCGCAAGACCTCCCGCATGGACGTGACTGTGGCCGCCACCGCTGAGAAGGTGGTCATGATCGAGGCCGGGGCCGACGAGATCCCCGACGAGATCATGTACGCCGGCATCGTGAAGGCCCACGAGGAGATCAAGAAGCAGGTGGCCTTCATCAACCAGATCGTTGCCGAAATCGGCAAGCCCAAGATGGAGTATGAGCACGCTCAGTTCAACCAGGAGCTGTTCGACAAGATCGTGGCCGACTTCATGGACGAGGCCAAGGCCGCCATGGACACCGACGACAAGAACGTCC
>ERZ780168.2439-NODE-2439-length-16476-cov-49.258571_pt1 | contig 16476 bp, 13 predicted proteins | sample MGYA00510981_ERZ780168 | MGnify/ENA primary metagenome ERZ780168 (study PRJEB29588, sample SAMEA2158769) | human gut metagenome | biome: human gut; feature: human-associated habitat; material: faeces | place: Denmark | collected 2008/2010 ...
CATTTCAATTCACGCCCCTCCGCGAGGGGCGACAAGTCTTCCGCATCACGTCGGACGCGCGGGACATATTTCAATTCACGCCCCTCCGCGAGGGGCGACCTCGCAGCACGACTTTCGCGGAAACGGTATCGATTTCAATTCACGCCCCTCCGCGAGGGGCGACTCTTGCGACGCGGCGTAACTCGCTTGACTTTGTATTTCAATTCACGCCCCTCCGCGAGGGGCGACAAGGCACAGACAGGGAATATATCGCGCAGATTATGATTTCAATTCACGCCCCTCCGCGAGGGGCGACCATCAGCAGCCGTCGATGACGGCGTAACGATGAAAATTTCAATTCACGCCCCTCCGCGAGGGGCGACGGTGCATGGGGTTTGCTGGGGGTACTGGAATCTCATTTCAATTCACGCCCCTCCGCGAGGGGCGACAATAATACGAAAAGAGGATTTGCGTTTCAGCAGGCGCATTTCAATTCACGCCCCTCCGCGAGGGGCGACGATGTGGCGAACCGTCCGTCCAGCCGTACAGCCCATTTCAATTCACGCCCCTCCGCGAGGGGCGACCTTTGCGATTTCCATGCGCACATCTACAAGCTCGATATTTCAATTCACGCCCCTCCGCGAGGGGCGACGTGAAATTTTTTGCCGCGACGCATGGCGATACCTATTTCAATTCACGCCCCTCCGCGAGGGGCGACCGATGCACGGCACACAGGGCGAAATCGCCCGCATCATTTCAATTCACGCCCCTCCGCGAGGGGCGACAACAAGGGAAAAAGCAAAATGTGTACACCAAACAATTTCAATTCACGCCCCTCCGCGAGGGGCGACGCGGACGTCGACGCCCTCCCGGTAGTCTTTGATATTTCAATTCACGCCCCTCCGCGAGGGGCGACATTCCGAACACCAAAGGCATCAAAATCGAATTTATTTCAATTCACGCCCCTCCGCGAGGGGCGACGTGGTAAAAGTGCCCATCTGCCGTGCTGCGGAAATTTCAATTCACGCCCCTCCGCGAGGGGCGACGGAAAGCCACAAAAGGCAAGAAAACGACACGCCCATTTCAATTCACGCCCCTCCGCGAGGGGCGACGCGGCGCGGGCGCGACGCTGATTGCGGCAGCAATTTCAATTCACGCCCCTCCGCGAGGGGCGACAAGCTCTGTCTCAGCTTCCAACGCATCCGGGTTATTTCAATTCACGCCCCTCCGCGAGGGGCGACCCTACACGGACGATCAGGTCAAGGCTGCTAAGGCTATTTCAATTCACGCCCCTCCGCGAGGGGCGACCGACCGCGCAGAATAACGGCTTCACGGCGGTCGATTTCAATTCACGCCCCTCCGCGAGGGGCGACTCCGGGAAGGCTTCACGGAGCGCCTGAACGATTATTTCAATTCACGCCCCTCCGCGAGGGGCGACCGCGAGGACATGTTCACGCTGGATGACATGCTCATTTCAATTCACGCCCCTCCGCGAGGGGCGACGATGATTCAGATCGCGAAGGCAGAGGATATGCAATTTCAATTCACGCCCCTCCGCGAGGGGCGACCGTTTCGTCCAGCAGACGCGCAATCTCAAACTCATTTCAATTCACGCCCCTCCGCGAGGGGCGACCAGAAGTTCACAGTGGAGGCTTGCTTCGAGATGGTATTTCAATTCACGCCCCTCCGCGAGGGGCGACAGCGCAAGGGACGCGCTGTTCGGCAAGTAAAAACATTTCAATTCACGCCCCTCCGCGAGGGGCGACATGTCACCCCTTTCACTTGAAAGTGTCTTTTTAAATTTCAATTCACGCCCCTCCGCGAGGGGCGACGCGTTCGCCCGGTGAACGGCGCTGCACAGCTTCATTTCAATTCACGCCCCTCCGCGAGGGGCGACTTGTTCTGCGCGCTCTTCAGGCTGATGCGCGTCATATTTCAATTCACGCCCCTCCGCGAGGGGCGAGGGACGATGGGAAGCAGATTGCTGTGGTCGATATTTCAATTCACGCCCCTCCGCGAGGGGCGACGCAAAAGATATGCAATTTCTGCAAATCTTTTGTTCAACCCTTACAAATCAGCATGGCTTAACAATAGTGCCACGCAATTTGTCGAGATTATTTTGGTGATATTTCATAGAATCATCGTTTGAATTTTGACATCACGCCGCGCGAGACGGTCGGCCATTCATGTATGATTCACATGCGCTGAAAAGAGTGTTTTCAGCTTCCGCTATAACATCAGTAGTTCTCCAGCTTCAATGCGCGCAGTGCAACCAAGCACATCAATGCGCTCCTTGTAACTGTTGCCAAGGCGATAGAAGCGAACGGAGTCATGTTCTGCATCAATTGTCGCTGCCAATTGCGCCTTGAGCGCCGTCAGCTGTGCTGCATCAAGCAGGACTTCAAATACAGAGTTCTGAACACGCCGTCCATAGCGTTCGCAGAGTTTCGCTACACGCCTAAGCCGCGCTGCTCCCGCTTCGGTTGCTGTATTCACATCATAAGTAACAACAACCAACATTTTTTCACCTCCAGACAAACGGCGGATAGCAATCAAGATCCCCGCGCAAGACACGCGCCAGCATCATGGCCTGTACATAAGCAATCAGCCCTACTTGGATTTTTTCTCCGAGATACGGATGCGTGATTTCTTCCTGCTTTCGGTCACGCCATGCGGTAAGTACCGTTTTGCGCCCGCGCTCGTTCAGCATAACAGCCAGCGAATCGTACTCAAAGTCCTTATCCGTCAGCTGACGTTTGTTGAACAGCGACAGCGCCAGCCGGTCGCACAGCGGCGCTCGGAACTCTTCCAGCAAGTCCAGCGCCAGCGACGCCCGTCCCGGTCGAAGCGTGTGCAGCCATCCAGCCGCTGGATCTAAGCCTACCGTTTCAAGTGCCGCTTGAATGTCCCGCGTTTGCAGCGTGTACATAAACGACAGGACTGCATTCACTTCATTGCGCGGCGGTCGTCTGCTGCGCTCCACAAACTGGAAGGGGCATTGTGGGGAAATCATGTCGTCAAAATGCGCAAAGTAGCATTTTGCGGCGGCTCCTTCGATGCCGCGCATTTGGTCAACACTTGCGCATGTCTCCAGCTGTGCTGCATACTGGCTAATAGACTGGCAGGCTGCTCGAAGACTCTCTGCTGTTGCCGCATCCTGCGTCCGTGCCGTGCGCATCAATACATTTTTCTCGTTGAGCAGCTTGCCCACCAGGAGGTTCTGCACGAATTTCATGCGGAAGTCATCATCATCCAGCGCTTGATACTGCTTTTTTCTCAGCAGTACATTGCCGCTGACCGGCCCGCAAATGCGGCTGTAAAAGCGTCCATTCGACGATAGGAACGTCAGCGTAATCCCGTGCTCAGCGCAGAAACCAATCAGCGGTGTGGAGACTGCCATTTCCCCAAAGCACACGATTCCGTCCAGCATTACCGCTGGTACACTTGCTTTCTCTTCGCCGCCAATTTTCACGCAGATATTCTCGTTGCGGCAGAAAAGGTAGCTGTCTGGCGTTGTCACATAGAGGGTTTCCAGTAATTTTTTCATTCCGTCTCCACCCTCTCTGCTTCAAGAAGAAGCGCCTTGCAATATTCCTTCGCGGATGTTTTTACCTTCGGCATACAGTATTCCTGCATCGAGCAACGTTTGCATTTCGGGCCGTAAGCTGCCGACGGAATCAGCATTTCGCGGCGGACTTTCCAGAGTTTCTGCACAGTCTGCCGTACCTGTTCACGCAGCGCTTCATCAAGTTCCACATCCACTCTGCGATGCGCGGTAATGTAGAACAGCGCACCTGCCGGGATCGTCGTGTGATACATTTCCTCTAAGCACATCGCCTCCGCGCAAAGCTGAATCTTGTATTCTGATTCATCGCGTATCTTCCCATGCTTGTACTCCACCGGCAGCAGCCGCACCGGGAAATCCACTGCGGGAATCGTGCAGCCGTTTTCATCCCGCACTGCTTCAATGCAGTCGCATTTTCCGCTGATTTGCATTTCGTCCGAAAAGACACTGTTCTCGTAGAGCTTCACGAAATCGCCGCGGCGCTCCACGCGCTGTGTATGAACCCGTTCATGCTCGGCGCGACCTTTCGCCGTCTCGACATTTTCTACCCATACACGTTCATTCAGCAGCAGCGCGGCGCGCCGCAGACAGTAATCTGCCTGCGACAGCCACGATAACGGAAGATACTCCTGCTCGTCATCCACGGGTAAACCAGCTTTCTCCCTGCGGCAGTTCATCCCAGACAATCTCCCCGTAAGGATTGCTCAAGAAGCCCATCCGTACCCCCGCAGGCACCTTATCCAGCGCCACCTTTGCTTCATAGTCACGATAATTGCGGGGGAAATCCACCTTCTTCTGCACCGTCACCAGTTCAAAGAGTTTATGCGCCGGTGCACAGCCCAATTTGGCTTGACGTGCGCGCTGTTCAGGATTCGTATCCGTGCCTTCGTGCTTGAAGATGATGAGCGGAGAAACAACCTCCATTTCGCCCTTGCTCGCCGAACGGTCATGCTCATACATGTTGAGAATCGCCTCAAACAGCGCCTTCATATCAGCTTCATCGAATCCCGTTTCCGCTGCAAGATTCGCGCTGATGAAGCCACGCACCTCATACAGACCAAAGGGGATAATCTGCTTGCGTCCCATCGTCCGAAGTTCGTCCTCTGGTGTTTTCTGCTCCTCCTCTTCGTATTCCTCATATGTCTTTTTGCTGGATTTGTCGTTTCCGCCCAAGGCAGCTGCCATGCGCGTGATGGATATATCCAACGGCAGGACAGGATCTAAGCTCTTGCCAAAAGCAATCTGAACAGGACCGCGAACTTGCCCTGCATTCGGTCCTGTGGACATCACCGCGCCAAAGGTACGCACATCATAGAAGAGTTCGCACGCCTTTCTGCGCGCCGCGTAAACCGGGTTCTTTCCTTTTGCGCCCTCGACATTTGCTTCACGTCTTGCCAGTGCAATCTGCTTATTCAGGTTCACTGACTTCTGCACGAAAATCCCCATGCCCGGCACGCCCGGATAAGCAATTTCAATGTAGCTGCGAATACGGCGTTTCGTGGCCACGTCGGTAATCAATCCCTGCATGGTCTGCGGGTCAATCCGGGGCATGTTGCCCATATCCGGGTCGCCGTTCGGGTTGGCATTGGTGCAAGCAACATAGTACATAAATTCGTAACGGTTCTGCAGTGCCATTTTCTTATTCCTCCTCGTCCGTTTCTGCCTCTTCGTTCTGTGCTTTCTGCATTTTTAGTTCTTTAAGTCTCTTGTTCAATTCTGCCGTCATTTGGCGATACCCCAGCGCAAAATAAGCCTGCTGCTCCAAATTCAACACAGTAGGGATTTCTGCAATGTCGCAAGTGACCGCATCCAACATTTCTTGATACAGTTCCAAGTAATCATTGCTTTTAATTTTGTCCTGATGCGGTACTGAATGGATGGACAGCTGCCCCAATACCAGCGCCGGCATCTGGCAGGCAGATGCATAGTAGCGCTGTACAATCCCTGCTTTAACTTTCCGCATCGCAAACTGCTGCATACTCGCATACACGGCGACCCACGCGCCGCAGCGGTACGCAACATTCGTATTTTCCGCCTGATACATAGCTTCTATCACGCCTTCCTTTCGATTGTTTTTCCGAATCAGCCATACTTTCAGCCATTGGCAGCACATTGCATTGGGCACGGGCGCATGTTTATCTTCTTCGCTGGCACTGGCCATTTGATTGCGAATGTATCGCAGCGCACGAACCGCCACGGAATCCGGCAGCATACTGTCCGTCAAGATTGCGTGCAGCACCGCTGGCGTAATTCCCGAAAGTTCCTTTCTCATTCGCTCGAAAAATTCTTTTTTCGTTTCGCTTTTTTTACTTTTTTGTTTAGGTTTCAAGCGAATCATCATTGCTTTCAGCGAATTAATTTTTGTGAATCCCGTTCCACCGAGATCGACCATTTGCAAGTCATTGCGCCATTGCTGGATATTCTTCTCTAATTCACCGTAATTACCATGATCATAGCTGTGAATCCGCGCACGCCCTTTGACGCCGGACAGCAGCAGAATATAATACTGTGTGCTGGCTGGAATCGCTGTTGCAGCTTCCCCGCTTTCAATGCTTACAAGACGTTTAGCTGGAATATCGCGTTCAGCATCAGGATTTGACGGTGCTTCTACCGTTTCATCAAATTCTTCATCGTCGTCGTATCCATCATCATCTTCCGTCTGCTGTTCTGTTCCCTGATTCTTAGGATCGCCATCCAGTGCTTGCTGCATCGGGTCGCATTCCGCAGGAACATAGCAGTCAAACCAATGGACAAAGCGCATTCCCGCCAACGTTGGCGAAAGCGTTTCGCTTGACATGAGATGGTCAAGCGCCGCTTTCACCGCGTCAATTGATTCCGCAGAAACAGGCGCATTCGCCGATTGCTTCAGCCCATATGAGCGGAATGCTGCCTTATCAAAACAGAACAGTGGCAGCGATCCATTTCCCCCAACTTCCTGAAAACCCGTAATGAGTGGCAGGGTAGCAACAGGCGTCGTTCTTTCTCCTGTAATCAGGCACAGGCTTTCTGCCGCGCCGTGCCGTGCGAACTGCTGACGGAACTCCCGCCACCATTCCTGCACCTTTGGAATTTCAACAATGGGTGTTCCTACAATTTCAAAAGAAACCGTGTCAGATGGTTTGATTTTCAGTCGTATCAATTCCTGCCGCACTTGCTCACAGCAAATTTCGTCCTCCAACAGCCGTACACAAGTTGATAATTCAGGCACTTTCTGCGCTGCCAGCTGAAGGGAGTCAAGATAGAACTGATGCTTGAGCATTTTTCGTTGCGGCTTTTTATTTTCTTCGTTGCTCTCTATTTCTTCTTGCTGAACCTCTTTCCAGAAAACAATTTCGTACTTTTCTACAAGCACATTACACTTATCACCATGTGTCAGGCTTCCACCGTCAGGGCAAAAGTATTCATCCTCGCCGTCCTGCCTCACGCCAAGGAACGTGCCATTTGCGCCAAGGCAAACCCATGCCTTTACCGTCTTTTTCACCATGCCCGGAGGCGGCAGCAGCTGGTAACGCATGGCATAATCGTACAGCGGTCTCAGCATATTGCATCCCCCTTCAGGACTTCCGGGCTATCATAGGGCGGCACTTCAATGACGCCCTGCTTCATCACCGCATGATACAGGGACAGCCTTGTCCGCGTTTTCTTGCGAACCTCCGCATCATGCAGGTCAAAAATGTCGTACACCATCAAGCCCAAATCCATGTCTTGCTGAATCGGCTTTTCGTTCGGGTCACTTTCAGAAAAGTACGCAACGCATTCCCTTAAGCCGAGCGCAGGCTGGCAAAAGCACTTGCCACCTTTAATTCGCCGTTCAGCCTGTGCATACAGCTGCTCTGCCGTACCATGATAATCCGGCCTCGGCACAATCTGCGCGGTAATGCGGTAGCGGACATCATACAGGAAAACCGTTTGCCGCTGTGTCCGCTCATCCTCTGCGCTGATTGGTTCCATATTATTTCTCAATATGGACTTCACTTCGTTGCGCCTGACGCTGATATAGCGGATAGGTTTCAGCACTTCAATTTTTGTAACCATCCAAAAAAATTCTTTAGGTTTCGCGTACACGCTTGACAGTATACCTCGTGCTGCTGATGGTGTTGGGACTGCCTGCGAAAGCCTTTCTACTTTCGTTGTCGGCGAAGTGAAGCACGCCAAGTCACCCCAAACGGTCACTGAAATCTCCATGATTTTTCATCACCTCCATGTTCTTCTCTCTGCCAAATCAGCAGAGAGGATAGCATTATCTTTGTACTATTTCAATTCTCAGCTTGTTAGCCTATCAGTGTTTCAAGCTGTCAGTACAAATATAATGTAAATCGAATGAATTGTCAATGGCAAATCTGGTATATAAGCATTTTTTTCACCATATTGGGAGGTCGTTTTTCAGCTGCATCCCCGTATCCATATGATAATCCCCCTTCCTGCGAAGCACCCAATAGCCGGATGGCTGCCTGCTCTCATTCCGTTTTCCCGCAAAATACAGCTGCTCCGCATAACAGTTGAAGTCATCATTCGCATATGCAGTCACGCACAGCTTTGCAGCTTCATGCATCCACTTCGCCGTCACGCCGTTTTCCAAGGCTTCTTCCTTCAGCTTCTCAAACAGCTTGTTTTCAGGTTCATATGGCACAAGCACCTGCACGCCGTCATTCTTGATAATGCGATAGTTTTTCTCGGCCCCTGCATAATCCTGCATTTGGATAGCCTCGCTCAGTTCCTTCTTCCCTTTCAGCTTCCAAAAGAGCTTCTGATAGTAGCGCTGAATGTCGCTCGGTTTCATCAGGTCAATCGGTTTCTCAATATGCAATGCACTAACCAGCATTGCCGCCTTTTCATACCATGTATCAGGATATAGCCTTTCTTCATCCGGAAGGAACACAAGCACTTGCCCGCCTTCGGAATGGCGGCCGTTTCGATTGCAACGTCCTGCCGCCTGAATGATTGATTCCAGCGGGGCCAGCGCGCGGAAAACGCTGTCAAAGTCCAAATCCACCCCCGCTTCGATGCACTGCGTCGCAACCACACGGCAAGGCAAGCCGTCGCGCAGCCGCTTTTTGACTTGCTCTATCACGACGCGCCGATGTGCCGGACACAATTCCGTCGTGATGTAGAATACTGATTCCGTCTCACATACCAATTTCAGCGCATCGAACAGCTTCTTCGCGTGCTTTTTCATGTTCACAATGGTGCAGATGCTCCGCTGTGCCGCCATTTTCTGCGCAATTTCTTCCCACGAGATTCTCTCATTCGGCAAAACTCGCCATGTCACCTGAACGCGGCGAAGTTGCTGATACATATCGGCATGGTTCGGACAAATCTCCGTAGCATGCCAAGTAAGGTTAGGGATTGATTGATAATCCGGCTGTGTCGCCGTAGAAAAGAGCATCGTCACATTTTTCTTCGGCAGATTGCAAAGCGCCTGAATGGTTTTGAGCGTCGCAGGAAACAATTCTGCAGGCAAGCTCTGCGCTTCATCGAAAATGATTACAGAATTTGCCAACCGATGCAGTTTCCGAAGATTCGGGGCTTTTGCCGCAAACAGCCCCTCGAAAAATCGCACGGATGTGGTCACAATGACTGGCATATCCCAGCGCTGCGCAAACTTTCGCTGCTCTTCTGTCAGCTGCCGTTGGCTATGATCTTCCAGCAAAACGTCATCCCCAAGGATTTTCCGATATTCAATTGCATTCTGTTCCGTCAGCGTAATAAACGGCAGCACAATGATGATTCGCTGCTGACCGTTCTTGCGGCATTGGCGCAGCGCAAAATGCAGCAAGGCCAGCGTTTTTCCTGTGCCAGTAGGCGCTGTCAGGGTGTAAATCCCCGGCGCATGATCCCCCGCCCTGCCGCACGTTTCAAACAACTCATTCCGCAGTGCATTGAGTTTTTTATCAGCCGTTGAGTTTCTTGCTAATTCCGCCCGATGCGCATTTAAGCGCTCCAGCCAGTTTTCCGCATCACATTTCGGCGGCTCCGGGATGATTTCCCCATCCTCTTCCGCTGATGCGGTGTAATCTGCATCCACCAAGCAAGAAAGCAGCATTCGCGACCAAAGCATCCGTTCTTCTTCCCCAAGCGTCATGATCTTAGGTTCAGGACATTCCCACTGCGGAAGTTCTTCATGAAATATCTCCGCAAGCACACGGTAATTTTCTTTTCCTGTTAATGCAACCTCCTTTCCATCATTGCCTTCCAACCACTTTTGCTCTGTCATGCATTCACGCAGCGAATACTTCAGCTGGTCGTAGCAGAGCAGCGTTCCATGATGTGCATTGATTGCCTCTAAAATGGGCGCGTAATTGGTACTTGCAATCTCCTTACTTGTGCATTTATGTGTAGCAATCAGAAACCACCGCAAAAACGCAGCGCTCACCCTTGCATGGTCTACTCTGGATGCGTTTCCTTCCAAAACATCTTGGAATTTATCTGTGAGCTTGCCAGCATCATGAACCGTTCCGGCCATTTCCGCTTCTTTTTCCATGCCCAGTTGTCTTCCATACTCTTTGCTCAATTCTCCCACCGCGCAAAGATGTTCCTTCACCTCCACCTGCTTGCGTCCGGGACGCTTTGACTTTGCGTACCACTTCTTCATAGTATCTCTCCATCTTCATATTAAATTTGAACGGTTGAACTTCATATTTAGTGTACATAAGTTCCTCTATTTTGTCAATACTCTCAATGGTAAAATTTTAAGGCAACACCGCACAAATGAGGTACCGGTCACTGGCACCATATCCCCCCGATATATTCACCAATTTCCCTACAAATCAATCCGAGTAATAGCAAAAGGCTCTGCCGTTCTTCCTTCACGGAAGTCAGCAGAGCCTTTTGCATCCTATAAAGTTATATTCCAGCACCCGCAAGCCATTCGCGCCATCCGACACATCAGAATAGCACAAACGCCGCGGTTGCTATCATCTTGCTACCAAGCAGGCAATCCTGTTTTGAAAAAGTACGTGTTTTCAAGACTTTTCAGCCTTTCGGGGATTATTCCCACTCAATACTCGCCGGCGGCTTGGTCGTCACGTCCAGCACGACGCGGTTCACATGCGGCACCTCATTGACAATCCTTGCGGAAATCGTGCGCACGACGTCGTACGGGATGCGCGCCCAGTCGGCGGTCATGAAGTCGTCCGTCGTGACCGCGCGGATGGCGACGGTGTAGTCGTACGTCCGCTCGTCGCCCATGACGCCCACGGAGCGGATGCCCGTCAGGACGGTGAAATACTGGTGGATATCGGCGTCCAGACCGGCCTTGGCGATTTCCTCGCGCAGCACCGCGTCGCTCTCGCGGACAATCTCCACCTTTTCCGGGGTCAGGTCGCCGATGACACGAATCGCCAGACCGGGGCCGGGGAACGGCTGACGCCAGACAAGATCGTGCGGGAGACCAAGCGTTTCGCCCAGCGCGCGCACTTCGTCCTTGAACAGCATCCGCAGCGGCTCAATCAGCTGTGTGAAGCCGAGTTCCTTGGGCAGACCGCCGACATTGTGGTGGCTCTTGATGACCGCCGCGCCCGTCGCCTGACCACTCTCGATAACGTCCGGGTAAATCGTGCCCTGCGCGAAGTAGTCCAGCTTGCCGAGCTTTTCGGATTCCGCCTTGAATACTTTCAGGAAGTCACGGCCGATAATCTTGCGCTTCGTTTCGGGGTCGGAAACGCCCTTCAAATCTTCATAGAAGATTTTGCTGGCGTCGGACGCAACCAGACGCACGGGGAAAGTGTGCGTGAACACATTCACCACCTGCTCGGTTTCGCCCTTGCGCATGAAGCCGTGGTCAACGTAGACGCAGGTCAGGCGGTCGCCGATGGCCTTATAAATCAGCGCCGCCGCGACGGAGGAGTCCACGCCGCCGGAAAGTCCCAGCAGCACCGTGCCCTTGTCGCCCACGATTTCGCGGATGTTGGCAATCGCCGTCTGCGCGTAGGTTTCCATCGACCAGTCGCCCACGCAGCCGCAGATATTCAGGAAGTTCTCGATGACCGCGCGTCCCTCGTCGGAGTGGGTCACTTCCGGATGGAACTGCACGCCGTAGATGCGCCGGTCGTCGTTCGCCATCGCCGCAACGGGGCAGTTCGTGCTGTGCGCAATCGGGTGGAAACCAGCCGGGCACTTCTTCACCTGATAGGTATGGCTCAGCCAGCAGGAGGAAGCATCCGACATGCCGGAGAGCAGGCTCGTCTTATCGTCCATCGTCACGGTGATTCGGCCATACTCGCGCTGTGCCGCCTTTTCCACCGTGCCGCCCAGCAAATACGCCGTCAGCTGCATTCCGTAGCAGATGCCCAGCACCGGCACGCCCAGCTGATACACGCCCTCGTCGCAGCGGGGTGCATCCTGTTCCAGCACGCTCGCCGGGCCGCCGGAGAGAATCACGCCCACGGGGTTTTGCGCGCGAATCGTCTCCAGGCTCGCGTCATAGGGCAGGACGCAGGAATACACATGGCATTCGCGCACGCGCCGCGCAATCAGCTGCGTGTACTGTCCGCCGAAATTCAGAATGACGATTTTCTGTGTTTCCGCCATTGATTGATTTCCTCCACTATTTCTTTCCCAGTTTCAAACTGAAAAGCAGCACCGAATTTTGATACGATGCTACCTTATATTGTGCCACATTTCCGCCGTGAAAGCAAGCCCCTGCACGGCTTTTTTTCCTGCCGGCTGATTAGTTTACACGTTAGCCTTACGTCGTTTCCTTTCATTGTTCCTTTCGGTGAAAATTTCGCCATATTTATCAGCTTTTTTCTTCTCTTGCCGCTTGACAAGGGCATTTTTCCGGGTTATAATACCCATATGCCTAACTGTTAAGCTAACAGGAAGAGAGGAATGCTTCATGTTTCGTCAGGATTGTTCGCACCATCTGCTTACGACCATTCTGCCTTTCTGGGAGAACCTGACCGACTGGGAGCGCGGCGGCTGGTTCGGCTATGTGAATCATGACCTGTCCGTGGAGCGCGGGGCGCACAAGGGCTGCATCCTCAACAGCCGCATTCTGTGGACGTTCTCGACGGCGGCGCGGGTGACGGGCGATAAATCCCTGCTGCGCTATGCGCGCCATGCGTTCGCATTCCTGCCGCATTTTGAGGATACCGAGCGCGGCGGCGTGTACTGGTCGGTGACGGCGGACGGTGAGCCGCTGGACAAGACAAAGCACACCTATTGTCAGGCGTTCGCGATTTACGGCTTAGCGGCGTACATGCGCGCCATCGGCGAAAGTGACCCGGATTACGCCCTTGCGCGCGACAAGGCGATGGCGCTTTTCCGCCTGATTGAGACGAAGTGCAGCGACGCGGGCGGCTACGGCGAAGCCTATGAGCCGGATTTCACCCCCGTCGGCAACGAAAAGCTGTCCGACAACCCGAAGCTGATGGAGCGCCACGAGACGGCGTCCCGCACGATGAACACGCTGCTGCACGTTTTGGAGGGCTATGCGGAATTATACCGCGCCATGCCGGACGAAGCTGTGCGCCGCGCCGGAGAAGTCTGCTTAGAGCGTTTCCTGAACGTGATGTACAATCCGGGCAAGCGCCGCTTGGAGGTCTTCTACGACCGCAATTATCGCTCTTTGCTGGACATGCAGTCCTTCGGGCACGACATTGAGGCCTCGTGGCTGATTTGGGACGCGGCAGAGACGCTGCTGCCCGAATCAAACCGCGCGCCGTATCTGCACATGTGCCTGACGCTGGCGGAAGCTGTCCGCGAACGCGCATTCACCGACCACGGCTTGGAGAACGAAGTCGTCGAGGGCAAAGTTGACCACACGCGTGTCTGGTGGGTACAGGCGGAGACGGTGCTGGGCTTCCTGAATGCCTACGAGCTGACGGGCGCATCCACTTGGCTGAGGCAGGCGGAAGCGCAGTTTGCCTACATCCGCCGCGCCTTTGTTGACCCGCGTCCGAACAGCGAGTGGTTCTGGTCGCTGACCGAATCAGGCGTCCCGACGGACAAGCCGATTGTGGAAGAGTGGAAGTGTCCGTACCACAACAGCCGCATGTGCCTGCGGGTGATGGAGCATCTGGCGTGATATTCCATCGGTTATCGCGCTGATGGGTGCATTCATGCTGTTTTTACCTTTCTGAATGTGCTTTCGCCTTGCGCAGGGATTTCGCTCCTGCGGGAGCGACAAGGGGCTTTGCGGTCGCCCCCTTGACCCCTTCGCAGTGCACACTCCTGTTTATTGGTTTGTATTGCTGCTTAGGAACGAAAAGCACACTAACTAAAAAACTTCCGATACAATTCAATTAACTTAGGAGAGCACCGAAGGTTTCCAAAGGGCGATCGGAAAGCCCTTTGGTCGCCTCCGCAGAGGCGAAACCCCTGCGTCAACAAGCACAAAATCATCAAGGAATCCGAAAGCCAACGAAAAAACGGACTTTGCCCTCGCAAACATCCACAAATCTGGAGGTTTTATTTCACCATGAGCGGTATCACCATGCGTGACATTGGGCGGCAGCTGGGGGTCAGCGCCGTCACCGTGTCGAAGGCGCTCGCGGGAAAATCCGGCGTGAGTGAGGAAATGCGGCAGGAAATCATCCGCCGCGCATCCGAACTCGGCTATGTCAACCCCAACGCGCCGCAAACCACGCCCACATCCGGCTTGGATGTCGGCATCCTCATTCCGGAGAATTTTTTCTCCGTCGTGTCCTTTTATGCAACTTTCTACAAGCAGCTCGTGCAGGCGCTGACCGACGCGGGGCATTTCGGCATCATGGAGCTGGTCACGCATGACATGCAGACCGCGCTGACCCTGCCGAATCTCCTGCGTTCGCGCCACGTCGATGCGCTCATCTGTCTGGGGCAGCTAACCTCCCCGTATATGCAGCTGCTGACGCGGCAGGAAATGCCCGTCATCTGTCTGGACTTCCACGACCCCTTTGTCACCACTGACGCCATTGTCAGCGACAACGCTTTCGGCGCGGCGCAGTTGACCTACTGGCTGATTGAGCAGGGGCATCGGGACATCGGCTTCGTCGGGGATATCAAGGCAACGTCCTCCATCATGGAACGCTACCTCGGTTTCCTTTCCGCAATGCTGATGAAGGATTTGCCCGTGCGCCCCGAATGCGTTTTTTCCGACCGCAGCCCAGAAGGGAACACGTTCCACACCTTCCAGCTGCCGGAGAAAATGCCGACTGCGTTCGTTGTGAACTGCGATATGTCCGCGCAGGCGCTGATTACCGACCTGCAAAGCCGCGGCTACCGCGTGCCGGAGGACATTTCCGTCGTGGGTTTCGATGATTTCTGCCCGACCGCCGGCAACACGCCGCCGCTGACAACCTTCCGTGTCAATTGCCCCGCGATGTGCCGCATGGCGGTCAAGCTGATTGGCGAGCGCTGCGCGGGCGACCGCAAAACCATCGGGCGCGTGGTGATTGGCGGCGAATGCGTCTTCCGTGATTCCGCCGCGCCGGTGTCTGTCATTCACTAATCCCGGAGAGCAACTGCTTTCTGTGTCCCCCATCATTTGTCCTATCATAACAATCCTATTTTCAGCTGAGAATGCCCCAAGATGCGAAGCGTATTTTTTCTTCTGGCTAACGGGAGTGAAATGCAGCGTAGCAGCGCTACGCTAAATGGAATGACCGGACGCCAGAGGGAAAAAGGCGCGAGCAAATTGGGACAGGCGAAGCTGAAAAGAGGATGAAAAAAAGAAAGAGGTACGAGAACATGGCTGTCAAGATGCTCAACGTCCCCTCCCTTCCCAACATTCCGTGGCAGGAGAAGCCGGCTGACTACAAGCTTTCCTCCCCCGTCTGGCGTTACAGCGAGAACCCCGTCATGGGGCGCAATCCCACGCCGGAAATTGCCCGCATCTTCAACTCCGCCGTTGTGCCGTGGGAGGATGGCTACATTGCCGTTCTGCGCGGCGAGCAGGTCAACGGCGTCCCGTATGTCTACCTCGGACATTCCAAGGACGGCATTCACTGGGACGTCGAGCGCGAAAAAGTGCCCTTTGTGGATGACAACGGCAACCCGAAAATGCCGCACTACGCCTATGACCCGCGTCTGGTGAAGGTGGATGACACCTACTACATCATTTGGTGCACCGACTTCTACGGTGCTGCCATCGGCATGGCGAAGACGAAGGACTTCAAAACCTTCACGCGCATTGAGAACCCCTTCATTCCCTTCAACCGCAACGCCGTGCTGTTCCCGCGCAAGGTGAACGGCAAGTTTAAGCTCCTGTCCCGTCCGTCCGACTCCGGCCACACGCCCTTCGGTGATATTTTCATCTCCGAATCGCCCGACATGGAGTACTGGGGACACCATCGCCATGTGATGGGCCGCGGCAGCAACTGGTGGGAATCCGTCAAGATTGGCGGCGGCGCTGCCCCCATCGAAACGACCGAAGGCTGGCTGCTGTTCTACCACGGCGTCGCGACCACCTGCAACGGCTTCGTGTACTCCATGGGCGGCGCGATTCTGGACATCAACGAGCCGTCAAAGGTGCTGTACCGCTGCGAAAACCACCTGCTGACGCCGGAAGAGCCCTACGAAACGACTGGCTTCGTGCCGAACGTCGTTTTCCCCTGCGCTACATTGCAGGACGGCGACACCGGCCGCATCGCCATCTACTACGGCGCGGCGGACACCAACGTCGGTCTGGCGTTCACCACGGTGGACGAGGTTGTCACCTACATCAAGGCGCACTCCAAGCTCCAATGGGGCGACGACATCGCGCAGGACGATTTCTGATTTTGCGGGGATGTACGAGTGCGTACATCCCTCTTTTTGTGCAGGAGGAGGCGCCAGAGGCGCTGCCTCTGGACTCCGCAAGAGAGAATGAAACGGGACGAAGTCCCCTCCCTTGACCCTTTCGCGCGATTGAGTTGACTTCTCTTTCATACTGCTTTCGCGTGTTGATGCAGAGATTTCGCCTCTGCGGAGGCGACCAGAGGGCTTTGCGGTCGCCCTCTGGACTGCTTCGC
>ERZ780168.2447-NODE-2447-length-16435-cov-5.184188_pt1 | contig 16435 bp, 15 predicted proteins | sample MGYA00510981_ERZ780168 | MGnify/ENA primary metagenome ERZ780168 (study PRJEB29588, sample SAMEA2158769) | human gut metagenome | biome: human gut; feature: human-associated habitat; material: faeces | place: Denmark | collected 2008/2010 ...
GTGATGAGGGCATCCATAGCCTTGAATTGGTAGCCCGGGTAGATGAAGATATCCGTCCAGGCGCTCTTTTCCGAGAAGGTCCCGTCCTCGTTCACCAGGGATTCCAGCGTCCGGCAGGAGGTGGTGCCCACGCAGATGCAGCGTCCGCCGTTGGCCTTGGTACGGTTGATGAGGTCCGCCGTCTCCTGTGAGATCACGCAGTATTCACTGTGCATCTCGTGGTCGGTGATCTCGTCCTCCTTCACGGGGCGGAAGGTGCCAAGACCCACATGGAGCGTCACATAGCCGATGTTCACGCCCTTGGCCTTGATCTGCTCCAGCAGCTCCGGAGTGAAGTGCAGTCCCGCCGTAGGGGCCGCCGCGCTGCCCAATACCTTGGAGTATACCGTCTGATACCGCTCCTGATCCTGAAGCTCCTCCTTGATGTAGGGCGGCAGGGGCATTTTACCCAGATGCTCCAAAATCTCCAGGAAAATTCCCTCGTAATCAAAGCGCACCAGACGGTTGCCGTCCGGCAGGACCTCGGCGATCTCCGCCGTCAGCTCGCCGTCGCCGAAGCTCACCCGCGCACCCTCGCGCAGGTGCTTGCCCGGACGCACAAGGCACTCCCACACCTTATCGCCCTTGTCCTGCAGCAGCAGCACCTCGCAGGCTCCGCCGCCGGGCAAACGGTGTCCCAGCAATCGCGCCGGCAGGACGCGGGAGTTATTCAGGATCAGGCAGTCCCCCGCCCTCAAAAAATCCGGCAGCTCATAAAAATGATGGTGCGACCACTCCCCCGTCGCCTTATCGAGACACAGCAGGCGCGACTCGTCGCGTTTTTCCAGCGGCGTCTGTGCGATCAGCTCCGGCGGGAGGTCGTAGTAAAAATCGCTTGTTTTCATCTTGCTTCTTTCCGCATCAGCTCAGCGTGATGCCCGTGTAGTAGAAATTCAGAATGTCGCGATAGGTATAGCCCTTCTCCGCCATGGCAAACGCGCCCCACTGGCTCATGCCGACGTTGTGGCCCCAGCCCGAGCCGGAGAAGGTGAAGGTATTACTCGTGTTCGCACTCTTGCGCTCGAGCGACTGCACGCCGCCCGATGTAATGACGTAGGTATCCTTCGCACCGGCATTGTTCGGCGTGACCGCGCCGTCGCCGTCGATCACATACAGCCCGCCCGTGCCGGTCACCGAGCTCTGCGCGTCGTTGACGTAGTAGGTGCTCGCGTCGCCGCCGGTGACGGTATAGCGCATACTGCGCACGTTGATATGGTCGTACACGCCGTTGAGGAGCGTGCGGCACTTCTCGCGCCGCGCGGTGTAGCTGCCCCGAGTCCCCTCATAGGTGATGGCAATGACGTTGCCCGTGTCGCTGTATTCGGACACATAGACGTTCTGCACCTGCCCGATGTCGGTATTGGCCTCGGACTTGAGTACCTCGCGCAGCTCGTCGCCGGTCGCGGTGAACGACCAGTAGTAGCGGGAGAAGCGCCACGCGACGCTTGCCTCATAAGGATCGAGCTTGCCCTGCAGATACGGCACCTCGCTGCCCCAGACGTTCTTGCAGCTCTCGCTCGCGCCGCCGTTGCAGGAGTAGTAGACCGCGTTGGTCACCAGCTCGCCGTTGTAGTAGAGATAGACGCCGCGCGTCTCCTCCGCCGCCGCGTCGGAGCGCTCATTGGAGAGCGCCGCGCCCTTGTATGCCTGACAGTCCACCGTCGAGCAGACGTCGAAGCCCGCGCTGCGGTGCCGCGTCTGAGATGCGGCATAGGTGCGCGCGCAGACTGTCTGCGCCTTGGCCGCCTCGAGCGGCCAGTCGTTCGACATCTCCGCCGCAATGACGCACTTGACGTAATCCTCGATATCCAGCACGTTGATGACACTGATGTAGCCGCCGGTCGTGCGCTGGTATTCAAAGCCGCCGTAGTAGCGATAGCCGGAGAACCACGTCACCGTCTTCTCTCCGCTCACCGAGCGTGGGCGGACGCCGAGGCTGCGAAGGCCCGAGCAGTCGAACTCAAAGAGGACGGTGTCCGTATCCGTGACCGACACGACCACGCCGGTGCTGCTCGGCGTTACGATCTGCGCGCCATAGGCCAGCACATCTGTTTCCGACAGCACACGCGCGGACTCATCGTAGCTCGCGTGATTGCCGACGCGCACACGATACTCCCCGTCGATGTAGGCGACGAAGCCCTTCGGGTAGCTCTGCGCCACCGCAAGCGCCTCCTCGTAGCTGCCGAACGCCGTGAGCAGCTCAATGTGGTAGGCGCCGAGGATGGTGGAGTAATTCGTCGGCCGCGTCTCATAGCACACGCCGCCGGAAACGTAGGCGTTGCTGTCCACCGTAACGGTGATTCTCTGCTCATCCGTCGCGGCGAGCAGAACGAAGCTGCGGTCGGCATCGTAATAGCCGAACTCGTAGCCGGAGCCGCTGAGCGTATCATTGTAGTTTTGCAGCCGCGCCGTAAAAAGAGCGTTCGTGCCGTATTTTAAGCCGACCTTGAGCATAGTATTCTCTGTGGCCTGCGCGCCGACACACAGCGTGAGCGCAAGCAGCATACTCAAGATGATCGTTTTCCGGAATCGTTTCATAGGGGTCCTCCATTGGCCGCATTTCCCTGCATTTCTACATTATAGGATAAAATGCGCAAGGATTCAAGGAAAACCGTTCTTTTTCTCCCGGCAATATTTTCCACGCTGCTATCAAAAAAGAGAGGAGCTTCCATCATGTCCCGATCCTTATTCCGCGGCTCCGGCGTTGCGCTCGTGACGCCAATGACGCCCGACGGCATCGACTTCCCCGCCCTTGAGCAGCTGATCGAATGGCATATCGCCTCCGGCACCGATGCGCTCGTCCTCTGCGCGACGACCGGTGAGGGCGCGACGCTGACCTATGCCGAACGCGCCGAGATCATCGAGCGGTCCATCCGGCAGGTAAACGGCCGCGTCCCTGTCATCGTCGGCACCGGCTCGAACAACACCGCCTCCGCCATCGCACTCTCGCGTGAGGCCTGTGCAGCGGGCGCGGACGGCGTTCTGGTCGTCACACCCTACTACAACAAGGCGACGCAGCGCGGGCTCGTGCGCCACTTCACCGCCGTCGCCGACGCCGTCGACCGCCCGCTCATCGTCTACAACGTCCCCTCCCGCACCGGCGTGAGCTGCACCGCCGAGACCTACGCCGCACTCGCGCAGCACCCGAACATCGTCGGCGTCAAGGAGGCCTCCGGCAGCTTTGCCCTGATCCAGGAGACCCTTAACCTCTGCGGCGACGGCTTCTCCGTCTGGTCCGGCAACGACGAGGACACCGCCGCCGTCTGCGCGCTTGGCGGCGCGGGGGTGATCTCCGTCGCGGCAAACATCGTTCCGCGCGAAATGCACAAGCTGGTGGAGCTGTGCCTTGCCGACCGCATTTTGGAGGCAGGACGCGAACAGCTTCGCCTTGCTCCGCTCATCCGGGCGCTCTTCTGCGAGGTCAATCCCATTCCGGTCAAGACCGCGATGGCGCGCATGGGACTGTGCAGTGATCTTCTCCGTCTGCCGTTGTGCGAAATGAGCGAAGAAAACCGCGCGTGGCTCTTCGCCGCGATGGATGCCTTCGGCGTAGACGCATGAAGCTTCACGCACAAGCACCGCACCACAAAAATGCACAAAGGCCGGTGCGTGAAGCTTTTGTGCATTCTTTCCGGTTGCCCCGCAGGGGCGAGGAAAGGGCACATATCTATTTTTGCCATGCGTTTGCATAGCAAAAAAGGACGGCTTCAGCCGTCCTTTTTCTTATCCTATTTTCTCAAGCAGCGCGACCGCGTGCGCCGCAATGCCAAGTCCCTCTCCGGTAAAGCCGAGCCCCTCCTCGGTCGTCGCCTTGACGCTGACGCAGGAAGTGTCGAGCGCAAGCGCGCGGGCGAGATTTTCTCGCATCCGCTCACGGTAGGGCGCGAGCTTCGGAGCCTGCGCCAAAACCGTCGCATCAAGGTTGACGACGGCATATCCCGCCTCACGCAGCCGCTCCGCCACACGCTCGAGCAGCAGGATGCTCGAGATCCCGGCGTAAGCCGCGTCCGTATCGGGAAAGAGCTTGCCGATATCGCCCAGCGCCGCCGCGCCGAGCAGAGCGTCCATGACGGCGTGCGTCAGCACATCGGCGTCGCTGTGGCCGAGCAAGCCCTTTTCATACGGCACCTCTACGCCGCCGAGAATGAGCCTCCGCCCCTCCGTCAGGCGGTGGACGTCATAGCCGTGTCCGATGCGCAGACCCGTCATTCCTCCGCCTCCCGTTCCTCCCGTCGGCGCAGGATCGTCTCCGCGACGATCAGGTCGAGCGGTGTGGTGATCTTGATGTTTTCCTCGTCTCCATCTGTCAAGTAGACTTCCTTGCCAAGGCGCTCTACCGCGGAGCAATCGTCCGTCAGCGCCGCGTGCTCCGTCAGCGCGGATTGCAGCGCTGCTTTCAGAAGTCCGGCGTCAAAAACCTGCGGCGTCTGCACGGCAAAAAGCATGGAGCGATCCGGCGTTTCCGTCACACGGCGATCCCGTGCGAGCTTGATGGTGTCATGCACCGGCACGGCGGGAGCCGCGGCGGCGCACACCGCCGCGCGCAGTACCACCGCGTCGAACAGCTCCGGCGTCACGAGCGGACGCGCTCCGTCCTGGACAGCAAGCAGCTTTGCGTCAGCTCTTGCCTCCAGTGCGGCGCGCAGCACGGATTCCTGTCTTGTCGCGCCGCCTACGACCACCTTGACCGGCTTGCGAATGCCATAGGTCTTACAGAGCTCCGCGTAGGTCAGCAGATCCTCCTCCCGCGCCGCGATCACGATCTCGTCCACGCTCTGCGCCGCGTCGACCGCGCGCAGCGTGTGCGCCAGCACCGGCATCCCATCCAGCGGCAGCAAGAGCTTATTTTCGCTGCCCATCCGCTGCGAGCTGCCCGCCGCGGCAAGGATCGCCGTGCAGGTCGGACGAACGGCGGAAACGCCTTTGCCCAGCAGCCTCCCAAGCAGCTTTTTCATGCGCTCTCCTCCGCCATCATGGCCGCATTGACACGCGCCTCCGCGTCGGCGTACTCCACATCCTCGGCCAGCACGACCTCCGAAAGCAGGATCTGTCTGGCGTTGTGCAGCATCTTGCGCTCGCCGGTGGAGAGCCCGCGCTCGCCGTCGCGGTGCATCAGCGCCTTGATCACGCCTGCGACCTCCAGCAGGTCGCCGCTCTTGATGCGCTCCATATTCTCGCGGTAGCGGTGGTTCCAGTTCGTCGTCATGTCCACGCTCAGCTTCGGGAGCTCCGCGAGCACGCGCTCGATCGTCTCTGCTGACGAGACTGCGCGGACTCCGATCATCTCGCTGTTCGCCGTCGGGATCTTGAGCGTCAGGCCGGAGACAGGCATCCGGAACACATAAAACCGGACAAGGTCCCTGCCGATCTTCTCGTCCACGATGCTTTCGATCACACCGGCTCCGTGCATCGGATGCACGATCTTATCCCCTACGCAGAACATGGCGCCCGCCTCCTGTCAAAAATTTTCAGTCACACAACATAGAAAACCGCAAAAGGGTCATTTCCCCTCTGTATATAGTATAGCTCAAGTCCGAATATTTTTCAAGTTTTTTCTGCCTCCTGCTCAAAAATCGCGCCCGATCCCGCACCTACGGCAGGAAAAAGGGTGGCCCCTTCGGGCCGCCCTTTTGTATCAAATAGCAGGCTTACTTGTTGCTTCTGCGCCAGATGTGCATCTTCTCCGCGTCGGCGATGAGCTGCTCGCGGAAGTCGGGATGCGCGATGCCGATGAGCGCCTCGGCACGCTGCCAGGTCGAAAGGCCCTTGAGGTTGACCATGCCATACTCGGTGACGATGTAGTGCGTGCAGGAGCGCGGGTCGGTGCAGATGGAGCCGGGCGTCAGCGTGGGAACGATGCGGCTCTTGACCGTGCCGTCCTTGCCCGTGACGGTCGAGGACATGCAGATGAAGCTCTTGCCGCCCTTGGAGAGGTACGCGCCCATCGCAAAGTCGAGCTGGCCGCCCGTGCCGGAGATGTGCTTGATGCCCGCGGACTCGGCATTCACCTGACCGAACAGATCGCAGTCGATGGCGTTGTTGATGGAGATGAAGTTGTCGATCTGGGAGATGACAAACACGTCGTTCGTATAGTCGACCGGCGCACCCATGACCTCGGGATTGCGATCCATGTAGTCATAGAGCTTCTGCGTGCCGGCGGCGAAGGCAAAGACCTGACGGCCCTTGTCGAGCTGCTTGTGCTTGCCGGTGATCTTGCCGGCGAGGGCCATGTCGACAAAGCCGTCGACATACATTTCGGTGTGAACGGACAGGTCCTTGAGGTCAGACTGCGCGATCATCGAGCCGATGGTGTTGGGCATGCCGCCGATGCCGAGCTGGAGGCACGCGCCATTCGGGATCTCAGGCACGACAAGGTTGGCGACCGCGGTGTCGACCTCGGTGGGGGCGCCGCCCGCGCCGAGCTGCGCAACAGGAGGATTCTCCCCTTCCACAACCATGTCGACGTCCTTGATGTTGATCTCGCAGCCGGTGAGGCCGTAGACCCAGGGAAGGTTCTCGTTGACCTCGACGATGACAGTCTTGGCGGCATCCAGCATGTCGGCTAAGTGAGAGCACGCGAGAGCGTAGCTGAAGTTGCCGTGCTTATCCATCGGCGTGACCTGGATCATCGCAACATCGACTGTGGCGTTGCCGTCGCGGTAGAAGCGCGGCAGCTCACTGTAGCGCATGGGAATGAAATAGCCCATGCCCTTGGAGATAATCTTGCGGTCGATGCCGCTGCAATGCCAGGAGTTCCAGGTGAAGTGCTCACCGGCATCCTCGGCCTTGCAGATCTCGGGCATCCACATCGTCACGCCGCCGCGGACCTTGACGTCCTTGAGCTCATTCTGGCGTGCGGCCAGAGCCTTGTCGAGCGTGTAGGGATGGTTGGTGCACCAGCCGTAGTCGACCCAGTCGCCGCTCTTGACGACCTTGACGGCTTCCGCGGCAGAGGTCAGCTTCTTCTGATAAAGCGCTGCGTAATCCATGGATAATTCCTCCTGTATGTATGTGAATTTGATTATCATTTCGGAACTATGTCGAAACTTTAACAATTATAGCATACCGATCGCCGTTTGCAAAGTCTTTCTTACGTGTCAGCGTAAAAAAGAACGTAAAAAAGAGACAGGCCGGAGCCTGTCTCTTTTCAGTTCGGGAAAATTACTCCTCGACAGGAGCCTCTTCCTCGCCGCTGAGCAGCGCGCGGATGCTGAGGGAGATCTTCTTCTTCTCCTCGTCGATGGCGGTGATCTTCGCGTCGACCATCTGGCCTTCGGACAGGACGTCGGAGGGCTTGTCGATGCGGCGGTCAGCGATCTGGGAGATATGGATCAGGCCGTCCACGCCGGGAACGACCTCAGCGAACGCGCCGAAGGTCATCAGCTTGACGATGCGGACGTTGGCAACGTCGCCGACCTTGTAGGTGTTCATGAACACATCCCAGGGGTTCTGGGTGCGATCCTTGACGCCGAGGGAAATCTTGCGCTTCTCGGGGTCGAAGGAGATGACGTACACGTCGAGGTGATCGCCGATGGAGACGACCTCGGCGGGGTTCTTGATGCGGCTCCAGCTCAGCTCGGAGATGTGAACCATGCCGTCCACGCCGCCGATGTCGACGAACACGCCGTAAGAGGTCATGGACTTGACAACGCCGTCATAGTGCTTGCCGACCTCGATGCCTTCCCAGATGGCGGCCTGAGCAGCCTGACGCTCCTCGTTCAGCACGGACTTGATGGAACCGACGACGCGGCGGCGGGCACGGTTGACCTCGGTCACGCGGAGCTTGACCTTCTGCTTGACCATCTGGCCAAGGTCGGAGTCCTTGGGCATGCCGCTCTGAGAAGCGGGCACGAACACGCGCACGCCCTTGACAGAAACGACGATGCCGCCCTTGTTCACTTCGGTCACGGTGCCTTCGAGAACGGTCTTGTCCTCAACGGCGGTCTCAATGTCTTCCCAGAGCTTGACAGCGTCGAGACGCTTCTTGGAGAGGGTGGCGTAGCCTTCCACGTCGTTGACGCGGACAACGTAAGCCTCGATCTCGTCGCCGACCTTGACGACGTCCTCGGGCTTGACGTCGGGGTCGCTGCTCAGCTCAGAAACAGGGATATAGCCTGCCTGCTTGCAGCCGACGTCGACCTGGATCTCGGTCGTGCCGATGGCGGTCACGATACCGGTCACCTTATCTCCTGTATTTAGAGTCTTGAAAGATTTTTCAAGCAGTTCTTCAAAGGATTCGCTGGTTTCAGGGGCAGTGGTGTTGATGTTTTCTTCCGTCATTGTTGTTAATACCTCCATAATGATACTCGCAGGAGTAGATGCGCCGGCTGTCAGTCCCGCCACACGGCATCCGGAAAAGAATTCCGGTGAGAGCTCGTCTGCGGATTCGATCTGGAGGACTTTTCCGCAGTTCTCTCTGCAAATCTCGGTCAAATGCCTTGTGTTGGCGCTTCTTCGGTCGCCCACAACCACCATCGCGTCTACCTTGGCGGAAAGTTCTGCTGCCTCAGTTTGACGTTTCTGCGTAGCATTGCATATTGTATCATTGATTTTCAGATTTGTACACTGTTTTTTTAGAAATTTCACGCAACTTTCCCAAAGCGCACGAATGCAGGTCGTTTGTGCCAGCATGATACTGGGTAAATGGGCAAAATTGGGGTGTTCCTGCAAGTATTTTTGCGCTTCCTGCACATTTTCAAAAATCAGCGGGTCGCTGCACCATCCTGCGATGCCCTGCACCTCGGGATGATGGCGCTCACCGATCAGGATGACGCGGCGCCCCTCGTGCTCTGCCTCCTGTGCAAGCTTTCGGATGCGCTCGACATGCGGGCACACGGCGCTCACGACCTCTGCCCCGCGCTCTCGCAGCGCATCAAGCGTCGCTCTCGGCTCGCCGTGGGCGCGGATGAGCACGGTCTCCCCCGCCTTTGCCTGGTCGGGCGACGTGATGAGGCGCATGCCAAGGTCTTCGATCTCGCGCACGACGCCCGCATTGTGTACGATGCTGCCGAGCATCGCGCCGCCGCGCGCTTTTGCCGTTTCGCGCGCAAGGTTGACCGCGCGCTCCACGCCATAGCAGAAGCCAGCGGTCTCAGCTAAGATGACCTTCACAGCGGCGCGCCTCCCACCTGCTGGCCGCCGAGCGCGTAGGCCTGACGCAGCATTTCGTCGGCGATGGCCTGCAATTCTTCAGACGTGCCGCGGCGGCCCGTGACCTCAGGCACATACGGCTCGCCGAAGATGATGCGCGTTTTATGGAAGGGCTTTTTCTGCCCGTCGCAGAACACCGGCACGAGCGTCGCACCCGTGCGCACGCCGATCATCGCGATGCCCGCGTGCGCGTGCGCGGGGAGTCCGTCGTGATAGCCGACGCCGCCCCGGATCGTCGTCCCCTCGGGGAAGATCAGAAGATTCTCACCCTTGTGGAGCACCTGCATCGCGGTCTTGATGGACTGGATATCCTTGCCGTCGCGCTGGACGGGAAATGCGCCGAGCGTGCGGATGAGCCACGCGAGCGCGCGGTTGTCGAAGAGCTCGGCCTTGGCCATAAAGTGCAGATGGTAGTCGAGCGGCAGGCACAGGCCGATGAGCACGGGGTCTAAGTCCGTTGAATGGTTCGGGCACAGCAGCACGCTGTGCTTGGGCAGATTTTCAAGCCCCTTGACGTCCACGCGGTAGATCCACAGCAGCACCCGACCGATGATCCAGATAAACGCAAAAAAGATACGGTGCATCATTTCAATTTCTCCTGAATGAGATTCAGCAGCGCCCGCTCGCTCTCTTCAAAGTTGAGCTTCGACGTGTCGAGCCGCACGGCATCCTCTGCCTCGCGCAGCGGGGCGATGTCGCGGTGCATGTCCTGATAGTCGCGCTCGTTGATCTCGCGCAGCACCTCTTCATACGCCTTGGGCGTGCCGCGCTCGGAGAGCTCGAGACAGCGGCGGCGCGCGCGCTCCTCGGCCGAAGCCGTCAGGTAAATTTTGAGGTCGGCGTCCGGCAGAACGACTGTGCCGATGTCGCGCCCGTCCATGATGACGCTTCTCCTGCGCGCGATGTCGCGCTGCATCTCGAGTAAGTACGCGCGCACGCACGGCAGCGCCGAGACATTCGAGGCGTACATCGAAATTTCCGGCAGACGGATTTCGGTGCTGACGTCCTTGCCGTCAAGCAGCATTTTCTGTCCGCTATTCTCGTCAAATGCCATGTCGATCTGAATTTCTTTCAGCAGCGGCGCAATCTGCGCTTCGTCCTTGGCATCCAGTCCCCGCGAAAACGCCGCGTAGCCGATGGTGCGGTAGATCGCGCCCGTGTCGACATGCAGAATGTTCAATTTCTTGGCGACGGCCTTGGCGAGCGTACTCTTGCCCGCGCCGCCGGGGCCGTCAATGGCAATGGAAAAATGCTCTTTCATCTGTTTGATTCTTCCCTCTTACAATAAATATGTGCTTACTGCGTCAGCAGTGCGTCCGCGGCAGCCTCGCCCGCGGCCTTGCCGGTCGCCCAGGCGATTTGCAGATTGTAGCCGCCCGTGTAGGCGTCTACGTCGATGATTTCGCCGGCAAAGTACAGGCCGCCGATCTTTTTCGACGCCATGGTCTTCGGATCGATCTCCCCCACCTTGACGCCGCCGGAGGTGATGATCGCGTTTTCGACCGGCATCGGCGCGCTGACATTGACCGTCCAGCGCTTTAAGAGCGTGCGGATGGTCTCGCGCTGGGCGCGCGTGATGTCGTGCACCTTTTCGTGCGGCGGGATGCCCGAGCGGTCGATAAATTCGTCGATCATCTTCTGCGGCAGAAGCGCGCCGAGCACGTTGCAGTAGTCGCTGTTTGCGTGCTTTTCAAAATCCGACAGCAGGCGCTTGTCGAGCATTTGCTCGTCGAGCGCGGGCTTGAGGTCGATCTCCAGTCGGTACTGCTTTTTGTCGAAATGCCGCATGTGCGCGCTGGCCGACAGGATGAGCGGCCCGCTCACGCCGAAGTGCGTGAACAGCATTTCGCCGAAATCCGAGTGGATCTTTTTGTTGTTTTCGTATACCGTCAGCGCAACGTTGCGCAGGCTCAGCCCTTGCAGCACCGCGCATTCGCGTGCCTCGAGCGGCACGAGTGAGCCGCGCAGCGGCGTGACTGTGTGGCCGAGCGCTTCCGCCATGCGGAAGCCGTCGCCCGTCGAGCCCGTCGCGGGATAGGACAGCCCGCCCGTCGCCAGAATGACGGCGGAGGCGGTGTAGTCCCCTTTTTCGCCCTTGATGGCGGCGACATGGCCGTCTTCGACCGAAATACCGAGCGCGCGGTCGCGCACGAGCTTAACGTGCAGACGCTTGAGCTCGCGCTCAAGCGCCGCTGTGATGTCGAATGACCGGTCGGACACGGGAAACACGCGCTTGCCGCGCTCGACCTTGAGCGGCACACCGAGCCCCTCGAAAAAATCGATGGCGTCGTGCCCGTCGAAGCGGGAAAACACGGAGTATAAAAACCGCGGGTTCTGCGGCACGTGGGCGAGCAGCTCTTCGCAAGTGCTGTCGTTCGTCACGTTGCAGCGGCCCTTGCCGGTGATGTTCACCTTTTTGCCGAGGCGCTCGTTTGGATCGAGCAGCGTCACGTGCGCACCCTTGCGCGCGGCGCAGATCGCGGCCATCATGCCGCCCGCGCCGCCGCCGATGACAACGATCGCCTTATTCATCTTCGATCTTGCCGAAAATGTCGAAGCGCTCCCAGATGTGCTCGAGTTCGGAGAACGTCGCGGAGATGTCTGCGCCCTTCTTGTTGGCCACGGCCAGAATGAGTGCGTTGAGCATGCTCATGGGCGCCGCCAGCGAGTCGACGAACGAGATCATCTCGCTGCGCACGAGCAGCGAATTGCTGGACATCTGGTTGATGGGCGACATCTCGCTGTCCGTCACGCCGACGATCGTCGCGCCGCGGTCGCGCGCAAACTGGATGGTCTTGAGCGCAAGCTCACTGTAGCGCGGGAAGCAGATACCGATGACCACATCGCCTTTGGAGACGCGGAAGAGCTGGTCGAACGAGCCGGCCGCGCCGCCGTTGACCAGAGTGACGTTGTCGAAGATCAGGCGGAAGTAGAAGTTTAAGTACCCTGCCAGAAACGAGGACGAACGGAAGCCCACGATGTAGATGCGGCGCGCGCCGATGATCGTGTCGACCACGCGCTCAAATTCCGCGCCGTCGGTCTGGTCGATGGCCATGCGGATCTTCTCCATGTCGCGCTGCAGGACGTTCGTCATCAGATCGGACCCTGCGAGCTCGCCGTCCGACGCCTGAATGCGCTGGATGCTCGTGAGCTTGCCGCGAATCATCTCCTGCAATGCACGCTGCATGCTCGGATACCCCTCGTAGCCGAGCTGGGTGGCAAAGCGCACGACGGTCGACTCGCTGACCTGCACGGTCTTGCCGAGCTTGCTGGCCGTCATAAACGCGGCCTTGTCGTAGTTTTCCAGAATGAAGCGGGCGATGAGCTTCTGCCCCTTGGAAAAGCTGCTCATGTTCTTTTCGATATTATGTAAGATATTCTTCGTCATAAAATCGTCCTCTGTTACTTTGATTTTGTTGCATGGAGCTCTTGCTCCGTTAGATCGCGCCACACGCCGACGGGAAGAGCCCCGAGTTTGAGCGCGTGCTCCTGCACGCGCTTTAGGCGCTTGACGTGTAATCCGGCGGCGGCGCACATGCGCCGGATCTGCCGGTTTTTTCCTTCATGGATGGTGATGGAGAGAACGGCGGTGTCCCTCCCCTGCCGCAGCACGCGCACCTGCGCGGGCCGGATGGGCTCGCCGTCGAGCTGTGTCATGGAAGCGAGCGCTTCTGCCGCTCCCCTGACCTCGCCCGCGACGCTGACCTCGTAGACCTTGTTGACCTCGTAGCGCGGGTGCAGAAGATGCTGCATCCATTCGCCGTCGTTCGTCAAAAGCAGCAGTCCCTCGGAGTCGAGGTCGAGCCGCCCGACGGGATAGACGCGCGCGCCGCAGTCTCTGACGAGCTCGGCGACGGTCTTTCGCCCTTTTTCGTCAGAGAGCGTGCAGACATAGCCGCGCGGCTTGTTGAGCATCAGGTAGCGCTTCTGCCCCTTCTGTGTGAGCGGCCTGCCGTCGACGGTAATTTCGTCGACTTCGGGGTCGGCCTTCTGCCCGAGAAGCGCAGTCTTGCCGTTCACGTGCACGCGCCCAGCGGCGATCCACTGCTCGGCGGTGCGACGGGAGCAGAGCCCCGATTCGGCGATGAGCTTTTGAATTCTTGCTTCGGCCAGGTCGATCCCTCCTTTACTTTGCCGACAGAAATTGCCAGAGCTTTTCCGCCAGCGACTTATTTTTGCTTGTTTCGCTCTTTGTTTCCTGCGCCTGTACGCTGCGCGCGCTGACAAGGTCAACTCTTCCGACCTCAGTCTCGCCGCAGGAGATGACGAGCGTGCCGAACGTTTGTCCCTTCCGCACGGGGGCGGAGACGGTTTGCGGCAGCTCGGCGCGCACGCTCAATGCTTCATTTTCCGCGGTGGGATAGCGGAAGCTCTCCGCCGCCACGGCGGACACACTCTGCCCGTCGACGCTTACGCTGCCGTAGGCCTCGCCTTTTTTCGCACCGCTTGAGAGCGCATACGCCGAAAAGCCGTAGTCGTAGAGTGCCGCGTGATCCGCCCAATCGCTGCCGTCGTGCAGCGTGACGGCGATCATGCGCATCCCACCGCGCTCGGCACAGGTGACGAGTGTGCGCCCTGCGTCGCCGGTGTAGCCGGTCTTGAGACCGACGCAGCCGGAGTACGACGCGAGCAGCTTATTGTGGTTCGTCATCGTGCGCGTGCCGACGCTCGCCGTGCGCGTCGAGACGATGCGCGCGAACGTCGGATTGTGCATGGCGTAGGCCGCAAGGCGCGCCATATCGAGGGCACAGGAGCTGTGCCCCATTTCGTCGAGACCGCTCGGGTTGGCAAATGACGTGTGCTCCATGCCGAGGGCTTTCGCCTTTTCGTTCATCCATCGGACAAACTGCGCGCTGCCGCCGCTCCCGCCGCTCCCGCCGCAGTGGGCGGCGATGCACTCCGCCGCGTCGTTGCCGGACGGCAGCATCAGACCGTAGAGAAGTTCCTCCATCGTGAGCGTTTCGCCCTCGAGAAGGTACATCGACGAGCCCTCGCGCAAGTGCTCGCGTTTGACCGTGACCTTCTCCGTGAGTTCGCTGTGCTCCAGCGCGATTAAGCAGGTCATGATCTTCGTCGTGCTCGCGATGCTGCGCTCCTGCGTTTCATTGCGCGACGCCAGCACCCGCCCGCTGCCCGCCTCCATCAAAATGAACGCGGCGGCGGCAGTTTCAGGCGCGGCAGCCTGACAGGTCAAACTGCTTGACAGGCAGGAAACGGCAAGGAAAACGGCAAATGCGCATCGGGCAAAACGCGGCATGGGATCACTCCTTCGTTCGGAATGCCCCTATTATGCCCGAAATCAGTAGATATCTTTCTCTTCTCTCTTTTTGTCCACGAAATTCTGCACGCGGTCGAGCACTTCCGGCACAAGATCAAGCACGCGGTCGACCGTTGCCGCCGCAGGGATGGCCACGGGCATCACGCGCGTCAGACCGTCCTTGACGACGAGGAACGCGACGGGGTCGACCTTGACGCCCGCACCCGCGCCGCCGCCGAAGTGTGCGGTGTCGGTCTTGCCGTAGTCGCCGCCGCCCGCGCCGAAGCCGAAGCTCACGCGCGAAACGGGGATGACCGTTACGCCGTCGGGCGTCGTGATCGGCTCGCCGATGATGGTGTTGGAATCGACCATATCACGGATCTTATCCATCGTGGTGTCCATGAGATCGTTGAGCGGGGTCTTCTTTTCGATGTTTTCCATGAGGTTCATCCTTTCTTTTTATGCGGTCAGTTTTTCACTGTGTTCACTGTTTTGCGGAGTGCTCTCCGTTGGTTTTTCCGCGGGAGCGTCGTTTTTATGCGCCTTTTTATAGCGCAGGTACCATTTGAGCATCGGAATGAGCAGCGCAAGCGAGATGTGCAGCCCGTCGCGGATGCGAAGCGACAGGCCAACGGCACCCTCTGCGTGCGTCTTTTCAGAGCTGTAGTCCATGCGCAGGTGCAGCGAGGGATCAGGGATATGGAAGAGGCCTTCAAGGTGCGGCATCACACCCCACATCGCGGCGCTCGCATAGCCGTAGGTCTGCGCGATATCCGCGGGGTCCGTGCCGCCAAAGACGATGAGAATTTCCAGCGGGTCGATGCGAAGGCGCTTGCAGGTGCGTTTCGCCGTCTCCTTGAGCGCCGAGAGCGCCGTCGTGATGAGGTCCCTGAGCTCCTCTTTTGTCGGCTTGGGGAGCGAGGGCTTTTTCTTTTGCTTCGCCTCTTCTCCCTCTGACTTTGGTTTCTTCTCCTTTGCCTTTTTTTTCGGCGTTTCTTTCTTTTCCTTTGCTGGCAGCAGCGTGAAGCGGAACGGGCCGACCGAAAGCTGCACGCGCAGCTCGTCGCCGAACTGCATCAGCGCGCCCACGCGCAGAAAGCCGATCAAAATAAAAATGAGCAGGATGATGCCAATTACCTTCAGCGCAGTCAATCGACCACCTCCCTCTTTTTACGCTTCACGCGGTTTTTATGCTTTACGCGGTCAGTGTTTCCCGTTTTTGGGAACGCTGCCTTCTTTTTCCGTCATGGCGCTGGGGTCGAGGATCGTGCCGTCCTCCGTCATGCGGAGCTGACCGTCGGCCTCAAGACCCGGCATCTCCGGCAGCTCATCAATCGAACCCAAGTGGAAGTCGCGCAGGAACTTTTTCGTCGTGCGGTACAGCCTCGGCCGTCCCGGCACCTGCAAACGTCCGCACTCCTCAATGAGCCCGCGCTCAAGCAGCAGGCCCACGGTGTACGAGCTGTCCACGCCGCGCACCTGATCAATGTAGGCGCGGGTCGTGGGCTGGTAGTAGGCGATGATCGTCAGCACCTCCAGCGCGGGCTGAGAGAGCTTGGCGGTCTTGCGGATCTCAAACGCCTTGCGGATGACGTCGGCATAGTCCGGCGACGAGCAGAGCTGATAGCTGTCCTCCATGCGGACGAGCCGGATGCCGCGGCGCTCAAAGGCGTAGTAATCGCCGAGCTTTTGCAATACCTGTTCCGCGGTCGGACGGTCCAAATCGAGCGCAAGGCAGATGCGGTCGATGGGAAGCGGTTCGCCGCTGGCGAACAAAATGCCCTCGATGGCCGACTCGACCTCGCGCAGGTCCAAAGATTCCAAAGACATAGCGTTCCTCGCTTTTTACAGATTGATACGGTCGGGGGCGTCGTCCCCGCACTCCACGGTGCAGTCCGTGTCGGAACCGGCCAGATGGATGACCTTTTCGCGGCAGAGCTCCAAAACGGCGATAAACGTCGCCACGATCTCGCTGCGGCTGCGGCTGCC
>ERZ780168.2449-NODE-2449-length-16412-cov-3.119154_pt1 | contig 16412 bp, 8 predicted proteins | sample MGYA00510981_ERZ780168 | MGnify/ENA primary metagenome ERZ780168 (study PRJEB29588, sample SAMEA2158769) | human gut metagenome | biome: human gut; feature: human-associated habitat; material: faeces | place: Denmark | collected 2008/2010 ...
GCAGGGCCGTCAACACCCATAGTAAAAAGCGTATCATTATCCGTAAGTATTATTCAACGAGCAATTTGCCTTGATAAATGTAGGCTTTGCGCAAAGTCAAATAGGAGGGAGCCGTGTTGGGGGCATGATAGGAGATCATCATACGTTTTGCTTTGGTATGGAAAAGCATCGCATGGCCTCCGCCCGAAATCAACGGCGTCGAAGCGTGCGTCCACGGGTCCGTAATTTTTCCCTCGGAGTAAGCCACGCCAATTGCATACCGACCATTGTCCGCACGAAAGCTCGACCAGGTCATATATAATCGACCGTCCTCTCCTCGTATCACAAAAGGAGCATCGGTCACTTTGCCGGTGACGCCTTGGGCTGTGATATCTCCCACCCAAGGAGCTTCGGATGCGTGGAACAGCAACTTCGGCGTCCCCTTCATCGCCTTCAGATCATCGGTCAACTGCACAGCATAGATCTCGCCGTCGATAGCCTCCAGCCACTCACGGCAATAGAGCAGCCAGGGCGCCCCGTCCTCGTCTACATACAACGAACCATCCAGACACATTTGATCTTTGGGAGTAACAGGAGCATTGACCAGAGGTTCAAACGGACCGGCAGGATGATCGGCGACCAGAATCGACGTGCCTCGGTTGCAGTCGGGGGCGCTGAAGGTCACAAAAAGATAGTAACGCCCCTTATACTCATATAAATCCGGCGCCCAAAAATCCTGTGTCCCCCAAAAATCATGCGGAGGAGTGAACGAGTCACCCTCATCACGCCACCAACGCAGGTCCTTGCTCGTGTAACACTTGATTTTTCCGCCTCCGTTTACATGCAGATAATAGCGGTCGGTCTGTTCGTGCCAATAAATAAACGGGTCACGACACTTAAGGGATTCGGTTTCGACATCAAATCCGGCCTGCGGTCCAGTTTCCGACGATCCGCTCTCTCCGCCACATGCCGACAAACTTACCAGCAGGCAAAAAGAGAGTACTGCCCAAAACATGCCTCGTCGAATCCTGCGGCCTCCCGCACCTGCGACAAAGCAATTCATATTTGTATTTTCCATCATGTATAAGTGTTTTGTAAATCATCGGGCTCTCTTTCCAAACCACCATACGCCGACAGTCGGGCCGCTTCGTTTCGTTGCACGACGCAACCCGTTAACAAATATACTCATTTCTAAACGGCTCCGGCTGTATTATTATCCGTTTTTCATGCACAATAATACAACGCGCTCATTGTGTGATGTTTAGAAGCGAAACAAACGTGCGAAATCCACAATCCGCCACAAATCCCGCCCGCGGCAATCGGCGTAAATCCACGCACGAGAGACCGCTCACAAAACAACAATTCCAAAAACAGGTGTATTGCATTATCCATCCGCACTTTACACAAAACACGAAAGGCGATTTGTGCTATATTTCGATACGAAAAATGCGCATTTTTACGGCTCGAAATCCCCCTCTGAAGCCCTGTCGCGCGATATATATTTTGAATTTCACTTATCTTTGTTTAAGGCTTTCTTTCCACAATTGCTGTATCCGACAATTTGGAATTTTACAAACTGAACTAACTTAAAATTTATGCTATGAACCGAAGACTCCTCAAAACGAGCCGAAAAGCAGCGGTTTGGGCGTTACTATTGGCAATCGGATTATTCGCAACTCCTATTACTGTTGCGCAGCCACGTGGAAAAACCATTTCAGGCACCGTTGTCGATGATGCCAAGAAACCGCTCGTAGGTGCAACCGTCGTTGTCGAAGGAAAAAACGCCAACGCCATTACCGACATCCACGGCCACTATCAAATCACAGCCTTGCGCGGCGACATGCTGGTGTTTAATTTTCTGGGCATGCACCCGCAAAAGATTGCCGTCGGCAGCCAGACTGTTATTGATGTGCAAATGCTTACCGATGCAGTCGGTGTCGATGAGGTTGTGGTTGTGGGTTACGGTGTACAGAATCGCCGCGATGTCACCACATCCATCAGTTCCGTAACACCCGACAAGTTGCAGGACATGCCGCTTTTCGACATCAATCAGGCGATGAGCGGTCAGGCAGCCGGTGTGAATGTCATCAGTGCTTCGGGTTCGCCGGGAGGCGGAGCCGACATTCAAATTCGAGGTTTGAGTACGCTGAGCGCCGACACGTCTCCGCTCTATGTGGTGGACGGTGTCGTGTTGCAGCTGGGTTCCGACTTAGAATCGGGTCCCTTCTCGTTTATTAACCCGGCCGATGTAGCCTCGATTGAAATCCTGAAAGATGCCGCTGCTGCTGCGATTTATGGTTCGCGTGCATCGAACGGCGTCGTGCTCATCACTACCAAAAGCGGAGAAACGGGGCAGGCGCGTGTAAGCATTTCGATAAAAGCGGGTGTGCAGGAGGTGTTCAACAAAGTGGATGTCCTCTCGGCGCGCGAGTTCGCCACATTGGCCATCGAGGCCCGCAACAACCTTTGGACCGATACGGGCCACAGCATCACCGACCCCGATCCCGTGCGTAACAGCAACACCAAAATTGGTTATTTCCAAGACTTCCTCGACTCGAACAAGAAGGGTACGGATTGGCAGAATGCCATCTATCAACTGGCACCCTATCAAGAATATCAAGTGAATGTAAACGGCGGTTCGGAGACCATCAAATATATGGTCTCGGGAGGCATCATGGATCAGGAAGGTATCGTCAAAAACACCGACTTCCAGCGCTATTCGTTCCGTACCAATGTCGATTTCAAACTCGGCCGCCGTTTCGATCTGAGCGTGAAACTCAGCCCGATTTACACCACACAAAACTATCGGCGTACACACGGCCGTTATCACGACGCTTCCGGCGGTATCATACAAGCTGCCTTGATGATGAATCCGCTGATGGATATTTATGACTCAACCACCCTTTCGGGCTATACGACCGGTATCTCCCAAGGCAACGCCATGACTTCAATGGAGAATCCCGTCGCCAAAGTCAACCTTCTGAAAGATAAGCGCGAAGCTTTCCGCTTCTTGGGCGATGTCGCGTTGAATTACAACATTCTTCCCGGTCTGAATCTCAAACTGAGCGGCTCGGCGAACATCAACAGCTATCACGCCGACAATATCACGCCCAGCACGGTCGGCGCCTACAACGAATTGCCGCCCAAGCAAAATGCGATTCAATCGACCGCTCGCCGCACCATAAACTTGCAATCGGCCATCCAGCTCAGTTACAATCGTAAATTCACGGGTGGTCACAACTTGGCCGTTGTGGGCGTCTTCGAAACGCAGTTCGAAAAGATGCACGAAGTGATCGCTCGCGCCGAGGATACGTGGACCGACGACCTGCTTATTGTCGATAGCTCGCTGGCCGAAGATTACCGTCTGGGACAGTCGGGGCTCGTCGAATGGGGACTGATGTCGGGCGTCGCCCGAGTCAACTACGACTTCCGAGGAAAATACTACTTTATGGCCAGTCTGCGTGCCGACGGTTCTTCGCGCTTTGCAAAAAAATGGGGTATCTTCCCGGCTACTTCAGTTGCATGGCGCATATCGCAGGAGCCTTTCATGCGCAACATTCGCTGGATATCGGATTTGAAACTGCGCGCATCGTATGGTGTAACAGGCAACAACGCCATCGGCAACTACCAGCATCTCCGTCTGATGACCGGTCAAAGTTACACCCTCGGGGCTGCCGGCGAGATGCCCGTCAACGGCATCCGTCTCAGCACGGCAGGCAACGAAGATCTGACGTGGGAGCAGACCAATCAAGTCGACGCCGGCATCGACCTTTCGCTCTTCCGCCGCCGTCTGAATATAACGGTCGACTATTATAACAAGAAGACCAAGGATCTGCTCCTGTCGCTGCAAGTGCCCTATACTTCAGGCTTCGGATCGCGCATGTCGAACATGGGCAAGGTGCGCAACAGAGGTTGGGAGCTCTCGTTCCAGTCGCAGAACCTCAACGGTCGGTTCAAGTGGGACAGCAACTTCAACATCTCGTTCAACAAGCAGACCGTGCTGGCACTGGGCCCCTCGAAAGATCCGCTCTACGGCAATGCCAGCTACTTCGCCAACACGAACATCACTCAAGTGGGCCAACCCGTCGGTCTGTTCTATGGCATGAAGGCGATCGGGGTCTACAAAAACCAAGAAGAGGTGGATCGGTTCCCGGGCATCAAGACCGGTAACGCCATCTCGCGCCCGGGCGAGCTCATCTATGAAGATGTGAACAAGGACGGACGTATCACCATCGACGACCGCACCGTCATCGGCAATCCGCACCCCGACTTCACATTCGGCTTCACCAATACCTTTACGTATCGCAATTTCTCGCTGAAAGTCTTCCTGCGAGGCAGCGTGGGTGGCGACGTAATGAACATGGCCTGGGGCAGTACACCTTATCGTATGATTGCAAATGGTCCGCGTTCGTGGCTCAATCGTTGGCAGTCGCCCGAGAATCCGGGCGACGGCAAGACGCCGCGTGTGAAACTGACCAACCGCGGCATCATCGATTTCGAGCAACTCGACTCCACGTTCATCGAAGACGGCTCGTTCCTCAACATCCAAAACATCTCGTTAAGTTACCGCGTGCCCAACTCTTTGATCAAGAAAATCAGATTGAACAACCTGGTCTTCACATTCACCGTCAACAACGCCTACATGTGGACCAAGTACACGGGCTACAACCCTGAAGGTCGTATGAACATCGGTTCCACGCTCGCTCCGGGTGTTGACTGGGGCACCTACCCGCTCGCCCGCACCTACATGTTCACCATCGCGACGAACTTCTAAAACCTTAACGGACTATGAAACAGATCAAATATATCTTAATCGCACTCTGTTCATGTGCAGCTACCTCGTGTGACTTGCTCGACAGGCCGGTTTACAACCACATAGAGAGCAGTACTTTTTACAAAAACGAAAAAGACATCAACCTGGCAGTTATCGGTGCCTATGGAGCCTTGTCCTCCATTTATGCAGCCGACTATGTAAAATATACCGAACTGCCGAGCGACAACGCCTCGACCGTAGGCGACACGGGAACACAGGCGCTGATCGACAAATTCATCATCTCGCCCGTCAATCCAATCATTGAATCGGCCTGGCGTAACCACTATCGCTGCATTACCAATGTCAACGAGATACTGGCTGCCATTCCGGAGATCACCTTCACCAGCCAAAAGAAGAGAGACCAGTACGAAGGCGAAGCGCTGTTCCTCCGCGCTCTGTGTTACTTCAATCTGGTGCGCATGTTCGGCGATGTCGTCTATATCGATCGGCCGATCACCATCGAAGAATCGCAGAAAATGTCGCGTACGACTCGGGAAAAAGTCTATTCAGATCTGATTATTCCCGATCTGAAGAAGGCCAAAACGCAGTTGCCGGACAACTATTCAGGTGAAGATATCGGACGCAGTACCTCAGGCGCCGCACAGACGCTGCTCGGTAAGGTCTATCTGACCCAGCACGACTATGAGAATTGCGCTATCGAGTTGGGCGATCTGATTGAACAAAATCGTTACCAACTGCTGCCTAAATTTGCCGACATCTTCAACCCGGATAACGCCAACCATGCCGAGTCGATATTCGAAATTCAATACGAAAAAGGCTACACGGGTGGCAGTCAGTGGAGTTGTCAGGCACACAGCCGGGACCTCGCGACAACGCTGGGCGTCTCGACTGGCGCCGTGACCTTGCCCACGGCGGACATCATCGAGAAATTCGATACCGGCAGTGCCCGTTACGAAGCCACCATCGGAAAACTTTCGGGAGGCGGCAAAATGATCAGCCACGTTAAAAAGCACTACATGGAGCTCTCGATTCAAAATCATTCGGACGACAACTGGCCCCTGCTGCGTTATGCCGACGTGCTGCTGATGTATGCCGAAGCGTTGAACGAGTCGAACCCGACACCGACGGACGAGGCCATCGACTGTATCAACCAGATTCGTCGCCGCGCCTTCGCCGTAACCGACACATCGCACGATCTGACTCCGGCCGAAATAATCGACCAGCAGACTTTCCGCGAAGTGATTGCCTTGGAGCGGCGCTTGGAGCTCTGCTTCGAAGGGCACCGCTGGTTTGACCTGGTACGCACAGGCGAGTATATGAAGGTCATGAACGCCCATTTCGAGCGATACAACGCCGGTGCTTACGTAGTGGAGAACTACAACGATCTATTCCCGATTCCGCAGCGCGAAATCGACGTGAATCCGAATCTGTTGCCCAACAACCCCGGGTACAATTAATCATCGAATTCAAAAAGATACGAAGATGAAAACGATCCAATTCAGCATAAAAACATCAGTCGCAGCACTTCTGTTAACAACAGGGGTCGGATGTACCTACGATGTGACCGTCGATCATCCCTATGAAGGGCCTATCGATTTTCTACAGTTGTTCACCGGGAATCTCGAAACGGTTTCGACCTCGCCTGTTACAATCACCTGGAATACCGAGGACGAGGTGGGCATCTTTGCCGGCGAAACATCCAACAAGTGTTTTACGCTACGCGAGAACATGAACTCAAGCGCCGTATTTGAGCCCAAGGACGAAACGGCAATCGCCGGTCCGATCGACCGTATCTATGCCTATTCTCCCTACGACACAAACGCCGAGATTATTGATAACGCCCTCGTTCTCAATATTCCAACTACACAACCTTACCAAGCAGGAGGTACCGCGGCAGGCATGAATCCGATAGTTGCATCGGCTTCCACCCGCAGTGTTTTCTTCAAGCATGTATGTGGTGTTGTCAAACTAAAGTTGGCAAATCCCGAGTTCGGCAAGGTCAAAAAGGTAACGATGACCACGGTGGAGGACACTCCTTTGAGCGGCTATGGCCGGGTAAATCTCGATTTCAATCTCTATGAAGACCCTCAATTCACCTTTGGGGACGAGCCATCCAAGTCGGTTACCGTCGACTGCGGAGACAAGCCGATCCAGATCACGATGGGTGGCAGTTTCTTCCACTTCGTGGTCGCTCCCGGGACCTATGAAACACTTGTCTTCACCATCGAAAATACCGATGGCGAGATTTATGAAAGCCGCATAAAGGAGCCTCTGACCGTAAAACGTGGCCAAATTGCCGACGCCGGTCTGGCTCGTGTCTACATCGAAGAATTCTTCTATGGCAAGGCCAACTGCATCCAGCATGCCGAACCGGGCACCTATACATTTGATGTATCGCCCTATTTCACAACTGATTCGTATGGTTATGCCTACGAATTCAACACGCGCGATAATTTGGCATTGGCCTCGTCGGCCGATCTGTTATGGCAAAGCACTCAAAGCATGATTACCGACCTGACACTCTCGGAAGACAAAAAGACCATCCCTTTCACGGCTGCCAAACAAGGTAATGCGCTGGTGGCAATTCGTGACGCCGAAGGTACGATTCTGTGGAGTTTCCATCTGTGGATTTCACCCGTTGAAACAGTGCTCTATCCCAATGGTTACTATGTCCTGGACCGTAATCTGGGTGCACGCAGCAATACCAAGGGCGATATGAGCAGTTGGGGCCTTTATTATCAATGGGGCCGTAAAGACCCGATGCCGGAACTGATGAAGGGGAATGCAACCTGGTGGGCTGCGGCTACCTATTACAAGATGGACAACTCGGATTTCCGCGTCGATGGCATTGCCACGGGTCCGGGGGTAGATCATTACTACGCCGTCAAACATCCGACAACCTTTATCAAAAAGGCCGGTTCAACCAATGTCGACTGGATTTACGAGGGTGGTAACGACCGTTTGTGGGGTAATCCGGAGGGGCACTCCAAGCCAGACATTAAAACCTTGAAAAAATCGATTTACGACCCCTGTCCCGAAGGTTATATGGTATCCCCGCTGGATCTGTTTTCAGCCAATGGCGTTACAAAAGGAGCACTCACCAACTTTCCTATCTATGGTGGAGTACCGGCAGCCACGGCAACCGACTCCGGACGTACGCTAACGACGAATGGTATCGATCAATGGTATCCCGCAGCGCGTCAGTATCACAACAACATGGATCTATCCCCCAGTCCGACGGGAACAAGTACAAAATTGACCGATCATATCATCCGCCTTTGGACAAGCGCACCCAACACCACTGCAAATGACCGAAAAGCACATGCTTTTGTCTTCGGCATGACAGAGGGTGCCACCTATCCGGAGCATGACGTACATCGCGCCTTCGGCTACAGCATCCGTTGCGTCAAAGTGATGAGCGGCGAGTAGCAGTGTTGCAAAACGCCAATTCTTTTTGTATATTTACAACGATCTTGCACAATTTTGAGCCTATTAGCTCAAAATTGTGCAGGATTTTTCAGAATCGAACTGGTTATGAATCTCAGACTACCATTGACCGGATTGCTCGGCATCGGTGCCACGCTAAATAGCCACGCCGAAAATGCTGTTAAGCCTGTTGACAATGCCAAGCAAACTTCTTCAAAACCGAACGTCTTAATCATCTATACCGATGATATGGGTGTGGGGGACGTATCCTTTCTCAACAACGGTTGGGTACAGACCCCCAACATCGACTTGCTGGCACGCCAAGGGGTGGTGATAACCAACTACTACACGGCGGCAGCCGTCAGTTCCCCATCGCGCGCCGGTCTGACAACGGGCATCTTCCCGCTCGAACTGGGCATCAACACTTTCCTGCACACCCGCAAGCACAATGCCGATTGCGAACAGAATGATTTTCTCGATCCGGCGTTCCCTTCGATGGCCCGGTCTTTCCAGGCCGCAGGCTATCGCACGGCCCACATCGGCAAGTGGCACATGGGCGGCGGGCGCGATGTCGACGATGCGCCCCAAATTACCCAATATGGCTTCGATGAATATCTGACCACCTACGAAGGTCCCGATCCCGACCCGGCCATCACGGCTACGAATTGGATCTGGTCGCCCCAAGACTCCGTCAAACGTTGGCAGCGCACCGAATACTTTGTGGACAAGACACTCGAATTCATGGAGCGCAACCGAGACCGTGCCTTTTTCGTCAATTTGTGGCCCGACGACATGCATACACCCTATGTACCCGATGCGATTGTCCAAACGCAAAACTCGACATGGAGCACACCGCGCAATTTCAAGGCCGTATTAAAGGAGTACGACACCCAAATCGGACGTCTGCTCGACGGCATGAAACGGCTCGGACTGGACAAAAACACGATCGTCATATTCACAAGCGACAACGGCCCGATGCCCTATTACGAACAGCAACGCACGAACGGTCTGAGAAGCATGAAATGCAGCCTCTATGAAGGCGGTATCCGCATGCCATTCATCATCCGTTGGCCCGAGCACATTCCGGCCGGCAAGGTGGACGACAGGTCGGTGGTGTGCAGCGTCGATATTTACCCTTCGCTCTGCGCTCTGACTGGCGCCAAGATGCCCGAAAACACGACCTTCAGCGGTGAGGACATGAGCCAGGTATTCCTCGGTAAAGCGCAGGAACGCACCACGGACCTGATGTGGGAGTTCGGACGCAACGACTTCTTCTATCGCCACCCGGTAGTTGAGAATAACAGCCCGCACTTGGCTATTCGCCGGGGTGACATAAAGTTATTGATCAACTCCTTCGACGATCGCGTCGAATTATATAACCTCAAAAAAGATCCCTACGAGCGGCACAATGTAGCGGGGAAGTACCCCGAATTGGTCGAGTGCATGCGCACACGCGTCACTCAATGGTGGGACGAACGTATGCGGATTAACGCTGCAACCAAACGATAGCCCACTGTCAACACCCCGTCTTTCGATGAAACGACCCTTTGCCACTCTTTGTCTGCTTATAGGCGTACTGCTATTTGCCGGATGCGGCAACCGCTCTGCCACTTCCAGCAGCGAGCCCGATTATCCACTGAATCTAAGCGACATGCGGATACGCGATCCGTTTATTCTGGCCAATGCGGCCGACAGCACCTACTACATGCATGCTAACAGCGGCAAAGGATCGTTCATCTGTTTTGCCAGCAAAGACCTACGGAGGTGGCGTCATTGCGGCGAATCGTTTATTCCGGCGCCCGATTTTTGGGGTAAGCGCGATTTCTGGGCACCCAAAATATATCACTACCGGGACCGTTTCTACCTTATCGCCAGTTTCTACTCCAAAGCACAGCATCGCGGCATCTCTATTCTGGTGTCGGATCACCCCGATCGAGGCTTTCAACCCCTGGTCAATGCCCCCATTACCCCAACCGGTTGGTTGTGTCTGGACGGTACGCTCTACATCGACAAGGACGGCTCTCCATGGCTGATCTATGCACGGGAGTGGATAGAGGTGGAGAATGGCGAAATTTATGCTCAACGTCTTTCAGAAGATTTAAAACAAATGTTGGGCAACCCCATTCTGCTCTGTCGCGGATCAGACTCAGATTGGGCAGGCCTGATCACCACTGGGGCACAAACCGGCATCGTAACCAATGCACCATTTATCTACACCTCCGACAATGGGAAACTGCTGCTCTTATGGAGCAGTTTCCGCACCAACGGCGAGTATGCCATCGGGGTAGCCATTTCGCATTCTGGAAGCCTGAATGGCCCGTGGAAGCAACAGAGCAATTCGTTGAACGACGACGGAGGACACGCCATGTTGTTCCAGAACTTCCAGGGATCGCTACTTCTCTGCTACCACACCAACGAGCCTCCCGTGCAAGTTATCCTCCGTCCGGTACGCATCGAACAGGAGAAGATCATCTTCTTAAATTAGTCTGTGATGAACCCTCTTCGATACCTCTCGCTTGCATTATGGCTCTGTCTCGCCTGCCTGCCGATTTCCATCTCCGGCCACGGACACAATATGCGCTTCAGCCACCTCTCGAACATCAACCAGTTGCCCAGTAATACCATCCACTCGATTTGTCAAGACTACAAAGGATTCATCTGGATAGGTGCTGAAAATGGCTTGTGTCGCTGGGATGGCCACACAATGGTAACCTATGAATCTTCGTCGGAGAACGAATCGCACCGCATCCCTTCGAAGTCCATCCTCAAAGTCTATGCAGACCAAGCAAAACGGCTGTGGGTCATCACCTCAAGCGGTGTACGCTACTATGACTACATCAACGACTGTTTCCGGGCCCCCGACAACGACATCTCCGAACTGTCGTATTGTGCCATCGTCGAGTCCCCCGATCAGACGCTCTATCTTGGCGTGGGCGATATGTTGCGCTGTTACAATCCCGGCGAAAACCGACTGGACCCCATCATGGTACATCATAGTGAGGTGCGCGGTCGTTTTACGGCATTGGCTATCGACAAAACCGGCGACGTGTGGGCAGGTACGAAAACCGATGGTCTGATTCACATGAACCGCACCCGCACCGTCGTCACACGCTATCGCGCCAATAACCACATGCAGGATTGGCTGATCTCGAACCACATCTCGGCACTCTATTACAGTCCAGGCGAAGACGTATTGTGGATCGGTAGCAGTAACCGCGGCGTCTGCTGTTACCACATCGCCCAAAAGCGGTTTGAGATCATAACCGAACTTTCCGATATCCCCATTACCTCCTTCTGCGAAGATGCCGATCGCAATCTGTGGATTGGCACTACTCAGGGACTCTACATCTATAATCCGCATCTCGGAACCATCATTGCCCATCTGGTCAAAAGCGTATCGAACCACAACCAATTGAGCGACAATTTTATCACGGACATTTTCTGCGACCGTGAGCGCAATATGCTCATTGGTACCCAATACGGCGGTATTAACATCCAGCCGTACATGTTCCGACAATTTACTTTCTATGATTGGGGCGAAGGAGATACCTACCTTTCAGGACGTACTGTGCGCCAAATTATCCCTGACAAAGCCGGGCAATTGTGGATCGCCACCGAGGATGGCAATCTCAACAAATTGCAGCCTTCCATAAATGTCATCCAAAAAATCACAATCCCGAACAAAGAAAGTTTCAATCCTTATGCATTATTATGGGACAAACAGGACCGTTTATGGATTGGCACCTCTTTCAATGGGCTCTATTGCCACACGCCAAAAAACAACCACTTCGAACAATTCACTGTCGAGCGCTACCCGGGTCTCTCGAACAACCGCATTCTCTCATTGCTGGAAGATCGTGATGGCCGGCTATGGGTCGGTACAGCCAGCGGATTGATGCTCTATGACGAAGAAAAAGACCGCTTCATTCAATTCGAACCCTATCGTTTCCGGAAGCAGATGATTAACCACCTGATGATGGATGACGAAGGGAATGTGTGGATCGCCACCCATGCGCAAGGTCTGTTTTGCTATCACCGTGCCCGACAACACATGCAATCAGTAACACTTATAGACTCATCAGGCCACCCGATTCAATCCAACAAATACATTAACTATATTTACCAAGACAGCCGTCGCAATTTTTGGATTTCGACCAACCACCACGGCTTGTTCCACTACGACCCCCGCACCGAACAGTGCACGAATTTCACGACAGATCATCTGCTGCTCTCAAACACTGTTTATTCCGTTATCGAGGATAATCATGGCAACATCTGGGCCAGCACCGACAATGGGCTGAGCTGCTATGACCACGCCTCATTCGCATTCGTCAATTATTCGGTCAGCGAGGGACTTCCCAACAAACAGTTCAGCAACAACTCGGTCTATTGTGATCCAGACGGTTATCTCTATTTTGGCACCATCAATGGCATGATTGCCTTCCACCCCGACTCGTTGCAGGTTTCATCGAATCACGCCAAAGTCGAACTCACCGCCCTTCGTATTCAAGGCTGGGAGGTGGATCTTGATGCCCAATCGGTCGAAAAGTATAACATCGAAGATGGCGGTCTGATCTGCCTGAACAGTTCTCAAGCCAAATCCTTTACAATCAGCTACACGGCCCCGACTATCAGCCACGCATCGAGTCTTTTTTTCGCCACCAGTTTCGGCTCCGAGACTCATTGGGATTATGTGGGACCCCAGAAGCACATCAACTTTGCCAACTTGGTCGCCGGCGAATATTTACTTCAATTAAAAGCCTCGTTCAATAACCGTTGGAAAGGGGATGAACCAATCACATCGCTACGCATCGTCGTCAAACCGCCTTTCTATCGTTCAACGGGTTTCTGTATCTGCTACTTTTTATTGGCATTAGCGCTCCTGCTGTATGGTTTGCATCTGTTCCGCATACGCCAAAAGCGCCACACAGCCGCATTGGCAGAACAGTTGGAACGCAAAAATACGGAGGAGTTGCATCGCTTGCAATTGAACTTCTTTACCAACATATCGCACCAATTGCGAATCCCGATGAGCCTGATTATAGGCCCATTGGAATCGATGATCGAAAAAGGGCGTTTCTCGGGCGACACCGAGCGTCGCATGCGTTTATTGGCGCGCAATGCCACGAAAATGAAGATGCTGGTGGATGAATTGCTGCTCTTCACCAAAATTAAAACCCTGCAGAAGAAGCTCCGGCTCCTCGAGGGCGATATCCAAGACTTCATCCTGGAGATCACCGATGGGTTCCAACTCCTGGCCGAAGAGCGTGGCATAGATTTTCAGGTGACGATTCCCCAAGAAGGACGTTCCGTATGGTTCTCGCCGCAGGATGTCGAAAAGATAGTCTTCAACTTGCTTTCCAACGCGTTCAAATATACCCCCGAGGGGCGTATCTCGATCACCTCTCAGTTGGAAACCGTATCCGGCAAGCAGATGCTTCGTATCACGGTCGAAGACACCGGTATCGGTATCGAGGCTCATGAATTGGAGCACATCTTCGAGGCCTACTATCAGATCAACGAATGGGAGCGCAAGGGCCAGACCGGCTTCGGCATAGGATTGGCCTTAACGCGCGAATTGGTCGAATTGCACAAAGGCAGCATCGAGGTGAGCAGCACTCCGGGCGAAGGCAGCCGGTTTTGCATTACACTCAGCGTAGACAAGTCGCTCTTTACGCCCGAGCAACTCTCGTCGCACCGAGCCGACAAAGCCTACATGTACGACTACAAGTTCCTCTCCATCGAGCACGAACGCGCCTTCGAGGTCATCGAGCCTCAGGATTCGAAACCCGCAAAGTCCGCCAAACGTGCTACGATTCTGGTGGTCGAGGATGAGCCCGAACTGTTACACTTCTACGAGGAACTATTCAATGACGAATATCGCGTTCTCACGGCTTCTAACGGACAAGATGGCTGGGAGTTGGCACTGAAAACAATACCGGCCATCATCATCAGCGATGTCATGATGCCGGTGATGAACGGCTATGAGTTGACCAAACGGCTCAAAGAGCACGTGGCTACGTCTCACATTCAGGTGATTCTGCTCACGGCCAAATCGGGCACCGCCATCGAGAGTTACCGCACGGGGGCCGATTTTTACATCGAGAAACCCTTTCACCCTACCGTCCTGCAGGAACAAGTGCGCAACCTAATTCAATCGCGTGAAAAGTTGATTCGTCGCTACATAGCAGGCCAGGCCGACTCGACCGAACTGGTTAGCAATACGCACGATGCGAAATTCATGGCACGCATCGACGCCATCATCAAGAAGAATTATGCAAAGGAGAGTTTTTCAGTCAATGAACTGATGACCGATGCTGGAGTCAGCCGCACTCAATTTTACCTCAAGCTCAAAAGTCTGGTAGGCATGTCGGGCACGGAATACATCAACCATTTCCGTCTCAATGAATCACTATCATTGCTTAAAGCCGGCTATCGAGTCTCAGAAGCAGCCTATGCCACAGGTTTCTCTTCTCCGAACTACTTCACGCGCCTTTTCCGCAAAAAGTTCGGATTCTCACCTAAAGCCTATATCGAAAAAAGCAGTCAACAATCCTCTGCCACGACTAAAGCATAACCGTCACTTTTGTAAATCTACAAAAAATGCTGACCCCAATTACTCATGAAAGTTCAGTTCATAGTAGCGCTGTTGGATACAGTTGGCTTCGACTCTCTTGCCTAGAATACGGCCGCCTTAATCTCTCACAGGCGAACAGGTACTTCGATTTTGGCGTTGAACTGGGCAATCATGCCATTTAATACGGCCCATAACCAAAGTGATAGTTGCACCTTGTTCCTTTTAAGATAGAACAAAACCTTGAACAACTCTGCTTTTTGAGGATTGTAAAATTATTTCAGTAGAGTCGATCACCAAGGATAACAACAAAATAATTAACTACAATTCAGTATATTGCGCAATGCGAAACTAAAGTAAGCAAGGTAATGATTTGTAAACTGAAACTTCGTTTACGATCACGTTTCTCTTTCTGAACGATATATTTCCCATCTGATTAAAACATAACAATCTAAAATTAATTATTATACTTATTTTTGCAAGATATTGAGATTGAAAGGTGCTCCTTGCAAGGGTTCCTCTTTGAAAGATTGTAATAGTCTGAGAAAATGGGCTGTTGCATTTTTTATTATAGGATGAGGCGTCAAAAGGGTAACTGTTTTGTTTCCAGTATGTTGCAATGACTTTCCAATTTCAATCAACTTAATACAAATATAGTAGTTTTCCCGGAGATATATAATAGTGGCAGTTCTTACTGTTTGTCCCTTGTCATTATTTCTAAAAAAGATTTATTGCCAATAATAGTGGACGCTGTCTAATATTCCTTTACTTCTTTTTCAATTAGAGACAAACAGAATGCTGAGGATGGGAATATGCAAGGATGCCTGTATGGGCACTTCGTATAGCCTTGCCCAAATCTCCGCAAAAACAATTTTTACTACCAAATGGAAAGTAGAATCGCAGAAACTGCTAAAATCTTCCGATACATCTTTTATCTTCCGAATTATCCGCGTCTTAATTATTCCCCTCTTAATCTCTTTACATCTTCGAGCAGTTTTTGGGCTTTGCGCTCCTTAACGGTCGCCCGCTCTAATTGCTTGGCCCGCCGCCTTACGGCTTCCTCGTACCGCTCGACTTGGTTTCGGACGGTATCACGGATAGCTTTGTACCGTTCGTACCGAAATACCGTTTCCAACTCCGTTAGCTCCTTTTCGTCGATTTTCCTGCGCATCTTCACATAACGGTATTTCAGGTCGTTCACGGCCAACAGCTTATTATTCTCCGAGATTCGGTAGATGAATGCGCCTTGCAGGAAAATACATCCCAGCATGGCGAACATCCTTAGAAATGTTTTCGAAGAACTGATGTCGAGCGTATAGGTATGGCGGTGTTCCTGCACGGGCAGGGCGCCGGGCCTTTTCAATGCTTCGACGGCCTGCCCTACCTGCTCGATCAATGTATGCGTCTGCTGGGTCTTGTGGTTGATTGTCCCCAGTTTGCCCGCCAATTGCGTCAGCAGCGTGTTGTATCTGTCGGCAAATTCCCGCTCCTGCTCGGTTTTTACTCCGGGCAAGGCCGTATGCCGTTGCAGATGTTCGAGCAGCTGTGCAACCTGCCCCTGCGAGAGCTCTGCGGCCTCTATCAGCCGTTCGATCCGTTCCAGTTGGACATTATCCAAACCTGCGTTTCCTGCGCCGCCTGCTTTGGCGTTTTTGATGG
>ERZ780168.2457-NODE-2457-length-16390-cov-7.394796_pt1 | contig 16390 bp, 18 predicted proteins | sample MGYA00510981_ERZ780168 | MGnify/ENA primary metagenome ERZ780168 (study PRJEB29588, sample SAMEA2158769) | human gut metagenome | biome: human gut; feature: human-associated habitat; material: faeces | place: Denmark | collected 2008/2010 ...
TAAGAACACCAATCCAGAGTGATTTAAGGTCGACCCATTATGGGTCGGCCTTTTTGTATTGCTCTGTATTTCATGTGGGATTGCTTGGATTGCGCCATATTACGTTGCTTTGGACGTGCCACCCGATGTGGGTGGGCATTGCATTTTTCGAGGGTATAAGGCGTTTCGGTGGGATGTGTTGCAACAAACGGAATCTGGAAACGTGAACCGTTATGGGGGCTGTTAGTCAGGGGAGTGAAGTGGGGGTATTGCACGGAAGGAGGGCCATAGAATCGCAGGCACATCCGCAAAAGAAAGCAACGAAGCATCAATGGGAGGTATTGCGATGCGCAGTGGGGGAGCATTCAGTGACGAGGAGATTCAGCTGTTGCGTGGATTGCCGGCTGTTTCCAATGTGACTCGTGATCGTATCACCTATTCCGACACATTCAGACAGGTGTGCACTATCCGATATCTTGCGGGGGAGTCGCCCACCAAGATCTTCCGCGAAGCGGGTCTGCCGATGATCCTCAGCGCACCCGGAAGAGGCACGGCCAAAAATGAGCATTTGGCCGTCTACGGCCTGGATGAAACATCCAAAACCGTCACCACCTCCGTCGCCAGCGCACAGGAGGCCGCGCAGCTTGTCAAGGCTGCCAAGCGCAAGCTGTTTCTCGACATTCCCGGCAACGGGATTCTGCTGACCGTGCCGCTCAAGAGCGTGGCGGGCGGCAGAACGCTCGCCTATCTGACCAACGATCTGAAAACAGGAGGAACGCCGCATATGGAATTCAATCATGAACTGATCGTCGTGATTCTGAACGAGGGCTACGCCGATCTCGTCATGGATGCCGCACGGGCCGCAGGCGCAGGCGGCGGCACAGTGCTGCACGCCAAGGGCACAGGCTCGAAGCGCGGAGAAAAATTCTTCGGCGTGAGTCTGGCCGATGAAAAGGATATGGTCTACATCATCGCCTACGCGGACGAAAAGGCCGCGATCATGCGTGCGATCAACGAAAACGCAGGCCCCGGCACAAAGGCCGGTGCGATCTGCTTCTCACTGCCCGTCAGTTCCGTCGCAGGTCTGCGCGAGCGGGACGCAGGATAACGACCAAAGCCGCCGGAACAACCGGCGGCTTTTTATCTGAGAATTTATACCGGCCGAATGGCGGAGAGGTCATACGGCGTAGTCTGATAGACAAAGTAGTTGAGCCAGTTCTGGTACAGCAGGTTTGCGTGGCTGCGCCATGTGACCATGGGCGGCTTGGTATCGTCGTCATCCGGGTAATAGTTCTCCGGCACATGGATGGGAAGTCCGGCGTTTTTATCGCGCAGGTACTCCGATTCCAGCGTTCCGGCATCGTATTCCGAGTGGCCGGTGATGAAAATCTGCCGACCGCCCTCCGTGGCCATAGCGTAGACTCCTGCCTGTTCGGACGAGGCAAGAATTTTCAGCTTGCTGCACCGCTCGATATCCTCGCGCCGGACGCTTGTATGCCGCGAATGCGGGACCATGAACACATCGTCAAACCCGCGCATGAGCATGGACGAGCGCCGCTCGACCCGGTGCGGGTAGACGCCGAAGAGCTTTTTGGGCAGATCGACCTTCCCGATGCCGTAGTGATAATAAAGCCCCGCCTGCGCACCCCAGCAGATATGGAACGTGCTGTGCACATGCGTCCGGCTCCATTCCATGATGCGGCACAGTTCTGGCCAGTATTCGACCTGCTCAAACGGCATCTGTTCCACAGGTGCGCCGGTAATGATCAGCCCATCGAACCAGCGCTCCTTCACGTCCTCGAATGTCTGATAGAATTTCAGCAGATGTTCGCGGGACGTGTTTTTGGATTCGTGGCTGTCCGTGTGAATGAGTTCCAGTTCTACCTGAAGCGGCGTGTTGCCGAGCAGTCTCGACAGCTGCGTTTCCGTGGCAATCTTGGTCGGCATGAGGTTCAGAACGAGGATCTGCAGCGGGCGGATGTCCTGCGTGACGGCCCGCGTCTCATTCATGACAAAAATATTCTCGGCCGCCAGTGTTTTCGCGGCCGGCAGGCCGTTCGGGATCATAATGGGCATGGCGTGGGTTCCTTTCCGTGATTATCGCAGCGCCTGATCAAGATCGGCAATCAGGTCCTCCGCGTCCTCCAATCCGCAGGAATAGCGGATCAGATCCTCGCGGACACCGGCGGCCTGCAGCTCCTCGGCATTCATCTGCCGGTGCGTCGTCGATGCCGGATGCAGGCAGCAGGTGTGCGAATCGGCTACATGCGTTTCGATGGACGCGACCTTGAGCCTGCCCATGACAGTCTCGGCTGCGGCCCGTCCGCCCTTGACGCCGAAGCTTACGACGCCGCAGGAGCCGTGCGGCAGGTATTTCTGTCCGAGTTCATAATATTTGTCGCCCGGCAGGCCGCAATACTGCACCCACGAGACATTTTCGTGCTGCTGCAAAAATTCCGCGACTTTCTGCGCGTTTTCGCAGTGACGCGGCATGCGCACATGCAAACTCTCAAGGCCGAGATTCAGATAATACGCGCTCTGCGGGGACTGAATCGCGCCGAGATCGCGCATCAGCTGGACAGTCGCCTTCGTGATATACGCACCCGCGAGGCCGAAGCGCTCAGTATATGTCACGCCGTGATAACTCTCGTCGGGCGTACACAGACCGGGGTATTTGTCCGGGTACTTCGTCCAGTCAAATTTGCCGGAATCAACGATCGCGCCGCCGATGGCGCCCGCGTGGCCGTCCATGTATTTTGTCGTCGAGTGTACGACGATATCTGCGCCCCATTCAAACGGGCGGCAGTTGATGGGCGTTGCAAACGTGTTGTCCACAATCAGCGGAACGCCGTGCCGGTGCGCGGCCGCCGCGAATTTTTCGATATCCAGAACGGTCAGCGCCGGGTTTGCAATCGTCTCGCCATACATGGCCTTTGTGTTGGGCCGAAATGCGGCGTCCAGTTCCTCCGCAGAGCAGTCAGGATTGACAAACGTGACCTCGACGCCCATGCGCTTCATGGTGACGGCAAAAAGATTGAAGCTGCCGCCATAAATGCTCGACGAACTGACCAGATGGTCACCCGCGCCGACAATATTGAACACCGCGAAGAAGATCGCTGCCTGCCCGGAGGCTGTCAGCATGGCAGCCGTACCGCCCTCAAGCGCGGCGATACGCGCCGCGACGGCGTCGTTCGTCGGGTTCTGCAGGCGGGAATAAAAATAGCCGCTCGTCTCAAGATCGAAGAGTTTGCCCATTTCGGCGCCGCTCTCGTATTTGAACGTGGTGCTCTGGATGATGGGGATCTGACGGGGCTCGCCGTTTTTCGGGCTGTAGCCTGCCTGTACGCATCGCGTACCGAGTCCGAGTTGTGCCATATGGGTGCTCCTTTCCTGTTTGAACGTCCGGTGACTTGATTGAAATTAAAATGATTGTACCGCAAACCGGCGGCGCTGTCCAGTCCGCCGCAGCGTTTACGCGCCGAGATTGCACAAAACGCCCGTCAGAATGCCAAGCAGCCCGCCCATGCAGACCTGAAGCGGCGTATGGCCGACGAGTTCCTTGAGTTTTTCCTGATCAGACAGCGGCTGCTCCAGCTTGGCAAACAGGTCGATGAACTCGTTCAAAAGCTTCGCCTGCTTGCCCGTTTCGAGCCGGACGCCCATTGCGTCGTGCATGACGATAATCGCCACGATCACGCTGATGGCGAATGGAAACGAACCCAGCCCATATAAAATTCCCGCCGAGGTCGCCACGGCGCAGACCGTAGCTGAATGGCCGCTCGGCATGCCGCCGTCGCCGAAAATGCGCGTCAGATCCAGCGTATGGTGCATGAGCGCGTAAATAATCGTCTTCAAAACCTGCGCCGCTCCCCAGCCGACAAGGCCGCTGATCAGCACGCGGTTGGAGAGCAGTTCCTGAATTGCCTGCATGGTTCTCTTCCTTTCCGAAGTTTTTACAGAGTCGTAATTTCGACCGCCGGCAGTACAGCCTCGATCATATCCCGGCTTGCCAAACACGCGCTGTAGGCTGTCGCACTGCCGCAGGCGGTGCCGAGGCGGAGAGCCAAGGCATAGTCTTCCGTGTCCAGCAGCCCCGCAAGAAAGCCTGCCGTCACGCTGTCGCCCGCACCGACGGTGGAGACGACCGGCTGCGCGCTGCGGAGCCGTGCCCGGTAAACGCGCCCAGTTTCCGCCAACAGCAGCGCGCCGTCCGCGCCCATGGACACCAGAACGTTCCGCGCGCCCAGAGCCTGCGCCCGCTGCGCAAGCGCAAAGAGCGCGTCCGGCGTTTGCGCCTGTTCGCCGAACAACTCGCACAGTTCCTCGCCGTTGGGCTTGATCAGCAGCGGTCGAAACGCAAGCGCTTCGCGCAGTGCCGCGCCGCTCGTGTCCACGACGGCGCTCACGCCGGCCTCCCGTGCAGCGGAAAGAAGTGCTGAAAACGCGCCCTGCGGACTTTTTTGCAGATTACCGCTGATGACAAGCTGATCGTCCGGGGTTAATCCGCGCAGGAACGCGCACAACGCATCAATGTCGGCCTGCGCAAGCGCGGGGCCGGAGGCGTTGAAGGCCGTCTCAGGACTGGTATTGATCTTCGTGTTGATGCGCGTCTGGCCGCTTTGCAGCCAGAACCAATGGCAGCTGCAGCCGGTGTCCGCCATGAGCGATTCAAGAAGCCGTCCCGTCGGCCCGGCCAGATACCCCAGCACGCACGATGGCTTTCCGAGCGTTTGCAGCATCAGCGAAACATTGATCCCCTTTCCGCCCGGCGCAAGCAGTTCGTGCCCGGAGCGGTTGATGCCGCCCACGCGCAGCGGCGCACGCAGATTCATATAATAATCGATATTGGGATTCGTCGTAACCGTGTAGATCATGATCCGCTTCTCCTGAAATGCCTGTTTTCCAAAAGTATACGAGTCCCGCGCAAAAAAGTCAACGCCCGGCGGCGTGCCGGATGCCCGGTGCGTTGCTTTTTTTGCAAAAGCCTGCTATACTTGCTCTATCAAGGAAAAAGGGGGATTCCCTGTGAAGGATTTTTTCTGCCGCCTGTTTACGCCGTGGAAGGCAGGATCGCAGTTTGACGCACCCGAAGCGTTTTATAGCTTCCTGCTTGGCCGGGACAAACTGCTCGGCACGATCCGGAACCTCTGCTTCGCCGCTGCGCTGGTGCTGCTGGTGATCGGCTACGCTGTCTCTGACGGTACGACTGGCTATTCCATCGCCGACATTGCCAACCAGCCGTATTATCTGATCGCCGTGGGCGTGATGGTGCTGGCGCTGCTGCTGTCGCTGGTCATGATTCAGATCGAAAAAGAATTGCCGAAGGAGATGCGTCCCAAATGAACACGGAAAATTTGTCCGCGCTGTTTGAAAACGGCGCATATACGCTTGTCGTGCAAAAGAACGGCGTGACCGTTCACAAGGACTTTGGCCGGGGCGTCGGCCCGGCGCTGCGGGTATTTGACGCACAGCCGGAACTTTTAAAGGGTGCACTTGTCTGCGACACCATCGTCGGCAAGGCTGCCGCCGCGATCTATCTTCTGGGCGGCGCGTCGGGCGTCTATGCCGAGATCATGAGCGCCGCAGCGGCGGACTTTCTGATTGCGAACGGCGTGGACTGCGCCTGTGAGACGAAGACCGAAAAGCTTCTGAACCGGCAGGGAACGGGCCTGTGCCCGTTTGAGCAGGCTGTTCTGGAACTGGAAAGACCGGAAGACTGCCTGCCCGTCATCCGCGCGACGCTTGCACGGCTGATGGCCGGAAAAAATAATAAATAATATAAACCTATGCAACCAGCTTCTTCATTTCCTGTCTGTATGGATAGAACATATTTTATGCAGGAGGAACCGACATGAAAAAACTGCTTGCTTTTTTGCTGCCCTTTGCGCTGACGCTTAGTCTGACCGCCTGTGGTCCGCGCGACGAGCGGGAGGATGAGAATGCGCAGTATTCTGCAAAGCCAGTCATCTATCTCTATTCGGAGGAAGCACAGGACGAGGTCTGCGACGCCAAGCCGGTCGCGTATCTGTATCCGCAGACGGAAACAGAGGTAACGGTTCGGCTGGACTATGACGGAAAGCTGACGTGCACCTATCCGGCCTACGCAGACGGCTGGACCGTCTCGGCAAGACCCGACGGGACGCTGACAGATAAAAACGGCCAGACCTACCGGTATTTATACTGGGAAGGCATATCGGAAACGGAATATGATTTCACATCCGGCTTCTGTGTGCCGGGAAGCGGCACGGCGGAATTTCTGGAGGATGCGCTGGGGAAACTCGGCCTGAACCGCACGGAGGCCAACGAGTTTATCGTCTACTGGCTGCCGCTGATGCAGGAAAACGCCTATAATCTGATTGCGTTTCAGCATGAGGCCTACACCGAAAGTGCCCGCCTGACCATCACGCCTGAGCCGGACACGCTCATTCGCGTTTTCATGGCCTTCAAGCCGCTGTCCGCCCCGGTCGAAATCGCGCCGCAGACGCTTACAGCCCCGGCACGCACAGGCTTCACCGCTGTCGAATGGGGCGGAACGGCGTGCCGGTAACTGCATAAAAAATATCCCGCCAGGCGGGACGTACCGGAACAGCCTCCCCGGCAAATCGGGGAGGCTGTTCCGGCCTATATGGCGCGTCTGCACGGCTGGGCGCTAGAAACATTACAAATTGTTTCCGCAAGTTCACATAATCACAAAGATGCTGCATTTTGATGGAGGAAACGGTGAAAATATGTTCAAAATAAGCAAAAGTGTCCATTGACGAAAGCAAAGGAATCCGCTATGATTGTGACACTGGGATATAAGTCGTGTATTTCCCAGAAGGAGGAACTATGAAAAAGCTGATTCTCGTGCTGGCCGCGGCGCTGGCGCTCACGCTGCTGTGCAGCTGCGCAAAGCCGCTCCCGGAAGAGCCTGTGCAGGCTGACCCGGAGCCCGAGGCGCCCGCCGCCGTGCATGTCACAACCTTTACTGCCGATATTCTTTCGTCTGACAGCGATACGCTATCCGTCCGCCCCGCGGATGAAGATCCTGCGTTCGGCGCTGCGGAAGCAGTCACGGTCACGCTGGCCGACGGGCTTGTTCCCACCGGCGCGGACGGCTGGCCCATCTCCGTGTCTGAATTGACGCAGGCGCTTCAGGTGGACATTACCTACCTTGGCGACGTTTCCGAGTCTGACCCGCCGCAGGTGCTGGCTGTTGCCATCCGCGTCGTCCCGTCCGAAGAGCCGGCTGAGGACATTGTTACGCCTGCTGACCCGCAGCCTGTCGCGCCCGTCCCGGAAGAACCCGAAGCGGAACCGTTTGCCCCGGTTGAACTTCCCGCGCAGGATCCCGTCCCGGCAGAGATTCCCTACGACGGCATCACGCTCTACGGCTTCCAGAGCATCCGCACGGAGATCGTCCGCAGCGGCGAGGCCGATCTGGACGGCTGCGGTACGCCTGAGTCGGTTCAGCTGCTGCGCATCTGGGATCAATACGATCAGCAGTCGTTCGTGCTTCGCATCCAGAAGGGTTCGGACGTCTTCGACACCGGCTTTGAAGAGGCCGACGCCTCCTATCCTGCCAGCTTTAACGCCCATATCTGGCTGGCCGATCTGGATACGGACGGCTATCCGGAGGTCTACTTCAACGGCAATATGAACGGAGATCAATATGTGCTGAACGTCTGGTCGCTGAAGACCGGAACGCCGCAGCTGATCCCGTTTGAAGATCAGACCTTCATGGAGGCCGCGATCATCGGTGTCTCCGATAACAGTCTCCAGCTTGAGAGTACCCAGAACGTGCTCGGCTCGTACAGCGCCATCCGCGCCTATGCCCTGCACGACGATGTGCTGACACCGCTGGGCGACGCGTGGCAGATTGTTCCTGCAAACACAAGCTATTCCCGCATGACAGTTGTCATGGACATCCCTGTCACGCTGGACGACGGCACGCAGTCCGTCTTCGGCCCCGGCACCGTCCTTCAGGTCACGGGCACCGACGGAAAAAGCTTCGTTGATGTGATCACAAACGACGGCGTGACCGGCCGCATCGCGGTCGAACAGCCTGCCGGCGACTGGCAGTGGTATATCGACGGCAAGCCGGAACTGGAATACTTTGAACTCGTCCCGTATGCCGGATAAGGTGCTTGCAGATTTCGGCTGATTCCTGTATAATCAAAAAGGGCGCTGCGGCTCTCCCGCAGCGCCCTTTTGTATGAAAGATGGTTGTTGTGATCGGTCGTTTGTGTCAAAAGCAGGCAGTCATATTGCCATCGCACCCGCCCCTTTCAGTTTTGGTTCGTTGATTTGATATCAATCTGTAATTTATTATACACAAAATTGTAACTATTTCAAGGCTTCAAATCTGAAGAATCTGTGAAGAATGGAGTGCCGTCCCTATGGGAGAAGAAAATAAAAACTGGTTTGCCCGCCACCGCACGGCCGTGCTCGGCATCGCAATCGCGGTGCTGATTTTAAATCTTGTGGTGATGGTTGTCGTACCGACGCAGACGCCGGTCGAACTTTCTCAGACCGTTACCGAATATGCGCTGGACGACGAAGCGTTTGCGCAGACGCACACGCTCACGCTCACCGGGACGCTGACAAAAAGCATGCTCCACAAGAGCCTGTTTCATGGGACACTGACTGTCTCCGGTATTGACGGTATGGAGCAGCCGTACATGCTGATGCTCACGCGCGAAGACGGCAAATGGGTCGGCCTTTCCGACGCGCCGTTCTCCAGCATTTCCGCCGGAAAGGACATGGATGAACTTCTGATCGTCCTCCAGAGCGGTCAAGATACGGGCACCGAGCCCGGCAGTGTACATTTCCTCGCCCCGGATACAGGAAACCGCCACGCTGCGCTGGTCCGGCTGTACACCTATTATCCGGCGTATCGCACAAAATAAAGTACATTCCTTTGTGCATTTTATTCAAACCACCCCTTGAATTTTCCTTCTCCAGCGCGTATACTGCTGCTGTAATCGAAAGTCAAAGAAAAAATTGCATGGGAGGCAATGAACATGAAACTCAGAAACATCAAAGAAGTCGAAGAATTCCGCAAGGTCATCCACAACTGCACCGGTGATGTGTATCTCAAGAGCCAGGACGGCGACGTTTTCAACCTCAAGAGCGCGTTGAGCGAGTATATCGCCCTCGGTCAGCTTCTGAGCGAACAGGGCGACAATCTTGAACTGTTTGCCGACCGCCGCGAGGATGAAGCCCGACTCATCGAATTCCTTGCCAATCTTGATAAGGAAAACGAAAACGCGTAACTTCGCTTTCAACCATAGCAATGCCCCTGTTCCGTCAGCGGAACAGGGGCATTCTGTTTGTCAGCGCAGCCGGGAAACGGTCACGCGACGCCGGTGACCTCGTAATCCTGCGCCTCGACGGCGGCCTTGAGCGTCTCATCCGAAACGTCCTTCGTGAGTGTCACGACAGCGGTGCCGTTATTATGGTCCGCAGCAGCGGAAGCCACGCCGTCCACGGCCTCGAGCGCCTTCTTGACGCGCGCTTCGCAGTGGCCGCACATCATGCCCTTTACATACAGTGTCTTTGTCATACCAGTATCCTCCTTATTTTGTTCTGCCAGATGAAATTCCGGCAGGGGGCTGCCCTTGTGATCATGCTTGGAACTGTACAGCCTGCACAGATTCAGCCGCAGCGCGTTCGACACCACGCAGAAGCTGGACAGGCTCATCGCCGCAGCGCCGTACATCGGATTGAGCGTCAGCCCCAGCCCGACGAACACGCCGGCTGCCAGCGGGATGCCGATGACGTTGTAAATAAACGCCCAGAACAGGTTTTCGTGAATGTTCCGCAGCGCTGCGCGGCTGAGACGGATGGCGGCGGCGACGTCCAGAAGCGTGCTCTTCATAAGCACCACATCCGCCGCGTCGATTGCAACGTCGGCGCCTGCGCCGATGGCAATGCCGGTATCGGCGGCGGTGAGGGCAGGTGCGTCGTTGATGCCGTCGCCGACCATAGCGACGGGGCCATATTTCTGCAGCTGCCGCACGACAGCCTCCTTACCGCCCGGCAGAACGCCCGCGACCACATCGTCCACGCCCGCAAGCTTGCCGATGGCGTCAGCCGTCCGCTGATTATCGCCCGTCAGCATCACAACGCGGATGCCCATGCCGCGCAGCTGCCGGATGGCCTCCGGGCTTTCCGGCTTAATGGCGTCCGCCACGGCAATGAGGCCGAGCAACCTGCCGTTTTTCGCAAACAGCAGCGGCGTTTTGCCGGACTGGGAAAGCGCATCCGCCTGCTTTTGAATTTCCTGCGGCAGTGCAAGCTGCGAGGCCATATATTTGACGCTGCCGCCGAGCAGCTGCGCGTCCAACACTGTTGCGGTCAGACCGCTGCCGGTGATGGCGGCGAAGTTCTCCGCCGCTTCGGGCTGCAACTTTTCTTCCTCGCCGCGCTTCATGATCGCTGCGGCCAGCGGATGCTCGCTCTTGGCTTCCAGCGAGACGGCTGCCTGCAGAAGTTCCCGCTCCGTCACGCCATCAGCCGGGATGAGATCTGTGACCTCCGGCTGGCCGGAGGTGATGGTGCCGGTCTTGTCAAGCGCGACAATGCGCGTCCGGCCTGTGTGCTCCAGACTTGCCGCCGTTTTGAAGAGAATGCCGTTTTTCGCGCCTACGCCGCTGCCAACCATGATGGCGACCGGCGTCGCAAGGCCCAGTGCGCACGGGCAGCTGATGACCAGTACGGAAATGCCACGCGCAAGCGCAAAGGAGAATTCCCGGCCCAGCAGCAGCCAGACGATCGTTGTCACAAGCGCGATGGAAATGACTGCCGGGACGAACACACCCGCAACCTTGTCCGCCGTTTTGGCAATCGGCGCTTTCGTCGCCGCCGCGTCGGAAACCATGCGGATGATCTGGCTGAGCGTGGTGTCTTCGCCGACGCGGGTTGCCTCACACCGGAGGAAGCCCGAGCAGTTGACCGTTGCGGCGGAAACACCGTCGCCGGGAGCCTTGTCAACCGGGACGCTCTCACCGGTCAACGCCGCTTCGTTGACGGCGCTTGCACCATCCAGCACAATGCCGTCAACCGGGATGCTCTGGCCCGGACGGACGACGAACACGTCGCCCTTGCGAACCTGCGCGGCGGGGATTTTAACCTCTTTGCCGTCACAGATCACCGTCGCCGTCTCCGGCGCGAGAGCCATGAGACTCTTGAGTGCGTCCGTGGTTTTTCCCTTGGAGTGCGCCTCAAGCAGCTTGCCGACGGTGATGAGTGTGAGGATCATGGCGGCAGACTCAAAATAAAATTCGTCCATATACGCCATGGCGGCCTCGCTGCCACCGTGCAGCTGCGCGTCCGTCATGGCGAACAGCGCATAGACGCTCCAGCCGTAGGACGCTGCCGCGCCGAGCGAGACAAGCGTGTCCATGTTCGGCGAGCCGCGCAGCAGGCTCTTTGTTCCGCTTACGAAAAATTCCTGATTGATGACCATGACGATCCCGGCCAGCAGCAGCTGGACAAGACCCATAGCGACGTGGTTGCCGTCAAACCAGCTTGGCAGCGGCCAGCCCCACATCATATGGCCCATCGAGAAATACATCAGAATGAGCAAAAATGCAACAGAGGCGATCAGCCGCTTTTTAAGATGCGGCGTCTGCCTGTCCTCCAGCGCACTTGCGTCTGCCGCGGGCGTGGCTTCCTGCCCGCGCACAGACGCGCCGTAGCCTGCGTCCTCAACGGCTTTGATGACGGCGGCGGTCTCCGCCGTGCCCTCGACGCCCATCGAGTTTGTGAGCAGGCTCACTGCGCAGGACGTAACGCCCGGGACCTTTTTGACCGCCTTTTCCACACTTGCGCTGCAAGCGGCGCAGTGCATGCCGGTCACGGTATATTGCTGCATGAAAATCCCTCCTTGGGAGCAATCTGAACTTGATTTACTTCATTAGTTTTTGCAGAGTTGCGGCCAGTTCATCCACGATCTCCTCGTGGCCGTTCTTTAAGTCCCGCGTTACGCAGGTGCGCAGGTGCTCGGCCAGAAGCTCGCGGTTAAAGGCGTTGATGGCGGCGTTGACGGCAGCAGACTGCGTCAGCACGTCGTTGCAGTAGGCGTCAGCCTCGACCATCGCCTGCAGGCCGCGCACCTGTCCTTCAATGCGGCGCAGGCGGTTTAGAAGCTTCTTTTTCTCCTCCTGCGCGCGCAGTGTATGCTTTTCGCAGCAGGAACATCGCTTGGGTTCCGGCATGGCCAGCCTCCTTTTTATTTTTATATACCCCATCTGGGTATCTTTACTATATACCCCGATGGGGTATTTGTCAAGTGTAAATTTACAGGGCTTCCTGTAGGGGCCGATGCCTACTCGGCCCGTTGGGAAGCTGCGAATTCGCAGTAGATTTCCGTAAAAGCCGGTACGTTCTGCGGGCGGACAGAGTCGTCCGCCCCTACGAAACTCGGGGAACCGGAAAACTGCGCTGTAGGGCTCGAGACTCTTCGGCCCAAAAATGTTACGAATTCGCCGAAGATATCCGAAAAACGGATTGTTCTGCCGGGCCGATGCGATGCCCGCAGGCTAGTTTCGAGGCGCAACCGCGCTTTGCGCGGCTCTTAGCGCCGAAGATGGGCATCGGCCCCTACAAAGCTCCCACGCCGGTGTCACCCCATCTTACAAAACTGTAAGATGCGCAGGGAAAAGTGTAAGCCAAATCGATAGCGCTTTTCTGCGCGGCGCGGTATACTGGGGACAGAAATCAACACAGGAGGCATTTTCATCATGCAGATTCTCGAAGTAAACGGACTGCGCAAGGTCTACACGACGCGCTTTGGCGGCGCGTCGGTTGAGGCGCTCAAAAATATCAATTTCAGCGTGGAGAACGGGGAATACGTCGCCATCATGGGTGAATCCGGCTCCGGCAAGACGACGCTTTTAAACATTCTGGCCGGGCTTGACAAGCCGACCTCCGGCTCTGTCCTGCTGGACGGCAAGGATCTTGCCTCGATCAAAGAATCCGACCGTGCGGTCTTCCGCCGCGACCATCTGGGCTTCGTATTTCAGGAATTCAACCTGCTCGACACGTTCTCGGTCGAGGACAATATCTATCTGCCGCTCGTGCTGGCGGGCGTGCCGCAGAAGGAACTCTCCGTGCGGCTCGAACCCATCGCGGCTCGGCTCGGCATTACGGAACTGCTGAAAAAGTACCCGTATGAAATTTCCGGCGGCCAGAAACAGCGCGCGGCCGTCGCCCGCGCGATCATCACGAACCCCCGGCTTTTGCTTGCCGACGAGCCGACCGGCGCACTGGACTCCAAGGCGACGGACGAACTGCTGCGTGTATTCTCCGACATCAGCCGCAGCGGACAGACGATCCTGATGGTCACACACTCCGTCCGCGCGGCCAGCCGCGCCGGACGCGTCCTCTTCATCAAGGATGGCGAGGTCTATCACCAGCTTTACCGCGGCAATCTCACCGACGATCAGCTCTACCAGAAGATCACCGACGCGCTGACCGTTCTGCAGGCAGGGGGCGAGCAGGCATGACACACAAGCTCTATCCGCGCCTTGCCTGGCAGGGCATCACGAAAAACAAGCGGCTGTATCTGCCGTTCCTGCTGACCTGCGTCGGCATGGTCATGATGACGTACATTCTGCTGTCGTTGGCCTCCTCTCCCATTCTCCAGACCTTTCCGGGCGGAGACACCATGCCCATGATTCTCGGCATGGGCAGCTTTGTCATGGCAGCGTTCGCCGTGCTGTTCCTGTTCTACACGAATTCCTTCCTTATCCGCCGCCGGAATCGTGAATTTGGCCTTTATAACATCCTCGGCATGGGCAAGGGCAACCTTGCGAAGGTTCTGGCATGGGAAACGGTCATCATGGCGCTGATTTCCATTGCGGGCGGCGAGGCGCTGGGCATTGCGTTCGGAAAGCTCTTTGAGCTGCTGCTCGTCAATATCGTGGACGGCACCGTACAGATGCAGTTTACCGTCTCCGTTCCGGCCACGACCATGACGACGATCCTGTATCTCGCCATCTTCGCGCTTTTGTTCCTGCGCTCGCTGGTGACGGTCTGCAAGACGAACGCGGCGGCGCTTCTGCGCAGCGAAGCCTGCGGCGAAAAGCCGCCGAAGGCGAACTGGGTGTTCGGCCTGGCGGGCTTTCTGATCCTCGGCGCGGCATATTATATTGCCGTGACGATCAAGCAGCCGCTGACGGCGCTGGCGGTATTCTTCATCGCCGTTCTGATGGTCATCGCGGCGACGTATCTGATCTTTATCTCCGGCTCCGTGGTGCTGTGCCGCGCGCTGCAGAAGAATAAGCGGTATTATTATCAGAAAAACCATTTTATTTCCGTCTCGTCCATGGCTTACCGTATGAAGCGCAACGGCGCGGGACTGGCCTCGATCTGTATTCTTGCCACGATGGTGCTCGTTATGCTTTCATCGACGACGTGCCTCTATTTCGGCAAGGAGGATGCGCTGCGCACACGCTATCCGAGCGATCTTTCTGTTGAACTGCGCTTTGCCAAGGACGAGGGCGGTATGGATGAAGCAAACATCGCCATCGCGCGCGGCATGATCGAGGACGTTATCAAACAGGACGGACTTGACGTGCAGGGGCAGTTCGATATCCGCAGCGCATGGTTCTCCGGCCTTCTTACGGGCAATACTTTCTCCCGCGCCGAAGAGAGCACGCTCATGGATTATGAACGCGCGGTCGATCTGACGGTTTTGCCGCTGGAGGACTATACCCGCATGACAGGCGAGCGCCTGACGCTGGAGCCGGGCGAAGCATATCTTTGCAGCCCGCGCATGGCCTACACACAGCCGGATATCCGCATCGGCGAACTGACCTATCAGCTCAAGGGCCAGCTGCCAAGCTTCGGCGGCTTCGGCGCGGACAGCGCAAACATCACGACGACGATCTATCTGATCGTCCCGGATTTTGACGCAGCGGTGAACGCGCTGCGGACGCAGACCACCCGCTATCCGGTCGTCGTGAGCTGGCAGTATTCGTTTGATTCCGGCAGCCCGGATGAAGCGCAGATCGCGTTTCTCCGCGATATGATGGGGACGTTTGCCGATAACAGGGAAGGGCTGGTCTACGCGTCGTACACGGTGGAATCCATCGCGTCCAACCGTGAAGATTTTGTCGGCACCTACGGAAGCCTCTTCTTCCTCGCAATTCTGCTCAGCATCGTGTTCCTCGCCGCCGCCGTTTTGATTCTATATTATAAGCAGATCTCCGAGGGCTATGAGGATCAGGCCCGGTTTGAGATCATGCAGCGCGTCGGCATGACGAAGACGGATATCCGCAAGTCCATCAACTCGCAGCTCCTGCTCGTGTTCTTCCTGCCGCTTTTGTTTGCGGGGCTGCATCTGGGCTTTGCGTTCCCGTTCATCCATAAAATGCTGATGCTGTTCAACCTCACAAATCTGAAGCTGCTCATCGGCACGACGGTCGTCACCTTCGCCATCTACGCGGTCTTCTATACCCTCGTCTACCGCATCACATCCAATTCGTATTATTCCATCGTCGCAGGCGCAAAGGAGGATGCAGCATGATCCGGTTTTTGCTCCGGCTCGTTTTGGTGCTTGTTCTGATCGCGGCGCTGCTCATCGGCATGACCTGCTGTGCGGCAAAGGCCGTATTCGGCAGCTGCGCGGAGGTCGGCGTGCAGCAGACCGTCCGCAATCTGGAAGACTTCTTCCTCTGGCTGCGCGACGTATGGACGCTTGCACGGGAGAAATTAGAGCTATGCGCAGTGATTCGATAAAAAAAGCAAAGGACGGCATCTCGGGCGGTGTGTTTTATCTGGGGCTGGCCGTGATCGGCGTGCTGGCCATCCCGGCGGCAGTCCTGCTGGGACTGATCGCGGGCGTGTGGACGCTGACCGACAAGCTGACGGCGCTTTTATCCGAAAAACATTGACGTTTCCTCGTGATTCGGGTATCCTAGCAGCAGGAGGGATGAATATGACTGGCTGTACGTCCTGCGGAGGCTGCGCGGGCGGCTGCGGCGGATGCAGGAGCCATGTGCTGCTTCTGACGGAGCCGGAACTTCGGCTGCTGCGGCAGTTTGCCGAGCTGGCGTTCCTGCCTGCCGCCTGCACGAGAACGGACGAAACGCCCGTGTATCTGGACGGCTCCGAAAACCGCGCGCAGACCAGCGCGGCGATCCTCGCCCTGCAGATCAAGCGGCTTATTTCCGTGGATTTCGCTCTGCCGCTGAAGGGCTTTGATTACGCGGGCTATGAGCCTTGGCCCATTCACGGCAGCATGGCCCTGACCGCCGCTGGTCAGGAGGCGCTCGATTCTCTGGACATCCAGGGCTGCGGCGCATAATAAAAAAACGGCGGGCGCTGCGAAAAGCAGCGTCCGCCGTTTTATGACCGGAAGGAAGAAATCATGGAGGAGTAGAGAGAAGAAACCGGTCAGAAGCGGGTGATATTAGCCGCCGAA
>ERZ780168.2462-NODE-2462-length-16357-cov-4.092443_pt1 | contig 16357 bp, 15 predicted proteins | sample MGYA00510981_ERZ780168 | MGnify/ENA primary metagenome ERZ780168 (study PRJEB29588, sample SAMEA2158769) | human gut metagenome | biome: human gut; feature: human-associated habitat; material: faeces | place: Denmark | collected 2008/2010 ...
CGAACAAAGAATCCCCGACGATCACGAAACCGTTCTTCTTGTTATAGAAAGCCACGCCTCCGGGCGAATGACCGGGAACGCTCAATACCGCCAGCTCGGATTTCCCGAACTTTATGATTTCCCCGTTTACCAGATATTTCCCTACCGGGATGCTTTTCGCCTTCATCGGCAGGCCGAATGCCTTGGCTTGCTCCTCGGGAGAGGGAAGGCCCTCCACGTCCGCTTTATGGGCTTCCGGGCTCAATCCGTAGGTGTCATGGATGAATTCGTTACCGAATATATGATCCAGATGGAGGTGCGTACAAAGGTAACGTTTCAGCGTCAGCCCGTTCTGGGCGATAAAGTCGCTTACTTCTTTTTGTTCCTCTTTGCGCAGGCAGCCGCAATCGATAAGGACCGCCTCCTTGGTATCATCGTATAGCAAGTAAGTATTCTCGGAGAAATAGTTTACTTCGAAAGATTTTATCGTAATCATAAGGGTACGTACACTACTTTTTTAGTTTCAAAAAACTCTTCTTTAAAATGGTCTTTCAGATCCATGCTTATCGCTTGGTTCCGGAAAGGCAATATCTCGTGCGCCAGCTCTCCACCTTTCAGGCAAATCAGTCCGTTGGGCAACGCGTTGATCTGTTCTTTCTTTATATTCTTACGGACGATCTTTACCAGATCCGCCAGAGGCATCACGGCACGGCTTACCACGAAATCGAAAAGCTGCTTTTCCTCCTCGCCCCGGCAATGGCGGAAGGATACGTTCTCCAGCCCGATCGCCTCGGCCACGGCTTGTCCCACCTTGATTTTTTTCCCGATGCTGTCTACCAGATGGAAATGGGTCTCCGGGAATAAGATCGCCAAGGGGATTCCGGGAAACCCGCCTCCCGTACCCAGATCCATCACCGAGGAACCCGGCTTGAAACGCAGCATATCTGTGATACCCAGCGAGTGAAGCACGTGATGCGGATATAGGTTCTCGATATCCTTCCGTGAGATCACGTTGATCTTGGCGTTCCAATCCGTATATAGGTCATATAGGGCGGCGTACTGCTCTTTTTGCCGGTCGGTGAGATCGGGGAAATAAGATGTGAGAATTGAAAATTGAGAATTGAGAATTGAGAATTTCTCTGTATTTTGTTCCATAGGACATCTGTTTATAGGTTTATCTATCATTAATTTTCAATTCTCAATTTTCAATTAACTGACTTATCGGGCTGTCATCCCGCAGCAAATAGCGGATTTCCTTGTAAGGGAGATGGACGTTCGTGACGCCTACCACGTATGCCGCTATCTCATATTCGTTGAAAGAATAGGTGATACCCGTCTCGTCTACGAGGAAGTTCCCGTTCGGGAAGATCTCGTCCACGCTAAAGAAACCGATATTTTCCAGTTCTTTGGCGTCGGATACGTTGTTTTGCTTGGCGATCTGATCTACCAATATTCGCGCCAGATTGTCTTGATAGTTGTCCACGAATATCTCCTCCTCGGTGATCGGCTTACCGGTCTTGAGGTTCACTACATGGTTATTGTAGGAATGCGCGCCGTGCGCTCCGCCCGTATAGTTCTCGAAGCTTACCGTATAGCTGATGATATCGTCTTGGTTGAAGGCGATATCATCCGACGACATCTCATAGTAAGAGAACCAAGAGCCTACCGGTGTCTCGTCGGATTTCGCCACCTCAGCCTTGTAATCCTCTTCCAGATCCTTATAAGCGGCCAGATAGTCGTCGGTATATTTCCGTACCGCCTCCTCGGGGGATAATTGCTCATAATTCTCGCCGAAATAAGAGGAGACGAACTGTCTCTGTAGATTCTTAAGAACCTCTTTATCCGAATATTTCCGGGGATAAACGAACTTGATCTCTAGATTGCAATTGGGATTATCCGGATTATCTAACAAATGGTAAGTCTTTTCCACGCTGATAGAATCAAACGTGATACTGTTTTCGGAAGCCTTCTTCGTTCCGGTATCGCAACCCGTGGCTAAGATACCTATCAAAAGAAGCGCCAGCATGCTTTCGCGTAAATGCGTTCTCATCGGACTACAGATTTAATTTATTTGTACGCGAATGTACGTTATTAAATTGTATAATCAAATTGCACGATGAAGTTTAATAAGAGGACAATCTTTCCTCGGTGGTTTTCGGGTTGAGTTGTCTATTTGTCCGATACTTTCCGGGTGTTCTCTTGCGTGAGAAGGATAGTTCCCATTTTATATCACCTAGGGGCGTACCTAGCCTTATGAGAATACAAATGTTATTTTCATGCTTTCATCTAGATGAAAGCAAACTGTATAGGTTATCATATTTGGAAAATAAGAGCTTTCTGCCACTATAGACATCACATCCATAGGCTTTAGATCAAAAACAGTCTTTCCTAAATAATCTGTATATAAAACAGAATCTGGCTTAATGACTGTATTATACCTTTTATACTTTAATATTCCATTTCCTTCATAAGATGCAAGGCCACCAAACGCTGTCGTTATATTAATGTCATAATACAAATACACTTTTGCGCCTGCATCAGGTTTTCTTGAGCTTGTACTTTCTTGGTCATAATAAACCTCTATTTCGGCTTGAGGATCTTCTGGTTTTTCCCCTTCATCGATAATGTCATTTTCACTACAACCAATAAAAATGACCATGAAAAATATGAATAAAGAAGTTCTCATGTTTCTGAATCAGTTTTAATTAGTTAACAACTAAAATAGGATTGCCCTAAATGTACAATTAGTTTTTATCATACCATTATAGTTTGAAGGAAATTATGGGTAATGATGATAAAATTTAACTATAGCCTATTGGCACAAGTCTACCATCAATAGGATGTGAACGCATTAAAAAGGTTAAACAATAGTGAGCTACCTATATTCTCACGAACGAGATAGCTCTTTTCTTTATTTAACTAAATAACCAAGCTTTTCCTCTGAAAAGCCATGTTGTTAAATTCGATTAATTATAGGCCAAATGTATAATTATTGGAGAAATAGAGTTTTTATGGGCAGACACAAAAAAAAGCGTGAAGCTGCCGTTATATTGTTATAGGCTTGTCAGGTATCCCCATACCTTTGTCAACTATAACAAACGACAGCTCACGCCATTATTGTATATTTGAGATAATACAACAGCGTGAGCATGAAGTTTGTTATTCTAGTTGACTTTGCTTTTAGGGATGTTTGACAATGCCTAGAATAACACTCGATGCTCTAATACATAATATGTCGCCATGCTTTTCGGCTAACGCTATAGCCACATGACGATGCAAATATAACTATATATTTTGTAAATCAATGTTTTTATTGGCGAATTATTAACAGATATGCAAGTGCATGCTACTCGTTCTTATGCTTTCTCTTTAGCTATCAGCCCATCGAAATACCTCCGCAGCAACCACGCCATGGCCTGCTGTCGCACCATCGTCAGCCGGTAATCCTCGCTGATGGGCAGGTGACCCGGTGGTCTCCAATGGGCGAAGAGGCTCATGGCGTGGCGTTTCTCCTCGGGGGTATCGTGTATCAATCCCCGCTCTTGCAAGGACTGATTGAAATGGGTCGGGTAAAGAGAATTTCTTACCCGGCTCGGATAGTCTTCTTATTTCTCAATGATTAACGATGAATTGCTCTTTTTGCAAGATCGAATTCGAATTATGAATCGTAACAAAGTACATTCCATTCGCCAGAGAAGATATATCTATGGAATTGTATCTATTTAGTAATCCAGACTTACATTTTGTTCCATTAATAGAGTATATTTCATAAGAGTCTTGCGACTTACTTAATAGATTGTTAGTTTCTTGATTCTCTAAATTGATATTTAGTATAGATGAATTGTCATTCATGATGCTATAGGTGTTTTTTAGATATAGGCGGAATGTCTGCGTTAAAGTGGAGCCATCAGCTTTAGCTGTAATGACAATAGGCGATGTGCTACTTGAATTTGCTAACACAGAGGCTGTTGTAGATGATGAAGAATAAAAATTACCGGGATTTCCACTGCTGCAATTCCATTTGTACACTATATTCGTTGGGAATTTGATTGATATATTTACAGGTGAATTTAAGGGAATAGTCCAGTTGATAGTTTCCATACCGGAATAATTAAATGTCTCTCCACGTTCTACTGCAATCGTTCCGCTCGTAGTTCTTGCTCTCATCCCATTTAGGGCTAAAAAATGAGAGAGTAAATCCGAAGAATAGTGTTGTGGATCTTCATTTTTCTTATCATGAGTCCTTGCGTAATCATATGCTTCATGAGCTGTTGTAAAAGCGTCTTGGTTAACATCTCCTACCATATATCCAGAAGAAGCTTTCTTCGTGACAGCCTCCGTCCAATAGTAAACGAATTCATCGTAACGGCCGTCACTCATGGAAGAAGATGGCTGATCTTTAGTGGAAGCCGTTGATATGGAAACCTTTGGATTATTTTTAAAATAAGAGATAAAACCGCCACTGAAACATTGTCCCATTACGATATTGATCGCTTTGGCATTAATGGCATTCACCCAAGGAGCGAAAGTTGATGCATACAAATTCTCATCGTTCCATAATGTTAAACTAGAGTTCCCGGAAGAGTCATAATTTCCGTGATCTATTGTGAAAATAAAAAGATAGTCGTTGGAGGTAAGCCTCGACGCAAGATTGCTAAAAGTAGTCTTGATATTATTGCTTGTCGCCGCAAATTGTATATCGTTTGTTCCATTTCCGTCTAAATCTAACGGCGAAGAATCGCCAGTGCTTCTATCGATGTTGCTGCTCGTTCCATCTGACATTATAACGGTAATATGGGCAGGGTCATAATTATACGTATAAAGCAATGTCTGATAAATAGAAGAGCAATCGTTCCAATATCTCGGGTAATTGACAGAGGGATTTCCTCCTCCACTAATTATTACTGCATATTTGTTGCTATCATATGTTGCCTTTGTTTGAAGGAGCTGAGGCCTTGCCATAGGCTTGACAAAAACAGACTCATCAAATGTAACTACGCTAGACTTTATTTTATCCATATCAGCCAATGATGGTTTAGTAGGGTAGAAATTACTCTCTATTATATCTACTTCACCATTGTTACTTCCGATAAACATATAGTTACAAGAGTGTCCCCAATTGGATAAAGGATACTTATTTATGAAAAACATCCAAGAGCCATAATCCGGGGATTCTATACTTTTATCACCAATCTCAATGACTGTGTTGGCTGGTAATATCTGCTTGGATACAAATATTTCAGTGGAATCTAATGTAGTCGAATCAATGCCACTAATAACTATATTATAAGCTTCGAGTTTAGTTATGGATTTATTTGCGCTGTTTATGGCTCCTATAGATAGTAGAAGCACATAAATGATGATAAAATACATTTTTTTCATAATGTCGTAATTTAATTTAGATTAATTGTTTGTGTTAGATCTCTTGTGAAATCAAATTTAAAAGAGGCATATTCACTATTCTCTTGCATGATCACACAATCATAAGACTGCCCTTCTTGAAGGTTGCTGATTTCATATGTTAATTGTCTTCCACAAAGACAATTAGCATCATCGCCAATTGGCGTGAATTTAATTATGATTACTTTTTCATTATAACTGATACTCGACTCTATTTTTTCCAGAGCGCAATTCAGTTGGACATGGTACATGTCCACTCTTAGAGTGTTTGTGTTAACTGCACTGATTTCTACATAAGCGGTCTCTTCTTGCGCCTTGGTCAAGTTTTTCCCCGTGGCGCATTCCGAGTAGGAACCATTTTTTAGGTACACGCTGTTTTCCTTATCGTTACAACTTATAAGGATCATAGCGATTATTGCCATGAATTGCAAAATAATGATTTTCATAAATAGAATGTTAATTTAATATCTTTATTATTAGAAATAGAAAACCATACGCTTTACTAAAAAGTAGAAGTTGGTTTGGCTAGTTTAGATTCAGTCTTACATTTTATAGAAACATGAAGGCTGTTAGAGCATGACTTGTAATTTTATTTTATCTTTTTTTCAAAGATATGATTTAATTATTATTTATTGGCTTGAAAAAGTATTATATTTATGATTTTGCATTAAATTAACAATGTGTATGTTTTATTTCTTAATCTCCAAAGGAGATGGTTCGTTTTGCTTTCTCTTCTGTTATCGGCCCATCGAAATACCTCCGCAGCAACCACGCCATGGCCTGCTGTCGCACCATCGTCAGCCGGTAATCCTCGCTGATGGGCAGGTGACCCGGTGGTCTCCAATGGGCGAAGAGGCTCATGGCGTGGCGTTTCTCCTCGGGGGTATCGTGTATCAATCCCCGCTCTTGCAAGGACTGGTAGACACGGGCGGGATAAAGGCGTTCCAGCGGGTAACCGGCCTTGTATTGCTGGAATACCTTGCGGAGAAAGGCAAGCTCACGCTCTTCCTTGTAAGCCTCGCTGACGGGCGGGAGAGCGTTTAGCCGCCGATCCCGTTCCCGTTCCACGACGGCGTGATAGCGCAGGTCGCTTGTCTTGTAGGCTTTCAGCCAACGTGAGAAGGTGCGGAGGTTCACGCCCGTGTAGTCTCCGAACGTGCCTTTCGCCCCCAACTCGAAGCAAAGCGATACCTCGGGGAAGGTGAGGTAGGCGTATGATTCCCGGAGGTCGGACGATAACTTGGCCGCCAATATCCCGATATCCCGCTCGTTGTACGTCTGGTAGCCGACCATGATGTACGTCTGTGCGATCAACTGGGAGACGGATTGCGTGAGTTGTTCGATTGATATGTCCTCGATCCGTTCCGAGGACAAGGATTCCCGTAGCCTAAGCTCTAGACCTGTCATGTCCGTCGGCTTGTAAGATGTTCAATGCTATTTGTGCCGCTCGTTCGCTCGCTTTCATGGCTTCTTCTATGCGTGAGGGGGCGGCGGGCCGTTTGTTTCCGGCCGGGGCGATTGGTGCGGGACGATTGATTATGTCTGCCTCGGGTTGGTAATCGAGGCATCTCCACCAAGAGGTGAAACGACGGGCGTAATCGTTCTTGGTGCGGAGCGTTCCCATGTCGCCGGTAGAGACGATGTGACTCTCGAAAAGTTCCATCACGCCCGGTAACAGGTCCAATACGGCGGGACCTTTGCCGCTCATACGGACGATAGCGGCCCGCCAATCCTCATCGTTGGATAGTTCGTCTCGATAAGAGCGGAGGATCTCTTCCCGTGCGTACGTGCGTGCGGGAGAAGAAGTAGTAGTAATGTTTTCTTTCCTTTCCTTTACTATACTATATGCACTTTTCGTGTCATTTTGCGGGGTTTCGTCTGCGAAAACCTCGGTTTTTACATCGTTAACTATTTTATACAACTCAATAACAGCTTTATTATCTGGTCTTTTACTCTTTGAAAAGGCATATTGCTCTTGTATGGTCTCGGAGGTTAGGATATGGCTTTTGTCAAAAGATCTCTCGTGGAATAATCCGAGTTCTATCATTATCTCGATCATGCTCCGGATGTCTTTTTCTTCGAGCCCGAGTTGATCCGAAAGATCGAATATATAGTTGTCGGTTATTTCTATAAAATAACTATTGGCGTAAATGTCGCATAATAAATCCATATAGAGGACGATTGCCTTGAAGCCGCCTTTTCTCTTCAAGCGGCGTATCGTGCGATTATTCATGAAATCGGTATTGAGCGGGAAATAATCCAGCCCCTTTTTAATAGGTCGTGCCATTACTCCTTCTTTTCCGGGTATCCTTGAATCAGAAGAATTTTACAATAAGCAGAAAATGAGGTTTTGTTTGCAAGGGGTTGAAAATCAGAGTCGTAAAAAACATCGTAATGTTTGCGTTAAAACACGTACATGTTTTTCCGAAAAGTCGTACATGTTTTTGGATATTCACGTACGTGTTTTTCCGGAAATGATATTGATGTAAAATAGGAACATTAAAAAATACAATAACCTTACCTAGTGAGATTCTGTCACAAGAGATATTCTGGGCATTTTATGGTTAGATCGATTTGGGTGCGGTTTTCCTATTGGTATCCGAGGACGATGTGGATTTTGGATATTTTCTATTATCTTTGTCACTTGAAAGTGTATTATCAATTCAAAATGTAAATAATATCATGAGAAAATTATTGTTAGCCTTTTGTGCGTTCGCAACGATTTGTAGCGCTGGGGCGCAGTGGAAGCCCGCCGGAGACAAGATCAAGACGGACTGGGCTGAGAAAGTAGATCCCCGGAATGTATTGCCTGAATATCCACGCCCCGGGATGGAACGTGCGGATTGGCAGAATTTGAACGGCGAGTGGGAATACGCTATCCTTCCGAAAGGACAGGCAGAGCCGACGAGTTTCGATGGGAATATCTTGGTGCCGTTCGCCGTGGAATCCTCCTTGTCCGGCGTGCAAAAAGAAGTGGGGGAGAAGAATGAGTTGTGGTATAAACGAACCTTTACGGTGCCCTCCTCATGGAAAGGAAAAGACATCTTGTTGAACTTCGGCGCCGTGGATTGGAAAGCGGACGTATTCGTGAATGATATCCTGATCGGCTCCCACACGGGAGGCTTTACCCCGTTTTCCTTGAATATCACTCCCTATCTGAATGGCAAAAATACGCATAAGCTGGTGGTGCGTGTATGGGACCCGAGCGATAAAGGCTACCAGCCCCGTGGAAAGCAAGTGGCCAACCCGGAGGGAATCTGGTATACGCCGGTCACCGGAATCTGGCAGACCGTATGGTTGGAGCCGGTCGCTTCCTCGCATATCACTTCTATCAAGGCGATCCCGAATATCGATAACGGCGTGATGAGCGTGACGGTCGGGGCTTGTTCCGACTCCCCGGTGTCGGACATCGTGGAGGTCAGCTTGCTCGACAAGGGGCAGGTGGTTGCTACCGCCAAGGGCGTACAAGGGAAAGAATTACGCTTGGCCGTGAAAAATCCTACGTTGTGGGAACCTGCCAATCCTTATTTATATGATATGAAGGTGAGCTTGTCAAAGAATGGCAAGAAGGTGGACGAGGTGAAATCGTACACCGCCTTCCGTAAGATATCCGCCGAGCGTGACGCCAATGGTATCATGCGTATGCGCTTGAACAACAAGAACCTGTTCCAGTACGGCCCGCTGGATCAAGGCTGGTGGCCCGACGGGCTTTACACGGCTCCCACGGACGAGGCGTTGCTGTATGATATCGTGAAGACGAAAGCGTGGGGCTTCAACATGATCCGCAAGCACGTGAAGGTAGAGCCGGCCCGCTGGTACTATCATTGCGATAAGGAAGGTATGCTGGTTTGGCAGGATATGCCTAGCGGCGACATGGGTAACCAATGGGCGCCTCATACGTATAACGGTGGAACCGACAAGGAGCGTACGGAGGAGTCTATCCGTAATTATTACAAGGAGTGGAAGGAGATCATGGACCTGTGCGTCTCGAATCCTAGCGTAGTAGTATGGGTTCCCTTCAACGAGGCTTGGGGCCAGTTCGATACCGAGAAGGCTGCCGAGTGGACAAAAACATACGATCCTTCCCGTCTGGTGAATCCGGCCAGTGGCGGTAATTTCCGTGCGTGCGGCGATATCTTGGATTTACATAATTACCCGGGCCCGGCGATGTACCTGTTCGATCCGGTGCGTGTGAACGTATTGGGCGAGTATGGTGGTATCGGCTTGGCCGTGGAGAACCATTTGTGGTGGAACAAACGCAACTGGGGCTATGTACAGTTTAAGAATAGCGATGAGGTGACCGCCGAGTACGTGAAGTACGCCCGTGAGCTGAAGAAAATGGTTCCGAAGGGTTTCTCCGCCGCTGTCTATACGCAAACCACGGACGTAGAAGGTGAGGTGAACGGCCTTATGACCTACGACCGCAAGGTGATCAAGATCAATGAGGCCGAGGTGCGCAAGGCGAACCAAGAGGTGATCAAGGCGTTGTCTGAGTAGAAAGCCGAAAAATTAGTAATTTGATTCGATGATAGATCCGGTCCGGGCAAAGAGAGATTCTTTCCCGGATCGGATTGTTTTAGCGGAATGAATATGATTCGAAATGTGAGTTCGCGAGATGCCAAGGCGATCGTGGATATATACAATGAATATGTTGTGAATAGCGTGGCTACGTTCGAGACGGAACCTTTGCGGGTGGAGGAGATGGAGGGGCGCATAGCCGGGATCTCGGCGAGTTATCCTTATCTGGTATACGTAGATCATGATGAGGTCGTGGGATATTGCTATGCCCATGCGTGGAAAGAAAAGGCGGCTTATAAATATACGCTTGAGACCACCGTTTATTTATCCCCGGGATACAAGGGCAAGGGGATCGGCCGGCAGCTTATGGAAAGGCTGATCGAGGAATGTCGGGCAGGCGGCTACCACGCCTTGATTGCCTGCATTACCGAGGGGAATGAGGCTAGCTGCTCGCTGCATGAGAAGCTGGGATTCAAAAAGGTATCCCACTTCGAGAAAGTAGGGTTGAAATTCGAGCGGTGGCTAGACGTGGTAGATTATGAATTGAGAATTGAAAATTGAAAATGAATAGTCTGTAGGCTTTTGAGTTAATTTTCAATTTTCAATTCTCAATTTCCATTAATTATGCCTATCTTTGCGCATAAACAAAATGTAAAGAATGAAATATAATACAGAAGGAAAAAGATTGACTTTGCCCGAATACGGACGCAATATCCAAAATATGGTAGACTATTGCGTTACCATCCAAGACCGGGAAGAGCGCAAGCGTTGCGCCAACACGATTATCAACATCATGGGAAACATGTTCCCGCATTTGCGTGACGTAAACGACTTTAAGCATATCCTCTGGGATCATCTGGCGATCATGGCCGATTTCAAGCTCGATATAGACTATCCGTACGAGATCATCAAGAAGGAGAACCTGTATAGCCGCCCGCCCCGTATCCCGTACAACAATAACCGTATACGCTACCGCCATTACGGAAAGACCTTGGAGCTGATGATCCGCAAGGCCACGGAGCTGCAACCCGGTATGGAGAAAGACCAGCTCGTGCGACTGCTGGCGAACCAGATGAAGAAATCGTTTCTTGCTTGGAACAAGGAAAGCGTGGACGACCGTAAGATCTTCAAGGATCTGGACGAGCTGTCTAGCGGCAAGATCGTATTGAGCGAGGAGGAACATAAATTGGCCGAGAGCCGTGATATCTTGGCCCGTAATAACAGTGGCGGCAACAAAAGGAACTTTACGCGTAAAGGCAGATGAGCTCGTTCGTTATAGAAGGTGGTTATCGCTTGTTTGGCGAGATCGTTCCGCAAGGCGCCAAGAATGAGGCGTTGGAGGTGATCTGCGCGACATTGCTAACTCCGGAGAAGGTGACCATACACAATGTGCCCGATATCTTGGACGTGAATAACTTAATCCAGCTCCTTAGGGATATGAGGGTCAAGGTGGAGCATCCGTCCGCCGATACCTATACCTTTCAGGCGGACGACGTGGACATGGAGTATTTGAGTACTGAGGAGTTCCTGCGCAAGAGTGGTAGCCTGCGGGGTTCCGTGATGATCGTAGGCCCGTTGGTAGCCCGCTTCGGCAGGGCGCTGATCCCGAAACCGGGGGGTGACAAGATCGGGCGACGCCGGCTGGATACGCACTTCGTGGGAATCCAGAAGCTGGGCGCTTGCTTTAGCTACGACGCCGGGCGGCAAGTATACGAGATAGAGGCACGCCAGTTGAAAGGCGCCTATATGCTGCTCGACGAGGCTTCCGTGACCGGAACGGCGAATATCTTGATGGCTGCCGTGCTGGCCGAGGGGGTGACGACGATCTATAACGCCGCCTGCGAGCCTTACCTGCAACAACTTTCCACGATGCTGAACCGCATGGGAGCGAGAATCTCAGGTGTCGGTTCTAACCTATTGACGATAGAAGGTGTACGGTCGCTTTCCGGCACGGAGCATACCATCCTCCCCGATATGATCGAGGTGGGTAGCTTTATCGGTATGGCCGCTATGACCGGATCGGAGATCACCATCAAGAATACAGGATATGATAAGTTGGGGATCATCCCGGACGCTTTTCGCCGCTTGGGTATTACCGTGGAGCAGCGAGGCGATGATATTTATATCCCCCGGCATGATTCCTACGAGATCGATACGTTTATCGATGGTTCTATCATGACCATCGCCGACGCTCCTTGGCCGGGGCTTACGCCGGACTTGCTGAGCGTATTTCTCGTAGTGGCTACGCAATCTGTGGGGAGCGTGCTGATCCACCAGAAAATGTTTGAGAGCCGTTTGTTCTTTGTGGACAAGCTAATCGATATGGGAGCCCAGATCATCCTTTGCGACCCGCACCGGGCTACGGTGATCGGGCTGGGTAACCGCTTCAAGCTACGGGGCTCTACGATGGTATCCCCGGATATTCGCGCGGGTATCGCGTTGCTGATCGCCGCTATGAGCGCCGAGGGTACCAGCACGATCCATAATATAGACCAGATCGACCGGGGATATCAAGGGATCGATAAGCGATTGAACCAGATCGGGGCACGTATCACGAGGATTTAAAGATTTTAGGCGATGATTAGAGAAGAAGAGGTTTTCAAGATCGGGCAGTTTGCCAAGCCCCATGGCATCAAGGGGGAGTTGTCGTTGGTGACGAACAGCGATGTGCTGGAAGATGCCGAGGACCCGTACATTGTTTGCGAGATGGATGGTATCTTGGTACCGTTCTTCGTGGAGGATTTCCGCTATAAGACCGATACGGTGGTCTTGGTGAAACTGGAAGACGTGAATTCCGAGGAGGATGCCCGCATGTTTGTGGGCAAGGAGGTGTTCTATCCTTTGGACGCCGTGGACGAGGAGGATCTCGTGGGGGATATGACGTGGGACAGTTTTATCGGTTATACCGTGACGGACGTACAGAAAGGCTATTTAGGAGAGATAACAGACGTGGATGAGACGACAATCAACGTCCTTCTGCGTGTCGATCATAAAGGCGAGGAGCTGTTGATCCCAGCCGTGGAGGAGTTGATCACCGAGGCCGACCATGAGGCCCGTAGCCTCACGGTGTCTTTGCCGGAGGGACTTATAGAATTGATAATTGAAAATTGAAAATTAGGGGTTGAAAAAGAAGAATACGAAATCGTTTTGGCACCGGATCCGGTTTAAATATAAACTTTCCTTCATCAATGAGGGGACGTTGGAGGAGGTGTGGTCTTTCCGGCTTTCGCAGTTATCGGCGTTTGTCACTTTGGCGGTGTTCGCCTTTTTCTTGATCGCCGTTACCGCCTTTATCATCATCAAGACACCGATTCGCAACTACTTGCCGGGCTATCTCGACGTGGAGGTTCGCAAGGAGATTATGCAGAATGCCTTACGGGCGGATTCGTTGGAGCGTATGATCGAGATTCAGTCCCTTTATCTGGATAACGTGGCCGGAATCCTTTCCGGTACGATGCCCTTGGACTCGATCCGTCAGATAGATTCTTTGGCTAGCAACGATATTAACTATGAGATTCCTCGTAGCAAGGAAGAGACTCGCTTCGTGAAAGATTACGAGGAAGAGGAGAAATATAATTTATCGGTATTGACCGACCCGGGCAAGGTCCCGACCGAGGGTGTCTTTTTCTATAAGCCCGTGAATGGCGTGGTCACCTCTCATTATGAGACGGATGTCCATCATTATGGCGTGGATCTGGCCGCGGCCCCGAAGGAGAGTGTCTTGGCTACGTTGGATGGTACGGTGATCTATACCGGCTTCGATCCGAACCATGGAAACGTAATTCAAATACAACATAAGAACGGATTCATCTCGGTTTATAAGCACAACGAATTGTTGCTGAAAGAGGTGGGTGACCATGTGGTAGCCGGTGAGGCGATCGCTCTGGTCGGGAATACGGGAGAGTTGTCTACCGGGCCGCACCTCCATTTCGAGTTGTGGTATAAGGGCAATCCGGTGAATCCGGAAGAATATATAGCTTTTTGATAATTCATGAAAAAAAGACAGTTAGCGATATTAGGCTCGACCGGTTCCATCGGGACCCAAGCCTTGGAGGTAGTGAGCGAGCATTCCGATCTTTTCGAGGTGTATGCCTTGACCGCGAATAACCAAGTGGACTTATTGATCAATCAGGCCCGGAAATATATGCCGGAGGTGGTGGTGATCGCCAATGAGCGGAAATATCCCGAGCTGAAAGAGGCCTTGGAAGACCTGCCGATCAAGGTATGGGCGGGTGCCGACGCTATCGCCCAGATGGTGCAGTCGGAGCCGATCGATATGGTGCTGACGGCGATGGTGGGCTATTCCGGCTTGCGACCGACGATCTCGGCGATCAAGGCGGGAAAGGCGATCGCCTTGGCGAATAAGGAAACTTTAGTAGTGGCCGGCGAGCTGATCATGAAGCTGGCCGCCGAGCATAAGGTGCCTATCTTGCCGGTGGACTCGGAACATTCGGCCATTTTTCAATGTTTAACAGGTGCGTACGATAATCCGATCGAGAAGATCTTGCTGACGGCTTCCGGCGGTCCGTTCCGGCGGAAGACGCTGGAGGAGCTGGCTACCGTGACGAAGGCGCAGGCCTTGAGGCATCCGAACTGGACGATGGGGGCGAAGATCACGATAGACTCGGCCTCGATGATGAACAAGGGCTTCGAGATGATCGAGGCGAAATGGTTGTTCGATGTCACGCCGGATCAGGTACAGGTGGTGGTGCACCCGCAGTCGGTGGTCCACTCGATGGTGCAGTTTGAAGATGGTGCCGTGAAGGCACAATTAGGTATGCCTGATATGCGTTTGCCTATTCAGTATGCATTCTCTTACCCCGACCGCGTTGCTTCTTCGTTTGATCGTCTGGATTTTGCCAAGTGTACCAGTCTCACCTTTGAACAGCCTGATACCAAACGTTTCCGCAATCTGGCTTTGGCTTATGAAGCTATGTATCGCGGAGGCAATATGCCTTGTATTGTTAATGCCGCCAATGAAGTGGTGGTTGCTGCTTTTCTGCGTGATGAGATAGGCTTCCTTGCAATGAGTAATGTAATAGAACAAACGATGGAACGTGCTTCGTTCGTACAGGTTCCTACGTATGATGACTATGTGGCAACTGATGCCGAAGCCCGCCGCATAGCCACTGAACTAATAGTAAATTGTAAATAGTAAAATTGTAAATAAACCGATGGAAACATTCTTAATCCGTGCCCTCCAGTTGATAATGAGCCTTTCGTTGCTTGTTATTATACACGAAGGAGGACATTTTCTCTTTGCCCGTTTATTCAAAGTGCGGGTCGAAAAGTTTTGTTTATTCTTTGATCCCTGGTTCACTCTTTTCAAGTTCAAACCAAAGAAGAGTGATACAGAATATGCCGTAGGCTGGTTGCCTTTGGGTGGTTATGTCAAGATCTCCGGAATGATAGACGAGTCAATGGATACTGACCAGATGAAACAGCCTGAACAACCGTGGGAATTCCGTTCTAAACCGGCTTGGCAACGCTTGTTGATAATGGTAGGTGGCGTATTGTTCAATTTCCTGTTGGCATTGTTCATCTATTCTATGATTCTTTTCACCTGGGGTGATCAATATATTAAAATTCAGGAAGCACCGTTGGGTATGCAGTTCAATGAGACTGCAAAGGCTGTGGGCTTTCAGGACGGTGACGTACTGCTATCAGCTGATGGTGTGGAGTTTCTGCGTTATGATGCTGATGTGTTGAGCCAGGTTGCCGATGCACGTGAAGTGACTGTACTTCGTGGAGGACAGAAAGCTTCTGTTTATATTCCCGAAGATATGATGCAGCGTTTGATGGCTGACAGTGTACGTTTTGCTTCTTTCCGGGTGCCTTATGTGGTAGATAGTATAATAGCCAATTCGCATGCAGCTCAGGCTGGCCTTATGCCGGGTGATAGTATTATTGCACTTGATGGCAAACCTGTTTCTTATTTTGATTATCTTGAAGAGATGGCTGCACGTAAACAGAAGGCAGCAGCTTTGAGTAACGATACTGTAGATTTGCATCAGATCACGTTGACTTATGTTCGTGCCGGAGAGATGGATACCGTAACTTTAGGTACAGATTCTGCTTTCCGTATCGGTGTTTATGCACAGCCTATGAACCGGGTGATGCCGATGGTTACTAAGGAATATGGTTTCTTTGAATCTTTCCCTGCCGGTGTGCACTTAGGAGTGAAAACATTGAAAGGCTATGTTGGCAATATGAAATATCTCTTCTCAAAAGAGGGAGCTAAGCAGTTGGGTGGTTTCGGAACAATCGGAAGTATTTTCCCCGCTACCTGGGATTGGCATCAGTTCTGGTATATGACGGCATTTCTCTCTATTATTCTTGCCTTTATGAATATTTTGCCTATTCCTGCATTGGATGGCGGACACGTATTATTCCTTTTCTACGAAATCATTGCGCGTCGCAAACCGAGTGATAAGTTTATGGAGTATGCACAGATGGCAGG
>ERZ780168.2483-NODE-2483-length-16222-cov-8.741387_pt1 | contig 16222 bp, 10 predicted proteins | sample MGYA00510981_ERZ780168 | MGnify/ENA primary metagenome ERZ780168 (study PRJEB29588, sample SAMEA2158769) | human gut metagenome | biome: human gut; feature: human-associated habitat; material: faeces | place: Denmark | collected 2008/2010 ...
GGCAGAGCCGATGCCGACCGCCACGCCGGATCAATCGCCCAAGACCATCACCATTGCCGCCGCGGGTACGATTTACGCGCCGAAGGCCGTTCGCGAGAGCGCGCAGGAGGGCATGGATCACTATGACTTCACGACGACGTTCGAGGGGCTTTCCGGCGCGCTGGCGGGCGCGGATCTCTCCGTCGTGACGCTGGAAACCACGCTGGCCGGGCGGGAAAAGGGCTACGGCAATTACAACACGTCGCCCCAGCTTCTCGACGCGCTGCGCGCCGTCGGCGTGAACTTTGTGTCGCTGGCGACGGAACGCGCGCTGGATAAGGGCTACGACGGGCTGGATATCACCGCCAGCGAGCTGACCAGCCGCTCGATGGGCTACGCGGGCGTGTACCCGGACGGGGTGAACACGGGCGCGGCGATGCTCAACGTCGGCGGGGTGCAAGTGGCCGTGCTGGCCTACGCATACGGGTTGAGCGACGAGGGGCGCGAACGCACGAAGGGCGACAGCCGGGGCGTGGTCGCGCTGATGGAGACGCAGCGCGTGACGCGGGATATCGCGCAGGCGCGCGTGGACGGCGCGAACATCGTCGTCGTTCTGCCGCACTGGGGAACGAAAAACCGCGCGCAGACGCCGGACACGGTGCACGCCATGGCCGAGCGCATGGCGCAGGCCGGGGCGGACGTCATTTTGGGCGCGCATCCGAATGTCGTGCAGGGCGTGGAGCGGATCAGCACGGTTCGCAGCGACGGGCTGACATATGAAACCGTCGTCTGCTATTCGCTGGGCTGTCTGCTGACGGACGCGCGCGACAGCGAAAATACGGCGGGCATGGCGGTTCGGCTGGAGATGACGTATGACCCGGCTGTGCGGCGCGTATGGCCGGGGGCGCTTGAGGTTACGCCGCTGTACATCGCCAGACAGCGGGAGGACAGCGGTATCGTTTACCGCGTGGTGAACGCGCAGGACGAACAGGCGCTTGAAAAACTGACGCTCAGCGAGCAGGCTGCCGCCGCGCAGGCGGCGGAGCGCGTGAAAAATGCGACACAGGAGGAATGAAGCATGAATCGCAAAAGACTTTCGGATTATGGCATCCGCGTGGGCTGTATGCCGACGGGGCCGCTGGATAAGATCACCGATGTGCCGGGCGTGACCGTCGGCCACGCGACCGTGCGCGATGCGCGCCATCACACCGGTGTGACCGTCATCATGCCCTGCGAGGATAACATGTTCGCCAAGAAGCTGACCGCCGCGAGCTTTGTGCTCAACGGGTTCGGCAAGACGGCGGGGCTTGTGCAGGTGGATGAGCTGGGCACGCTGGAAACGCCCATCGCGCTGACCAACACGCTGAACGTCGGGCTGGTGCACGATGCGCTGGTGACGGTGATGGCGGAGCGATGCGCGGCGGATCACGTGGCGATGCACTCCATCAATCCGGTCGTCGGCGAATGCAACGATTCGCAGCTCAACGCGATTGTGGACAGGCCGATTCACGAGGCGCATGTGCGCGAGGCCATCGCGGGCGCATGCAGGGATTTTGACGAGGGCGACGTCGGCGCGGGGGCGGGCACGGTCTGCCACGGCCTCAAGGGCGGTATCGGTTCGGCTTCCCGACAGATTGAAATCGCGGGCAAGACCTACACGCTTGGCGTGCTGGTGCAGAGCAATCACGGCTGTCTGGAGGAGCTGACGGTGTGCAACCGCCGTCTGGGCGAGGAGATCATCGCCAAGCGCAACGCGCGGCCTGCGCCCGAACCCAACGACCGCGGCTCGATTATGATGGTGACGGCGACGGATCTGCCCGTGTCGGATCGCCAGCTTCGGCGCATCATCAAGCGCTGCTCCGTCGGGCTGGCGCGCTGCGGCTCGTATTTCGGCCACGGCAGCGGCGATGTGATGATCGGCTTTACGACGGCTAACCGCATGCCCGCGGGCGGCATGCACCGCGTCGTCACCCAGCAGGTGCTCACCGAGCATACGCTCGAACTGGCCTTCCGCGCGATTGCCGAGGCGACGCAGGAGGCCGTGCTCAATTCGCTCTGCTGCGCCGACGCGGTGACGGCGGAGGATGGGCGCGTGTTTGAGAGCATATCAAAATATTTGTAATCACCGAGGAGAAAAGGAAAATGAGGCACACGAAGGGGGTGGCCGCGGCGCTGCTTGCGGCGATGATGCTGACGCCGATGACAGCCAGCGCGGCGGAGTGGGGAGAAGTTTGGCAGAAGCTCCGAGACGGCAAGAGTTTCACGACGGAAGACGGGAAAACGAGTGTGGAAAAGCGGGCGGACGGAAGCTATGTGATTTCGGGCGGGTCGATCGGCGGATTCGTCAGCCTGAATGAAAACACCGCGCCGTCGAACGGAACGCTGGAAATCCGTTTTCAGAATGTCAGCCTTGTGCGAATCAGCGTGGATAACGGCACCAAGGGGAAGCGACTGAACGTGACGCTGGATGAACGCACGAGCGCCCAGCGGGTGTCCGTTGGGGCGAGGGACGGCGGAAGCGTTCGCGTTGTCAACGCGGGAAACGTGACGGGTCAGGCGCCGAACGAAGGGCTGATCTGCAACGTTATGGGAGAGGGCTCGTATGGCGAACTGGTGAACGCCGAAACGGGCGTGATTGCCGGACAGGTGGTCAGCTTCGCGGGAAACGGCGGCAACCAGAAAATTGAAAATAACGGCGTTGTGATGCGCGACATGCGAACCGGTTCCTGCTATTACGGCGAGGGCGGGAGAAAAGACTTCACCGATATGGAGAATAAGGTCGGCGGCAGCACGTACACCGTCAACAACGGCACGGTGAACGGCTGGCTGAGCATTCAGGCCGGCGGCAAGGGCAATGTCGGCACGCTCATCAACAATGGAACAGCCAACGAAATGGTCGATAACAATGCCGAAATGTGGGGAAAGCTGACGGTCATCAACAACGGCACGGTGAAAGGGCATTTTGGCGGTTGGGGCGCAGGCGGCCCCGCCGAGCTGCACGTGACAAACGGCAAGGATGGAACCACCGGCCTGATCAGCGTGGATTCCTATGACGGCGGCATTTGCTCGGTGACCAACGACGGGCGCGTGAACGGCGGCGTGGGCGTTTACATTGAAGCGGAGACGGAACCGGCAACCCTGACCGTAACCAACAACGCCGTCATCGACGGAAATCTCCGCGTCGGCCTGGGTAAAAACTCCGTCGGCAAGGTTTATAACCAGCGGAACGCCACGGTTTACGGCAACCTGTACGTTTGGTCAAACGGGACGAACGCTGAGCTGTGGAGCGTCAATAAAGGGCGGTTCCTGCCTTCCGGATTTGGTTTTGGCAGCGTGAAACTGCCGACGTTCATGTTTGCCCCGGTCGCGCTGGCCGAGGATGAAGGCGGCGATAAAACCGATCCGGGCAAACCGGGTGCGGGCTTGTTGGTGGCCGACGATACGCTGGGCGGAAGTGTGCATATAGAGAATTACGGATGGGCAGAGGGTGTGAAACTGGGCAACACGGCGACCTTTGCCCAGTTCGACGGCTCGTCCGGTCGAATTGAGTCCACGCAGGCGGCTTATCAAACGCCGGGGGACGAGAAAAAAGGCGACGACATTCTGGCTCAGATTGAAGCGTCGGCCGACCCGACGAACGACGAAATGCTGGCGCAGCTTAAAGCGCTCGGCATAACGGCGCGCGAGGGCGAGTATCAGGTGCTCGTGAAGACCAAGGGCGCGGGCGGCGCGGCGGAATATGCCATCAGGAAGGTGCGGATTCCGAAGGGCGGCTTGAATCTGGATACGTCTACGCTGCCGAAAACAGGCGACGCGGCGAAGCCCATCCTTTGGGGCGTGGCGTTGCTGGCCTGCGCAGGCGTGGCGATTGGCATGAAGAAACGCAAAAAAGCATAACGAAAAAGCGGGACTGCCGAGAACAGCCCCGCTTTTCGTGTGGTGCGTAAAGAAGACGGGACGCTTATTTCAGCGCTTCGCCCAGCGCGGCGCAGGCGGCAAGCGCCGCGTCGTCCGGCTCATCCTGACAGATGACGCTCTCGGCGCAGAGGGTGAGACCGGCTGCCGTGCAGTCGTCCTCCCAAGTGCGCATCCATTCGCCGTCGCCCCAGCCATAGGAACCGAACAGTGCGATCTTTTTGCCGGAAGCAAAGCCTTCCACATCACATACAAAAGGCTCCATCTCGGATTCCTCCAGGACTTCCGCTCCCATCGCGGGACAGCCCAGTGCAAACTTGGGAGCAGCCTTTAGTTCGTCAAGGTTGGCGCCGGTCACAAATACTACCTCCGCTTCCTTCCCGGCTTCCCGGATACCCTCTCCGATGGCCTCTGCCATAGCCTGGGTGTTACCACCCTGTGTCCAGAATACTACATAAATCTTATCCATTTATTTTTCCTTCCCTTCCGCACCTTTCCGTGCCTGTTTCTATGCTGCGGTACATCCGCAGATATCTATGATTTCTGTCATCTTTAATCCATAATGCAACAGCTGGATCAAATTTTCCCTGGCATATTCATATTTTTCAAAAAGTCTCTGTTTTCCTTCTTTATCCGCATATACTTTCCAATAACCGGTGCAGAGGCTGTTCTTCCCCTGATGTCTGATAAATCCTTCCACATCCTCCGGGGGATATCCTAACAGCAATCCCAGTTCGTGGGGGAACGGCTTCCCTCTCTCTGCATAGGTTTCATAACGATCGCAAAATACCGGCAAAATATCCTCCAGTCGATCGGATTCGTACCCTGCCTCCCGCAGCAGTTTCTGTACCTGCGGCATTTTCAGATACTTTTCCAGCCGGTCTTCCCGATACAACAGTATTACCATTTTCTCCTCTGTCTCCAACAAGGGATACAGGGAAAGCACACTGCCTTCAACGATCCTTCCCACCTGTGTAAAGCCTTCCGGGGAAATCGTCAGCAGATTGGAAATCTTAAGTCCCGTGATCAACGGTGCACACTGCAAAGCCAACTGTAGTTCCACATCGTCTGCTTCCATTTCACACAGGATCTCCCACGTTTCCTGACTCAATCAGCGCTTCACCTCCTGCCATCCAAAAGTCACTTAGTTAGTTGTAGCTAACCCATATAAATAATATAGAAAAAAGCAGTTCCCGTCAAGGGAACTGCCTGATAGAAATTCTCAACATATAAACTTTCAAAATAGCTTTGGGGATTTCCATTCTCAGATCTTTCTGCGGTCCAGCCCTGTACTGCGATAGTATTCCGCCTTGTCCTGATACATCCGTCTCTCGGACTCCGTCAGTAAATGATCCTTTCCCACGGCTTCCAGAGTGTTCACCGCTGCTCCTACTGCCATGGAGACATCATGAGCTGCCAGCTCTGTTTTTAATTCCTCCACCTTTTGATAGAATTCCTTTTCAGAAATTCCAGTGCACAGAACCACCAGTTCATCTCCGCCGATACGGAACATTCCATTTCCCTCAAATACACGTTTCAGGCAGTCACAGCACCTGCGGATCAGGCGGTCTCCGGCGGAATGTCCTTCACTGTCATTGATCCGTTTTAATCCTGTAATATCACAGTATACCACGCCGATGGGCTCGGTATGGTCCACCTGCTCAATGTACCTCTCCATAGCATAACGGTTCCCCAATGTCGTCAGCGGATCCGAATAGCTCATCACTTCCAGCTCCCGTACCAGATTTCTCTGCTTCAGGGACGATACGATAAAGTGTCCCATGATCTGCAGCATCTCCGACACAAATTCAAAATATCTGGTCGAAGGATTGTCTACTCCGTAGAAGCCGATTACTTTCCCATCATCATAAAGCGGAACCACCACCAGGGAATGAATATTCTGTCTTACCAGAACTTCATACATCTGCGGATCCACATCTTTCATTTCTTCCAGATTCTCTGTGACAATACTCTGATTCTCATCAAACTTCCGATACCATTCCGCACAGATCTCCTGCGGTAGATCCTGAAGGGTATCCTTTTCCGGTGCGACTCCCTTGGCTACCCATTCGTATGTATTGTGGTCATGATCGTGGTCATCCTTTTCAAAAATATAGGCCCGTTCCGCTTCCAGATTCTTTCCGACGAATTCCAGCAGCACCTGCAATGTCTGATCCATGCTCTCCTGCCGCTGTGCCACACGGATGGCTTCATTCAACGCAGCCTCCATATTACGGTAATCTTCGGATTTGTGCCCTCTCCCATTCAGATTGCCACAATCTATGGCGATTTCCATACGGTATTTTCTCCCGTCATCTTCTACCAGTGTGTCCTTGATATGAAGTTCTCTTCGCAGCAGCGGATTGTAATATTCCCATTCCTTAAAAAAACCCGGCTTTAACTGTTCATTATTACACATGCCACAGGGCAGAGAATTTCCCTGCAATATCTCATAACACTTTAACCCAATGATCTCTTCAAGACTTTGAAATCCATAGCTCTTCAGAGTCTTCTTGTTCATATATATCAATTCATGAGTCTCTGCATCTGCCACATATACATATTCACCCAGATTCTCGAAAAATTCCCATATTTTACTCATATACGCCAACCTGCTTCCGTATTCTTCCCCTCATTATAATTAATCAGTATACACTTGCAAACGCTTTACGGCAAGCCTGTTCTCTCAAAAATGTCTGTAATAATCTTACATCATCCGTGATCACACCGTCCGCCCCACAGTTTACGATCCGAAGCATGGCACCGGAAGTATTGGCTGTCCACCCGTATACCGACTTTCCGCAGTAATGAATGGCATCTACCATATCCACTGTAAGATTTCTCCCCTCGATACTATAGCTGTCGGCATAGTCCAGCTCATAATCCTCTTCTTCCAGATCATGGGCAATAAAAACTGTTGAAATCCCCGGTTCCAGCTCCTTCATTTTCTGCAGGATTCCCTTGTTCATGGAGCCTATAATACACTCATCCACCATATCATAATCCTGCAGCAGAGTCAGCACGCTTTCCTCCAGTGCATTCTCCTGTCCGGTATATTTCAGTTCGATCATCAGAGTGATCCTGCCTCTGGCACAGGCAAGCATTTCTTCCAGTGTCGGGATCTGTTCTCCCCGGTATGCTGCCGAAAAACCGCTGCCCACTTCCAGGGTTTTGAGAGCATCTGCCTCCGCATCCCATACGCAGATATCCTCTCCTGTGGTCCGTTTAAAATTACTGTCATGCATAACGATCAGGGTTCCGTCCGACAACTGCTGCACATCAATCTCTGCAATAGGCGCTCCATCCCGGATGGCCTGTTCCAGGGCCGCCACCGTGTTCTCCGGAGCTACTTTTGCCCCCGCCCGATGCGCTACCACGATCACAGGAGCGTCTTTACTTGCGGCCTGTACCTGCGGCAATACACCATATGTCAGAAAATAGAGGCAGAGAAGCATAACAATCGCTGTTTTTCTGATAATTTTCATCACATTGCCCTCCCATGAAAGTTATTTGTCAATTTTATTGTAACTATTGACTATAAACTCCATACAAGGAAAATGTTAACTTTTTGTAAATATTCAGAGCCACGTAAATATAACCGGAGGAACGTCGAATGCTTGCATTCGTAAGATCCTCTGGCTATATTTATGTGGCGAAGTAACCACATGAGCAAAAGGAAAGCATCGGAGATGCGATTTTGCGAATGGGGTTCTGAATATTACGACTATTCAGAGCCATGTAGCTTCAGGCAGGGTATTCGGCAGATGCTTGCATACGCAGGAATATCTGCCTGAAGTTATAGGGCGAATTATCGTTCTGAATCGTCGGTAAGCCCGGATAAGCGTACTCACTTCCGTAACATCACTACCAGCTCATGAGCCAGCAGTGGAAATGCTGCCAGTACATTCAATAGCAGCCATTCCTGTCCGGACAGATGGGAGGTTCCGAACGCTCCGATGAGAAACGGTACTTCCGTTACCGCAAACTGCAGCGCAAATCCAATAACACAGGCCAACACCATCAGCGGATTATCCCAGGGTCTCATGGCAAATACGGACTTCTGCATATCCCGCATTCCCACTGCATGATACAGCTGGCACATTCCCAGTACTGTAAAAGCATAGGTCTGGGATCGGGCAAGTATTTTTTCCCGGGACAGTAATTCACGAAGTCCCTCCACCCAGTCAGACAGATTCCAGGACAATTCTCCCCTGCCTGCCAGGATCCCACAGGGCAATACCAGAAATGCCGCCAGACCGATACCGGTGATCAGCGCTCCATAGAGTAAGGTACAGGCCATTCCGCCCCGGGCGAACAGACTCTCCGCTGCTTTTCTTGGAGGACAGCGCATCAGGCTTTTTCCGTCATTTTTATCCACTCCCAGTGCCAACGCCGGAAGGGAATCCGTGATCAGATTGATCCACAGTATATGACTGGATTTTAGAGGGGAAGCCAGCCCCAGAGCCACTGCTACGAACATGGTCATCAGTTCCCCGAGATTGGAGGACAGTAAAAATATCACCGACTTGCGGATGTTTTCATAGACGCCTCTGCCTTCCTCGATTGCCTTTTCAATCGTTGCAAAATTATCATCCGTCAATATCATGTCCGCCGCCTGTTTAGCCACATCCACGCCGGTTCCCATGGATACACCGATATCTGCTGCTTTCAGAGAAGGAGCATCGTTCACACCATCCCCTGTCATGGCCACAATCTCCCCATTCTGCTGCAGCCCCTTCACGATCCGTACCTTCTGGGCCGGAGTCACTCTGGCATAAACCTTGATATTCCTGATCCTCCTGGCAAAAGAAGCATCATCCAGATGATTCAGTTCTTCCCCTGTAATACACTGACTGCGATGCCCTGCAATCCCCAGCTGTCTGGCAATGGCATAGGCGGTATCCACATGATCCCCGGTGATCATTACTGTAGATACACCTGCACGGCGGAAAATCTCCACCGCTTCCTCCGCCTCCGGTCTGGCAGGATCACGCATCCCCACGATTCCCAGGAATGTCATACCTTCTTCCCCACACCCGGGAGTGTTTCCGCTCTGTGCTGCCGCCAGTGTCCGAAGCGCCAGGGAATTCATGAGTTCTACAACCTCACTGATCCTTTTTCTCTGTCCGGCTGTCATTGGCACACTTCTTCCGTCCTGTAAAATATGGGTGCAGTGCTGTACGATCACATCCGGTGCCCCCTTCGTATAGGCAATGCTTCCCTTATGCCCTCCGTTTTTCGGGATTCTGTGATAGGTCGTCATCATCTTCCGGTCCGAATCGAAAGGCTTTTCATCATAGCGGGGGTACTGCTTCTCCAGACGTTCTCTATGCATCCCCATCTTCTCTCCGAAGTCTAAGAGCGCCAGTTCCGTTGGATCTCCGATCCGTTGCTCTCCCTGCAGGGAAGCATCGTTGCACAACAGCATTCCCCGGAGCATCTCCTGTACGCATCGGGATTCTCCCCTGCCATTGCTGCCGGCAGCATCCTCCAGCACATCATACCACCAGCATTTTTCCACCGTGAGCCGGTTCTGGGTCAGTGTGCCGGTCTTATCCGAGCAGACCACGCTGACCGCTCCCAGAGTCTCAACGGAAGGCAGTCTGCGGATGATCGTATGTACTTTGACCATTCTGGTCACTGACAATGCCAGACAGATCGTCACCACTGCCGGCAGCCCTTCCGGCACCGCAGCCACCGCCAGGGAAATTGCAACCAGCAGCATTTCCGGAATATTTCTGTGTTGAAATACCGCCAGCAGAAACAATGCCGCACATACTCCCAGAGATAAAATACTAAGAAGCTTTCCCATATCCCCCAGACGTTTCTGTAACGGTGTCATTTCCTCTTCCGCATCTGTGATCATGGAGGCGATCCTGCCGATCTCCGTGTCCATGCCCGTAGCTGTCACGATTCCTTCTCCGTGGCCATGGGTCACCACAGTAGACATATATACCATATTGACCCGTTCAGCCAATGGAATCTCGTGTCTGCAGTCTGCCAGAAACAGCGCATCTTTTTCCACAGGTACCGATTCTCCGGTCAGGGCGGATTCCTCTACCTGCAGATTGGAGCTTCTGGTCAGCCGTATATCCGCAGGTACCTGTGCCCCTGCCTCCAGGTCTACCAGATCGCCCGTCACCAGTTCCGCCGCCGGAATCTCCTGACGGATACCTTCCCTGATCACAATGGTCTGTGGACTGGTCAGCTTTTTCAACGCTTCCAGTGCCTTTCGGGCTTTTCCCTCCTGCAGCATGCCCACCAGGGCATTGACCACTACCACAGTGCCGATGATCACGGCATCACTGAGCTCTCCCAGAAAGACGGATACCACAGCTGCGATCAATAATATGTAGATCAGCGGGTCCTTTAACTGCTCCAGAAAAAGCTGTATTTTCGTCTTTTTTCTGGCAGCTTTCATTTCATTTCTGCCATTTTGCTGTAAACGACGAAAGGCCTCACCATCGGTAAGGCCCTTCACTGCGTCACTTTTCAGTTCATTTACGGTTTCCTGTATATTCTGTTTTTCGAACACGGCTGCCTCCAATGCTTGTTTCTATTAAGCATTGTATGTCATATCTTCAGAATTCATTACACCGAATCATCGTACATTTTAATCTCTTAACTGGAATGCTGCGGTCAGCTCGTTCATGTTGGTGGCCTGCGCAGACAATTCCTCACTGGTGGCAGAAGTTTCTTCTGCGGTCGCAGAGTTGTTCTGCACCACTGTGGATATCTGTTCAATGCCCTGTTCGATCTGCATCATGGCATCTGCCTGTGCCTTGGATTCTTCCATGGCTTTCTTGGACTCGTTGGCCAGATCCTCAATGCCTTCCACGACCTTCTGCAATGCTTCGGCTGTCTTGTCCGTGATCTGGTTGCCATGCTCAATCTCCTGCAGGGAAGTCTCAATCAATTCTCTGGTATGTACCGCAGACTGTGCACTGTCATCTGCCAGCTTACGGATCTGATCCGCAACCACTGCAAAGCCTCTTCCGGCCTCTCCTGCTCTGGCTGCCTCAATGGCTGCATTCAGGGACAACAGATTCGTCTGGGATGCGATATCCTCAATCTCACCGATAATATCGCTGATCTGCTTGGAAGTATCGTTGATACGCTGCATGGCATCTGTCAGACCCTTCATTTCCTCTCCGCTGTCCTTCGCCTGCTGCTGGTAATCCATAGCCTTCTGGTAAGAACCTCCCAGTGCCTTGGCATTCTTCTCCACGATCTCGGTTACATTCGTGATGGTAGCCTGCAGTTCCTCTACGGAACCGGCCTGGTCAGTAGCACCTTCCGCAAGTCCCTGGGCAGCATCTGCCATCTGGTTTGCCCCCAGAGATACCTGTCCCACTGCCGTCTTGATCTCATTAAGTGTCTCACTGAGCTTATGGTTCAGCTTACGGATAGATTCCAACAGTCCCTGAAAGTCTCCCACATAGGCTTCTGCACACCCTGAAGTCAGTGCGAAGTTTCCTTCCGACATTTCTCCCAACAGATAATCCGCATCGCCGATGACCTTCTGCAGATTGCCGGATAGTGCTGCGGTAGCCTCTGCCAGGATCTGTGTCTCATCCTGTGTCCGGATCACAGGTGCCGGAGTATGCAGATCGCCTTCCGCCAGCTGACGTATTCTTTCGGTACATTCCGCCACCGGTTCACCGATCGCCTGACCGATCTTTTTTGCCCTGCGCACACTGAAACATAAAGCTGCAGCACCTATTGCTACACCAATGACAATACATACAACGGAAGAACCAAGGAAATCTGTCAGTGGTGCATTTACTGCCACGCTCCATCCATTGGTTCCTTCTATTGGTGCATAAGCCTGTATTGTGATGGTTCCGCCTTTCATATAAGTGCCATATCCGATTGCTCCGGTCATCATCTTCTGCTCTACCTTTGCAATTCCCCGCAAAGATCTGTCCGTCTGAGACAGTTCAATGTTGCTCTTCTGCTCCTGGGCAATCGCAGAATCACAGTGAGCAATGGTGATACCTGTTTCTCCCAACAGATAGCACTCGGAATTCTTACTGACAGAGACTGCCGCAGCAATATCATTTAAGAACTCCGGATCCGGCACAACGAATACCACGCCGACAATATCACCATTCTTATCTCCGTCTGCATATACAGGTGCGGAAATGATAACGCTGAGCTTACCGTCTGTCTTTGCAATCACGGGATCCGATACCACGACCTCTCCCTGCATGGATCTCTTAAAATAATCACGGTCACTATAATCGGTTCCGTCATAAGCACAGATACCGTTGGCGCCGATCAGCTTGCCTCTGACCATTCCATAAGCTTCCACACGCTGGTTGATATACTGCTGCTTCTGCTCCTGGGTAAATACTGGAGAAGACAGCTGATAGCTGCATCCGAGTTCGGATACGATCGTTGTTGTCACCCGTAGTTCCTCTTTGATACGGTCTGCAGAGATCTCTGCCACCACCAGCATATCGTCTTCCAGTGTTCTCATGGTACTGGACAGATTCAGGATCACGGTAAGGGTGGCCAACGGAATAATCGAGAACACTACCAGCCTGCTGATTGCCTTCTGCAGACGTTCCCGGATCGTCGTCATGCCGGGTGTCTGCCCCTTTGTGCCCTTCTGTGATGCTTTTGTACTCATATGTCCTCATTTCTGCGCTGCATTTTTATTATATGCTTTATTTTCCTGTACTCTGTGAAGTGACCACTTGTCCGGCAGCGCCCGGATATCCCATGCATTTCCTTCATTTTGGAACAGTGATCTTCTGCAGAGATACTTAATTTTATATGTTGATTTTATTTTACCATGATTCAGAAAAATTTTCTATCTTTTGAAGCCCAAAAAGAGAGTTAATATTCCGTTAAGAATATCAACTCTCTCCTGTCATTTATCTCTCTATCCCCTCATGATAAGAAATACCCTGTTAATAGCCGAACTCCTGGGCAAAATACAACTTGCCATTGGTCTCATAGACCGCAATGCTGCAGGTGGTAAAATCGTCTGCCAGGATATTCGCTGCGTGTGTAGGAGAAGCCATCCAGGCATCTACTACACTCTGTGCGGAATCATAGCCCTTCGCCAGATTCTCGCCCCACATCAGTTCACTGTTCACTGTGTACCAGTCCTTACCGTTGGGTCTGGTATGGGAGAACTTGGAAGCTGCTTCGGTTGCTCTTACCATAGCGCAGGACTCCAGACCGTTGCTCCAGTTCAGTGCTGCCAGGCCGTTCTCTGCTCTCTTCGCGTTTACAATATCCAACGCATCGATAGCCATGGCACGAAGTTCATCTGCACGGGCCAGCTCAGCTTCACTCATACCGGCTTTTCTCACAGAACCCGCCAGTGCCACTGCCTCTTCATCGAACCAGACAGTTCCGTCATCCGTGGCAGGATCACGGCTTACAGAGGATAATTCTGTACTCTTGCCGCAGCCTGCAAGGCTCAGCACCATGATGACTGTCAGAACAAGACTCATCCATCTTTTTTTCATTTGTTCTACCTCTTCTTTCCTTGATTGTTTATAGTAAATATATGTTTATTCGTTATGATTGCTTCTTCTTAATAATAAGCCATGCTCCCAGCCCTGTCAAGGAAAGGGCAAAGCCCCGATTCCATGTATTGGAATCATCGCCGGTCCTGGGTCTTCTGGAAGCTCCCAGGACTGCTCTGTCCGCCAATGGTGTAGGATCATCGGTAATGCTTACAACCCGCTGACGTCTTACACCAAGCACCTGAGGTGTTACCGGGGTTGCCGGCTCAGACGGTGTACCGGGAGTATCCGGGGTATCGGAATCATCCGAATCGTCCGGAGTATCCGGGGGTGCGGTCGGAGTAGTGGTCGGCGTCGTGGGTGTGGTATCCGGTGTGCCTGTCGGCGTAGGCTCCGGAGTAGCACTGGGAGTCGGTTCCGGGCTGGTAGTCACGGGCGGAGTAACCTCCGGCTCTCTGGACAATTCAAACTGCATTCCGAAGCCGTATCTGGTCATCTGATAGCCGTTGTTGGCCAACACACCGTTAAGGTTAGTGGTGATCTTCACTTCTCCGTCCTTTAACAGGTCGGATACCCGAGTATCTGCATAGGAACCTTCCTGTCCGTTTTTCAGCATCCGGTCATACAGACCTTCACCGTCAAAAGTATATACATTATGATATGTCGTGTAATATAAAGCATCTGCTACTGCAGAACAGCTCTCCGCTACTGTGGTATCGGCGGTTCCGTTGGTCAGGATTGCCAGTTCCTCTGCCGTAAGTTCTGAAAAGCCGTAGACCTTATTTCCTTCTTCTCTGGAAGTATTGTTGAACCAGTCTAAGTAATACTGTGCCAGGCAGCTCTGCGTAACCTCTTCCGGCTTCATTTCTTCGCTGCCATATCCTTTTTTCAAAAGAGCCTCTCCGACAATCGCATCCGTAACCTTACCTGCGGTGATTCCGAGATCCCGTAACGGAGCATTTAAAATACGGCGGGGCAATGTACAGAACGCTCCCACTTCACCGATCTCATAACCTTCAAAACCACTGGACAGAACCGTTACTTTCTCTCCTGCCTTAGGCGCTGCCGGGATCGTACCGATCGTGGCCTTTGCAGGATCATACTGATACTCCTTATTACTCTCATTTACCAGCTTTATGTTGTAGTACAGGGTATCTCCGGGCTCTGCCGCATTTCCTCCTGCCACGGTACCGTTCAGATAACCGATGGCATCGGACAGATTGATTCTTACCTTGTCCGGGGCATTGCTGTGGATCGTAATGGTGATCGTTGCATCATAGGTCACCCTGCCGGTGCCGCTTTCCCAATGCTGTTCCAGTTCCGGAGTTGTAGTAATGGTAATACCTTCGGAAATATAATGGAACACTGCGCCGTTCTCATTCTGTTCAAAAGTTACCGTTCCCGTGGGATATTCATAATAATCTACTGCGGATACCCCGGGAATCCTGTAATCGTATCCGTCATAATTGATCCAGGTCTCTGTGGGTGTGGTCACATACCATACCGTGGCAATGGTGACTCCACTGAAGGATCGACCGGTGGTGAGCAACTGATCCATAAAACTTTCCGTTACATTTTCACCATACAAGACGCCGTTGTTGTCATTCACATACTGTTTTACATCCTCAAGGGTTTTTCCGCAGTTTTCTTTATAATAGGAAGTGCCTTCGCTGTCTCCACCGTAATAAACATAGTGTAACAAATCTGCGGGCTTGCAGTCAGAATATTTGTTTACATCTAATGCTACGAATCCAACGCACTGCCAGCTTGCCCCGTTACTTCCGGTTAACTTTCCTTCGGCATCTACCCCTGTATTATCCACAGAAAGATATTTAAAGGTTTCAGCATCATCCAAAGTCATCTTATGACCTGCAAACAATGAAAAATCTCCGTTTGCCGGCTTGTAATTATTGGGCCATACGTTGGGGCTGGCTACCTGTCCTCCCACATATTTTGCCATGGTGCCTCCAGCAAGAATCACCGTTTTGATGGTGGGATAGGTTTTCTCTTTTACAGCAACAACGCTGTCGTTTCCGCTTGCACTTGCCATTTCAACAACATCGTTCTGCTCATTCTGCGTTGCTTCTTCCGCCTGTACCGTAAATCCGGTGTTGGAGATGCTGCCGATCATCAGTGCCGCTACCAGAGTTTTTGCCAGTTTGGTCTGTATTACGTTTTTTAACTTCATTTCTGTTTCCCCTCAAAACCAGTATTTCTGTTTTTATTACTTCTTTTTACTCTCCTAATAAGTAAGACTACGCCAAATGGAAAAAAGGACCAGAATTTGAAAAATTTTTCAAGATTCTGATCCTTTTATACTTTTACAGCTAAGATCGGCTGTCGTTCCGTTCCTGTTTAATGTTCTTTTCGCTTAAGAACAAGCCATGCTCCCAGACTCGTCAGGGAAAAGGCAAAGCCCAGATTCCAGGCATCGGAATCATCGCTGGTCTGCGGTCGTCTGGATGCTCCGAGGACTGCTCTGTCCGCCAAGGGAACTGTCTCATCCTCGATGGTCACCATTCTGCGGCGTCTTGCACCAAGTACCTGCGGGGTATCCGGGATTCCACCGGCCGGTGTGCCGGGATCTGCCGGGGTACCGGGATCATTCGGGGTGCCGGGATCATCTGGTGTATCATCCGGAGTATCGGGTTCATCCGGGGTGTCAGGTGTTGCGGTTGGTGTTGCGGTTGGCGTAGGTTCCTCGGTTACTACCGGCGTAGGCGTAGGCTCCTCGGTTACTACCGGCGTAGGCGTAGGCTCCTCGGTTACTACCGGCGTAGGCGTAGGCTCCTCGGTTACTACCGGCGTAGGCGTAGGCTCCTCGGTTACTACCGGCGTAGGCG
>ERZ780168.2503-NODE-2503-length-16117-cov-7.347840_pt1 | contig 16117 bp, 13 predicted proteins | sample MGYA00510981_ERZ780168 | MGnify/ENA primary metagenome ERZ780168 (study PRJEB29588, sample SAMEA2158769) | human gut metagenome | biome: human gut; feature: human-associated habitat; material: faeces | place: Denmark | collected 2008/2010 ...
CAAGACCGGCGCATGGCGCAAAGATTTACCGACATTATAAAATACTTTTCCGCTCTCTGTCCCCCATCATTCGATGGGGGATTTCGTTTGTCGATACAGCTTCTTTTATCCGATAATTCTGCTTACGCGCGGCAGTCTCCGGGCAAGGACTTGCATCCGACCCCAAAACAGGGTATACTGGTACTATCTGAACATCTGGAGGAAATCCGAATATGCGAGATGGATTTATCAAAATCGCCGCCGCGACGCCCGATCTTCACGTTGCGGACTGCGAATATAACGCTGCGGAGATCGTGAAGCAGGCGAAGCAGGCTGCCGCAAAGGGCGCGAAGCTCATCACCTTCCCCGAGCTGTGCCTGACCGGCTACACCTGCGGCGACCTGTTTTTGCAGCGCACGCTGCAGCAGGGCGCACTGACCGGCCTGCAGACGCTTCTGGACGCCAGCCGGGAGCTGGACGTCGTGGCGCTGGTGGGCCTGCCGCTGCTGGTGCGGGGCAAGCTGTACAACTGCGCCGCCGTGCTCTGCCGTGGCCAGCTGCTGGGCCTTGTCCCCAAGACGTACCTGCCCAATTACGGCGAGTTCTACGAAAAGCGCCAGTTCACCCCCGGCTCCACCGAGGTCGAGACCCTCACGGTCTGCGGCCAGCAGGTGCCCTTTGGCACCTCGCTGCTCTTCCGCTGCCGCGAGATGCCCAGCTTCGTGCTGGGCGTGGAGCTTTGCGAAGACCTGTGGAGTGCGCTCCCGCCTTCCACCTTCCACGCGCTGGCCGGAGCCACCGTCATTGCGAACCTCTCCGCCAGCGATGAGACGGTCGGCAAGGCGGAGTACCGCCGGGCACTGGTGGCCAACCAGTCCGCCCGCCTGCTCTGCGGCTACCTGTACGCTTCTGCCGGCCACGGCGAGAGCACCCAGGACATGGTCTTCGCCGGCCACGACCTCATCGCCGAGAACGGCGCCCTCCTCGCCGAGACGTCTCCCTTCGAGGGCGGCTGGGCTGAGACGGAGCTGGACTGCCAGCGGATGGAGTCGGAGCGGGCGCGCAACACCAGCTTCGAGCCCAGCGCTGAGGGGTATCTGACCGTCGATTTCGACCTTGCCCTCACCGAGGCGAAGCTCTCCCGCTGGGTAGACCCCACGCCTTTCATCCCCCACGACGAGCGCCGCCGGGCCGAGCGCTGTGAGTTGATCTTGAAAATGCAGGCCGACGGCCTCGCCAAGCGCCTCGAGCATGCCCACGCCAAGACGGCGGTCATCGGCATCTCGGGCGGTCTGGACAGCTGCCTCGCTCTGCTGGTGGCCGTCCGCGCCATGAAACAGCTGGGCCGCTCCACCAGCGATGTGCTGGCCGTGACCATGCCCTGCTTCGGCACCACCCACCGCACCCGCAGCAATGCAGAGATCTTATGCGACGAGCTGGCCGTCAGCTTTACCGAGATCGACATCGCCAACACCGTCCACAGCCACTTCAAGGACATCGGCCAGGACGAGAGCGTGCTGGACGTCACCTTCGAGAACGGTCAGGCCCGCGTCCGCACACTGGAGCTGATGGACACCGCCAACCGCACCGGCGGCCTCGTAGTGGGCACCGGCGACCTCTCGGAGCTGGCGCTGGGCTGGGCCACCTACAACGGCGACCACATGAGCATGTACGGCGTGAATGCCGGGGTGCCCAAAACGCTGGTGCGCCACCTCGTCCGGTACGAAGCCGACATTGCCGCCACCGATGCGCTCCGGACCGTGCTGCTGGACATCCTCGATACTCCCGTCTCCCCCGAACTGCTGCCCGCAAAGGACGGCGAGATCGCGCAGAAGACGGAAGACCTGGTCGGCCCGTATGAGCTGCACGACTTTTATCTCTATTATGTGCTGCGCTTCGGCTTCGGCCCGGCCAAGATCTTCCGGCTGGCCAAAGCTGCCTTTGCAGGCCGGGCCGAATACCCGGACGAAGTGCTGTACAAATGGCTGCGCAACTTCTACTGGCGGTTCTTTGCCCAGCAGTTCAAGCGCAGTTGCCTGCCCGACGGCCCCAAGATCGGCAGCGTGACCCTCTCGCCCCGCGGCGACTGGCGGATGCCCAGCGATGCGGCGGCAGCGCTCTGGCTGGCCGAGCTCGAACAACTGTTTCCGCACAAAGGATGATCCATGAAACAACATTCCAAGCTTTTCGTCAACCTGATCTTTGTTCTGGCCGTGCTGGCCATTGCGGGCGTTCTGTTCGCCCTGCGGGCCGCACATGCCACCGGCAGCACTCTGGAGGCCGAGCTCATTTACGGCGACGCCAACACGGTGCAGAAGTTTTCTCTGGACAACGACGCCACCTATGATGTAGACACCGGTTACTACATCGTCCACATCGAGGTGAAGGACGGGGCCGCCCGCTTTGTGGATTCGCCCTGCCCGGACCACATCTGCGAAAGTTTCGGCTGGCTTTCGGCGGAAGATCAGACCGCCCCCTGCCTGCCCGCTCGCGCCGTGCTGACCATCGCGCCGCTGTCCTGAGGGCACAGTCAAAAGGAGAATTTCCATGTTCGATGAAAAAGACACCACCCGGCACATCCACCGGGGCGCACGGAAGGACCCGGACCGCACCGTTGAGGTGGACAGCTCCGCATTTTTTGCGCCGGAGACCGCCCAGCCGGTGACACCGCCGCCCTCCAAAAAGCCGCCCCGGCAGAACAGCTCCCCGGCCCGGCCGCCCCAAAAGCCCGGCAAAAAGAAGGGCTCCGGCTCGAAATTCGGGTCCTTCCTGCTGGTCTTGCAGGCCGTTCTCAGCGTGGCAGCCTTCGTGCAGCTCTGCCGCACCCGGATGCTTCCCGCGCTCTACCTTGTCATCATTGCAGCGCTGCTGGCCCTGTTCTGGCTGCTGGTCAAGCGCTGCCAGGAGTACAGGACCCCCGGCAGAGTCTCCCGCGTCTTCTCGGTCTTCCTGTGCGCGGCGCTGGCCCTCGGCTGCGTCTGGGCACAGCAGGGCCTTGCCGCGCTGGGCAGCGTGACCTCCGGCCTGCTCACCGGTGCCGAGGCGAATAAGATCACCAAGGAGCCGTTCGTCGTCTACCTCAGCGGCGTGGACACCCGCGGAGAGCTGACCGAAAAGGCCCGCAGCGATGTGAACATCCTGGCCGTGGTGAATCCTGTCACCAAGCGGGTGGCCCTCGTCAATACGCCCCGCGACTATTACGTAGACCTTGCCGGTACCAGCAGCAAGGACAAGCTGACCCACGCCGGTCTGTACGGCGTGGAGACCAGCATGGCCACCCTGGGCAACCTCTACGGCGTGAATGTGGAGCACTACATCCGCATCAATTTTGCGGGCTTCATCAGCATCATCGACGCCGTGGGCGGTGTGGATGTCTACTCCGACCAGGCATTCACCTCGGTGGGCAGCCCCGGTTACTATGACCCCACCACCTTTGCCGAGGGCTGGAATCATCTGGACGGCAAGAGCGCACTGGCCTTTGCCCGCGAGCGCCACGCCTTCGCTTCCGGCGACATCCAGCGCGGCATCAACCAGATGAAGGTCATCGACGCCATGGTGAACAAGCTCAAGTCCCCCACCGTCCTGATGAGCTTTTCCAAGTTGATGGACGCCGTGTCGGACTGCTTCGTCACCAGCCTGTCGCAGGAGCAGATCTCCGCGCTGGTCCGGATGCAGCTGAGCGACCTCGCCAACTGGGATATCCAGAGCTACTCCGTCACCGGTTCCAGCGGCAAGAGTTCCCAGTGCTACTCCGCTAAGGGGAAGAGCCTCTACGTCATGAAACCGGACGAAAGCTCGGTGGCGCAGGCCAAGGAGCTGATTGCCTCCGTGCTGGGCGGTGAGGGCACGGTCAGCGACACCCAGCAGACTCCGGAGAAGACCGAAGTCCACACGCCGACGGCAGACCCCAACGCCGCCGTTTCCGTGCCGGAGACCCCGGCGGACAGCGTCGTCCTGGACGAGCCTGCGGAGAGCGTCCCGGAAGAGACCCCTGCCAGCAGCGAGCAGCCCGCAGAGGCTCCGGCTGAGACCCCTGCCGAAACCCCGGCCGGCAGCGAACCGTCTGCCTCCACCGAAGTACCCGCCGAGGAGCCTCCTGCCGAGAGCAGCAGCTCCACCGAAGCACCGTCCATTTCCCTGCCCACACAGGAGCAGGTCGAGCAGGTCGCCTCCTCGCTCCATCAGGCGGCGTCCACCGTTCTGGATGCCCTGTTCGGTTCCAGCAGCTCCGCAGAATAAGACCCAGCTACAAAAAAAGTCCCGACCAGACCGGTCGGGACTTTTTCTTGTTTCATGTTGGAGCGGATTATTCAGCGGACTCCAGCTCGAAGGTCTTGACGGAGGCGGTGCCGTTGCGGCCAGCCTTGTCGGCGCGCAGATACTGGCGGGTGGTCTCGCCGTTTGCGGTCACGTCTGCCACATACACGGTGTTCTCCTCAGCCTCGATGGGGAACTCCTCAACCATGCCCTTCATGGGCAGGGCGCTCAGGTCGTCGTATGCGCCGTTCAGCTTCCACAGCTTCATGGTGTCGCCGTTGGAGAGGGTGAACTCGCCGTAGCAGTCGGCATCGTAGGTCTTGCCGTTCACTTCGAGGGACTCGGTGCTGACCACGCTGGCGGCGGCAACCTCGCTGGATGCGGCCTCCGAAGCAGCCACAGAAGAGGCAGCCTCGCTGGAAGCAGCAGAGGAGGCGGTGGAGGAAGCGGTGGAAGATGCGGTGCTGGAGCAGCCGGTCACAGCAAAAGCCAGAACAGCAGCGGCCAGTGCCAGACCCATTGCACGATTCAGTTTCATTGTATGATCTCCTTTGTTTGAACCAATCCTTTGTCTGTCCGGAAGCAGGAGCGGTTCTGCTCTTCCCTCACGAACAGGCACAGGGCTTAGTCTACCACAACCACAACCATACTTCAAGCACCTTTGGCGCTTTTGTTTTCAAACTGTGACTTTTACTTCCGGATCTTCTCCCATACGCTCTGGCCATCCAGGGTCGAAGCGTCTACACCGAGGTACTCGCAGACGGTGTGGGCGATGGTGCCGAAGCAGAGCTTCGTGCCCAGGTCCACGCCTGGCTTGACGCCCCTGCCGCAGATGAGGTACGGCACATACTCGCGGGTGTGGTCGGTGGTTTTGGTATAGGATGGGTCGCAGCCGTGGTCTGCCGTGATCATCAGCAGGTCGCCCTCCCGCATACCGGGGATGAAGTCAGCCAGGAACGCATCGAACTCGGTGGCAGCAGCGGCATAGCCTGCCACGTCGCGGCGGTGGCCGTAGAGCATATCAAAATCGACGAGGTTCACAAAGGCCAGACCCTCAAAATCGCGGGTCTGCAAGGCTTTGGTGAAGGCGATGCCGTTGGTGTTGCCGGTGGTCTTGATTTTTTCCGTCACGCCCTCGCCGTCGAAGATGTCGAAAATTTTGCCCACGGCGATGACGTCCCTGCCTGCGTCCTTGAGCAAATCAAGCATGGTCTTGCGGGGCGGCTTGAGGCTCAGGTCGTGGCGGTTGGTAGTGCGGTAGAAGGTGTCGGCGGTGTGGCCGAGGAAGGGGCGAGCGATGACGCGGCCCACGCCGTACTCGCCCTTCAGCATCTCGCGGGCGATCTCGCAGTAACGGTACAGCTCATGCACCGGCACAAGCTCCTCGTTGGCGGCGACCTGAAACACGCTGTCAGCGCTGGTGTAGACGATGAGGGCATCCTCCTTCATGGCCTGCTCGCCGTAGTCCTTCAGCACCTGTGTGCCGGAGTAGGGCTTGTTGCAGAGGACTTTGTGGCCGGTCTTTTCCTCGAACTCGTGGATGAGGCTATCCGGGAAGCCGTCCGGGAAGGTGGGCAGCGGCTTGGGGCTGACGACACCGGCGATCTCCCAGTGGCCGATGGTGGTATCCTTGCCCATGCTCTGCTCCTGCAGGCGGGCGAAGGAGCCGATGGGGGCGGCATCCTTCTCGCCGACGGTCACACCGTCAATGTTGAACAGTCCGAGTTTTTTCAGGTTGGGGCAGTTGAAGTTGGGGTGGTTGGCGATGGCGCCGAGGGTGTTGGTCCCCTCATCGCCAAAGGCGGCGGCATCCGGCTCTGCGCCGATGCCGAAGCTGTCCAGAACGATCAGAAAAACGCGCTTTTCCATTACGCTTTCACTCCGTTTCTATCATTTTACGCTCACCTCTGTCCCTTCGGGGCAGAAGTGAGACTTTTGCTAGCCTTATTATAGGCGATGAACGCACTTTTCGCAAGCGTTTTATCGCTCCGGCATCTATCACGAAAATTTAAGGTTTTCTTTGCCGAATTTTTTCTTGCTCTCTTGTACACAAGCGGTTATAATATAGAATGGTAAGGTTTTCAAACACCCCTGACCGGGCCGATGTCCGGCCAGCGGCCGCAGGGCATATTTGGCACCTGTGCGCCCATCATAGAGGAAAAAAGAGACTGTTAGAGGTATATTTATGAGAAAAACGAAGATCATCTGCACCCTTGGCCCTTCTACCGATAAGGACGGCGTCCTGCGCGAGCTGGTCGCCAACGGCATGAACGTGGCCCGTTTCAACTTTTCCCACGGCTCCTACGAGGAGCACAAGGGCCGTCTGGACATGCTGAAGGCTATCCGCGCTGAGCTGAATAAGCCCGTTGCTGCTCTGCTGGACACCAAAGGCCCCGAGATCCGCCTGAAGGAGTTCAAGAACGGCGTTGAGATGCTGGAAGCCGGCCAGACCTTCACCCTGACCACCCGCGAGGTGGAGGGCACCAAGGAGATCTGCTCCATCACCTACAAGGACCTGCCCCACGATGTGCACGAGGGCGGCACCATCATGCTGGACGACGGCCTCATCATGCTGCGCATCGAGAAGGTCACCGACACCGACATCACCTGCACCGTGCTGAACAGCGGCAAGATCAAGACCAAGAAGGGCGTCAATGTGCCCGGCGTCCATCTGTCCATGCCGTACCTGAGCCAGAAGGACCGCGAGGACATCATCTTCGGCATCCAGAACGGCTTCGACTTCATCGCAGCCTCCTTCGTGCGCACCGCACAGGACGTCTACGACATCCGCAACCTGCTGAACGAGTACGACTCCAACATCCGCATCATCGCCAAGATCGAGAACCGCGAGGGCGTCAATAACATCGACAGCATCCTGTCCGCTGCCGACGCCGTCATGGTCGCCCGCGGCGACCTGGGCGTTGAGATCGACTTCACCGAGCTGCCCGGCATCCAGAAGAACATCATCGACCGCTCCTTCTCCTTCGGCAAGCCCATCGTCACCGCTACCCAGATGCTGGACAGCATGATGGTCAACCCCCGCCCCACCCGCGCCGAGATCTCCGACGTGGCAAACGCCATCTACGACGGCACCTCTGCCATCATGCTCTCCGGCGAGACCGCTGCGGGCGCTTACCCCGTCGAGGCCCTGAAGACCATGTCCGCCATCGCCGAGCGCACCGAGAACGAGCCCCACTACCGCGACGAGCGCTTCAAGGATGCCGCCCACGGCCAGATCAGCGTCAGCGATGCCACCGCACACGCTGCCTGCCTGACCGCACGGGACGTCAACGCTGCCGCCATCGTCACCGTGTCCGAGTCCGGCAACACCGCCCGCCTGCTGAGCAAGTACCGCCCCACCCAACCCATCATCGCCTGCGTCATGAACGAGCAGGTCCAGCGTCAGCTCTCCCTGAGCTGGGGCATCACCACCCTGCTGATGGGCCCCGCCAAGAGCACCGACGAGCTGATCGAGATGTCCACCGCGCTGGCCCAGAAGAACGGCTACCTGCACAACGGTGAGCTGGCCGTCGTCACCGCCGGTGTCCCCGTGGGCGTTTCCGGCACCACCAACATGATCAAGATCCACATGGTCGGCAACTGCCTGTCCACCGGTGTGGGCGTCGGCCGCGAGAACGCCGACCTGACCAGCGCTTCCGGCAAGGCCTGCGTCTGCCGCACGCTGGACGAGGTCCGCGCCAAGTTCAAGCCCGGCATGGTTCTGGTCGTGCCCTCCACCACCAACGAGATGCTGGAGTATGTCCGCGATGCTGCCGCTCTGGTGGTCGAGGAGGCCGGCCTGAACAGCCACGCCGCCATTGCCGGCAAGGCCCTGCTCAAGCCCACCATCGTGGGTGCCCTGGGTGCCTGCAGCCACATCCGCGACGGTCTGGACATCGCTGTGGACTGCGCCCACGGCAGCGTCCAGCGCCTGCAGGCCTGAGAGGTGCACGAGATGGAACGGATCGCAAGTTTCTGCGTGGACCACACCAAACTGGATCGCGGCATGTACCTGAGCCGTCAGGACGGCGATGTGCTCACCTGGGACATCCGGATGAAGAAGCCGAACCATGGCGATTATCTCTCCACCGGGGCTGCTCACACGCTGGAGCACCTGTTCGCTACCTACGCGCGGAACAGCGCTTTCCGGGACGGCGTCATCTACGTCGGCCCCATGGGCTGCCGCACCGGCTTCTATCTGCTCACGCGCGGCCTTGCCCCTGCCGAAGCGCTGAAGCTGACGGTGGAGTCTTTCCGCTTCATGGCGGCCTTTGAGGGCGCTGTCCCCGGTGCCAGCGAAGTGGAATGCGGCAACTACCGCGACATGGACCTGCCCGCCGCCAAGGCCGAGGCAGCCGCCATGCTCCTTGTTCTGGAAGCGCTGACCGCTGACCAGCTGCACTACTAATTTCAATCAAACCAACGACCGGGAAGTCTCTCACCCAAGAGGCTTCCCGGTTTTTTGATAAAAAGATGGATTTTTATGTGCAAATCCTTTATAATGATTTTAGTCTAATTCCCTCTTTTCACGGAGATCCCGATCCTGCGAGGGGCTGACAAGATCACATTGCGGAGGTTCAGGATATGGCAGAATACATTTTGCTGATCGACAGTAACGATGAGGAGGCCGAGGGCTTTGTGCGCGGGCTGAAAGAAGCGACTGCTTCCCCCTGGGAAGTCGAGCTTTATCCCAACAACAAGACCTACGGTCTGCGCCGCTACCTCAAGTTTTTCACGGTGGCGCTCCATGTGGTCACCCACCCGGCCCGGTATTCCGGCAAGACCCTGCTCTGCTGGCAGCAGTTCTACGGCATCGCCATCGCGTTTTTCTGCCGGTTGTTCCACCTCAAAAAGCGGTTCCGGCTCGTCATCATGACCTTTATCTACAAGCCGCGGTCCGGCTTTGCCGGGAGGCTGTTCGAGCGCTTTGTGCGGTACGCCGTCACTTCCGACGCAGTGGACCGCATCCTGCTGACCACCCGCGCCGAGGCCCCGCGCTACGCCGAGACCTTCGGTCTGCCCCTTTCCCGATTCGGTTTTGCCCACTGCGGCTCGATCCCGCACGACCCCGCCGCCTACGACGACCCGGCACTGAAAGCGCAGGGCTACTATTTTGCCACCGGCCGCAGCAACCGCGACTATGACTTCCTCATCCGGGCGTTCCGGGGCCGCCCGGAAACGCTCTGCATCGCCTGCGATGTTCTCGCCCCCTGCCCGGAACCCAACATCCAGGTCGAACAGAACCTGTTCGGCGAGGCCATGCTGCGCCGGATGCGGAACGCCAGAGCCGTTCTCTTCGCCTTTGAAAACGATCAGGTCGCCTCCGGGCAGCTGACCTTCCTCACGGCCATGGATCTCGGTGTACCCGTCATCGTGACCCAGACACAGGGCCTGACAGACGACTATCTCACCGATGGCGTCACCGGCCTTGTGGTGCCCAAGGAGGAAGCGGCTCTGCACGAGGCGATGGACCGGCTGGCCGCAGACCCTGCCTTTGCCGCCCGGCTCAGCGCCAATGCAGAGCAGGCGTTCCGCACCCGGTTCACCTATTACCATGCCGGCAAAGAAGTCGGCGCACAAGTTTCCGAAAGCGAGGTGGTCTGAATGCCCTGCATCAGCGTGATCGTCCCGACCTACAATGTTCTGCCCTATCTGGACCGCAGCATGACGTCCCTGCTGGGGCAGACCCACCAGGACCTTGATATCCTTCTCATCGACGATGGCGCCACCGACGGCTGCGCCGCCCGCTGCGACGCCTATGCCCGGCAGGACCCGCGCGTTCGGGTCGTCCACCAGCCCAACGGCGGCCTCAGTGCAGCCCGCAACACCGGGCTGGACCATGCAGTCGGCGATTTTGTCGCCTTCCTTGACCCGGATGACTACGCCGACCCCCACATGCTGGAACGGCTTCTGACCACGCTCACCCAGGCACAGGCCGACACCTGCTTCTGCCGCTATTACGATGTCTCCGCCGACGGCAGCGTCCGCCTTGCCCCGGAGGACTATGCGCGTTCCCTCTACACCGGTGCTGAGATCGACCAGCTTCTTCTCGGCATGGTCGGCTCCCGGCCGCACCATCCCCACGATGTGGAGATCGGAATGTCGGTCTGGAAGGGGCTCTACTCCCTGCCCATCCTCCGGGCGCACCACATCCGGTTCCTCTCCGAGCGGGAGTACCTGTCCGAAGATCTGCTATTCCATCTGGACTATCTTGCCCACGCCGGGGCAGTCGCCATCGTACCGGAGCCTCTCTATTATTACTGCCAGAACCCTGCCTCCCTCACCGGTGTATACCGGGCCGACCGCTTTGCGCGGGAAAAGCGGTTCTACGAGAAGGTCTCGGCAGAGCTTGCCCTGCGCTTTCCGCCCGAAGTCTACCGTCCGCGGCTCGACAAGGCCTTTTTAGGCCGGGTCCGCCGCTGCATCGCGCAGGAGGCCGCACACAACAAAAACAGCCTGCGGAACATCGCGGCCATCTGCCGGGATCCTCTTGTGCAGGCTGTTCTCCGGGAGCTGGATGAGAGCCAGCTGCCCCGGCTCAAGCGGGTGCTCCACTGGGCTATCCAGCACCATTGTGCGCTCTTTTTGTATGGGGCATTCCGGCTCAGATAAGCCCCAGCGCTGCAAATTCCCACGCAATGCCGTCGTCGGTAACGGCGGGGCAGAGATGTAGCGCAACGACCGGGAAGTCTCTTACCAAAGAGACTTCCCGGTCGTTTTTCTTTTTGATCTTCTAATTTTTTCTCCGGAACTGTTCGGTGAGTGCCCTTGCGCCTTGGATCAACGCTTCTCGTTCGGTGTCCCAATGCTTCAGAACCTGTTCCAGATGAAGCGTCAAAAGAGACGCTTCGTAGTAATTTTCCGTGTGGCCGCACCGAACATTTTCCCACGCCCACATGCTGTCCGGTTCAAATTCGTATGTACAGATTGCCTTGATCTGCGCACGGTGCTTCCGATACGCCTCCACATGCGTCTGCTTTTCCGCCGCATCTTTCTTATTGTACGGATCATAAAACCGAAGTGAAAGATAGGTCCCGTCCTGATCACTATCCATCCGCCAGAAAATGCGATATCCGTCTTTTTGAGTGGGAAACAAATACTCCGCAATGACCATTTCCGTCCAGGGCCTGCCAAAACTGGAGCCATGGTAGACCTCATAAAGAACACTGCCTCGTTTCCAGAGCGTTTCCGGAAAGATCATCCGCATCAATGTATGTTGCGCGATCGCACTGTTATTCAGCCGTTCCGGCTCCTGCAAAAAATCCTTCTCCCGCGCCTGTTGCTCCAGTTTTCGCTCCAGAAAGGTGAGATAGGCGTCCAAAATCTCGCTTTTTCCTTGATAGGGTGTCAGGCATTGTAAAAACGCTTCGCCCGTAATGGTGACGTCTGCATCTACGAGTCGGTCTGCATCATAGAGAAAGCCCGTCTTGAAATAAACCGTCCTGAGTTCCACATTCTCATGGATGCCGCAGAGCCGCCGCTCTTCTTTGGAGAGCTGCGTCATTCGTTCGCGATATCTGCGAATCTGTTCCCCATGTTCCGAGCTGTCCGTCTTATCTTCCACCAGGATCACACGATTTTTTCCCGTCAGGCAGATCAGAATGTCCGTTTTATAAAACTGCTGTATCGTCTGAAGCGTCTGTCCGCTTTCGACCGTCACCTCGCCCATTTTCTTCAAAAGGTCTACGGCCAGCGGGTACAGATTCGATGCCGGTTCATTCAGCCAATTCAAACACCAGCAGATCACTGCATCCTGCGACAATTCACTGGTTGCATAGTCAAAAAGATTATTCATTGGTTTGTCCTCAGACCAGCCCCAGCGCCGCAAATTCCCGCGCGATGCCGTCGTCGGTGACGGCGGGGCAGATGCGGTCACAGAGTTTTTTCAGGTTGTCTGAGCCGTTGGCCATGCAGACGCTGATGCCGACAACGTCCGTCATCTGCAGGTCGTTGTCGCTGTCGCCAAAGCCGATGGTATCGGCCAGCGAGCAGCCCAGGTGATTGCAAATGGCCCGGATGCCGCTGCCCTTGTTGAATTTGCGGTTGATGAGCTCTCCGTTCACGATGCCGCCGCCCTCGTCGCCAAGGTGGGATTCGCAGAAGACGAACTGGTCTTCGTACTGCCGCTTTACCTCCGTCAGGCAAGCTTCGTTGGGCGCAATGAAAACGATCTTGTAGACCGGCTCGCCGTGGTATTCCTCGATGGGGCGGATGGTCATCCCGAATTCCATCATCTTCCGCCAGCGCTCGGCCTCGCTGTTGGTCTGGCCCGGCTTTTTAGGGAAGAGGTTGGCGAACCGCTCGATCATTTTGATGCCGCCATAAGTATCGTCCCGCACTTCCAGTGTGCACTCGGCCCCGCATGCTTGCAGCGCCGCCCGCAGGCCGCGCACCTGCTCCGGCTCCATGGGGAGGTCCACCAGGACTTTTCCCTCACAGCCCACATAGCCGCCTGCCGAGCAGACGAAGCCGTCGAACCCGTAGTGGAAGAGCGGTGCGGTCATCCGGAGGTTCCGTCCGGTGCAGAGAAAGAGCTTGTGCCCGTTGGCGCGGGCGCGGCGGAGGGCCTCCACCGCGCTGTCCGGCACGGTCATCTCACCCGGCGGCAGCAGGGTGCCGTCGATATCCAGAAAGATCAGTTTTTGTTTCATTTTCCCATCCCCATCCAGCGGAAGAGCAGGCCCAGCACCAGCATAGCCAGCAGCAGGCCCAGCACCGCGTAATTCGTGCGGGGCGTCCGGCTGCGTCTGCCGCCCCCCTGTTTGCGATTCGTCGTGTTTTTGCGGGCCGTGCCGTTCCGGCTGCCCGAAGTGCGGCCCGCGCTGCCGGAACGCGGCCTGCGGCTGGCCGCAGCGCCCGAACCCGACCCATTCCGCTGGCTGGCGTTCCGGGTTTTTCCGGTGCTGCGCGTCTCCTGTCCCTCCGGCTGCGACGCCCTGGCGACAGGCTTTCTTGCCCCGCAGCGGTCCAGAAATGCCTCCGCCTGCCGGTAATACTGTTCCAGCTCACCGGGGCGCAGGGCTGTGCCCGCATAGCCCTCTTCCAGCGCCTCCACGGCTTCGTTGAAGAGGATGGCCGCCTGAGTCCCGGCGGTGCGGTCCGATGCGTGTGCGGCCTCGTTGCGGGCCGTGCGCACCGCGTTGCAGGCGCGGCGGGCAGCACCGGGGTGTTCGGCATTGCCCAGCAGGTCCAGCGGATGGGCGGCGTCCTTTTCGGGGTCCAGCAGCACCCGCATACACAGGGTGGTGTCCAACTGGCTCCAGCTCGTCCTGCCCGAAAGGTCGGGCATCCGCTCGTAATACTCCGGACTCTCCTGCTGGCGCTGGGCGATGTGTTCCAGCAGGGCGTTCAGGCTGTGGGCACCGGGCTTTCGCTCCCAGTGCCAGCGCAGCAGCTTGCGGCTGATCTCGTCGCAGGCTGTTTTGATCTCAAATGCCACTTGCAGTGTTTCGTCTGGCATAGTATCCTCCCTTGAGAAAACCAAAAACGGAGGAAGCGTTGGGCCTCCTCCGTTCGTTTTTTACATCATGAACTGATAGTACACAAAGCCCCACAGCGCGATGCCGGCGCAGATGATGGCCGTGAGCGGCGGCACCCAGCGGATGAGCGTTTCGGCCACGCCGTCGTGGGCTTCGGTCTGCTCTTCCTCTTCGGCGTCCTCCGGCTCCGCCGGGCGAACGGTCTCCCGCCCTCTGGCCGGGATGACGCGGGTCCCCTCGTCGTCTGCATGGGCCGGGCTGGTTTTGCCGGGAAATGCCGCACGGGTGGAAGCATCCAGCACACGGGTGCTCTCTGCATCCGGCGCGGTCTCCAGCGGCGGCGCAAAGGAAGCGGGCCTGTCCACTTCCTCAGCCGAAGGCCGCAGGGTCGTGCGCGGCGGCATCACGCGGGTGGCCTCCGCATCCGGTTCTGTCCGGGGCGGCACACTGCCCACGATGCGGGTCGGCTCTTCCGGCGGGACCGGGGCAGCGCCCACAACGCGGGTGCGCTCGTCCGGCTCCGTCTGCACAGGCCGCACCGGCTCGGCGGCGGACACAGGCTCCTTCTTTTCCGGCTGCAACAGGGTGTTCAATGCGTTTTGCAGCAGGATGCGGTCGCAGCCGCACTCGGTGCAGTAAACGGTGTCCTCTTCCTTCGGGTGAAAGGAACCGCAGGCGCAGTACCAGCCGTTCTCGAAGACCTGAGGCATATACTTGAGGCCCTGACGGTTCATCCGGGCTTCCAGCGCCTTTTGCAGCTCCGGACTCAGGCGGCGCGGGGCGGGCAGGCGGACGCGCTTGATGGCGTCCAGATGCACGACCTTTTTGCCGCTGTAAACATTTCGGAGAGACACATCCACGCTGGTGATGGCCTTCTGGGTCACGAACACCGCATCGTCCATGCCGAAGCTCTCGCCGGGCTTGACCTCGATGTCGCGGTACTCGAACTGGTCCTCACAGAGGATGACGCCATCTACGCCCTTGCACTTGAAATGGATCTCCAGTGCGGTCAGGGTCACGCGGGAAATGTTCTTAAAAGTCAGGCAGACCGCATGGTCGCCGCTGGCCTCGCCCTTGAGCAGCTCCACGCAGACGAACTGCACCGGGCTGCCGGGAGTGTAGTAATTCGCTCTTGTCCGTGCGACCGGATCAAAATTTTCCTCCACAACACTCGCTCCCTTCGTGGTTTATTCTTCGCTCGTCGGAGCATCCTGCTCCGGGATGAACGCTTCGCCGAGCTGGGCATTCTCGGCCTGCTCGGCAGGTTCTGCCGGTTCGGCCGGCTCAGTAGGCTCCACCGGGGCCGTCTCGACCGGAGCTGATGCCTCCGCCTTGGGTTCGTCCCCGTCACGCGGGGACAGCTTGCCGCCCGCCATCACGGTATTGAACTCCTGCTCGTTGAGCTTTTCACGCTCCATCAGGGCCTGTGCCAGTGCATGCAGCTGGTCGATGTGCTCGGTCAGGGTGCGGCGGCAGGTCTCGTAGGCCTCGTCGATGATATCGCGCATCTCGCTGTCGATCTCGGCGGCGGTCGTCTCGCTGTAGCCCTTGCCCTGGCCAAAGTCGCGGCCCAGGAAGGTCTCCTCCTGCGAGGTGCCGTAGACCACTGGACCAAGCCGCTCGGAGAAACCGTACTTGGTGATCATCTGGCGGGCGATGTTGGTGGCCTGCTGCAGGTCGTTGGAGGCACCGGTGGAGATGTCCTCCAAAATCAGCTGCTCGGCCACGCGGCCGCCCAGGCTGGACACGATGTCCTCGAACATCTCGCCCTTGGTCACGTAGCTGCGGTCCTTTTCGGGCAGATACATGGTGTAGCCGCCTGCCTGACCGCGCGGGATGATGGTGATCTCGTGCACACGGGGGTGGTGCTTGCAGTAGAAACCCGCCACCGCGTGGCCTGCCTCGTGGTAGGCCGTAAGCTTTTTCTCTTCGGGGGTCACGACGCGGCTCTTCTTTTCGGGGCCTGCCATGACCTTCATGGATGCCTCCTCGATATCCTCCATCGTGATGGCCTTGCGGCTCCGGCGGGCTGCCAGCAGCGCGGCCTCGTTGACGAGGTTTTCGAGGTCAGCACCGGCAAAACCGGCGGTGCGCTGGGCAATGACCTTCAGCGACACATCCGGGGCCAGAGGCTTGTTCTTGGTGTGGACCTTCAGGATCTCTTCACGGCCCTTGACGTCCGGCAGGCCGACATAGACCTGACGGTCGAAGCGGCCGGGGCGGAGCAGCGCCTTATCGAGGATGTCGGCACGGTTGGTGGCCGCCATGACGATGACGCCGTCGTTGGCCTCAAAACCGTCCATCTCGACCAGCAGCTGGTTCAGGGTCTGCTCACGTTCATCGTGGCCGCCGCCCAGGCCGGCGCCGCGCTGGCGGCCGACCGCGTCGATCTCGTCGATGAA
>ERZ780168.2516-NODE-2516-length-16062-cov-7.893109_pt1 | contig 16062 bp, 13 predicted proteins | sample MGYA00510981_ERZ780168 | MGnify/ENA primary metagenome ERZ780168 (study PRJEB29588, sample SAMEA2158769) | human gut metagenome | biome: human gut; feature: human-associated habitat; material: faeces | place: Denmark | collected 2008/2010 ...
ACTAGGGCGGATTTGGAACTTGCATCCATTAGCGACGTGCGCCGCCAGGCGCACATAGACAAAAGGACTCATGTGTTTGCATGAGTCCTTTTATATTCTTATAAAATAAAGATTCTAACTTTACTTGATAGTAAAGCTTAGAGTTTCAAAAGAAGTAAGGTATAGAGCAATTATATAACTATCATTTTTATCAGCACTAAATGTGTTAAAAATTTACTATTTCCCCGATATCAATAATGTCCAAAATATAGCCTATTTCTTTATATCCATAATATAAGAACCAGTCTGATTTACCAGCAATGAATATTTTTCATTTTCTTTTACCATTTGAATTTTAATTGTGCCATCATCAGTTGTAATTGTTGCTGATTTTTCTTTTCCCTGTGTTTGTTTTTGAGCTTTTGAAGATGTTCTTTCCTGCTCTTGTTTACAAATGTCCTTATACATCTTTAAAGCTGTACTTTCATCTAAATCTTTTGCTTCCCAACGTGTAAAAACTACTACACCAGAGGTAAAATAATAAGTAGCAGTTCCTGTATATCCACAATAAATACTGTTTTCATATATATATTGGTCACCACCATTATCCGATTTTTCTGTATTGGGAGTGCTTCCTATCTCCGCAACAAAAGTGGCTTTTGCTTCCTGATTTAACTTTTCTTCCTCTGAAAGTTTTTTCTTTCCACATCCCATTAAAGAACTTAAAATACACAAAATCAAGCATAAATGCAATATTTTCTTTTTCATTTTTTAAACTCCTTCTGCATTTTAATATTTTCAATACCAATAACTATCTCTGTAACTTCAATTCTAATTTTGTACATATTTTATTTATAAAGCACACATGGCAGACAATAAATATTGTCTGCCATGAACATGTAATAGATAATTCTCTATTCAATAACCATTATATAATTTATAAAAGTCATTATGTTAGTAACTCTGTATATATTATTTAGCAGTAGTTACAGTTACAGTTACAGTCTTTGTTAAAGCACCTTTAACGATTGTAGCCTTAAATGTTGCCTTTGCAGGAACTACAGTATCACTGTTTGTATCTGTAATTGTCAATTTACCACCTGCTATTTTAGCAGTATCATCTGATGCTTTTGCTACACCAGTTGAGAATGAAGATAAACTTACTGCATCCGCAGCAGTTACCGCTTCCTCTACACCAAACTGATCTACTGTATACAGATTTAGTGTTGCGTCATCTGTATAGTTGTCTAATGTAATTGCAGAAATTTCTTTCTTATCTGTTTCTGTGTTAGCCTTGTCATATAACTTAAGAGCAACAGCCTTCTTATCTTCTTTAGAAACAGTTACATCTTTAGTAACAATTGTGCTTCCATCATCTGTAGCTACAACAATTGTTAATTTAGCTGTTAAATCTGCTGTAATCTTGTCTGCATCTGCTGCATTTGCACCAACATACCATTTATCACTTACTTTTCCAGCCTTTACATTAGCATTATCAGATGTTACACTTAAAATCTTGCTAGCTGGAATATTGATAATAGCACCATTTGCCTTCTTACCTGTAATTGTAATTTCTTTAGCATAAGCATTTTCTTTTGCACCATCAAAAGCAGCACCCTTATATAATGTAGCAATATCATTTACTGCATATGTAAGATTTGTAGCAGTATTTGCTTCTACTGTGAATGCAACAGTCTTTGTATCAACAACAGTATCTGTAGCTGCTTCACCAGCACCAACTTTTACTAAATCAACTTTAACATTTCTTGTACCAGCTTTCACACCAGTAACAGTTACTTCTTTACTGCTTGTTACAGCTGCTGTAACAACTTCATCTGTATTATCAAGAACAGTTGCCTTTACATAATATGATCCTTCAGCACCTCTAGTATCAGCAACAGTTGCACTACCTGCATATTGATCTTTTACATCTAAAGCAATCTTAGCAGTAGAACCAGCAATTAAGCTTGTTGTATCAGCCTTTACTGTTAAATTAGATGGTACCGCAGTAGCTCCAACCTTAACAGTAATAATAGTAGGCACACCATTTACAGTGGCAGTTACGATTACTGTACTATTTGCAGTGGCACTTGTGGCATCAATTTCAATACTTCCATAATTATCTCCAGGAGTACTAATAAAGTTTGCTGCTAACTTGCTATCACTTGGAGTCAATGCAACTGTAGCCTTACTTGCCTCTACCTTATCACCATACATATCATAGAACTTCATTGGAATATATGCTTTGCTTCCCTGAGCAACTTCAACAGATGTTGCTGCATATTCAGCAGTATTTACTTCACCTGCATTCTTTAATACATTCAAATCAATCTTTGATAATGCTCCTGTTCTATTTGTTAAAAGAACAAGTGTAGCGTTACCCTCTGCACCAAAACCTTTAATTGCAACGTATGTCTTTCCATCTGCATCTGTTCCAAACTCAACATTTGATGTATCTAATACGCTCGGATTTGTAGATGTTAATGTATACGCATCAGTAGCATCCTTTAAGTCTACAGCTTCGCCATAATTGTTCTTTGCTGTGTAATATACTTTTACAGGTGCAGATGCATTAGCAGAGTTCTGTGTCAAACGTGTTACACCAGTAGGTAATGTCACATTTGATGCTAATTCAATGCTTGTTACATATGTGCTTTCTACAACTTTTAATGTTGCTGTTGCAGATAAAGCAGAACTCTTATGAAGAAGTGTAAGCTGAATTTCATCATTTGTCTTAAATTCCTCTGCTGTAGTCTTTGTATCTACTGTAAATTTATTATCTGCGACATTAACTGTTACTGCTTTATTATTCTGTGTCTTATTTGTTGCAATGATACTAAAAGCGTCTGCAGTATAGTTCATTTTTTCACCATACTGATCTACTAAAGAAACTTTAATTTCAGCCTTATCATTTCCATCTACTAATACTGTAGAGTCAATTGTTAATGCAGTAGCTTTCTGTGCCTGTACTGCAACATCAAAAGTAGCCTTTACTTCACCTGTCAATCCTACTTTGTAAGTTGCTGCTGCAAATGCTGTCTCAGAATCTCTTGTAATATATAAAGTCTTTGCATCCTTAAATGTAGCTTTGATAGACTGTGTAGCTTTTTCTCTTGTTACTTCAACTTTAACTGCAGCCTGTTCACTCTTTGTTAAATCACGATTAAATGTAACTGCAATAGTTCTAACATTAATAGCTGCTGCAGAAACTGCTGACGCAGATGTTACTTCAGGAGTAGCTGTTACTGCTGGTGTTGTAACTGGTGTTGCTGTTACATCTGGTGTTGTTGTTGCTCCACCTGTTACTACTGGTGTTGCTGTTACATCTGGTGTTGCTGTTGCTGGAGTTGCAGCGGCCTTAACTGTTACTGTTACAACTGCCTTCTTACCTGTTACTTTAGATGTTGCTGTAACCTTTGCTGTACCAGCAGCCTTAGCTGTTACTCTTACATATGCTGCATTCTTAGAAACTTTTGCAGATGTTTTGCTTAATGTTGCAACCTTCTTGTTGCTTGTTGTAAATGCTACGGTATCTCCGTTTCCAGCAGTTGCTGTAAACTTAACTGCAGCAGATTTACCTGCTGTTAAAGTTACTTTTGCCTTTGCAGCCTTTACTGCAGTAGCTCCAACTTTAACTGTATAAGCTTTCTTACCAATCTTGAATGTAGCCTTACCAGCCTTTAATCCCTTGATCGTGAATTTCTTACCCTTCTTTGTTACCTTAACTACTTTCTTTTCAGCCTTAGAAAGACCAGTAACTTTGTTTGTTGCAGAAGCTGTTACTGTGAAAGATTTTTTCACTCCTACTACCTTGTTTGTTGCTGCAGCCGCTGTGATAGGACCAGAAGTCACTACTAAAGCTGAAGCAAGTAATGCTGAAATGACTTTTTTAGTCTTTTTTGATGAAAAATTGTTGTACATATACATGTCCTCCTTGAAATTTTTTTGTGTGTGGCTCTGTTCATCAATGAGCCTGTTAGAATCTCCCCTAAACAAAATTGTTCGAATTCGTTCTAACTGTTTTTGAAAGTTACTTCCTCCGCAATATCCGTTCCACGGGATATTACTAATTTTTCTTAATCCATCTTCTCCTTTCCGCCCCAACCCGTTTTGGCAGAGCCGCTCGCGAAATCTCCCGAGGGAAAAAGTGGGACATCCGAAGCGTCCATACGCATACAGGATGTTGCAAAATGTGAAAAGGTTACACCATTCCACAAAGGAAAGCTCCCTTTCGAAAGAATAGTCAGTTTTTCCAAATAGCATTCTTCTTTCCCTCTTTCACTACAGAGTCAACTATTTGTATGCCCTAACTAATACTTTACATCATTCTAACACCTTTTTTCACAAATTTCAATATCTTTCATGAATTTTTTCTTAATGTGATGTTTTTCTTTTGTTTTGTGTTACATCTTTCTGTTTGTTCACATGCTGTATCTATTGATTTTAAAGGCTTTACAAGTTTTTACGTTTTTTTACAAAATACAAATTTTTCTGCATCTTTTCTATTTTGGCAAGTAGATTTAGGTACGTTTTTGCAAAAATTTTGCATTTCGCCTCAAAAAAGCTATCCTATTTTTTCAAAACCTCAAGAACAGCAATTTCCGCTACATTCTTCTTGAACTTTCATCCTTTATACAGTTTTCATGTGTTATATTGAAGTGTGATCTAGATGTTTGCAATCTTTATCTACTATTATGTTAGCAGGGAAATTCGCTTTCCCTAACCCTATGTAAATTGCATGAAATATTATCTTTTTTCCTTGTGTCACGTTTATGTCACTTGTCTTACGATATCTTTTCTTTTTTGAGGCATACAATCCATATTTATGTTATTTTTCTGTCTTTTATGTAACAGAACCCCTCTATAATAGAAGAAACATTGTACTAATTCAAATACAATGTTTCTTTTCTGGCTTCTTATTTAGAGTTTTGACTTCTTTTCACTTGGTAGATATCCTTTACTATAATGCCAATTTACATCTACACAATGAATATTGCTTCTCTTTTATTTCTTCGTAAGATCCAATACCAGATGTCGTGGTAAACCTTCTACTGGTAATGGAATAAGTTCTGCCTGAATCAATGGTTCAATATAACTGATAAATTCATCACTTACATAAGTACCATCTTTTGTTATCCAGTCCTTTGGAACCAGCTTTTCTACATTGGAAATCTTGTGCACATCATATACATCTGTTGTACACTGATATGGATCATCCGAAACACGTTTAAGAATAATCATCTTTCCATTGTCACCTTCAAACGCTGCTTTTACTGCTGCTCCACCTGCTGCAAATGCTTCATTTATATCTGTACGAGATGCCAAGTGTGCTGCGCTTCTTTGTAATGTGCTAAACTCAATCGCTCTCGTCTTACATCCCAATTCTGCCTGAATGGTATTTGCAAGGAAAGTAGCTGTTCCTGTCAACTGTTTATGTCCAAATGCATCCACATATCCATTGTCATTTCCCAGCTCACATACATATTTTCCTTCTTTTGTCTTGATACCTTCTGAAACTGCAACTACAACAGATTTTTGTTTTTCCAACAATCCTTTTACCTTTTTCGTAAACTTCTGAATATCAAATGGTACTTCTGGAAGATAAATCAAATCTGGTCCTGGACAATCCTCACCTTTGGCAAGGGCTGCTGCACCAGTAAGCCAACCTGCATTTCTTCCCATCACTTCGATAATTGTAACAATATCTTTATCGTATGCCAAACCAATCGCATCACGAATGACTTCCTTAGTGGCAGTACCAATGTACTTAGCTGCACTTCCATATCCTGGTGTATGATCTGTAATCGCCAAGTCATTATCAATGGTCTTTGGCACTCCTACAAACTTTTGTGGATATCCTTTAACAATAGCGTAATCACTAAGCTTACGAATGGTATCCATCGAGTCATTTCCACCAATATAGATAAAACACTCTACATCCAATTTATTTAACATAGCGAAGATTCGCTCATATATTTCTGTATTTTCATGTATTTCCGGTAGCTTATATCTACAAGAACCCAAATATGCAGACGGTGTACGTTTTAAAATCTCAATATCTAACTCCGTCTGAATGGAATCGGATAAATCTACATATTTTTCATCTAAAAATCCCTGAATACCATGTAGCATTCCGTAAATTTTCTTTGCTCCCCTGTCTTTGGCTGTCTTTACTACTCCTGCCAAACTAGAATTAATTACTGCAGTAGGTCCTCCTGACTGCCCAACAATAATACTTCCCTGCATAAGCATACCTCCTCATTCTGTCCATGTTTCTGTCAATGGCTCCCCTTAGTGTTGTCCAATTCCGTTAAAACATGCCATGATAAATTGTGTCCATTTCTACAGTTCTCCCTTTTGTCTCATGCACTCGAACAAATACATCTGACATACTGCGTCTTAAAATGAACCGTCTTTTTACTATATTCTACCGTACTCAAATATATGCAACGAAACAATCCATCATGACATGTTCCACGGTTTAGACATACATAAACAACAATCTTGCCAGACGGGGCTTTCCGTCTGACTATTTTCATCTGTTTATCATTATAGCAAGTTTTGTACACAAATACAAGTTTTTTAAGTTTTTTTCACTATATTTAACGCATTGTTCACAAATTGTTTGCATTTTATTTGGAATATTTCATTCATTTCATGCATAAGTACAGCTATTTTCCGACAAAATTCTAACAATGCATCCAAGAAAGTATATCCGCAAATACTTGCTCCTGATCCTTTTCATTTAATATTTCGTGTCGATCTCCTTTATATAACTTAATATCTACATCTAAAATACCTGCGTTCTTATAACTTTTATATACCTGCCTTACACCTTTTCCATAATTTCCTACAGGGTCCTCTTGTCCTGCTATCAGAAATATTGGCAATGTTTTTGGTATTTTTTCTATATTTTCTTGTCTTTGTATATAGGAAAGGACATCTAACAGTGTCCGATACCCATTTACCGTAAAGGTAAAATTACTTAATTTATTCTGCATCTTCTGCTCTCTGACCTGTGGCTCTTTAGAAATCCAATCGGTCTCATTTTTTCGTTCGGCTCTTGGTACACGCCTATTATAGGTTCCAAAAAATAAGATTTCTAACATCCGAGAACGATGGCGTTCGCCTCTTGCCAATCCCGATAAATCTGCCGCAACCTTTCCTATTGTAAGAATAGCTTTGGAATGACTTCCCGTACCACATAAAATAGCTCCATCTATTTCCTCTCCAAAAGTCATAAGATAACGTCGCACCATAAAGGAGCCCATACTATGTCCAAGCAGATAATACGGTACATCTGGATACCGCTTTTTCATGCATTTTGTCACTCTATGCAAATCGCAGACTACCGTAGCACTCATATGGTCAGGTGTAAAATACCCCAAATCCTTCTCTTTTGCAGTATGTCCATGTCCGATATGATCATTTCCTACTACCAGAATTCCTTTCTTATTTAAGTATCTTGCAAATGCATCATACCGTTCTATATATTCTACCATTCCATGTGCGATCTGAAGAATTGCCTTCACCTGCCCCTGTGGCTCCCATATTACCACATGCAGTTGACTTTTTCCGTCTTTTGATGGTAGCCTCTTGTTCTTAACTTTTGTTGTCTGCATAAAATAACCTGCCCCTCTCTTCACCCTATCTTTATGTTTAATTTTAAATTTATCTTCCCTCTTTACAAACCTTACTTTTTTTTTATATTATAGTATATATCGGTATTCATTTTTTAATACATTAGATATTCATTTGATGCCTTCTACATCTAACATAGACACTTTACCAATTTTTAATACGATTTAATAGAAAGGATGAATGTTATGTTTTTAATCGTTGGACTTGGAAATCCCGGATCATCGTATCGAAAAACCAGACACAATATTGGTTTTCGTGTAATTGATGCTTTATCTGAGATGCATCATATTCCGCTAAATCATGAAAAACATCAGGCAATTTTCGGAAGTGGTTATATTGAAGGAACAAAAGTAATTCTTGCTCAACCACAAACTTATATGAATTTAAGCGGTGAAAGCGTGCGCGAATTTGCTGGTTTTTATAAAATTCCACCAGAAAATATTTTGGTTATTTTTGATGATATCAGCTTAGATATCGGTCAGCTTCGCATCCGAAAAAAAGGAAGCGCGGGTGGACACAATGGAGTAAAGAGCATTATCGCACATTTAGACTCACAAGATTTTCCTCGTGTCAAAGTAGGTATTGGTGAGAAACCAGATTATTTAGACTTGGCTGATTATGTACTTGGTAACTTCCCTAATGAAATCAGTGATGTAGTAAATGAAAGTATCAAACATGCCGCCGAAGCATGCACCTGCATACTTACCGACGGCATTGATACCGCTATGAACCGTTTTAACGGCAAGAAAAAGTAACTATTTTGCGACTGGTGGCCGATGCATACCAAACGTATGTGTATCGGTCACTGTTTTTATACTTTCTGCAATAGTTCTTTCATCTGCCTTGGAAAGTTGTCCTTCTCTGTCTCTTCTTGCTTCCATTGCAAATTTCACACTGGCAGGTCCATTGACACAACCGCCCTCACAACACATTCCTTCTATAAAGTCCTCTGGTAATCTTCCTGATTTTAACTGCATCAATGCCTTTTTACATTCTGCTGCTCCGTTACAACCACGTACCTTTATTTCCGTTATATCAATTCCTTTTTCTTTCATAGATTCCAATACTGCATTTGTTACGCCGCCTGCATTGGCAAAACGTTTTCCATAAATGCTGGCACCCTGTTCATATTCTACATTCGGTTCAAGAACAATGTCCTTTGCATCAAACATTGCCGCAAGTTCCTCAAATGTCAATGCATAATCCGCATTTCCCTGTCCTCGTTCATTACAAACTTCACTTTTCTTTGCGATACATGGTCCAATAAATACTGCAATCGCATCCTCGTCCATTGCGTGTACATACCTTGCCATTGCTGCCATTGGGGAAACCGTAGTAGATATATTTTCCATCAACTGCGGATAATGCTTCTTTATCAGATTGACAAAGGCAGGACAGCAGGAAGTTGTCATTTTCTTGCCTTCTCCATACGCTTCCGCCCATTCATCCGCTTCGGAATCTGCTACCAAATCAGCTCCCATAGCCACTTCCAACATTTTTGTAAATCCTAATTGTTCAATTCCTTTTCCCAATGAGGACATCGTAATATTTTTTCCAAACTGTCCCTCTCCTGCGGGCGCTACTAATGCATATACTTTTTTACCATCACGAATATGATTAATCACATCAGTCATAGAAGAACGATACCATATTGCTCCGAACGGACAAGCTTCTATACATTGTCCACAACGGATACATTTCTTATCATCTATCACAACAATATGATTTTCATCCATTGTAATCGCATTGACTGGACAACTTCTCTTACAAGGACGCATTAAGTCCGCAATCGCATTGTATGGACAGGCCTGGGAACATTTTCCGCATTCTTTACATTTTTGAGGGTCGATATGCGCACGATCCATATGCATGGTAATCGCCCCAAAATTACATGCCTGCTGACATCTTTTTGCAGTACACTTCTGACAGTTGTCCGTAACAACATAACGAGTAATTGGACATCCCTCGCAGGCAGAAGTGATTACCTGTATCGTATTGCGGTTACTGCTTCCAATTACTGGTGGCAGTCCTTGTGCCATACGCACTCTTTGTCTTACAATTTCACGTTCCCGATACACACAACAGCGAAATTTTGCCTGTGGTCCCGGTAACATTTCATAGGGAAGTCTCTCCTCTGCTTCTTTTAAATCCCCTTCATAAGCATGTTTTGCAACCTGCAACAGTATCTCATGTTTTACACTTTCCAGCGTTGCGTTTTCTTCTATCATATGGCACCTCTTTCTTTTTTTCCTTTCAGTCCTGTTTTCATAATGCCCCGCCCTGTGAATACAAATATGGAACATACAATGTTATATGTTTTTCAATCGGATGTTATGATACTTCTAACATCCAACTATGCAAGGTTTCGCACCTTCTTTTTCTAGTTCGTTAAAAAAATAACAAACTTTACCAAAAAGAATCCTCTGTTTTCAGATACATACACACGCCCTTGTGTTCTTCATGTGACGCACCGTTCCAGAGGCATCATTTGTTTTATTTTACACCCTATCCTAATATCTGTCAATTGCTATGAACTTTAGGTATAAACTGTCACTTTTATTTTTCTTTGCCTATAAAACTTCACACTTTTGTAACTTGACCTTTCTTTTATCTTGCTTTATCATATTTTTATAACTCCTATTTTTGTAGCAACAAAAATGGGACTATACATTACCTACGAGAAATACATTTTACAAATTTCTCAACTTTACGCAATAGCCATCAGAACTTTTATGTAGATACAAATTTTTGATTTATGGTTTGCGTAAACGAACTAAAACAGTACAATACTTTTTATTCAAATAAAAAGGAAGGAAAGGGATTTGCATGGCCACAATTAAACGAAGTAGACAAAGAGAGGCTATTAAGGAATATCTTGCAGGTACAAAGTCACACCCAACTGCTGACGAGGTCTATGAAAATATCAGACAGATTTATCCAAATGTCAGTCTTGGTACAATCTATCGAAATTTGAATTTTCTGGTTGAGCAGGGTGAGATTCAAAAGCTTTCCTGCGAAGATAATAAAGAGCATTATGACGGCAATGCCAGACCTCACTCTCATTTTTATTGCAGATGTTGTCACAAGGTCAGTGACCTGAATACCCCAATGCCTGTGTTTCATCATTTGGCAGATGAAATCGGCTTTCAAGGTACCATTGATGCCTGTGTTACTTTTTATATGGGAGTTTGTCCCCTCTGTAACGCAGCAAAATAAACATCCACTTTATATTTTAAATTTTAAAAACATACAAAATAGAAACGTTTTTTCATTCCCAAATAGATTACTTGCATTTAGACAATATATCTATTTGGGCTTTTTTACATAAAAATGACTTTTTTTGAAGTGGACCATTTACTGTTATTGAAGATTTTCTTCAAAAAAGGGTTGACTTTCTTATTATTTTCATGTATGATAAAGCCATAACAGTAATGATTACTGTTTTGAAGCAAAAAATAACTGCCAGGTACTTGTAGAATTATTATTTCCGTGCAGTTACGATACGCAACTGTGAGAATGAGTGTATAGGGACACTTTCTACACAGTTATTACATTTTTAATATTTTAAAGGAGAGATTATTATGAGTAAATTTGTATGTCAGGTATGCGGTTATGTTTATGAAGGAGATGCAGCTCCAGCAGAATGTCCAGTCTGTCATGTTGGTGCAGACCAGTTTAAGGAAGTTACAGGAGAACTTACTCTTGCTGCTGAGCATGAATTTGGTGTTTATGGTTCTACTGTAAAAAACAATGACAAAATTAGCGAAGAGGACAAGAAGTTTATCTTTGATCAGTTAAAGGCAAACTTTGAGGGAGAATGTTCTGAAGTTGGTATGTATCTTTGCATGGCTCGTGTTGCACATCGCGAGGGTTATCCTGAAATCGGTTTATATTGGGAAAAAGCAGCTTATGAAGAAGCAGAACATGCTGCTAAATTTGCTGAGTTGTTAGGTTCTGACTTGGAAGCTAACATGAAAGCTACAACAAAAGACAATCTTGCTTGGCGTGTAGATTGCGAGTTTGGTGCAACTTCTGGTAAGGTTGAACTTGCAAAATGTGCTAAGAAGAATAATTTAGATGCAATTCATGATACAGTTCATGAAATGGCTCGTGATGAGGCTAGACATGGTAAGGCTCTTAAAGGGTTACTTGATAGATATTTTGGTTAATTCTAAAAATATAACTTGTTTAAAATAAAGAATAACAAAAAGGAATGAGTATTGATACTTGTTCCTTTTTTTGCTTTATTAAGCTTAGCAAAATACATAACCGAAACTAAATATTGAACTTCACAAGACAAAGTGATAAAATAATAACTAGAATTTATACCACGTTTAAAGCAAGTGTGCAAAACATCTATGCTACACACGTTGGATAATGAAGCCATAGTATTGTTTTTTAATAGAAAGGATACGGAATAATGAAAAAATTAGTATTGATTGGATTGTTGTTTGGACTATGTCTCTCTGCGCAAGGATGCAAAGAACAGGATAGGGCTACTACTCCTGTCCAAACTCATAGCGAAGAAACCAGTCAAAAAAATGATTTAGTTTACCATGAATACGATGGCACAACAATAAAAGTAACCAGTCACACAGAAATTGATCTGCAATCAATACGAGAACATGCGGAAATTCAAGAATTAATACTTTATAATTGCGACACCAAAGAAGAAAAAGTAATTGATGTGCCAAAAAATTGTATATCTGATCTAGAACAGGGTACTTACAAAATATATGCCCGCTACAAAGATGGGAACAAAGAAGATGTGACAGCACAGGTAACTGTCAACGAAGCGTATACTGTACAGAACGCAGAATAGATTCTTACACCTCGCATAGAATTTATGTTATTTCACCTCAACGTTATAAAAAGGATAGAGGTCCATTAACCTCTATCCTTTTTCGTTTTCTTTTGCTTATAAATATTATTTCACTTTAATACCTACTGTACCATTCCCAAGTTTATCTGAAGTCTCAACTTTAACATAATAGGTTCCCTTTGGCCAGCTTACCTTCTTTCCAGAATAGGATTTATAACTAATTTTGCTTCCCTGTCCTCCCCAAATCATACTGTATCCAACTTGTTTTGAGCCCTTATAAGTAGTTACTCGAACATAGGTATTAGAAGATGCCAAATACTTAATTTCCAATGTTTGTTTTTTAGCTTTTTTCACATTAATCTTAAAATAGGCTGTTTTTTTTCTATTATTTGCAGGTAATACATAGTATTTTGTAGAAGAAGTAACCTTCTTTGCTTTCTTTTTGCTAGTTGCACAAGCGTTTGCTGCCTTTACCGTGTAAACTTGCAAGGAATAAAAATCACTTCCTTTTATCTGCAAATAGTAAGTACCTTTTGCCAATCCATATGATGTACCATAATTCGTTGTAGAAGTTGTATACTCAGATTTTGAAATAGGCTTCTTATTTTTGTCAAGCAAAACAATGTTTCCACCACTGATAAGTCCACTTGTGGATTGCGTAAAATACACCACACCTACCTGTTGATTAGCGGAAACTGTAAACTTTCGATATTGATATTCATAATTTGAATAACCAATATATTGTTTCCCTAACGAAATACTATCTGTAATCTGTGCATTGGTTGCAAGCATTTCACCAAAAAATTTACCAGATGATTTATATACAGATGCAACTCTGATTGTATAAGTACCTGCTTCTAATATAACATTGGCATTATCCTGTTCATTAGAATTAATGAAATATAACTCTTTTACGGTTTCACCTGCTGCATTTTCAATATAAACAGATGCCGTTTTAGATGCGGTATCAGCATCAAATACACAATATGCAGATAAATTAAAATACGCTCTCTTCTTTAACGTAATCTTTTGTGCTCCATCTACCCCATCCGAAAATGCCATGTTTATACTGGTAGTTTCTGTGCTATCCCCCTGTTTACTGATTATCGGTAAGTTTATTGTCTCTTCTGTGCTCATTGTTGTAATTGCATTTTTGGCAACTGTGGCCGCCTTTGTCGTGTTCACTGGTGTCACAAGCATTGCTGCACATAACATTCCACAAAATACCCCTTTTAATACGCTTCCTTTCATATAAAACCCTCACTTTCTTTTGTTTTCTGCTAACATATCTAGTATACCATATCCAACTCTTTCACACCACTTTTTTTCAACATTGATTTTTGTATAACATTTCAACCGAGCGGATACCCGACATAAATACACATTGCACACTTATATACAAACCTTCAAACTGATATAATATAATATTACTCAATTTGAAGGTTTTTCTTATACGATTCTACCATCTTTCATGTGAATACATCTTTTGCCCTGCTTTGCCATATCCATATCGTGAGTAACCATAATAATTGTAGTTCCTTTTTCATTTATCTTTTTTAATATATTCACGATTTTTTGTCCATTTTCTTCGTCCAATGCTCCTGTTGGTTCGTCCGCCAGTATCAATTGCGGTTCCGTCACCAATGCTCTGGCAATCGCTACTCTCTGACACTGACCACCAGAAAGTTCATAGGGATAATTATACTTTTTTTCAGCAATTTCCATCCATTCCATCATTTGTTGAACTTTCTGATGTTTTTCTTGTTTTTTCATCTTCTGATAGTTAAGCGGAAGCATAATATTATCATATACCGTTTTTTCTTGTATTAGTGCAAAGTGCTGCACAACAAATCCTACATTTTTATTACGAAATACTGCCTTTTCTTTTTCTTTCATGTCATTCGTAACTTTTCCATCAAATAAATAGCTTCCCTGATCTGGTCTTTTAATTCCTCCCAATATATTTAACAATGTGGATTTTCCGCAACCACTTTTTCCTACTACTGTTACAAATTCTCCCTTTTGTATTTGAAGTGATACATCCTTTAATGCATGCATCCGACCTTCTTTTTCTCCATATAATACATTTATATTTTGCAAATCAATCAACACTACTCTTTTCCTCCAATTATATCGCTAATATTCATTTTTCTTAAATAGAAATAGCTGGCTAAACAAGAAATTGCTGCTATTCCAATCCCCAAACATTGCACTATAAGAATTGCTCTTGCATCACTTTCTATTATCTTTAATACTAAGGATGCCATTCCATCACTAACCAACACCATCCCTATTGCTATCCCAAATGCCTCCATAGCAATATATCTGCGAGATGCTCCACACAACATTTCTACACCAAAATTATAATGCTGTCTTTTTAATATTCCTATCATATTCATGGTAATTGCAATACACGCAAAGATAACAATGATAATTAACAATATTTTGAATTGTCTGGCTACCTGTTTTGTCATAACCGAATAACTTTCTATTTTGTTATATGATGTTGTTGTATCTGGATCTACCACTACCAAATCCCAATTTTCTAAATCAACTTCCTCTAGGAATTGTCGATACAACTCATTGGTCTTCGTATATCCCAATTTAGAGACAATCATTCCTTCCATTTGTTGCAACAATAATGCCTTAGAAAATCTACTAAACTCATTTACCTCAAGTGCAGGTACAAACATATATCTCTCACAGGATACCAAATCTCCAACTGATCTCATTGCAAAAAATTTCTCTTTTTCCACAAAACCTTTTACTTTAAACTTGAATCTTCCCATCAAATATGCCGCTTCAAACGTATCTCCAACTTTAAAATAAGAATGGTATGCAGCTCCTAATAACACAGGAATTGGCTTTCCCTTCTGATAAATAAAATCCTCCTTTTGAAATGCCTTCCCTTCTGCTACGGTTATATTAAAATATTGAAAAAACTCTTTGCTTGCTTCAACTGCCTTTACGGAACATTCTGTACTTTCTTTATTAACAGAAACCTCTGTATCCCCTTCTTCTTCAAACTCATACCCATCCAAAACCTCATCAGGCACCGCTTTAGCTGCAATACTTAATGGCTGATCCATCGCTGTTATATATGTAAATTCATTTGTTTTCATTAGTTTATTTTTAAACGTTTTCACTTTTTCATAATACTTGCTATTATTTGATAAATAGGTATAAAAGTCTTTATCATTTAAACACTCTGCTGTCCAATAAATGCTGTTTTTCCCATATTTTTCTTCATGCTCAGTAGCTGTGGTTTCTGCCTTTTTTTGCACTGTGCATGTTTTTCCTACTACAACAAAACAAAGAGAGGTTAATATTACCATTAACAAAACAACCAATATATTTTTATATAAAATAGAAATAGCAGTATCTATATAATTGCCTATCATTTATTTTATTGCCTCCTCTATCGAATCATGTAAAACTATAACTATATTTCCCATCATAAATAGAATAAGCAACAAAACGCATATTGCATATCCTTTTAATAAGGAAGAAAAATAAGCGGGATACCATACATTACAATAAACACTACTTATTATCAACGCTATAACGGCTATTAATATATATTTTTTTATTATCCCCAGCACAATTTTTCTTCCTTATTA
>ERZ780168.2518-NODE-2518-length-16041-cov-5.868260_pt1 | contig 16041 bp, 9 predicted proteins | sample MGYA00510981_ERZ780168 | MGnify/ENA primary metagenome ERZ780168 (study PRJEB29588, sample SAMEA2158769) | human gut metagenome | biome: human gut; feature: human-associated habitat; material: faeces | place: Denmark | collected 2008/2010 ...
GTTTACGTTGGTGCCTCCGGGTTGGAAAGAAGGGGCATAACGGATCATACGGCCTGCTGTGACGACGTCCGTCTGAAATGCATCGGCTACTACTTTTACATAATGGGGAGAGCCGGTATCCAGGAAGAAATAATCGGGGGTCACCGTAATTCGGGATACATCGTTCATTTTAACCCGTACGCCCTGGAGGGTAATTTCGCCCTGATGTTCACCGTCTGCTGCCAGGAAACGGGTGGTTTGCAGAAACAGGCCCAAGCGATGGGCATAGGCAACGATGCATCTGCTGCCGTTACCGCACAGACTGGCTTCCCTGCCATCGGAGTTGAAATACCGCATCTTGAAATCGTAACCCGGACAAGTTTCTAATAACATCAGCCCATCGGCTCCGATACCGAATTTGCGATCACAGAAATACTCAACAATTTCTCTTGTAAATTCGTATACCTGATTGCGATTATCAATGATAATGAAGTCATTGCCAGCACCTTGAAATTTTTGAAACTTAATAATCATAGTGTGATGTTAAGCTTTGCTAATTAAGAAATTATTAATAAACACTTGGCAAAGATATTGTTACTATTGTAAACGACAAAGATAATTGGAAATTGTAACAATTTAATCAGGAAGAGAATATGAAAATAACAAAGTTTATTATTCCGTTGGTGTTAGGGCTTGCAGGCGGCCTGATTGCTTATTTTATAGCTGATAATTTCGGTTCGAAAACCATACAACCTACCCTGCAACACCAAATTGTAGGTCCGGGCGCTGTGCGTCCTGTCGTTCATAAATCTGAAAATGACGTACTTAATGACAGTGCTGGGCCGGTAGACCTGCGAATGGCTGCCAAAAAGACAGTACCTGCTGTGGTCAATGTGATGACCGTACAGATGAGAAAGGAGTATTATGGAAATCCTTTGGAATTTTGGTTTGGAGGAGTACAACCCCAGATGCGTGAAGTGCCCCGGAATATGGGAATCGGATCGGGAGTGATCATTACGGAAGATGGTTATATCATTACCAATAATCACGTGATCGACCGGAGTGATAAGGTGATGGTTACTTTGAACGATAAGCGTGAATTCGAAGCAAAGGTAATCGGAACCGATCCCGATACGGATATAGCCCTGTTGAAAATCGATGCGAACGGTTTACAGCCTATCGAATACGGTAATTCGGATGATGTGGTTTTAGGAGAATGGGTACTGGCTGTCGGTAATCCTTACAATCTGACTTCTACGGTTACGGCAGGAATCATCAGTGCCAAGGCTCGTCAGCTGGGGGGAAAAATGAACCTGGAATCTTTCTTACAAACGGATGCTGCGGTGAATCCCGGAAATAGCGGTGGTGCCTTGGTGAATGCGAAAGGAGAGTTGATCGGTATCAATACGGCTATTCAGTCACCTACCGGGAGCTATTCGGGATATTCGTTTGCAGTGCCGGTGAATGTAGCACGTAAAGTGGTCAGTGACCTGAAAGAATACGGTAAGGTACAGCGGGCAATGATCGGTATCAAGATGCAGGAATTGACTCCGGCCTTAGCGAAAGAATACAAGTTGAAAGAGCAATCGGGTATTTATGTGGCGGAAGTGATTCCGGGTGGAGCTGCTGAAAAGGCCGGAGTCGGGGATGTTATTTTGCAGTTGAATGGCTATGAAGCGAAGACTTTTGCACAGTTGCAGGAACAGTTGGCCCAATATACCCCCGGGAATACGATTCAGATGACTTTGAGCCGGGATGGAAAAGAGAAGGTTGCAGATGTTGTTTTGCAAAATAGTTATGGAGATGTCAGCCTGAAGACCGGTTCCGGAATTTTGGGAGCTGAGGTGCAACCCTTGACGCAGGCAGAACGTTATCGCTATCGGCTGAATAAAGGGGTTAAGATTACCGATTTGAAAAATGGTAAATTAAAATCAGCTGGGTTGACCGAAGGTTATATTATTGTTAAAATTAACGACATGGTCATCTACGATAGCGAGGATTTGGAGAGGGCTCTGAAAGCAGCCGGAGATGAGGGAGTTTTCGTTACTGCAGTGAGTCCGAGGGGAAGAGTTGAATATTTCGCTTTTTCGCTGCGGGATTAAAAAATGTTAATCTACTAAGATTGGACAATTTTACAAATTGCTTAATGAATAAAAAACCATACCTTTGCAGGACGTTTGCAGTGGTATATAAAAGATAGTATGAGACAACTAAAAATCACAAAATCAATAACCAACAGGGAAAGTGCATCTCTGGATAAGTATTTGCAGGAAATTGGTAAAGAGGATCTGATAACCGTTGAAGAAGAAGTTGAGCTGGCTCAGCGGATCCGGAAGGGAGACCAGAAAGCACTGGAGAAATTGACGAGGGCGAATCTGCGGTTTGTAGTGTCTGTGGCCAAGCAGTATCAGAATCAAGGCTTGAGCTTGCCGGACTTGATAAACGAGGGGAACCTCGGTTTGATCAAAGCTGCAGAAAAATTCGACGAAACCCGTGGGTTTAAGTTTATATCTTATGCAGTGTGGTGGATTCGTCAGTCTATCCTGCAGGCTTTGGCAGAACAGTCGCGTATTGTTCGTTTGCCTTTGAATCAGGTTGGTTCATTGAATAAAATCAACAAGGCTTTTTCGCGTTTCGAACAAGAGAACGAACGTCGTCCTTCGCCTGAAGAATTGGCTGATTCATTGGATTTGCCCGCAGAAAAAGTGGCCGATACGTTAAGGGTATCCGGACGTCATATTTCAGTGGATGCTCCTTTCGTCGAGGGAGAAGATAATAGTTTGCTGGATGTATTGGTAAATGACGATTCGCCTATCGCTGACCGTACGTTGATCAACGAATCGCTTTCTACCGAAGTAGAAAGAGCTTTGTCTACTTTGACCGAAAGGGAAAGGGATATTATCAAATTATTCTTCGGGATCAATACCCAGGAAATGACTTTGGAAGAGATCGGCGAGAAGTTCGGCCTGACCCTGATGGACAAGGACAACATGCCGATGATCCTGACCGCAACCAAGACGCTGGACCAGAACGCCAACGCAGCCGATGCTGCCAAGCGCGGCGCCTTCTGGGATCTGACCGAGTACCTGCAGGACAGCGAGTCATACCCCAACCTGTCCCAGATCAGCCCCGATGTTCTGAAGGGCCTGACCGTGGACGGCCAGATCATCGGCATCCCCCGCTCCCGCGCCATCGGCCGCAACGGTCTGGGCTACCGCACCGACTGGGCCGAGGCCGTGGGCATCACCGAGGCCCCCAAGACGGTCGAGGATGTCTATGACATGCTCTATAAGTTCACCTATGACGATCCGGACGGCAACGGTGCCAACGACACCTACGGTCTGGAAATGTGCAAATACACCGGCCCGTGGGATATTATCCAGACATGGTTCGGCTGCGGCAACGGCTGGGTCGAGCAGGACGGCAAGCTGGTTCCCGTACACCAGACCGCTGAGTATAAGGAAGCCCTTGACTGGATGCGCAAGATCTACGCCGACGGTCTGGTCCGCCCCGACTGGGCAACTGTGGACACTGCCAACTTCCAGGTTGATACCCAGAAGGGCGTCACCGGCGTCTTTGTCGACACGATGGACGGCTCCAAGCGCATCTGGAAATACTTTGAGGACAATGCCATTGCCGACGTAAACGATGCCTCCAAAATCGCCACCATGACCTCTGTCGGCCCCATCAATGGTCACACCCTTGCCACCACCGGCTACAACGGCTTCTACCTCATCACCAAGTCCGGCGCCAAGACCGAGGAGGATGTCAAGGCCTGCCTGCACTTCCTTGACAAGATGTGCGACCCCGAAATGATGGCGCTGGCCGACTACGGCCTGAAGGACATCTGCTATGACATCAACGCCGACGGCAAGGTCGTTCCCAACGGCAAGTACGACACCACCAACTGCCCGAATGCAGGTTTGAATCAGGCTGTGCCCTATGTCCCCTACCTGACCGAGCAGAACCCCGATTACCAGCTGGAAAAGGCTGACTATCAGCTGGCTTACGAGGAGAGCATTGCCAACAACGTGCAGTATGCCGTGTTCAACCCCGCGCTGGGCTACCTGACCCAGTCCGACACCTACGCCGAGTGCGGCAACGACCTTGTCCAAATTCTGGACGACGCCCGCACCCAGTATATCTGCGGCCAGATCGACGAGGCCGGTCTGCAGGCTGCCTTCGACCAGTGGAATGCCCGCGGCGGCACGCAGGTCATTGAGGAAGTCAACGCCCTGTACGCAGCAGATAAAGCCTAATTGAATGTGAGCGCCGCAGCGGATGTTGCGGCGCTCTTTTATGATGGAGGGAAAGTCCATGCAAATCTCTGTGCGCAGCCAGACGGCTGCCCAAACCACCCTTAGCTGGCAGCCGGTGGCCGGGGCCGCCCGCTACCGCATTTTGTGGAGCGACCGCCATGGCGAGACCGTGCGGTTCAAAACGGCAGGCGAATGTGCGGAAACGGTATTTACCTTTTGCCGTTCGACCCATATCCCCTACTATATCAAGGTGCAGGCGCTGGCAGAAAACGGGGCCCTGCTGGAGGAAAGCACACCCGTGCAGACCCCCGTGGGCCGCGTGCTGCAGCAGCAGCTGGAGGCGCTGTCCCGCGGACTGGTGGCTGTCACGGCAAACACCGGTGTGTTTATCAGCTGGCGGCTCTTTAAAAGCGAGGTCACCGGCCACAACGCCACCGGCCTGACCGGTACCGACTTTGTGCTCTATAAAAACGGGGTCAGGCTGGCCACCGTGACCGACAGCACAAACTATCTTGACGCGCAGGGCACAAGCGGGGATACCTACGCCGTGGCCCCGCTGGTAAACGGCGTAGAAGGGCCCGCCTGCAGGGGCGTAAAGCCGTGGCAGAAGGGGTACTATGAGCTTCCGCTGCAAAAGCCGGCGGACGGCGTGACCCCGGCCGGGGAGCCCTTTGCCTACCATGCCAACGATATGAGTGTGGGTGATATTGACAATGACGGCGAGTACGAGTATTTTGTAAAGTGGGACCCTGACAATTCCCACGATGTGTCGATCAAGGGCTACACCGGGCGGTGCTTTATCGACTGCTATAAGTTGGACGGCACGCTGGTCTGGCGGCTGGACATGGGGCAGAACATCCGCGCCGGAGCGCACTACACCCAGTTTATGGTGTACGACTTCAACGGGGACGGCAGGGCCGAGATGGCTGTCAAGACCGCGCCCGGCACCGTGATGACCCGCTTTGCACCGGACGGCACCGTGCTGTCCCGCCGGTATATCACGATGCCGCAGAAGGATCTGGACGCCGGGTACAGCCACGCGGACAACTATGTCTGCACGGCGCAGGATTACCGCCTGCATATGGCCGAGGTGTTCCGCCGCTGGCACACCCACCCCGAGGTCGTAAACGGCCGCTGGCCCGCCACGGTGGAGCAGTGCTTCGGCCTTGCGCCGCAGTACGCCTACCCCCTGTGCGAGGCTGATGCCCTTGCGCTGGCCGACTATTTCCTTGATGTGTACGCGCCGAGCCGCAGCCCCAAAAACGAGCTGCGCAGGTTCGAGGGCTTTATCTTTGACGGCCCCGAGTACCTGACGATGTTCGGCGGGGACGGCGCCGAGCTGGACACGATCGACTACCCCTACCCACGCGTGGATGACGGCCTTTTGTGGGGCGATTATGCAATGCCCCGCATCGAGCCGTGCAACCGCGTGGACCGCTTTAACGCCGGTGTGGCCTATCTGGACGGTGAGCGCCCCTATCTGATCGCCTGCCGCGGTTACTACACCCGCGCCACGCTGGCGGCCTACGACTTTTTTGAGAACCGCTTTCACAAGGTATGGGGTATCGACTCCGGCTTTGTGCCGATGGCGAACCCCTTCAACGACAGCGGCTGCCATCTCGCTGTCGGCACCGACCCTGTGTACGGCATTCTGGCCGGGCAGGGCAACCACAGTATTTCGACTGCTGACATTGATGGGGACGGCTGCATGGAAATTGTGTACGGCGCAGCAGCCATCGACCATGACGGAAGCCTGCTCTACTCCAAATACGGCACCCTGCCGGACGGCAGAACCCGCGCCAAGTTCGGCCACGGCGATGCGATGCATGTGGCCGACATCGACCCTGACAGCCCCGGTCTGGAGATCTTCAATGTTTATGAGGAGGGCGAGCGCGCCCCCTACGGCTGGGCACTGCGCGATGCCGAGACCGGCGATGTCCGCTTTGGCGAATATGCCGAGGAGGATCTGGGCCGCTGCATGATCGGCAAGATCGACCCGAACACCCGCGGCCTGCAGGTCTGGGTCAAGGATGTGTACGATGTAAACGGGCGCACGCTGGAACTGCCCACCCCCGGCACCAACATGAAAATCTACTGGGCGGGCGATCTTTCGACCCAGATCACCGATGGTGCGGACTATCTGCACGGCAGCCAATACGGCGTCATTAACGATCTGACCCACGGCGTCATGCTGCAGCCCGCGGGCACCGCCACCAACAACGGCACCAAGGGCAACCCCTGTCTGGTGGCCGATGTGCTGGGTGATTTCCGCGAGGAGCTGCTGGTGCGCACGGCGGACGACACCGCTATCCGCATCTACACCACCACTGACTTGACCCCCCACAAGCTGTTTACCCTGATGCACGATGCACAGTACCGCTGCGGCGTGGCATGGCAGAACAACTGCTACAACCAGCCGTGCTACCCGTCCTTCTACTATGCAGGCGACATGGATTTTGCCAATGTGCTGCCGCAGCTGAACGCCAAGCCTACCCTCTGGATGGCGGGCGATTCCATCATGCAGAGCTACGCCCCCGGCGATAAGCCGGTGACCGGCTGGGGCGAGATGCTCCACACGCTGGCGCAGGGGGATGCTGTATGCCAAGCCGCCCACCGCGCGGACTGCCCCTTCCCGCAGGAGATGCGCTACGAGCTGCCGGGCCTTGTCATTGACAACTGCGCCATGGCGGGCCGCAGCAGCAAGACCTTCCGCGAGGAGGGGCGGCTGGATGACATTGCCGCGCATATCCGCCCCGGTGATCTGCTGGTGGTCAGCTTCGGCCATAACGATGCCAACCGCGCAAAGGCCGAGCGCTATGTCCCGGCGGATGCCTTCGGCGAGAGCCTGCGCCCCTTCTGGGACGCTGCCCGCAGCCACGGCGCGGTGTGCATCTTTGCCTCCCCCGTGGCGATGCGCGAGTTTGACGAGGCCGGTGTCTTCCACCCCTCGTTTGCCGCCTACCGCGAGGCGATGCGCGCCTTTGCCGCCGAGGTCGGCGCGCCGTTTATCGACCTTGGTGCCGCTACCGCCGCCGCCAACACCGCCTTTGGCGCTGAGCGCTGCAAGGCCCGCTATATGTGGGTGGGCGCAAAGCAGGACAACGCCCACCAGCAAAACGCCGGCGCCTGCCGCACGGCACAGGCCTTTGTGCAGCAGCTTTTGCAGGATACCACCCCGGCACTGGATGTGCTGCGGGCGAATTTCAGATAAATTTTGACAAAAAAGAAGGTTTTGTTTATGAACTACACCGAACCGAAGGTCATTTACACCTGCTTCCCCGGCGGCAAGCATAAGGTGCTGACGATGAGCTATGATGACGGCCGTTTGGAGGACCGCTGCCTTGTCGAGCTGTTCAACCGCTACGGCATCCGGGGCACCTTCAACCTGAATGGCGGCCTGCCCCGCCCCGAGCGCATCCCGGAGAGCGAGTGGGTCGAGCTGTACAAGGGCCATGAGGTCGCCTGTCACACCTACCACCACCCCACCATCTCCCGCAGCCCGCTGGACCAGACCGCCCGGCAGGTGCTGGCCGACCGTATGCAGCTTGAGGGCGTCATGGGCTACCCCGTGCGCGGCCTTGCCTACCCCAACGGCAGCTGGTCACCGGAGATCGCCGCCCTGCTGCCCGCGCTGGGCATCCGTTACGCCCGCGTGGTGGGTGACACCCACGACTTTGCGATGCCCCACGATTTTATGACATGGAAAGCCACCTGCCACCACACCCACAACCTGCTGGAGGACGGCAAGCGCTTTGTAGAGCTGTACAAGACGCAGTATCTCTACATGATGTATGTCTGGGGCCACAGCTTTGAGTTCCGCACCGAGGAGGACTGGGCCCTGATGGAGCAGTTCTGCCAGCTGGCCGGCGGGCGCGAGGACACCTGGTACGCCACCAACATCGAGATCGTGGACTACATGGCCGATGCCGCCCGCCTGCAATACACCGCCGCGGGCGATAAGGTCTGCAACCCCAACGCCCAGTCCATCTGGGTCGAGGTGGACGGCCGCCACTATGAGATCCCCGCCGGAAAGACAGTGGCGCTGGTATAAGCGGATTCGCAATTTAAAAAGGAGAGAGCAATGGCAAACCTGATTTTTGACAAGGCCCAAATCGAGACTGCGATCGACAAGATCGTGGACCGCACGATGCGGATGGACATGACATGGGACTGGCCCTGCGGTGTTGCCTACTACGGCATCTGCGAGGCATATGAGGTCACCAAAAACGAGCGCTACCTGCAGCTGGTCAAGGACCGCGTGGACGAGTATATCGAACTGGGACTGCCGAGCTGGACGGTCAACACCTGCTCGATGGGGCACTGCCTGATCACCCTGTATGAGCATACCGGTGATGAAAAGTATCTGGACATCGCCAAAAGCAAGGTCGAGTATCTGGAAAAAGAAGCGCTGCGCTTCGGGGATCATGTTCTGCAGCACACCGTCTCGGTCAACAACGACTTTCCCGAGCAGGCGTGGGCAGACACGCTCTTTATGGCGGGCTTCTTCCTGCTGCGGATGGGCGTGCTTTTGAAGGACGAGGCCCTGATTGATGATGCGCTGAACCAGTATTACTGGCACATCAAGTACCTGCAGGACCCCGAGAGCGGACTGTACTACCACGGCTACAATAATATTACAGGCGACCACATGTCGGGCATCAAGTGGGGCCGCGCCAATGCATGGGCGGCCTACACGATGGCGCAGGTCGGCGTGCGGCTGCCGCAGTGCTACCTCTACCCCAAGTTTTTGGATGTGGTCGGCAGCCTGAACGACCAGCTGGCCGCGCTCAAGCTTTACCAGACCGAGAACGGCCTGTGGCGCACGATCGTGGACGATGCCGCCTCCTATGAGGAGGACGACACCGTCACCCTCGCCGCCGCGCCGGAGAAGGGCGGCTATACCTTCACCGGCTGGAGCGGCACGGGGCTTGACGGCGAGAACAATATGACCGTCACCATCCCAACGGGCAGCACTGGCAACCGAACCTATACGGCACACTGGCGTTATAATGGCAGCGGCCATTCTTACAGCTATTACACCATCAAGGCAACTGCCGGGGCTGGCGGCTCCATTTCTCCCTCCGGCAATGTTAGCGTCCGTGAGGGCAGAGATCAGACCTTCACCATCACTCCGGATAAGGGCTATGCTGTCGCCAACGTCAAGATTGACGGCAAGAGCATTGGCGCGGCGAAGTCCTACACCTTTGAGAATGTCAGCAGAACCCATACCATCGAGGTCATCTTTATGAAAGCCAACGGCAACCCTCAGACCGGCGTGTTTGTGGATGTAGCCACCGGCAGCTATTATGAGGACGCTGTGGATTGGGCTGTTCTCTTTTCGCTACAAGAAACAAATCAATGACATTTTGAGCTGCGCCGCTATCCAAGCGCGGCAAGGAGATAGCATTATGAAAAGAATCACAAGAATCATTCGTCCGATCATCTGCATAGTTGTCCTTCTCGTTGCTATGACCACGGCAGTCAGGGGCTGCTATCAGAGAGAGACAGAGCCTATCGACATTCCCGGCACATCTGCGCCTCAGCCATCAGCGCCTCTCGCGGGCGAAGTTATCCCCTCGGTGGACAGGCAGACAGAGTTGGCGGAAGCCAGAGCGAAGAATCCCGACACCGTGGCATGGCTGTATATTCCCGGTGCGGAGGTGGACGACCCCGTGATGCAGGCGGAGGACAACGGCTATTACCTGAAGCTGGATGAAAACGGTGAGTATGCCATGTGGGGCTGCTATTATGCCCATTGTGAAAATGAAATCGGCGGCAGGGATAAGCTGGACAAAAACACCACCATTTTCGGCCACTCCGCCAGCAACTGCGACCCGGACGGTGTGCGGTTCACCAAGCTCTACCGTTATATGGACGCAGACTTTGTAAAGGAGCATCCGTATATCTATCTCTCTGTGGGTGGTGAGGACATGATTTTCCAGATCACCGCGCTGTTCGTCACGGATATTGGCTTTGACTATATTGCGCCTGATCCCACGGGAGATGATCTGACCAGCTTCTTTGAGACGATTGCGCGGAAAAACTGGCTTGACTTTGATGGCGTGACCTTCTCCGAGGAAGATACTGTTCTGACCCTCTCCACCTGCTGCCGGAAGTATGACAAGGCCAACAGCGGCAATCAGCGGCTGGTGGTCATGGCGAAGCTGCTGCCGGAGGGCGCAACCGCACAGGAGTTCAGCGTATCTCTTGTGGATGATCCTGAAATGCCCTAAAAGAAATCAGAATACACGGATATCCCGGGGCTCACGCCCTGCATCCTCCATGAGTTCGTGGAGAAAATCATCGTCCATGCGGCCAGCGACCCGAAGGGCAAGAACCGGACGCAGGAGATCGATATTTACTACAAGGGCATCGGAGCCTTGGAAATGTCAAAAGTCACGGCATCAATGGAAAAATGAGAAAACGGTACAGCCGAAGCTATACCGTTCTCTCTTTCCTCACGATGTTTTCTTATCGGGAGCAGCCTTCCGGCCACCGTTTTTTTGTCGAAAAATGAGTGCATTTTCCTCTTGCAATTCGCTTTTAATTGTTGTATCCTGAGCACTGTCAATTCAGAGTGATAGTCAATTCAGGTTGACTATCTAAGTATTTTCAAGAAAGGAGAACCACATGCAGACCAACGAGATCCAGGAGCTGCTGCTCGACACGATCCCCGCGTGGCACTACTGGTTTGCCCGTCCGTTCAAGCGCATGCTGAACGACGGCGTCAGCCTTGACATGTACTACTGCATCCAGTCGATGCGCCGCAGCGGCCGCACGATGACGATGACAGAGCTTGCAAACTTTGCCCGCATGCCCAAGCAGCAGATGAGCAAGCTCGTCGACAAGCTGGTCGAGGGCGGCTTTGCCGAGCGGCTGAGCGACCCCGACGACCGCCGCGTCATCCGCCTGCGGGCGACTGAGAAGGCCGACGAATACGTGGCGAGCTTTTTAGAGAAGGATGCGGCGGAGTTCCGCGCGTTTTTCGACCAGCTCGAAGGCGAGGAGCGCGAGACCTTCTGCACGGCGCTTCGCACCATCCACGACACCTTTGAGGCCAAACGCAAGCGCATGATCGAGCAGGGCAAGCTGCCCGACTGTCCCCCACAAACTAAGAAAGGAGGCCACTGCCGATGAATATGATCCATCGCTTCATGGGCTGCATCCGCGAGTATAAAAAGCCCACGATCCTGACGCTCTTGTGCATGGTCGGCGAGGTCGCGATTGAAGTGCTGATCCCGTTTTTCACCGCCAACCTCGTCAACGAAATCAAGGGCGGCGCGGAGCTCAGCGGCGTTGTGCGCGTGGGCCTTGGGCTCATCCTGATGTCGCTCGTGTCGCTCGGCTGCGGCGCGCTCGGCGGGCTTTACGGCTCGCGCGCGAGCGCCGGCTTTGCCAAAAACGTCCGCCACGATGTTTTCACCCGCGTGCAGAGCTTCGCGTTTGAAAATATCGACAAATTCTCCTCCGCCTCGCTCGTCACGCGCATGACGACCGATATCAACAATGTGCAGATGTCCTTTATGATGTGCATCCGCATCGCGGTACGCGCACCGCTGATGTTCCTCTTCGCCGTCATCATGGCCTATATCATGGGCGGCGCGCTGGCGACGACATTCCTCATTATCGTTCCCGTGCTGGTAATCGGACTTCTTCTGATCGCACGTAAGGCAATGCCCGCGTTCCGCGCGGTGTTCCGCAAGTACGATAAGCTCAATGAATCGGTCGAGGAAAATGTGCGCGCGATGCGCGTGGTCAAGGGCTTTGCCCGCGAAGGGTATGAAAAGCAGAAGTTCGCCGCGGCCTCGCACGATATCGCCAAGGACTTCACCTTCGCCGAGCGCGTCGTCGCGCTCAACGCGCCGCTGATGCAGTTCTGCGTATACTTCAACCTGATCTTCGTGCTGTTTGTCGGCTCGCGGATCATCATCACGAACGGCGGCACGACCATCGACGTTGGCCAGCTCTCGGCCATGCTGACCTACGGCATGCAGATCTTAATGTCGCTGATGATGATCTCGATGATCTACGTGATGATGACGATGTCGTATGAGTCCTTCGTCCGTATCTGCGAGGTACTCGAGGAAGAGCCCGCGCTCACCGATCCCGCATCTCCCGCGATGGATGTGAAGGACGGCTCCATCGACTTTGAAAACGTCAGCTTCAAGTACTCCGCACAGGCGAAGAAATTCGCGTTGCAGGACATCAACCTGCACATCGACTCGGGCATGACCGTCGGCATCCTCGGCGGTACGGGCTCGAGCAAGTCGACCCTCGTGCAGCTCATCCCGCGCCTTTACGATGTGAGCGAGGGCTGCGTCAAGGTCGGCGGCAGAGATGTGCGCGAATACGACCTTGAGGCGCTGCGCGGCGCGGTCAGCGTCGTGCTGCAAAAGAATGTGCTGTTTTCCGGCACGGTCAAGGATAACCTGCGCTGGGGCAACGAAAACGCCACCGACGACGAGATGATTGAGGCGTGCAGGCTCGCGCAGGCGGACGAATTCGTCCGCTCCTTCCCCGACGGGTATGACACCTATATCGAGCAGGGCGGCTCGAACGTCTCCGGCGGACAGAAGCAGCGTCTCTGCATCGCTCGGGCGCTTCTCAAAAAGCCGAAGATTCTGATCCTCGACGACTCGACCTCCGCGGTCGACACGCGCACCGACGCGCTGATCCGCGAGGGCTTCCGCACCTATATCCCCGAGACGACGAAGATCATCATCGCCCAGCGCGTCGCGTCCGTGCAGGACGCCGACCTCATTCTCGTGATGGACAACGGCCATATTGCGGACATGGGCACGCACGATCAGCTCCTCGCTTCGAGTGAAATTTACCGCGAGGTCTACGAATCCCAGACGAACGGAGGTGAGCAGGATGAAGCGTGATCCCAAGAATTCCCGCCGCCCAAACGACGGCGCGGCGAACCTCGCCATGCTGAAGCGCACGGTGAAAAAGCTCTTTTCCTACTATCCTGTGCTCGCGCCCGTCACGTTCGCGTGCATCCTGTTCTCGGCCATCGTCACGTCGATCCCGTCGCTTTTCGTGCAGAATGTCATTCAGGTCATCGAAAAGTGGTACGTCTCGCGCGACTGGGTCTCCGCCAAAGCAGAGCTCATCCCCATCCTGTCGCTGCTCATCTCGCTCTATGTGCTCTCGATCATCGCGATCCTGGTCTACAAGCAGCTCATGGCCTATATGACGCAGGGCTTTCTCGACAAGCTCCGTCAGGAGATGTTCGGCGGCATGCAGGATCTTCCCATCCGCTACTTCGACACCCACCAGCACGGCGATATCATGAGCTTCTACACCAACGATATCGACACGCTGCGCCAGCTCGTGTCCGAAGCCATCCCCGCCTTCATCCAGTCTGGCGCGATCGTGCTGGCCGTGTTCGGCATTATGCTCTATTTCAGCATCTGGCTGACGCTCATTTCGGTGCTCGGCGTGATTCTGATGATCGTCGTCACCAAGCGCGTCGGCGGCGGCAGCGCCAAATTCTTCCTGCGCCAGCAGCGGGCCGTCGCCAAAACCGAGGGCTATATTCAGGAGACGATGACCGGCCAGAAGGTCGTCAAGGTCTTCTGCCACGAGCAGCGCTCCATCGAGGAGTTCGACAAGATCAACGACGCCCTCTTTGAAGACAGCTACCGCGCCCACGCCTATGCCAGCGTGCTCGGCCCCATCATCGGCAACATCGGCAACTTCCTCTATGTGGCTCTGGCGCTCGTGGGCGGCGTGCTGCTGCTTATCGGCGTTCCGAACCTGAGCCTTTCCGGCAAGACGCTGGATATCTCGATTCTCGTCCCGTTCCTCAACATGACCAAGCAGTTCACGGGCAACATCAACCAACTCTCCCAGCAGATCAACTCCATCGTCATGGCGGGCGCAGGCGCGCAGCGCGTCTTCTCCCTCATCGATGAAAAGGCCGAGACGGACGACGGCTTCGTTACGCTCGTCGACGCGGACATCGCCCCCGACGGCACGATCACCGAGAGCGACCATCACACCGGCCACTGGGCGTGGAAGAACCCGAACGACAACGGCAAGGCCTCTTACCGCGAGCTGCGCGGCGACGTGCGCCTCATCGACGTGGACTTCGGCTACGAGCCGAACAAAGAGGTCCTGCACGACGTCTCCGTCTACGCAGAGCCCGGCCAGAAGGTCGCCTTTGTCGGCGCGACCGGCGCGGGCAAGACGACCATCACGAACCTCATCAACCGCTTTTACGACATTGCCGACGGCCAGATTCTCTACGACGGCATCGACGTCAGCAAAATCAAAAAGGCCGACCTGCGCCGCTCGCTCGGCATCGTCCTGCAGGACGTCAACCTCTTCACCGGCACGGTGATGGACAACATCCGTTATGGTAAACTTAACGCGACGGATGAAGAGTGCATCGCCGCGGCAAAGCTCGCCGGCGCGGACGATTTCATTACGCGCCTTCCGCAGGGCTACGCGACGGAGCTCGCCAACAACGGCGCAAACCTCTCGCAGGGCCAGCGCCAGCTCATCTCCATCGCCCGCGCGGCGGTCGCCGACCCGCCTGTCATGATTTTGGACGAGGCGACCTCGTCCATCGACACACGCACCGAGGCCATCGTCCAGCGCGGCATGGATCAGCTGATGGAGGGCCGCACGGTGTTCGTCATCGCGCACCGCCTGTCCACCGTCAAGAATTCCGATGTCATCATGGTCCTCGACCACGGCCGCATCATCGAACGCGGCAGCCACGAAAAGCTGATTGCGGAAAAAGGAACCTATTACCAACTCTACACCGGCGCATTCGAGCTTGAATAACTCAAAAAAGGACACATCCGTACGGATGTGTCCTTTTTTGATTTCGCATATCGTCCAAGTCCTCCCGCTATATTGTGTTGAACGCAATTTTTAAGGGAGGAATTCTATGTCTCGTTCCTTTTTCCGCACCTACGGCTTTCTGAGCGCGATGCTGCTCGCCATCGTACTCGGATGCGTGCTGGGCGCGCTGTGGCCGGGGGCGACGTGTCTCGCCCCGCTCGGCACGATCTTCATTAACCTGATGTTCTGCATCGTCGTGCCGCTCGTGTTCTGCTCGCTGAGTAGCTCCATCGCCTGCATGAAAAGCCCGAAGCGCGCAGGGAGGATCATGGGCACGACGCTTTTGGTCTTCATCGTCACGGGCCTTATCGCCGCAGTCATCATGCTCTTTGCGATGCGCCTCTATCCCCCGGTCCTCGAGCCGTGGGCGGACGCGGCGGCGGGCGCGGTCGATGAACAGGCGAGCGTCGCACAGCTGCTCGTCAACTTCTTCACGGTCGAGGATTTCGCGGCGCTGCTGTCCCGCCGCGCGATGCTGCCGCTCATCGTCTTCTCCATCCTCATCGGCTTTGGCGTCAATTTGAGCGGCGGCGCGGACTGCCTGACGGCGAAAGTCTTGCAGGACATGACAAACTGTCTTCTGAAGGTCGTCTCGCTCATCTCCTACTACGCGCCCGTCGCGTTTTTCGGTTTTTTCGCCTCACTCGTCGCGACCTACGGTGCACAGATCACCGCAGCATATGGCCGCGCGATGCTCGTCTACTATCCGCTCTGCTTTGTCTACGCGCTCGTCGCGTTTCCGCTCTACGCCTATCTCGGCGGCGGAAAGGAGGGCGTGCGCGTCATGCGGCGGCATATCCTGCGCCCCGCAGTCACGGCGCTCGGCACCTGCTCGTCCGTCGCAACCATCCCGACGAATTTAGAGGCCGCGGAGGACAGCGGCGTGCCGCGCGACATCTCCGACCTCGTCCTGCCGCTGGGCGCGACGATGCACATGGACGGCTCG
>ERZ780168.2520-NODE-2520-length-16038-cov-5.716136_pt1 | contig 16038 bp, 17 predicted proteins | sample MGYA00510981_ERZ780168 | MGnify/ENA primary metagenome ERZ780168 (study PRJEB29588, sample SAMEA2158769) | human gut metagenome | biome: human gut; feature: human-associated habitat; material: faeces | place: Denmark | collected 2008/2010 ...
CGGCAAGCACCGGCGACTGATAGCCCTCGTCGAACTTCGCCTGCACCGCCTCTACCACAACAATGGCATCGTCCACCACCGTACCGATGGCAAGCACAAGGGCGAAAAGCGTAAGCAGGTTGATGGAAAAGCCTATCAGCGACATCACGGCAAACGTGCCGATGATGGAGACGAAGATGGAAACCGTGGGAATGAGCGTGGACTTGATGTCCTGCAAGAACACATACACCACCACGATAACCAGAAGTATCGCCTCGATAAGCGTCCGTATGACAGAATTGATGGAGGCATACAGGAACTTGTTGGTATCGGTAAGCACCACGAACTCCGCCCCTTCCGGCAGGTCGCGTTCAATTTCATCGAGCACCTCGTGAATCTCATTGATGGTGCTCGAAGCGTTGGAACCCGCTTTCTGGTTGATGAGCATCATGGCAGCCGGATGTCCGTTCACCTCGGTGGAATAGTTGTAGAATTCATCGCCCAACTCCACGTCGGCGACATCTTTCAGCCGAAGCACGTCACCACCGGGCAGGGACTTGATGACCAGTTCGCCGAACTCTTCCGCCGTGGAGAGGCGGCCGCGATACTTCATCGTGTATTCATTTGCCGTGGGGTGATTGGCTCCGAATGAACCGGTTGCCGCCTCTATATTCTGTTTCGCCAACACAGAGGAGATGTCATCGGGAATCAGTCCGTACTGCGCCATCTTGTCAGGACGAAGCCAAAGGCGCATACTGTAGTTGGAACCGAACAGTTGTGCCTTTCCCACACCGCCGATACGTTTCAATCGCGGCTCTACGTTAATTTTCACGTAATTGTTGAGAAAGGTCTGGTCGAAACGGTTGTCGGGGCTGTAGAGGGCGAATGTCAGCAACTCGGCATTCTGCTGCTTCCCGGTGGTGACGCCGGTCTTGGTCGCTTCCGCCGGAAGCTGGCTCAACACGCCGTTCACGCGGTTTTGCACATTGACCGCCGCCATGTCGGCATTGGCACCCTGCTTGAAATAGATGTTGATGGAAGCATCGCCCGTATTGGATGCCGTGGAGGTCATGTAGGTCATGTCCTCCACGCCGTTGATGGCCTCTTCCAAAGGGACTATCACGGCTTTCTGCACTGTCTCTGCATTGGCACCGGGATAGGTGGCGAACACGTTGATAGTCGGAGGCGCAATGTCGGGATATTGCTCCACGGGGAGGGTTTTCATGGCGATAACTCCCATCAGGACAATCACCACGGAGATAACGCCCGAAAACACCGGGCGGTCTATGAAGAAGCGCAGGTTCATGGGGCTACGGTTTTAGGTGTGACGTTCATTCCTTCCTTTACCTGCCCCACGCCTTCGGCTATGATGGTGTCGCCGATGGACAATCCTTGCTTTACAACGAAGTGGTTGCCGTCGTTCAGGCGGTCCACGGTCAGGTAGGCAGCTTCGGCCTTTCCGTTTTTAAGGCGGTAAGCGATAATCTTGTCCTGTAGCTCCACGGTGGCGGTCATGGGAATCAGAATGGCATCCTCATTCAGTCCTTGCAGGATGACGTTGCCGATGGTCCCGCTCAGCAGATGCCTGTTGATGTTGGGAAACAGGGCCTTTATCTGTACGGCACCGGTCGTGGGATTGACTGTTCCGCTGATTGTCTCTATTTTCCCTTGTTTCCCATAGACGGAACCATTGTTAAGTTGGAGGCTAATCGGAGGCATTTCGCTTATGATTCTGTCAATAGAACCGTATCGGATCTCGAACTGCCTAAGTTTGTTTTCCGAAATGGAGAAATAGGCATACATCTCCGAATTGTCCGACACCACTGTAAATGGTTGTTCGATGGTCGGACCGACGAGTGCGCCGATGCGGTAAGGGAGAGTGCCTATAACCCCGTTGCTCGGGCTCTTGATTTCGGTGTATGACAGTTCGTTTCGGGCATTTGCTTCCTGAGCTTTTGCTTGTTCCAGCTCTGCCTGTGCCACTACTAATTGATTTTGGGCAACTGACAGTTCGTAATCGGATATGACCTTTTCGTCGAACAGCGACTGTTTGCCGTTCAGTTCAATACGCGCTGTTTCCACTTTTGCCTGTGCCGCACTGACATTGGCGATTGCGATGCGCAGCGCAGCCTGATAGGGCGCTTGGTCTATGACAGCCAGCACTTGCCCTGTTTTTACTTGCTCTCCCTCTTTCACGCATAGGCGGATGATGCGACCCGATACTTGAGGTATGATGTCCACATCCTGTAGCCCACGAATCGAAGCGGAATAGGTTTCTTCAAATTCAATTGGTTGGGAAGAAACCACCATGACGGGCAGTGCCTGTCCTGTTTCCTCTCCTTGCTGTTCCTGTTTGCAGGCTGCCAATGAAGCAGCCAGCAGGATCGTTGCCGTGATACCGGCAATCCATGTTCGTCTATTCATCATTAGTCCTTATTGTTTTTTTTCATTCATTTCGTGCATGTCCGTCACGACTCGGCATAATCCAAGTGAATTTGGCTTCTGCTCTCGCTGTTCCGTCCATTCTTTATTCAATATCGCATAGATGCAGGTGTCCTCATACCGTGGTGTCCCGTCAGGATAACATACAAACGATATGAACTCTTTCATACATCTCTCATACCTCATTCCGAGGCGTTTGCACAACCTTTTCGACCGCAAGTTATCGTCTTCGACAAATCCGTAAACACGCCGTGCACCGGCATCACAAAAGAGGTAGTCCAAAAATTCTGTTGCCGCTTCGTAGGCCAGTCCTTTGCCCTCAAAGCGTTGGTTGAAGTGCCAGCCCACACTAAATGTATCAGTATATTCACGCAAGGCGAAAACATCACCAATGATGAAATCGTCTTCCTTCAGACATACGGCATAGCGTAACATATCCTTTGGAGTATTGGATATATAAGCCAGCGCAGATTCCTCTGAATACAGACGATCGTCAGCAAAGCAATTAACACGTGGATGGGAGAGGTATTCCAATAAGCCCACGGCATCCTTCTCCTGAAAGTTTCTGATTATAAGATTCTTTGTTTTAATAATCATATAGCAATTTTAGGGTGCAAAATTAACGTGTATTTAATGCGCTTACAATCGGAATACAATCGAAACGGAGAAAACCGCCTCCGAAACGACGGAAACGGCTTCTGAAATGTCAGCTATCGCAAATTCTTCAATTTATCAAATTGTATAATCCGGTCAGAGACTTCCAGAGATTGCTTTATCCTCAGCAGTTCATCGCGGGATAAAGACAAGGTATCTCCCTTTATACCTTTTTGGGGGCTAATGGCAACACCCGGTTTCCCTGAATCAAGAATACTTTGCCCGATGCCGCTCCACCGATAATTTTCCAGCCCCAACAAGTTTAAGAGTGTGGTATAAATATCCACCTGCCCCATGACCTTTGTATAATACATCGCTACGGGAGAGTTTAATACAATGAACGGTGTAAACTCGTTCTCCGAAACTATTCCTTTTCCTGCTTTTATATGGCACAACCCTTTACGGTGGTCCGCCAGTCCTTCGTGGTCGCCGGTTATCACCACCATTGTCCGCTCGTATTCGGGGCGTGTTTTCAGATATTCCACGAATTTCCCGATGGCTTCGTCCGTGTAATGCGCCACGGTCATATAGTCTGCCATGACTTCGGGAATCCGATTGGAGAAATGGACGGATTTAAGTGATTCGGGCATCTTGAACGGCGCATGACCGGAGTATGTGACCATCTGGATAAATATGTTTTCACCGGAATGCCAAATCTCCCCGTTTTCCATCTTTTCCCTGCATTGGCTAAAAAAAGCCCGGTCGCCCAACCGTTTCCGGTTTCCGAATGTTTCCACCAGCCGGAAATCAGGATGAGAGATAATGGTATCTATTCCGAAACTCTGTGCTACTGCTCCTTGATTCCATGTTTTTGTCTTATCCACAGTGAGGAGATAGTTGCGTGTAGCCTTCAGTTCTTTCATCGCCTTGGGCAGAGTATGGTATGTGTTGAAAGGAAACCGGCAACTGTATGCACCGGTCCGCAATGGCAACAGACCGGCGAGCACAAGCAACTGGGCGTCAATGGAACGCCCGCCATTGACCTGTGTAAGTACATGGGGTGCATACAGTGTGGTCGGCTCCTTTAGAAGTTTATTGAGATAGGGAGTGATTTCCTGATTCTCCACCGTGAGATTCAGTACTCAACTTTCCAGAGATTCGGCCAGGATAAAGATGCAGTTGTCTCTGGATTCAATGTCCGGCTTGGGAATTAATGCAGGTCTCTCCGAAAGCCAAGTGTGTATTTCATGTTCCTGTTTTTCCGTAAGTTCAAGCTGTTCATCGGCGTAGTCAAAATAGAGCGTGCCGAACAGTGTATAAAGCGGTGGACCACTTGCATGTCGATGGGCAGACGATTTCAGGTTCCTATATATTGTAAGGAAACCACCTTGTATGGAAAGGTTGACGGCCAACAACGCACATAAGGATATGAGCAGTGTGAAATAGGCACGTCTGCCAAACGGAAATATGATTTTCGACCGGCAGTCTCTCCAAAAACATAAAAACATGGCGATGGCAGTCGATGCCGGGAACAGTCCATCGCACCATCGGAATGAGGCTGTTACGCTCGGTAGAAAATCAACCAGATTTCCTGCCAACAGGTAACTTGACAAGGGGATAGCGGAATAGTAGCTCCGATAGTACAGCAAATTAGCCACCAACCATATATCCAGTATCACCATAACAAGTATGCTTGCCGCTATACGCCTTGTCAGTATGTAGGGAACGGATAAAATAAGGGTAGCGGCAAGAACCGTAGCATACGACTCCCAACACGAGAAAGGAGTAAAGGTGGTATAATAGCACCATATCGCATTAAACAGGAGGAACTTGAACAGGACTCCTGCCATTGGAATGACAGATAGCATCCTGCTACCCGTTTCATTCTTCTTTTCTTGTCTATCGGCTGTCATTGGCGTTTGTATATTCTGTCCAGCAGTTTATTGCCCAACAAGGGACGATAATGTCCTGCTTCGTAATAGTTGTGGTAATCTTCTGTAAATTCGTTAATGCCGCTGAAATCATACACATTCTCTTTTCCGAAAATGCCTTGTAAGATTTCTCTGTCATCCGGGTGCAGCTTTTTCTGATTATAATCCGGACTGATTAGGACACGTATTGAGGTGCCATGACGGCGCAGGACTTCCATGATTTCATCCAACACTATCCGTTGCCTGTGGAATATGGCAGGTTCAGCTATCGTAGCAGTACCGTCCCGTTCGGGAAACTCTTTTTTACGGTTTTCCCAATACGCCTCGCCTTCCTGTTTTATCTGCTTCTCACGAGGATTGAACGCATCATTGTTCTTCGAATCACGTATCCTTCCATGAGGATTCATCCGCTTCATGTCCGGTTCTACATTTCCTGTTATGCGGTATTTCAAGTAAGGGAACAAGAAATCGGGTGTTGCGAATGCCTGTAAGAACTCCAGTTGCACGGTAAGCGGATTACGCCCCGATACAGCAGCCGGAAGTATATGACTGGCTCCCGTCAGGAGTTCAAAACGTGAAAGGGAGGTACGGTCGAGAATCATCAGCACATTCTTTATCTCCGCGCCTTCACGGTCAAGGGCACGGAGTTTGAGGCTTATCGCTTTCATACTCTCTGCATTGCCGAAAAGGCGGATGGCACGGTCGCCGGGAGCAAGATATTTTTCCCATTCTCCACATCGGAATGCCATCGCACATGAATTGCCCAGGATAAAAGAATTGAAATGCACACTATCTTTATGGTTTTGGTATATCTGCCAACCTACCTGCTGTTCGTTGAGCATGACATCCGAATCATATACGTCATATTTGCGAAGTACCATGAAAGGGTCATCGTAAACATAAAGGGCAATCAAAGCCCAAAACGGTATGGCGAACAGTACCGATTTTCGGACAAGGCGAAGGAAAGCCTGTCGTTTGCGAAGGCTTTCGTCAGTAATAGTTTCCTGTATATTTTCCATCAGAATTGCAGATATATGAAGTTCTCCGTGCCGAATTTGCCATAGGCGAACAGCGCGAACACGATTAAATAGTAGATAGTCCAGCGTAACAGAATAGGCTGCCTTTCAAGACGGCGGTGCTGGTTACGTTTGGACATCAGATAGTCGTAAAGCAGCACCAGCAATAATGCGGCACCTGCCACGATGCAGATGTGGTCGGACATACCGATATTGATTTCTTTCCAGCTCGCATGGGTCTGAAAAGAGATATTCCGTAGGAAATAGAATGCGTCGGAAACGGACTGCGCTTTGAAGAACACCAACGATACGGCAAAAATAAGGTAGGTGCGGATGACCGAGAGCGTGGCGAACAGCCGTCCCCCAATATGTTTCCTTACCTTGTTCCGTATTCTTTCAGTCCTTAGTTCCCATACAATCACAAGTCCCTGTATAAATCCATAGACGGCAAATGTCCATCCTGCACCGTGCCATACGCCCAAAGCAATAAATGTCACCATAAGGCTTGCCGCCACACCCCACTGTCCCCAACGACGTGTGAACGATGACAGGGGCAGAAAAAGATAATCCCGTACCCAGGAGGAAAGGGAAATGTGCCAGCGGCGCCAAAACTCAGCCGTGGTTTGGGCGGCGAAGGGATGCGCAAAGTTGGGTGACAGTTTCAATCCGAACAACATTCCTATTCCAATCGCCATGTCCGTGTAGCCGGAGAAATCGGCATAAAGTTCGATGGGATAAAGAAGACATGCCATAAGCAGTTGTACACCCGATGCGGTATGCATCGAACTGAACACACCGTCAATATAGGGTGCTATATGGTCGGCAAGTACCAATTTTTTCACCAATCCCACCACAATCAGTCTCAAGCCATAAGTCATCATGGCATAGGATGCCGGAGAGAGTTTCCGGACTTGCGGAAGCAAATCGGCGGACCGCTCAATGGGACCTGACAAGAACTTCATGAACAGAAGCATGTAAAGCATGAAATCTATCGGACGGCGTTCCGCCTTTTCCTCCTCCCAATAGACTTCCGTCAAGTAACCGATGGCCTGGAATGTATAGAAAGACATTCCCAATGGGAAAATAAAACCTGAGTCTCCGGTTAGCCGGTTGGCATACCTGAAACCAATCCAGCAGAGGACAAGACAGGATATGCCGCCCCAGTAAATCAAACGGGAACCTCTTCCTTTCTCATGGGCTTGCTCAATAAGTATCGCTGTGCCGTATGTGAAAAGGCTTACAACCAGTGCCGTGACAAGGAACACGGGATTGAAGTATCCGATGAAAACTCCACTTGCCGCAAGCAGAACAAACTTCCGTCCTTTATCACTGACAAAATGATATAATGTGAAACAAAGCAGGAACAGCAGGACAAATTCAAGGGAAATGAATGACATTACTTTTTCCTCCTATTCCTATTTGGCCTTATTCTTGATGGTATGACAAAGGTCGCCCACATTTTTCAGTTTCACTATCTCGCGGAACGAGAAACGCACGCCGAACTTATTCTCTATCTCATTGATTAGTACCATATTGGTCAGCGAATCCCATCCGTCCACATCGTGGGCAGTGGTGCTTTCGGACAATGTGATGTCGTCTCTCTTTAACACTTTTCTGAATATTCCGTTCAGTATCTCCAATAATTCTATTGTATCCATATACTTGATTGTTTATTTATTGAGTGATGTACTTTAATAGTTGGTTCCGGTCAATTTTGTTGCTGTTGTTTTGTGGGAAACAAGGGATGAAGTGGATGCGCCGGGGCAACATATAGGGCGGCAGATGGCTTTGCATATACCGTTCGAGGCTTTCCGTATCCTCTGCCTCCTTTTCTACGGCAAGGTGCAGTTCGCAACTTCCGTCAGCAGTATAAATCGGCAATACGACAGCGTTACAGCCATGTTTGTAAAACGCTTTAACGTGGTATTCAATCTCACCCAATTCTATTCTGAACCCCTGTATCTTTACCTGCGTGTCTTTACGGCCACAGTAAATAATATCTCCGTCAGCATCAGCTTGACAGAGGTCTCCGGTACGGTAATAGAGTTTTCCAAAGGGAGTCGTAACAAAACATCCGGCCGTCTTTTCGGGGGCACGCCAATATCCGCGCATGAGTTGCGGTCCGGCAATCCACAATTCGCCGGTCTCTCCGGCAGGAAGTTGCTTGCCCGACGGGGATGCAATCATGTAGTCCATACTCGGGAAAGGCTTCCCGATTGCCGCCATGCCGTTATGGTGTTTGGCTCCTTCAGCCGGGATGACATACGAAGTGCAGTAGATGGTGGCTTCGGTCGGCCCGTAGAGGTTGATTACCGTGGCATTGGGTATGCAAGGGCGAAATTCATCAAGCAGATTCACGTCAGTGGCTTCGGCGGTGACGATGAGATAGCGTAAGTCCGGAAAACTGATTTCCCCGAAATAAGGACGTGATAACCGAAGTACGGAAGGTGCCACTGCCGCAAACGTAAGGCGATGGCGTTCCATGATATCCAGTACGTTCAGGTATTTCATCCCTTTCTGCGGAACAGCATAGACACACGCCCCGATGGTAAGGGGATAAAGGAACGAGACGACTGAAACATCGAATGTCAGTTCGAACATCTGAAGCATACGGTCGTTTTCGTCCAACTCCCATCCTAAAGCGCGATAAGCCTTGTAGAAAGCATTCAAGTTCCTCCGGGAGATAGGAACACCTTTGGGTTCGCCTGTACTTCCTGACGTGAAGATAATGTAAGCCGGCACATCGGGATTAACGTCATACGTCACCACGCCGGAATGCGAGGTTTGCCGGTGTGAGGAGACACACACCCGTCCGGCACTGATGTCAGGAGGAAGTATATCGCCGTTCTCTCCACTGTAAAGCAACAGACCAATGCCGGACTGCCGGGCTATCCGATAGTTGCGTTCTGCCGGATAATCGGGATGCAACATGACGTATGTTTTTCCGGAAAACAGCACCGCCAAAATGGATGCGTAGGTTTCCATACGGTTTTCAGCCGTGATGCCGATGATGTCTTCTTTGAGATTCCTCAGCGTTTCACAAATGCTTCCAGCCAATCCGAACAATTCCTGATAGGTATAAGTCCGGTCGTCAATAACCAGTGCCGGACGCATGGCATAACGGTTCGATGCCTGGACTATAGCGGCCAGCATATCTGCATCATTTTTCTTCTTCATAATTTGTATGTTCTCTGTTTATATTTTCTTGTTCCGTTTGCGGCTCATGCAGCACTGCTTTCTCTTTGGAGATAACGAGGTTAGTGCCAATCATCCACAAGAAATGGGGAAAAGGCAATGTAAGTTTCACGGTGCTTCTGTTATTTGTTGTTTCCATCATTGTTCAATCCAAATTACCTTGATTTATTCCTTCTTCAACTGGGTTAATAACACATTTGAGATTGTATATGCTACGCCAAACGTCAGTTCGTAGTTAATGCTTTTATAGGTTTGGTTCTCAGAGAGGACCATGCGAGTGGTATGGGGTGATACCGATAAAATCTCTATTTTGCCCCATTCTTTTTCGCAAATAGTGTAAGGTAATTGCTGTTTTAAGTCAGCATCGGCAACTTCGTAAAAATAGTCACCTACTTTGATTTCAGAAAGGTGTCCGTTACCTGCATTCTTACCCACAGCGGTGAAAGTTATTTCTCCCCCTGTATAGCCAACCTCACCATAATAAGAAGTTCCATTGGGAGGAGACAGGGTTACACCTGTTGTCTTAAACTCTATTCTTTCGAATCTCTGAAATTCTTCCTTTTCGCAAGAAGCAAAACTCAAACAGCAAATGACGCTTATAATTATCAATGATATGTAGTACTTCATCTTTTTATTATTATATTCAAATAAAATCTTATGCCTTTTAAGCCTATTTGATAGGCTGTTTAATAGTCACTGTCACTTGTTCCGCTTTGTTGGACGGATTATAAAGCAGACTTCCGCATGAACTCATGCACATCATCCATCCGCATAGCAGAATCCATATTGTAACAGTCGTTATTTTGCTTTTTTCCTGTTTCATATTGTCAATGATTAAAAAATAGACCTTTCACGATTTGCTGGAACATTCCACCAAAATCCGCGTTTATTTCGCGTCCGTTATGCTTATACGACGGACGTATTATCGGTACAGTCCATTGCCGGTGAGCCCCATTGCCACCATAGCTTCTCATGCCCACGTCCATTGCCCACCGTTCTGCCAAATCGAATGAGAGGTAACCGCCATAATGGTAGCCGTCCAGCCTCTTCATCGGTTTTACTCCCGGCAAATAGGTACGATAATAGGTGCCGAAGAGATGGAGCGATGTTTGGGGGAGGAATTGACAGGAAACATCGGTGCCGATTCCGAATGTGTTGCTGCCCGAACGGGGAATGTTCAGTTTGTGCGCATAGAGGCACAGCCCTAATTTCCATTTCTCGTTTGGAGAATACACCGTTTTGACTTCGGCATAGTTCGATACGCCGACTCCTATGATGTTTTCCTGTCTGCCACGCCCCCAAACATCCACCTTGTCAAACCGATGGATAATCCCGCTGACATTGTATTCACCTTTATGCAGGGATGAACGGTCAACGGGAAAACTCCGTGTATAATCAGGACGAAAGTCCAAAAGCGTTTCGGGCATTTGGGGAATGGTATCAAAATGTGGAAACAGGAATGATTTCTCATGTTCATAAACCGACAGTTTGGCCGTGTCTATGCCCGTTACGGTCTGCTTTGCACGGTCAAAGGAAAGTACATGATTTTCCTGCCCGTATGATTTTGAGCAAACGGACAACAACATCATCATGACAAGAGCCACACTATATGCAGTCAGATTGATGCCGCAGATTTTCAATTTTTGTTTCCACATAATATATATTCAATCGCAGGATTTCGATATATGTTTCTTTTCGTTCCATGACTGTTGGGATTATTGGCAAAACGGACTCGCCAAAAGCGAAAGAGCGATTGTCGCAATGACAACCGCCGTAATCGCCATGGCTGTAACGAATACATCAATAGACAGCCGTTTGATTGTTTCGATAATCATCTTGCTCATATTTTTTGTCGCAAAAATATCTGGCACAAAACGGCTACACAATCAGAATCTTACCGAAACGGAGAAATCGGCTTCGCAATCGCCCGAATCCGCCTTCGAAACAATTTCGGAGGTATCCGTTCACTTGCTTCCGAACAACCGCCTTCGCCGCCGATACGACAGGAAGATGCAGAGGATGCACGCCAGAATCATTCGTTCGGAGCTGTCAGAAGTGCGCTTTCTTGCATAATCTTGATACATGTAAAGGCATCGCCGACCGTCATACCCACGTCGATTTTCCGTGTCTCCAGACCGTCGTTATCTTTCAGGGCGACATACAGTTTGTTCGGACTTTCGGACGGCACGATGATTTCGCACCACTCGTTTTTGAATTTTCCGAACTCGAATTCCCCGCCATCAATCGTCCGGTTTTCACCGTTCGCTGCGTATTGAACGGCATAAATCCACCAACCTTTATAATTTTTCATCGTCACGACAGCCGATCCGCCCTGCGGCGGAATGGTTATCTCTCGGCTATCCGTCTTAATCGGATCCCAAACGCCGTCCTCGCGGGTACACGATACTGCCGATGCTGCGATTGCAAGTAAGCAAAAGCCGTATTCCAATAGTTTCATACATGTATATATTTTCGATTCGCGGCAATATTAGTACGAAAGAGGCCTACTCCGCAAGCGAAAAATATCCCAACCGTCGAAAATGCCTTCCGAAGCGGAGTATCCGTCTCCCGAACTTTTCGGTATGCCATACGTCTGTTTCAGAAGAGAAATTCGCCGCTTCGGTAATTTTTAACATACCGGTTTGCATTCTGTTTCCGTACTTTGCGTGAAAACGAATATCTTTGCAAGGATGGATACGAAAATACTCAATTGGAAAAACATAATATGGTTGTCGCTTATCAGCTACGGCCTCTACATCGTCTTGTGGGTCGTCATCGAAAACCGCATCATAGAGTTGTGGAGAGAGGGCGGCTTTTGGCTGGAACTGGGCATTGATTTCGTTCTTTGCCTGCTGTTCATTGTCTTTTCGCTTCTATATAGCCACATGATCTTCCGGCATGTCCTGCCGTCGCGCCGAAGCAGGCCTTATGCGCGGCTATTGCTTTATGCCTGCCTTCTGTTCCTGCTCAACAATGCGATGGCATACGCGATGAGTACTTTATGCGACATGATATGGGGAGATGTAAGTGACGCACTGTTCCGGCAGCAGAATATTTACACCTACGGAATGGTCGCTACATTCGTCTCCTGCATCTATTTCAATGCGGTCTATCTGGAAACCTACATGAAGACGGAAGATGAAAAGCAGAGACTTGATAACGCACTGCTCAAGCAGCAGAAAATAGCGTTGCAATCCCAGCTCGACATGCTGAAATCGCAGATCGACACCCATTTCATGTTCAACAATTTCAGCATTCTGGCCGAACTGATCGAGGATGACCGCGTGCTGGCGGGAAAGTTCCTCGCCAACCTCTCGAAAGTTTACCGTTATGTCATTCAGAACATGAAGCGGCATAAAATCCCAGTCAGTGACGAAACAACCTTTTTGGATGCCTATCTTTACCTCATTGAAATGCGTTACGAAGGAGCCGTCGTCGTGAATATCGGTCACGATGTCCGAATTGCCGATGGCAGCATACCGCCCGCCTGCCTTCAACTGCTGGTCGAGAACGCCATCAAGCACAACCGTCACTCCGCGGAGGAGCCGCTCCGTATCGACATCTGCCGGGAAGGAGATTATATCTCGGTCAGCAATCCCGTCGCACCGCTGCTCTCCGGGGCGGGAAGTTCGACCGGCATCGGTCAGAAGAATATTGCCGAGCGTTATTCGCTGCTCAGTGACAGGCAGATGGTCATCAGTTCGTCGAACAGGAGATATACCGTCAAATTACCCATTCTCGAAAATTGAACCGTATGAAACATATCCTTATTCTCGAAGACGAACAACGCAACGCCAACCGACTTATCCGATTACTCAAGGAGATCGTCCCCGAGGCACGCATCGACGGTCCGCTGACGAGCATCGAGGCAGCGGCGGAGTACCTGCACAAGGCTCCGGCAATCGACCTTATCCTTGCGGACATTCGCCTTTCGGACGGATTGAGTTTCGAAGCGCTGAAAGAGGCGCCGTCCACCGTGCCGATCGTCTTTACCACAGCCTACGACGAGTATGCCGTGCAGGCGTTCAAGTACAACAGTTTCGACTATCTGCTCAAGCCCATAGATGCCGACGAACTCGCCGCAGCAATCGAGAAGGTCGGCCGCTGCGGCCGCAACACACAGGACGAACCCCTGCGCCAGCTCTTCGAGGCACTGCAACGGGGCGGCTGCCGCTACCGCGAGCGGTTCCTGCTGCCGTACCGTGACGGCTATAAAACCGTTTCGGTAAGGGAGATAAACCACATATCCACCGAAAACAAAATCGTGCGCCTGCATCTGAACGACGGCACGTCGGAAGCCGTTTCCGTGAGCATGGACGAACTCGAACGCCAGCTCGACCCGGCCCGCTTCTTCCGAGCCAACCGCCAATACATCGTCTGCATGGAGAGCATCCGCTATCTGGGCAACTATTTCGGTGGCAAGCTCGTCCTGCGCCTGCAACATTATCCCGATGCCGAAATAATCGTCAGCAAGGAGAAGGCCCAGCGTCTCAAGGAGTGGATCGACAGGTAGTCTCCGACCTGCTTTGACAAGAGATTTCATACGAGAGGAAGTTCCGAGCGTCGGGCTTCCTCTCGTTCGTTTTTACAGGTCGCACGTTTTTTTCGATTCGCGCAAACGGCGCTTCGGCAGCCGATTTCTCCGTTTCGGGAAGATTCTTCATTCCTCATGTTGAAAAAGCGTTTAATATTACACGGGAAATCAAAACCATACTGATATGAAAAGAATCGCATTTTTATTTAGTTTGATGGCTTTAATGGTAGGCTGCAATGACAAGAATGAACGGGCTGACTCTCTCGGCTACGCGCCGGATACGATTAAACTTTCTACCGAGGAATTGCTTTTCGATAATACGACATCTGTACAGGAAGTAATGACCAAAGGAGATCAGTGGATAATGGACGAGGATGTTTACGTGGATGGCAAGCGCATCGATGCCGATGATCCTACGCTGAAAATTGAATGGGGTTTTATTGAAAAGATAGATATTAAAACTCCTCTGCGCATCGAGGGCGAGTGGTTTACCATCACTCGGGATGTGAAACAGATACGGGTCGAAGTAAAAGCGAATACTGCGTCCAAGGAACGTGCATTGATTTTGTATCTTTGGGATCGCAACTATAGAGGTCATCTGAAGATCAAGCAAGAGGGAAGGAAAGCCGTTCCCGCCTGATTGAGGAAAGAGGCATACAAAACCTCCTGCAAAATCCCGTTGGTATATAGCTTCCCGAAAAAGTTATATACCAACGGAAAATATCAATATAACAATGCAACGGAACAATATCTTGATGAACTGTTTGCGACTTGGGAGCAGCGTAATAATTAGTCTGTTTCTCGTATGTTGCGACCGCACGACAAAGAACGACTATCGGGCGGATTCGGACTGGGTTTATGTAAACGAATCGTCCTACGAATTGAATATCGTACTCGGACAAGGGCAATACGTCGGAGAAAGAAACTTCATTCTGCCCGCCAATGCGAGTCATACCGTAGAGGTACGGGCAGATGCAACGACCGATGACCTGCAAGCGGCGGATTTCCGTTCGCCCTATCAGTATCACGGAGCGACGATCAAAATAGAAAACCGGAAATACACGATAGAACCTGGCGAGGGATTGGCCAATGCGCTCAATTATCAGCATCGGAAGTTAGCGACCAATTACTTTCAATTTACCTATACTTTTACGGACGAAACGATCAAAAGTATAATGGAGATAGTTGAAAAATGAAAACGAGAGGTTATGTACTGATGCTGCTTAGCGCCCTTTTTATAGGATGTAATACTACCCGCACGGAATGGGTGCATCGCGGCGAGTGGGTCTATCGGAACGAATCGACCTATGAAATACGGATAACCGGAGTGATAACATCCTTTACGACAGATGGGGTCGGGACGCTCGTTATGTCGCCGGGCGAGATGCGGACCGTAGAATTTATGTCCGATGGCGAACGCGACATTTCACCCGCAGGAATCGGATTTTCTTTGGACAAAATGTATGGGGATAGGGAATGCAGCATCACAATCGACGACAAGACGACTCTGCCGCTGGAACCGGATAAAGGTATCCGCAACAGTGAAGATTATGCGGTCGAGAAACTGGGACGGGCACATTACCGTTTTACCTATACTCTTACTGATGCAATCATCGACCTCTTGCTTAAAGAGAACACCGATTCGGCCGAATAACCGATATGAGAAGACGTGAAAAGCGGAGAATGGACATGTGTCTGTTCTCCGCTTTTTAGAAACATTTTCAAGGCTTCATTCAAGTATCATATCGTCTCTCTTTGCCGCCACAGATAAAACACGGCGATGCACATCGTAGTTGCCGCCTCGGACAATGCCAATGCCAGCCAGATGCCAGTGACACCCAATACGCGAGGCAGCAGGATAAAACTCGGGACAAGGAAAATCATGCCGCGCAGCAGGGCGAAAGTCGTGGCCGGACGGATGCGCTCCACGCTCTGATAGTAACCTATGGCCGTCAAATTCAGAATGAAGCAGACGAAAGCCGCAGAGACGAGCGGGAACCCATCGACGGCAATACGTGCTGCCGGCACCGTGCGATCCACGAACAGTCCGACCAGCCATTCGGGGCAACAGACGAAAAGCTGTGTAACAATCGCGCCGCACACCACGGCAGTCAGCAGCGCAATCCGCTCCGTTGAAACCACACGACTATGCAATCCCGCACCGAAGTTATAGCTGATGATGGGTTGTGCCGACTGGGCGATGGCGTTGCCGACCATGAAGACGAAAGGCATGTAATAACATGCGATACCGAAGGCGCCCACGCCGTCGTCGCCCAGATAGTGCATGAAGACCTGGTTGCCGACGAATACGAGCATGGCCATCGTACACTCGCCCAGCAGTGCCGAC
>ERZ780168.2536-NODE-2536-length-15962-cov-8.134721_pt1 | contig 15962 bp, 15 predicted proteins | sample MGYA00510981_ERZ780168 | MGnify/ENA primary metagenome ERZ780168 (study PRJEB29588, sample SAMEA2158769) | human gut metagenome | biome: human gut; feature: human-associated habitat; material: faeces | place: Denmark | collected 2008/2010 ...
ATAAATGCCTTTGTCGGCATTGCAGCAGCTGGTATACAGCGTCAGCTCGCACGCGCCGTCCTCCAGCACGCAGCAGCCCCGCTGCTGTGCCGCCGCGCCCAGAATGTGCAGGAGCTGGCTGACGCTCTCGGCCTCGCCGTCGCCGGAACGGCTGTTCAGCCGGGTAAAGGCCGTCCGTACAAAGCGGGAGGGGGAGGACAGGTCGCCGGGCAGACCCATGGCGCCCATGCCCCGGCTGTATGTCTCCAGCGGCAGGGCGGGGGAGAAGCGGTTTTCCGGCGGCTGGGGGGACAGCTGGGCGTAGTCGTTCAGCCGGAACAGCTGCATGGGGAAGGGCGGCTCGTTGGTCAGCACGCCCGCCGGGTCCTCATAGACCCGCAGGCCCTCCGCCGTCTGCTCTACCGCGAAGCACTGCTCCCGGTCCGCCAGCAGCCAGTGCAGCCGGGCCGGGGGCAGCCCCGGCAGAAAGGCGTCGTCGGTGATGCGGCTCTCCGCCAGCAGGTCCCGGGCCTCCGCCGCCGTGGCGCAGCGGCCCAGCAGCCAGGGGATCAGCTCGAACTGGGCCACGTTGGCCTTTCCCGGCGCGCAGGGGGCGTATACAGCACTGCGTACGAAGTTCAGCCCCGCCATGCACAGGCCCTTCTCGTTCACCGCGTCATAGTACAGGGGGTAGCCGTCCTGTACGGAGGCCATGCCGATCATGGCGTAGTGCCGCGTCAGGTCCGGCAGATGCCGCATGGGCAGGGGAAAGCGCCGGGGTGTGATGACCACCTGCTCGCCGAAGCCGCGCTCATAGTCCAGATTGCGCCCGAAATAGAAGCATTTTGTCTTGTATGTGGCCGCAGTGCACATGGGCCGGGACCTCCTTTTATTCGTTATCCGCCGGCTCGGCGGGGTACTGCCGCTTCAGGAAGGAGAGAAAATGCCGGACGGCGCTGTTAGCCGGGGGCGGTGTCTTCACCGCCGCGCCCAGCCGGCGTGACAGCGGCTCTGCCAGCGGGAGCACCCGCACCTGGCCCTCATAGCCCGCCAGAGAGAAGGCGGACAGCACCGACACGCCCAGCCCCGCCGCCACCATAGACAGTATGGCCGCGTCGTCCGACGCCGTGACCTCCAGCCGTGGTGCCTCCGGCGGCAGCAGCCGCGCCACATACTGCTCCGGGCAGGAGAGAAACGTCTCCTGCAGCAGGCGCTCCAGGGGGATGACGTCCTCCGTCCAGGGGAAGTCCGGCGGCACCACCGCCACCAGCGGCGCGTCCGTCAGCGGCGTCCAATAGAAGCCCTTGCCGCAGGTCTCCTCCACCAGGGCCAGCTGCACCCGTTCCTCCTCCAGCGCCGCGGCCAGCTCATAGCCGCCCACCAGCACGTCGATCTTGATCTCCGGGTGCAGTTTGCGGAACTTCTGCAGCAGCGCCGGCAGCCGTGCCCGGGCAATGCTGGCAAAGCAGCCGATCCGCAGCACGCGGTTGTGGGCCTCGCCCTGGGCCGCCGCCTCCCGCCGCAGGGTCTCACTGGCGCGCAGATAGTCCTGTATATAGGGCAGCAGGTGCTCACCCTCCTCCGAGAGCCGGACGCCGTGGCTGCTGCGGGTGAGCAGGGTACAGCCCAGCTCGGCCTCCAGCTTGTTCACCATGTGCGTCATGGCGGACTGGGTGTAGCCCAGCTGCGCCGTCGCCTTTCCAAAGCTGCCGCACTGCACTGCCGTCAGCAGCGCCCGCAGCCGTTTGTCATCCATAGGGGCCTCGCTTTCTGTACAAATTGGACAAAATTGCAACGATTATTTTTAACTATATCACAAGAGCTGTCGCCGTTCAATGCCATAAACGTAAACTTTCCACCAACGATTTGGAAAATGCGGTAAACGTTTTTATACGCCATCAAAATTTTTCATGTGCCGTTCGATAAGCGTCATTTCCGTAATGATGAAAAGCATGATACGCTATATGCACAGGATGCAACGCGCTTTAAAGCGCGAGACCGCACCGGAGCGCCGCAGTCGGCGGCGTGGGAACAAGAGAAGAGAAATGGAGAAATCAGAATGATCGGACAGAGGAAAAACACCGCGGCAGATATCGTTGTCGTGGGCTTTGCGCTGTTTTCCATGTTTTTCGGCGCGGGCAACGTGATCTTCCCGCCCTTTTTGGGCATGGAGGCCGGCAGCCAGTGGCTGACGGGCTTTTCCGCCTATTTCATCGCGGATATCGGTCTGGCGATGATGGGTATGTTCGCCCTGCTCCGCGTGGGCAGCAGCGAGAAGGTACTGGAACGGGCGGGCAAAGTCCCCGCCGAGATCCTCATGTGCGCCATCATTCTGTGTATCGGCCCCATGGTGGCCATCCCCCGCACCAGCGCCAGCACCTATGAGATGGCCATCGCGCCCAACCTGTCCGGCGTATCGCCGGTGGTGTTCTCCGTGGTGTTCTTCGCGGTGATCCTGGCTCTGTGCATCAAGGAGTCCGCCGTGGTGGACATTGTAGGCAAGGTGCTCACGCCGCTGCTGCTGGTGGGCCTGTTCGCCATTATTATCAAGGGTGTGATCACGCCGCTGGGCGACATCGCGCCCCTGGCGCAGATCGACAACGTGGCCGTCACCGGCATCAAGGCCGGCTACCAGACCATGGACGCGCTGGCGGCCCTGCCCTTCGGCATCATCGTACTGCAAAGCGTCACCGCCAAGGGCTATCAGCGGGGCCAGAGCCAGCTTCGCGTGGTGGGCGGCGCCGCGCTGCTGGCGGGCGTGCTGCTGCTGGCGGTGTATATGGGTCTGGCCTATCTGGGCGCCACCGTGTCCGCACAGTACACGTCCTCCATCGGCCGCGCGGCCCTCATCATGGCCATCGTAGAGGCGTTGATGGGCAAGACCGGCATGGTGATCTTCGGCGTGGTGGTGGGCCTGGCCTGCGTCACCACGGCCATCGCCCTGACCAGCTCCGCCGCGGCGTATTTCACGGAGCTGTGTCGCGGGAAGATCAGCTACAAGGTGTTCGTGACGGTCATCTGCGTGTTCAGCGCCGTGGTGTCCAACCTGGGCCTGGACCGTATCGTGGCCGTGGCCGCGCCGGTGCTGGATATAGTATATCCCCCCACGCTGGTGCTTATTTGCGTCTCCCTCATCATACCCAAGGTCCACGATTTCGTCAGCCGGGGCGCCGCGCTGGGCGCACTGCTGACCAGCGTGCTGTGCACCCTGCACACCTGCGGTGTGAAGCTGCCGCTGGTGGAGGCCCTGCCGCTGTATGATCTTGGCCTGAGCTGGCTGCTGCCCGCCGCCGTGTTTGGCCTTGCCGCCCAGCTGCTGACGCTGCTGCCTGGCGTCCGCTGTGCGGAGAAGCCCGCCCGCCGCGCCAGCGAAAAGCATTAAACCGCTTCCCCCGGGCGGGGCCGTTCTTACCCCACGGTCCCGCCCTTCTCTCCTATATTTATTATATACCGGCGGCTGTCTGAAACAGTCCGCCGGCGGGATCGGCTTGACAAGAGCAGGCGTTTGCCGTACAATAAACACGCTGCTGACGTCGAAAGTACGCTTGAGACGGAAGATGCGCCATAGGTTCTGCGCCCGCGAAGCGGGCGCTGTGGTCGTGTCGCGGTGGCGGCGCGGCTTTTTTATTTGGCCGCGGATCTTACGACGGGAGGTTTTGCTATGGAAACACGGGTGGCGGTCATTGCGGTCATCGTAGAGAATGAGGACGCGGTGACGGAGCTGAACGCGCTGCTGCACCAGTACGGCGCATATATCATCGGGCGGATGGGCGTGCCCTACCGCGCCCGGGGCGTGAACATCATCTCCGTGGTGCTGGATGCGCCGCAGGACGCGATCTCCGCCCTCAGCGGGAAGATCGGGCGGCTGGAGGGTGTCAGCGCCAAGACGCTGTACTCCAACGTGATCACACCGATAGAAGACAGATAGGCATGCTGCACGACAGCTTTGTATAAGAGACCGTATCACGGAAAGGAGAAAACAACATGAAAAAAATGATATCCCTGCTGCTGGCGCTGGCGCTGGCATTGACGCTGTGCGCCTGCGTAACGCCGAAAACGCCTATGCCCATTGAGGATGGCGACAAATCCGCCGCCCAGCCGGTCACTGTGCGGTTGGGCGGGCTGAAGGGGCCCACCTCCATGGGCATGGTAAAGCTGTTTGACGATGCGGACAACGGCCTGGGCCAGAACGCGTATACGTACACCATCGCGGCCAGCGCCAATGAGCTGACGCCCCAGCTGGTGCAGGGCGAGCTGGATGTGCTGGCGGTGCCGGCCAACGTGGCGGCCATCCTGTACAACCAGACGGAGGGCGGCGTGGTGCTGCTGGCCGCCGGGACCCTGGGCGTGCTGTATATCGTGGAAAAGGGCGGCGAGACGGTGACGGACATTGCCTCGCTGAACGGAAAGACCATCTACGCCACCGGCAAGGGCGCTACCCCGGAGTACGCGTTGACCTATCTGCTCTCGCAGCACGGGCTGACTCTGGGTGAGGACGTACAGGTGGAGTGGAAGAGCGAGCCCACGGAGATCGTGGCCCTGATGGCGGAGCAGGACAACGCCGTGGCCATGCTGCCCCAGCCCTTTGTCACCGTGGCGCAGAGCCAGGTGGAGGGCCTGCGTGTGGCGCTGGATATGAGCGCCGAATGGGATGCGCTGGACAACGGCAGCCGCCTGATCACTTCGGTACTGGTGGCCCGCAAGGCATTTGCCGATGAACACCCGGCGGCGCTGGCGGCCTTTTTGGAGGACTACGCCGCCAGCACGGACTACGCCAATGAGCACCCGGCCGAGGCCGCTGTGCTGGTGGAGAAATATGGCATCGTCAAGGCCGCCGTGGCGGAGAAGGCGCTGCCCCAGTGCAATCTGGTGTGTATTACCGGCGTGGATATGAAGGTCGCCGTGGGCGGCTATCTGCAAACACTGTATGACCTGAAGACGGAGGCCGTGGGCGGCGCCATGCCCGGCGACGGTTTCTACTGGATGGGCGCATGAGCGCACCTGCGGACAAAAAAATAAAGACCTGGCAGCGTGCCGGCGCGGTGGTGCTGGCCCTGTCGGTCTGGCAGGCGGCCTCCTGGGCCGTGGGCTCGGCACTGCTGCTGCCGGGCCCGGTAACGGTGCTGGGGCGGCTTTGCGCCCTGGCGGTGACAGCGGCCTTCCGGCGGGCGGTGGCGTTCAGCTTTTGCCGTATCGCCGGCGGCTTTGCCCTGGCACTGGTGCTGGCCTTTGTGCTGGCGCTGGCGGCGGGACGCTGGCCGGTGGTGGAGGTGCTGCTGCGGCCCTATGTGCTGGCCATCAAGGCGGTGCCGGTGGCGTCGTTCATCATCCTGGCACTGATCTGGATGCGGACATCGGCGCTGCCGCTGTTCATCTCATTTCTGATGGTTTTCCCCATTCTGTACACCAACGTGCTGGCGGGCCTCCGCAGTGCGGATGGCCAGCTTCTGGAAATGGCCCGGGCCTTCCGGGTGCCCTGGCGGCGGCAGCTGCACAGCATCCTGCTGCCGGCGGTGGAGCCGTTCCTGCTGGCGGGCTGCGCCGTGGCCCTGGGCATGAGCTGGAAGGCCGGTGTAGCGGCCGAGGTCATCGGTGTGGTGGCCGGCTCCCTGGGCGAGAGACTGTACGACGCGAAGATCTACCTCCAGACCGCCGACCTGCTGGCCTGGACCGTGGTGATCGTGGCGCTGAGCGCCCTGTTTGAGAGACTGGTGCTGGCCCTGCTGCGGCGGGGCTTCCGTCGGCTGGAAAGGGGGTGCGGCACATGAACGCGGCACATCTGTACAAGCGCTTCGGCGATAAGGTCGTGCTGGAGGACGTGAGCCTGACCGTCCCGGACGGGGCGGTGGTGTGTCTGATGGCCCCCTCCGGCCGCGGCAAGACCACGCTCCTGCGCTGTATCGCCGGGTTGGAGATGCCGGACAGCGGCACCGTCACCGGCGTGCCGGAGCGATTGGGTTTCGTGTTCCAGGAGGACCGTCTGTGCCCGCAGCTGGACGCCGTGGAGAACGTGCGTCTGGTCACGGGCCGGGCCATGTCCCGGCCGGATATCGAGGCGTACCTGCGGGAGCTGGGATTGGCGGACTGCCTGGACCAGCGGGCGGCGGAACTGTCCGGCGGACAGCGGCGGCGGGTGTCCATTGCCCGGGCAGTATGTTATGGGCCGGAGCTGCTGCTGCTGGATGAGCCCTTCAAGGGTTTGGACGGTGCGGCCCGGGACCGGACGGCGCAGTACCTTCTGCGGCACCGGAACGGCGCGGCGGTGCTGTGCGTTACCCATGACCGGGCGGACGCCGCGGCCCTGGGCGCAGAGATCGTGGAAATATGAAAAGAGACGGCGGATGCCGTCTCTTTTTGCTTTATCTGATCTGTCCGTTGCCGCGGATGACATATTTGTATGTAGTCAGTTCGTCCAGACCCATGGGGCCCCGGGCGTGGAGCTTCTGGGTGGAGATGCCCATCTCGCAGCCCAGACCGAACTCGCCGCCGTCGGTAAAGCGGGTGGAGGCGTTGACGTACACGGCGGCGCTGTCCACCCTGTTAACAAAGGCATCGGCGTGGGCGGGGTCTTCGGTGACGATGGCCTCGCTGTGGCCGGTGGAGTGGGCGGCAATGTGAGCGATGGCCTCGTCCACGCTGTCCACGATCTTTACGGCCAGGATATAGTCCAGAAATTCGGTGTCGAAGTCCCGTTCGCCGGCGGGGGTACCGGGAATGACCGCCGCGGCGCGCTCGTCCAGCCGCAGCTCCACGGGGACCTTGCCTGCGGCGGCTCGGTCATCCACCAAACGCTTTTTCAGCCGGGGCAGGAATTCCGCCGCCACCGCGCTGTGTACCAGCAGCACCTCTTCGGCGTTGCACACGGAGGGACGGCTGGCCTTGGCGTTTTCCACAATGTTCAGGGCCTTGTTCAGATCGGCGCTCTCGTCTACATACACATGGCAGATACCGGTACCCGTCTCAATGCAGGGCACGGTGGCGCCGGCCACGCAGGCCCGGATCAGTCCCGCGCCGCCCCGGGGGATCAGCAGGTCCACCAGACCCTTGGCGGTCATGATGTCCGCGGCGGACTGGTGGGTGGTGTCGTCCACGATGTTCAGAATGTCCGGGTCGCCGCCCTCGGCGGCGATGCCGGCCTTCAGCGCCTGCACGATGGCGCGGGCGGTACGGTAGGCCTCCCTGCCGCTGCGGAGCACGCAGACGTTGCCGGATTTCAGCGCCAGGGCCGCCGCATCTGAGGTAACGTTGGGGCGGCTCTCATAGATAATGGACACCAGCCCCAGAGGGACCTGTACCTTCTGGATGACCAGACCGTTGGGGCGGCGTACCTCGGACAGCACACGGCCGGTGTGGTCCGGCAGGGCGGCAATGGCCCGCACGCCATCGGCCATGCCCGCCAGTCGGTCATGGTCCAGCCGCAGCCGGTCCAGCATCACGTCGGAGATATGCCCCCGGGCATCGCTCATGTCGGCTTCATTTTCCGCCAGAATAGCGCCCTCATGAGACAGAAGACTGTCGGCCATGGACAGCAGCAGGGCGTTTTTGCCTGCCTCGTCCAGGACGGCCAGTCCGCCCCGGGCGGCGCGGGTCTTTTTCAGAATATCGATAGTGGTCATGGCTCACTTCTCCTTTGCCAGAAATCGGGTGCCCACAGGCTTTCCGCCCACGATGTCGTACAGCAGGGCGGGCTTGCTGCCATTGGCGATGACCATCTGGCAGCCGACCTCGGTGACGATTTGCGCAGCCTTCAGCTTGGTGGCCATGCCGCCGGTGCCCAGGCCGCTGCCGCTGCCGCCGCCCAGAGACAGAATGTGCTCGTCGATGGACGGCACCACGGGGATAAGCTTCGCGGTGGGATCCCTGTGGGGATCGCCGTCATACAGGCCGTCGATATCGCTGAGCAGGATCAGCAGGTCGGCGTGTACCGCCGCCGCCACGATGGCGGAAAGTGTGTCGTTCTCGCCGATGGTGTTCTCCACGCCCACCTCGTCGGTGGCCACGGTGTCGTTTTCGTTGATGACAGGCAGCGCCCCCAGCTCCAACAGGCGAAAAATGGTGTTCCGCATATTACGGCTGCGCTGCTCGTTCTTTACATCCTCGCCGGTGAGCAGCACCTGTGCCACTGTGTGATTGTACTCGTTGAACAGCTTGTCATAGGTGTACATCAGCTCGCACTGGCCCACGGCAGCGGCCGCCTGCTTCGTGGGCATATCCTTAGGTCGTCCCGGCAGGTTCAGCTTGCCCACGCCCATGCCGATGGCGCCGGAGGAGACGAGAATGATCTCGTGCCCGGCGTTTTTCAGGTCGCTCAGGACCTTGCACAGGCCCTCCATCCGCTGGATATTCAGCCGTCCTGTGGCGTGGGCCAGAGTAGAGGTGCCGACTTTTACCGTGATACGCATAGAAATGCCCCCTTCGGGAAAAGAATTTGGAGCCATTATACTACGAAACCCGGGGGATGAAAAGAAAAATTTTCCCTTGACAGGAGGAAGAACATCGTGATATGCTAACTGTACTAACACGCATAGTACACTTGATACGGAAAGGAGCGTGTGCGATATGATCGTGCTGGATTACCGGGACAGCCGTCCCCTGTACCAGCAGGTGAAGGACAGCCTGCGGCGCATGATGCTGACAGGGCTGCTGGAGCCGGACGAAAAGCTGCCCTCCGTGCGCTCTCTGGCTACGCAGCTGGCCATCAACCCCAACACCATCCAGCGGGCTTACGCGGAGCTGGAGGCGGAGGGGTACATCTACTCTGTGGCGGGCAGAGGGAGCTTTGTCTCCGCCGGGGACGGCGAGCATCTGCGGCGCATCGCTGAACTGACGGGGCGGCTGGTCCCGCTACTGGAGGAGCTGAAGAGCCTGGGCTATACCCGGGAGCAGCTGCTGGTACTTTGGGAAGGAGGAGAGGGTAAATGATCGAGGTAAAAAACGTCGTCAAGACCTTTGACGGCTTCCGGGCGCTGGACGACCTGACCATGACGGTGCCCCACGGCGCGGTGTACGGTCTGGTAGGGCCCAACGGCGCGGGGAAATCCACCATCATCCGCCATTTGGCGGGCATCTACCGGCAGGACAGCGGCGACGTGCTGGTGGACGGTCAGCCGGTATATGAGAACACCGCCGTGAAGAGTCGTATGGCCGTTATCGGCGACGACTGGTACTACTTCCCGCAGTCGGGCATCCGGGAGATGGCGAAATTCCTCGCCGGTATCTACCCCGATTTCAGCTGGGAGCGGTACGAGAAGCTGAAGCAGGTCTTCCCGCTGGATGAGAAAATGATGCTGCGGCGGATGAGCAAGGGTATGCAGAAGCAGGCGGCCTTTTGGCTGATGGTGTGCTGTATGCCGGAGTACCTCATTCTGGACGAGCCGGTGGATGGCCTTGACCCGGTGATGCGGCGGCAGGTGTGGTCGCTGCTTCTGGGCGACGTGGCGGAGCGCGGCACGACGGTGCTGGTCTCCAGCCACAACCTGCGGGAGCTGGAGGACGTGTGCGACCACATGGGCATCCTGAACCACGGCAAGGTGCTGCTGGAGCGCAGTCTCAGCGATCTGCAGGACAACACGGTGAAGCTACAGGTGGCCTATCAGGGCGTTACCGAGCCGCCGCTGCCGGCGGAGCTGAACATCCTGCACCGCAGCCACGTGGGACGGGTGTACACCTATATCGTCCGGGGCAGCAGTCAGGAGATTATGCGCCGGATGCAGATCACCGAGCCGGTGCTGCTGGAATCCATCCCGCTGACGCTGGAGGAGATATTCATTTACGAGCTGGGAGGTGTGGATTATGCCGCGAAAGACATCCTTCTGTAACGCCGCGCTGCTGCGCAGCGATATAAAGCGCTACTGGCCGCTGCTGTTTTTGTATGTGGCCGTGTGGGTGGTGATCCTTCCCATGCAGATACTGTCGGCGAGCCGGGAGTGCGACGGCGTGGCGGAGGGCATCATGACCGTGCTGCAGCTGCGGCAGCACAACGTCATCATCCAGTCCATACCCGCCTCCGTGGTCATGTCCCTGCTGTTCGGCTGCTTTGCGGCCATGGCTGTGTGGTCGTACCTGATGTCCGGCCGCACCGTGGGGCTGATGCACGCCCTGCCGGTGACACGGACACAGGCATTTTTCTCCCACGTCCTCTCTGTGCTGGGAGCGCTGACGGCGGGGAACGTGCTGATCTTCCTGCTGACCGCTCTGTGCAGCGCCGGCTTCTCCTACGTGGACTGGGCGGCGCTGGGCACGTGGCTGCTGCTGACGGAGCTGATGGCGCTGTTCTTCTTCGCGCTCGGCTCCCTGTGCGCCATGGTCACGGGATGGCTGCTGGCGGTGCCGGTGCTCTACGGCGCGATGAACGTCGTCGCCCTCCTGCTGTACGCGGTGATAAGCACGATGACGCAGATGTTTTACTTCGGCTACAGCAGCAGCGACATTCCGGAGTTCATCACCTGGCTGACACCGGTGGGTCGGATCTGGGATGCCGTGGCCAACGGCAGCGCCCAGCCCGTCGAAGTGCAGTTCCCCGAGCCCATCGGAACCCAAAGCTATCACCGCTTCCAGCTGCCGGCCTCCGCCTTCTCCACCTGTATCATCTACGCCGCGGTGGGCATCGCACTGCTGGCGCTGGTGTGGTGGCTGTATAAAAAGCGCCCCAGCGAGACGGCCGGCGACGCTATGTCCTTCCGGTGGCTGCAGCCCATCGCCCGGTGGAGTATCGGACTGTGCGGCGGTCTGGGGCTGGGTCTGTTCCTGAACTATGTGATACTGGGCAGCAGCTTTGCCGGTCTGCTGATCTGCCAGCTGGTCATGGGCGTGATCTGCTTCTTCGCCGCCCAGATGCTGCTGAAAAAGAAATTCCGCATTTTCACCAGCCGCTGGTGGGTGGAAACGCTGGCGCTGGTGCTGACCCTGCTGGCGGTGACGCTGTGCATCAAGCTGGACATCACCGGCTATCAGCACCGCGTCCCGGACGCGGAGGACGTGACCTCCGTCCGCTTCAGCGCCAGCTCTGCGGATTTCACCGCCGACGATCCCGCAGCGGTGGAGAGCGTGATCTCCCTCCACCGCGCCATTCTGGAGCAGTACGATGAGACAGGCGAAAGGCTGGAGAACCGAACCTATCTGGACACGGAGGGCGGCCCGACCACCCGCTATGTGCGTGTGGACTACCAGCTGCGGAACGGCACGAGTCTGTGTCGTGAGTGGAGGGTATCGATCGTCAACGGCTCCGATATCCACCGGCTGCTGACCCAGCTGGTGAGCCGCACCGACAGCCGGGAGTCCCTTATGGGTCTGGATGTCCTGCGGAAATATGGCGGCGTGAGCAACGTGGTGGGCGGCTACGTCAGCCAGTACGAGACCGGCGCGTTTGCGGATCTGACCCGCCAGCAGGCGCAGGATCTGGTGTCCCATGCGCTGGCGGACGCCGCCAACAGCCGCGTACCCATCGACCCCCTGCGCGACGTTATGTACAACAGCACCAACCTTGACATTGAGATACACATGAACGCCAACGGAAAAACCGTCTCCCTTCCCCTCGGTGTCCCCGACTTCGCCGTGGAGACAAAGGCGTTCCTCGATGCACTGGAGTTCGAGGAGCCGGTGGACGGCACCTATGATAGCTCCACCGTGGCCGTGGACGAGATATTGTACAACTGAGCTGATACGCCAGCCCCCGGTGAAGCCGGGGGCTGCTGCGTTTTACTCGTTGGTGTAGTTGTCGAAATAGCCCTGAATGTAGACGATGGGGGTGCCCTTGTCACCGGAGCCGCTGGTCAGGTCGCACAGAGAGCCGATCAGGTCGGTGAGGTTCCGGGGCGTGGTGCCCTCGGACACCATGTTGCCCACCAGAGACTTCTTGGCGTCCTTGGCCTTGATCTTCTCGGAGATGGCGTTCTTCAGTTCCTCGCCGCTGAGGTCGGCGAACTCCTTGTCCGCCAGATACTTCAGCTTCAGCTCGTTGGGCGTACCCACCAGACCGCTGGTATAGCCGGGAGCCACCACGGGGTCAGCCAGCTCCCAGATCTTCCCGGCGGGATCCTTAAACGCGCCATCGCCGTAGACCATGGCCTCCACCCGCTTGCCGGTGGCGTCGCTCATCGCCTTGCCGATGTCCTCCGCCACCGCCTTGGCGTCGCGGGGAAACAGCTTCACGCGGTCGTCGTCCGCCTTGTTGCTGCCCAGCAGGCCGTACTGGGCGTTGTAGCCGCTGCCGTCCACGGGCGCGGTCAGCAGGTCGTCCAGACCCAGCACCACCTTGGCACCGGCGGCGGTCAGCAGACGCTTGCTGCGCTGGCGGGTGTGGATGTCGCAGGTGATCACCGTGTCGGTGTAGGGCAGGATGGCGGTGACGCGGTTGGCGAACACGATCTCCGCCTGGGCACCGGCCTCCTCGATGATGGACTTGTAGTAGGCAACGTAGTCCACGCCGGTGAAGGGATGCACCACCTCACCGAAGGCCGCGCGGAACTGCTCCAGCGACAGCACATCGTGCCACGGGTCGATGCCGGCCTCGTCCAGCTGGTCCAGACTCACCAGATGGTTGCCCACCTCGTCGGAGGGATAGCTCAGCAGCAGCACGACCTTCTCCGCGCCCATGGCGATGCCACGCAGCAGCAGGGAGAAGCGGTTGCGGCTGAGGATGGGGAATGCCACGCCCACGGTCTTGCCGCCGGTCCTGGCGCGGACGTCCTCGGCGATCTGCTCGCAGGTAGCGTAGTTGCCCTGGCAGCGGGCCACCACGGACTCGGTCACGGCCACCACGTCGCCGTCGCGGGCGGTGATGTTGTTTTCAGCCAGCGCATTCAGCACGGTGCTGACGGTGATGTCCACCACGCTGTCGCCCTCGCGGAAGATGGGGGCGCGCACGCCCCGGACCACGGTACCCAAAGTTCTGCTCATAGCGGAAGCCCTCCTGATATAATTAAGGTGTTGTGTTGAAATCGTCAAAGGCAGCGCAAACGCGCAACAGAAAATAGTATATCACAAAATAAACATAAGTAAAATACATAAAATTGATATCTGCATTTTGATTAGCTAATGATGCGGCTGGCGCAGAAATTCCTCTTGCTTTTTTGCGGGAAATGTGTATAATAACAGGGTACGCAAGTGAATACGGGCTTGTAGCTCAGCTGGGAGAGCGTTCGGTTCGCATCCGAGAGGTCGAGGGTTCGAATCCCTTTGGGTCCACCAGCAGTAAGGCAAGCGTCATGCTTGCCTTACTTTTTTGTTTCCATCGCCAGAATTGTATTTGTTCCGGGTCTTTTTGCCTCTTCCGGCTCCCCCTCCAGATACAATGCTTGAAATTCCTCAAACGACACATTGAACTCTATGTCGATCTCATAATCACGCCGCACACGAACGGCCTTGACAAACTTGGCTACGATCATTTTCTTTGCCTCAAAGGTGCAGTGGTCATACATCTCGGCCCAGCTTATCAGCTGGTCATATTCCCGCAGCACTTGGCTGGCCGTCTGTACGGTTTCTTCCAACTCGGCTGTGGTGGTCTGAATTTGCACCCCCAACTGCTTGATTTGTTCCATAGTTTCGCTGACAAGGCTGTTCAACAGGTCTGCATTCAAGCGGCTGGTGCCTTGGATGACCTTGATCGTCTCAGCGCGCAGGTCTTGATACTCCCGCTGCTTCTGCCGATACTGCTCATTTAAGAGGTTTAGTCTGGACTTGACGAGTTCAACCTCCTTGGCCTGCTGCTTTTCAATCAGTTCTTGAGATGGTGAGTTCTGAATGCGCCCAAGCTGGATACGAATGATTTGGTCTACCAATTTATCCAGCTTTTCTACGCCATATCCAGATTGGCCGTCGCATTCGCCGGGATGCCTGACATTGTAGTGGCATTGATACCTTGCTCTCGTTTCCCGCGTAATAGTCCCATCTTTTCGGACACGCTTTCGCCCGCTGGTAGTCAGCGTCAGACGGCCTCCGCAGTGTCCGCAGTAGACATTGCCTACCAGCAAAGACCGTCCCTTGGTGTTGAGCGGTACATCGCCGTGATGTGTCACACGCTTCTCCATCATTTGCTGTGCCTGTTCATAAGTTTCTGCATCGATAATTTGAAGTTCTGGCAGCATTTCTGATTGGCTGTCTCCATTTCGGATGACCCCGGTGTAAATGGGATTTTTGATAATGCGGTTGATCGAAGTAGTTGGTATGTTGCGCCCTTTTCGGTTTGTAATTCCCTGTTCGGCAAGATACCGGCAAAGGCGCTGCGCTCCATACCCTTCGCAGAGATATTTCTGAAAAATCAGTTTCACGATCTCCGCTTCGTCCGGGTCGATCACAAGGTCGCCCACATCCTGATTTCGCTTATTAGTGCGTCCTTTATGCTCCAGACGATAACCAAATGGAACACAGCCGCCGGTAAAATGACCTTCCTGTGTCAGCTGCTCCATTCGGGTCTTGGTACGGACAGAGGTTTTGATGCTTTCACCGGATGCCTGCCAGTAACGGATGTAATTCAGTAGCTTGTCCACATGGGTATCAAATCGCTGCTGTCCTTCCTTGGCGCTCCACACCTCAATGCCGTTTTTGACAAACCACTCTACAACAAAAGGCGTTTCGTCCTCTCTGCGCCCCAATCGGTCAAACATAAATACCAGCAGAATATCGAATTTGTTCTGCAAGGCATCACGCTGAATTTCCTGAATGGCGTCCCGGTCTTTTGCTGAGACCTTAAACCCGGAAACGCCTTTTTCCGAAAATTCCTTGATGATTTCCCAACCAGGATGCTGCCCGACGAACTCGCGGCAATACTGCTTCTGCATGGGAATATCATCTTTCTCAACCTGTCCCAGCGTCGAAACACGGTACAGGCAATAAACACGCCGCAAATCAGCCATCAAGTTTTCTAACATATACATCACTCCTGTTGCTCTTAACAATCTTTGGAACGGTGTATATGGCCTTGTTTCAATTTTCAAGGTGCATCTCTACACCATTATTATCTCATATTTCATCAAATAGTGCAAAATTTTACGCCTTTTTCGCAATATTTGTGAGAAGGATTTCCTTGATTCTGCGGATGGCATCGGGGTTTTTATGGCCGGAATACCGGACTGTAACCTTGCAGCCATCTACATAGATCGTCTGCGTTTGCGCCGTTTCCTGCGTCGATACGCATTCTGAACACTGCTTCTGATTCACGATCCATTCCTCCGTATTGTAAAAATTGCAAGACCATACCCTCATGCAGATATGGTCTTGATAAGGAGGCCGTTTTCCCCAAATCCGTTCCTACCCCTGCACAACTTTCAGCGGCGTTTTGATTTTCTTGGCACGCAAATGCACTACTTCACCGAAAAACATATCCGATTTGGACGGTCATTCACTTCTCAAGGTGCAAACAGTTTACTGCTTATGGACAGTGAACATAGGCTGTCGCCAGCCCGCATAGGCACACCCTTTGATGTGTCTGTGCCGAATGGCAACCGTGTCGAAATATGTCTCAAATTGAGCCATATTTCCGTAAGCAGAAAAGAGAAAGGCGGCAGAGCGCCGCCTTTCTCCACGAAAATCAGTTTCGCAGGTAAGCGGCCATCATGTCGATGAACTGAGAGTTGGTCGGCGGCTGGCGCAGCTGCGTTCCAGCGATCACATTCAGAAAGTCATGGTCGAGCTGATTCCAGCAGCTCTGGATCAGCGTGCGGAGATTGCGCTCCACACAACTCGGCGTGGTGTTGAAATGATCCGCCGTCTGCTTGTAAAGGCGCTTCGTAATAAGCAACACATTGTCCGGCTGATCTCGAACCTGCTCAACCATATAGACCGCATAGCGGAAACCGGACAACTTCCCAGTAACGCCAAGCAGGCGCAGCAAACGCTCGGCGTCCAACGGAATCTGTTCCGCGTCCCGCTCATATTCAGGCACATAATAAACCAAAGGCATTGTTACCCCTCCTATGTGATATTTGAAGATCAAAACAGAGAAAGGGCAGCATAGGCGGGCCTCTCGGCCAGTGGCAGGTCTTTTT
>ERZ780168.2539-NODE-2539-length-15946-cov-4.600780_pt1 | contig 15946 bp, 8 predicted proteins | sample MGYA00510981_ERZ780168 | MGnify/ENA primary metagenome ERZ780168 (study PRJEB29588, sample SAMEA2158769) | human gut metagenome | biome: human gut; feature: human-associated habitat; material: faeces | place: Denmark | collected 2008/2010 ...
TCCGTATCGACTCCAAGCGCCGCAAAAAGCTCATACAGAAGCGGCTGGCAATGGGCCATAAGCAGGATGACCATGAGCAGGAGCAAGGCTATGAACAGGTCATACGATAAAACAGGCGGCACTGGTTTTACAGCGCCGCCTGCCTAAATATTCGCTTAAAAATCTTCGGTCAATGCACGTTCACAGAACGCTTTGAGCGCCGGAACGTCTTCTGTTGCCGTCTGCCAGATGCGATCTTTGTCCATTGAACCATAGTCGTGCGCAAACATATTGCGCATATTTTTGATCGCACGCCAATCCATCTGCGGCTTGGTTTCTTGCACATACGCATCGGAAAACTTTCCAGCAAGCTCACCGATCTGAAGCAGGTTCATGCTGACAGAATCCATGTAATCCTGATCTTCCAGAAAGACATCGAACTCACGACCGAAGCGGGAAAGTGTCTTTTCGACTCGATTACAATACTCCAAAATGTGCGCCAGAATCTGCGCGTCGCGGTTAGGAAAGCTCATACAGCAGTACCCGATCCTTTCGCAGATTTTCGAGGAAGGCTTCGTCTTTGTTGTACTTGAGCGAGCCGGTTGTTACAACGTCGATGCTCTTTTTGAGCGCGTCTTCCAAATCGGCATACAGACCGCCAAGGGCGAACAGGCCGCGCAGCTTGGGTGCGTCTACACAGAGGTCTACGTCACTGGCAGGTGTTGCGTCGCCTCTTGCATAGGAGCCGAACAGGAACACCTTGTCCACGCCGTGCTGCTTTGCAATCGGCGCGACGATCTCACGAATCTCATCGATCGAATATACTTGCGTCTGCATTCCGTGCGCCCCCTTCCTGTAACCAGTATACCCTAAAACAAAAATCTTTGCAACGGGTGTATGCACAAAAAGAACGTGCATGAATTGCAGAGAAGAAACAGGAGGTTGAATGAAACAAGAATCATGGTGTCTGCCGGTCACATTGGTCAATGCCAAGACCGGTAGCATTGCAGAGATCACATATCCCTGCAGCAATGCAGAGATGATAGAAGCCCTTGCGCGCTGCAAGATCCCATATGGCAGCGGCGCGTATTATCACAAGGTGGAAGAAGACCACATGGATGGCCGTCGTAAAGATGTCCTGACAAAAGCGCTGGCAGGAACCATTGGGAGCAAAGCTGCTCCGCCGACGATGCGTGAACTGAACTTCCTTGCCGCACAGATTCAGTGTATGCCGGAGAGGAAACGGGATGTGTTGCGAAAAAACATTTCTCAGCTTCCGGCTTCGAGTATGGCGGATATTCTCCTCGTGGTACAAGATTATTCGCAGATGAGCGTGGATGACAACGTGCAGGAACTATCAGTGCGTGCCGTCCTGTGGGATGAAAACAACTCATATTTTCAGGTTGCAATTAGGTCCCCACAAACAGAAGAAGCGGAAATAATTGATTGTCCGATTGACCATTCCGCGTTGGCGGCAATTCAAAATAAGCTCAGTATCCGCAATATAGATGCCTGCATCGAGCAGGTCGACGGCGTGATATCTTGCGGCTCAGAGATATCGTTTGCAGACATCAACCGCTTGGCATCTGCACTGAAGGAAAACCATGTCGGCCAGCAGCTTGGAAAATACAAAGCTGTTTTGGAACTGGAAGACTGCGCAGATGTTGAAACCGCAATTACGTTGGCAGGCAGGCTGGATGAATATGAATTCTGCCCGGACGCGGATATGCAGGACGTGCTTGGACGGTACATTCAGGACGCGGATCAGCTCGACTACGATGAAGAAATGGATGCCGCCGAGGAATTTGGAATTGCAGATACGGACTATGGAATTGTAAAACGTGCAGATTCTGCTCCAACAATGCAGTTTGATATGCAGCTATAGGAGGTGATGTTTTGGCACAATACATTGAATTTACCCCAGAACAAAAAGAACGCGCCGCGTCTGTCGACCTCGAAGAATTTCTTCGTCGGCAAGGCGAAAAGCTCATCAAGTCCGGGCGAGAAAAGCGGCTTGCCAGTGACCACAGCGTCACGGTGCGCGGCTGCGAGTGGTTCGATCATGCCTCGAACGAGGGCGGCCGTGCCGTCAGCTTCGTTCAAAAATATTACGGCAAAAGCTATGTGGAAGCCATGTCCATGCTGCTTGGCGAGCGCATGGAGCCGGTTTATCCGCAGGCAAAAAAGCAGGAGCCGATGGAACAGAAGCCCTTCGCGCCGCCCGTTCCGAACGCGAACATGCACCGCGTGTTCGCGTATCTGCTCAAAACGCGCGGGCTGGATGCGTCGGTCGTTTCATACTTTGCGCGTCGGAAAATGATTTATGAGGACGCGGCGCATCACAATGCTGTGTTCGTTGGAACCGACGAGGGCGGCTGTCCGCGCCACGCACATCTGCGCAGCACGAACAGCTTCGGCAAAGCCTTTCGTCTGAACGTCGAATCCAGCGATCCGCGTTATAGCTTTCATCATACCGGCACGGACGGGAGCCTTTATGTGTTTGAAGCGCCCATCGATATGCTTTCATTTATCTCTATACATCAGAATAATTGGCAGGAGCACAGCTATGTGGCCTGCTGCGGCACGTCTCCGATTCCGGCGATGCAAATGCTGCAACCGGATACGCAGATCGTCTATCTGTGCTTAGATAACGATGATGCCGGACACAGGGCGAGCGAACGGATGGCAGAGCAGTTACGCGAACGCGGCGTTATGACGGAGCGGCTCGTGCCGGAACTGAAGGATTGGAACGAAGACTTGCTTGCAGAGCAGCGGGAGGAACTTGCCCCATGCCTGAGTCTATGACGCCGTTGATCGTGCTCGGCGTAGTAGGCGTATTGTTTGTCCTTCTGCTTTCACTTCTAACGAACAACTACTCGCTAAACAACATCAAATCCAAAACCGTTGGCGACGGCCAGTACGGGACTGCACGCTGGGCCACAGATCAGGAGATCCGAAAAGCCTACGTTACGGTTCCCTTTGACGTTGCATCATGGCGCGCTGGGAAGAAGCGCCCGACCGTGCAAGGGCTGGTTCTTGGAAGTGTGCAGCGCGGCAAAAGATTGGAAGCATTGGTGGATCGTGACGATGTGCATTGCCTCATGATCGGCGCATCCGGTGTCGGCAAGACCGCGTTCTTTCTGTATCCTAACATCGAATTTGCCTGCGCCTGCGGTATGAGCTTTTTAATTTTGGATACGAAGGGTGACCTCGCGCGCAACTGCGGAAGAATTGCGCAGAAGTACTATGGCTATCGCGTCTCAGTGGTCGACCTGCGCAACCCGATCCGCTCGGATGGAAACAATCTGATGACGCTGGTCAACCGCTATATGGACGTGGCGCGTGAGCATCCGGACAACCTTGCGGCGCGGGCGAATGCGGAAAAGTACGCAAAGATCCTTGCCAAGACCATCGTCAATCCGGGCGGTGATGAGCAGGATCGTGGACAGAACTCGTACTTCTATGACGCAGCAGAGGGCGTGCTGGCAACCGTGATCATGACGCTGTCGGAGTTCATTCCGCCGGACAGTGCGGGGCATGACAAGCGGCACATCATGTCCGTGTTCAAGCTGGTGAAGGAACTGATGGCTCCCATGGGAAAGAAGAATGGATTTCAGGTTCTGATAGACAGCCTGCCGGATACGCATAAGGCAGGCTGGATGGCGACCGCAGCAACCAGTTCCTCCGAACAAGGCATGGCCTCCGTCATGTCCACGGTGCTGTCCAGATTAAATTCATTCATTGATTCCGAGCAGGAGCAGGTGCTTTGCTATGACAGCCCAATCGACGCAGAACACTTTGCATCCGAGAAGTGTGCAATTTTTCTGATCATCCCGGAGGAAGACCCGACGAAACACTTCATGGCGGGGCTCATGATCCAGAACCTGTCGCGAGAGCTGTTTTCCATTGCGGACGCGAACGAAGGAAAACTGAAAAAGCGCGTGGTATTTTACTGCGACGAATTTGGCACGATGCCCCCCTTTGACGTTCTGCCGCTGTTCTCCGCAGGCCGAAGCCGCAAGCTGACGCTCGTGCCGATCATTCAAAGCCTTGCGCAGCTCGAAAAGAATTACGGCAAAGAGGGTGCGGAGATCATAGCCGATAACTGTCAGGACACGATCTTCGGCGGCTTTGCACCGAACAGCCAGACGGCAGAAACGCTCTCCAAAGCTCTCGGCAGCCGGACCGTTTTGACCGGCTCCATCAGTAAGGGAAAGGACAGCAACAGCCAGAGCTTGCAGATGGCAGAGCGCGCGCTTTTATCGCCGGATGAGCTGAAAAGTCTCCCGAAGGGAGAATTTGTTGTCATGAAAACCGGCACGCACCCGATGCGTACCAAGCTGCAATTATATTTCAAATGGGGAATCAAGTTTGAAGAACCATATCAGGTGCCGGAGCGCGCCCAGCGCGAGGTCTACTACGCGGGAGGAATTGCTGATGAATATCAAGAAAAGCCTATATTCCCAACCAAGGCCGGTCTCAACGCCGAAAGCGGATGACTATATGAGCAGCTATGCCGAGAAATGAGCTTCTTCGGCTCCATCTATGCCGACCCAGACCTGCCGCACCGGGCGCGAACGGTCTATATGTACCTCCGCGATCGTGCAGGCGGCGGGAGCTGCTGGCCAGGCGTGAAAACCATTGCCCGCGACCTGCATCTCTCGCCGCGCACGGTGCAGAGAGCTTTGAACGATTTAGAACGCGCCGGATACATCCAGCGCCAGCGCCGCCACCGAGAAAACGGAAGCTGCACGTCAAACTTATACATTATAAATGAGGACAAATAACAACGCGGACGCTCCCCGCCAAGGGGAACGTCCGCGCGTTTGCTGTCACCAGCGCTGCGACACCACGGCGCAGCTTGAAGGACCAACTCTAGCTGAGAACCAACACAGAAAAGAGAAATCTAAAATTCAGGAAGGAAGAATCTCTATGCGAAAGATCAAATTTATATCCATCCTGCTGGTGCTGTCGATGCTGCTGACGGTACCGGCTTTTGCTTTTTCCACAGGCTTTACGGACGTGTCGGAGAAAGCAACTTACGCGGAAGCCGTTTCATATCTTGCCGACGCTGGCATTCTGAGAGGGATGGCATCCGGCAGATTCGCACCGAACGAGAAGATCACGGTCAGCCAGTGGGCGACGATGCTCGACTACTGGGCGCAGAAGGCAAACAACGAGAACGCAGCCTACCTGCAGGCGCTGGCGGCGGAGCAGGCTGCGGCGAAGAAATCCGGCGGCGGAGGCGGCGGTGGGAGAAGCAGTTCATCTTCAAAGCTGAGCGACAAGAAGAACAACACGCTTGCAAAAGCGGCGCAGGCGTACCGGGCAAAGAACCCGAATGTATATCTGGACAGCCGGACGCTGGACAACTACCTCAACAGCAAGGGCTACAATGCGCTGGAGTCCAATACGTTCAAGGCGTATCTGGAATACTACGGCGCGACGTATCTACGGCAGCGGTAACGGAGGGAAGCATGGGACGAATCACACTGACAGAGGAACAAAAGCGGATTGCAGAGAGCATCCGCAGCGGACAGGGAGCCAGCACACAGCAGGCTCCCTCCGCCTATCGCGGCGGAAGAATCACGCTGAACCAGAAGCAGATCCAGATCGCGAGCAAGTACGGCCTGCCGAACCCGGACTACGGGAAGAACGCGCAGAGCGGGCAGACAACCGTGGACGACCCGCTGCATAAGCAGTATGCGGCGTTTATGGCATATCAGAATGCCGTGCGCGAAGCGGAGCTCGCGCAGATCGAGCCGGGGGCCGCGCTGAAGGGCCGGGCGAGCGGACAGAAGAAGACGGAGAATGCGGGGGCGGAGACCGACGGGAAGGTATCAGAGCAGGAATACGGACGGTCTTCCGCGATGCAGACGCAGTACGGGACGTACCAGAATTATCTGCGCGGCGTGGAGGCGGCGCAGGGGCTGAAGCTTGGGACGCTGGCGCTGCAGGGACAGAGCGCACTGCTGGCCGGCCGGTTTGCGCCGGCCACGCAGCAGGTGCGGGGGGACGTGGATGCGCAGAACCGGCGTGCAAAAGCGTCGCAGACCGTGCAGCGGGATCAGGTGCGCGGGATGCGGCGGACGTCGCAGGAGCTGGGCAGGCAGATTGAGGCGCTGGAGATCGAACAGGCGGACACGCATTTCTCCGGGACCGGGCTTTCGGAAAATGGGAAGAGCGTGACGCAGCTGCAGAACGAGATCGAGAACCTGCAGGCAAAGAAGACGGCGGTCGACAGCCAGAGCGTGCTGGCCCGGGCACAGGAGGCGATCGGGAACCTGAGTAAGGAAGACCAGAATCTGCTCCGGCAGTACCGCGGGCAGGAACTGAACGGATATCAGGTGCGGGCGTATGCGAAGTACGACGCGAAGACGGCGCTCAACGAAAAAGGCTACAGCGACGACACGCTCAAGCGGCTGGCGGAATGGCAGAAGGTGCTGGACGACTACGACAACGCGCAGAAGCTCGACCAGGCGGCGCAGGAGATGGGAAGCGGATCCTTCGCGGGGAAAGCTGCGGCGACGCTGTTCTCTGCGGCGCTGGCGCCGGGGAAGGCACTGGGCAATGTGGAGTCGCTGCGTGGCGTATTGCCGAAGTGGGCGGGCGGCTATCAGAACGAGGATATGCCGACGAACATCTACAGCCCGGCGTACAACGCATCGCGCCTGTCATCCGGCATTCGGCAGAGCGTGATGCAGAATATGAACCCGACGGGGCAGTTTCTGTATCAGGCGGGCACGTCGGCGCTGGACAGCGCGGTCAACATGGCGGTCTCGACGGGGCTCGTGGGAACCTTCGGCGGTGTGGCCGGTGTGGGGGCGAAGGACGCGGTCGCGGAGACCATGAACTGGGTGATGGGCTCGCAGGTCGCGGCGGATTCCGTGTATGAGGGGATCCAGAACGGCAAGTCCAACGCGGACGCGCTGGTCGACGGTATCGTCGAGGGCGCGATCGAGGGCTTCACGGAAAAGTATTCTGTGGGCGATATCATCGAGAACATGTTGAGCGGGAAGGCCGTGTGGAGGAAGGCACTGCGGTCGTTCGCGTCGGAAGGCGCGGAAGAGATCGCGTCCAACTGGCTAAACCGTGCGTATGACGTGGTGGCGAAGCATGACCGGGGTGAGGTCATGACGGCCTACGCAAATTATATCGCAGAGGGAAGGACGCCGGCGCAGGCGCTGGCGGCGATGGTCGGAGACTTCGCAAAAGAAGACAGCCTTTCGTTCCTCGCGGGCGGCCTGTCCGGCCTTGCCATGTCCGGGACGTATGCGGGCGTGAACCGCGTGATTTTGGAGGCAAACGTCACGCAGACGGCCAGAGCTGTCATAGAGGCGGGCGAAGTGCAGGACGTCATCGACTATGGCATGGCGCAGGAAGAGGGCACGAAGGCGCACCAGCTGGCCGAGGAACTGCAGCAGACCGTGGACGATGGCGGCGAGGTGACGCAGAAGGCCGTGGAGAACACGCTGCGTGAGGTGGCGAAGGAGCAGCAGGCGGCCGTGGACGAAGGGCAGGAGCCGCGCGTGCCGGAGACGCTGACCAGGCTCGAACAGCTGCAGGAACAGGCCCGGCAGGAGCAGGCACAGGACGAGGCGGACGAGAAGACGTTCCAGATCTACAAGAGCGCGGCGGAGACGGCGCAGGAGAACCAGAGGCTTGCGCAGCAGTACCAGCAGGAGCAGGAGCAGGAGCAGAATCGTGCACAGCAGAGCGTCCAGGCGGTGCAGCAGGCCCAGCAGGCGGCGCAGCAGCAGTATAACCAGGACAGCTTATTTGCACCCATCCCAGGAACGGAGAGTATGGGTGAGCTGGATCCGGTGCAGTACGCCCGGCAGCAGACGGCGGGCGCGGAGCAGGCGCTCGATGAAGCCGCGCTGCAGCAGGAGGAACAGTATCTGCAGACGCAGGCCCAGAGAGCGGGCTACGACGAGCAGACGGCGGCGTATTTCCTGAACGGGAACACGACGGGCATGCCGGCGGAGCAGTATGCGCAGAGCTTCGGACAGGTCTATGAGCAGGGCAGGCTCGGCGCGAGTGAGCAGCGGGCGATGCGCTACGCCGAAGGAATGAATCAGGACGTGGCGGCAGCCGCCTATCGAGCGGGCCTTGCCGCAGGGCAGAAAGGGGTAAACAATGGCAGTATCGAGGTTACTGATGAAGGACAAGTCGGGCAGGCTGGTCAGCGTGCCGAAGGACAGGCTGGAGGCGTTCGCCAAAGCACAGCGCAGCAGCAAAGAGCTGACGCCGGAAGAAAGAGAGCGCAGGGTGCAAGAGATCTCGCAAAAGCTTGGGATGAAGTAACGCTTTCGGATCTCGGTTTCGGAGAGAACAATGCGCAAAAAGTGCGCGTTATGCCGAAGGGACAAGAGGCCAGAAGCGAGGATATCCAGGCGGCGGAAAAGTTCTTCCGGTCGATGGGCGTGCAGAACGCGCGGTTCTTCACCGGGCAGCTGACGCAGGAGATCGATGAGCAGACGTTTTATGCGGATGCCGCCGTGACGGAGGATGGCTCCGTGCTCATCCGGGCAGACAGCGAGGAATATTCCGCGTTCGAGCTGGCGAAGCACGAGGGATATCACCTGCTTGTCAAGCGCTGGCCGGAGATGGCGGCGAAGATCCAGAAGCGGCTGCTGGGCGAGGGCAAGATCACAAAGGAGATGATCGAGAGCTACGTGGACGCCTACGCCGGGATCTACGGCGACGACACGGACGCCTACGTCGAGGAGATCGTCGCGGACACCTACGCCGGCATGAACCGAACGGACTACGGCACGAACAAGCTGCGCGCGGACGTGAAGATGGAGGTCGGCCAGTGGCAGAAAAAAACTGGCAGCGCGAGAGCGCCGCCGGCGAAGATGTCGATTGCACAGGATTTCAAAAGCAGAGTGGCGGAATGGTACAAGTCCGGGATGCCGGAGGGCACGTCCTTTGCGCTGGGTGAGACCGGCGCGACGCTGCAAGGGCTGGGGGCAATCGAAAGCGATATTTATATGAACGGCGAAAAGATCAGCACCATTCTGAAGGAGCATTCGGAAATGACGATCCGCGAGATCCAGCGGATCCCGGAGATTCTGGACGATCCGGTTCTGATTCTGAAAAGCAAAAACAATGCAAGAAGCCAGTACGGAAACAGCCGTCTCGTGATGTTCGGTGCGATAAAGGCGCAGGACGGACGGAACATTATGTGTGTCCTCGATCTGCGGCCAACAGAAAATGGGCTGCTGATTGACGATATGCAGAAGGTATCCAGCGCGTACTCGAAGGACGTGGCACCAGAAAACTTCATAAAGCGGAGTTTCATTCTGTTTGCAGACGAAAAAAGAACCATCCCGCTTCTTCGCGGCATGGGCTTCAAAATGCCCATGTCCCTTCTGCGGAATGGTTCTATAGGTAGTATATCCTATGAGGGCAAAAGTGTCAACCTGCGCGGAGAAAAATTTTCAGATGTTGTAAGTGTTGAAACTACGGCGGACAACAAGCCGTCGGTCAGCCAGTTCCGCTTTTCCGCCAGCGCACAGCCGACGAAGGAGGATCAGCGGGATCTGGAAGCGGTCGAACGCGGGGATGTGGAGACAGTGCAGCGGATGGTGGACGACGCTGCGACGATGGCTGGGTACACAGTGGACGCGTACCACGGGACGCAGCAGTTTGGGTTCACGGAGTTCCTGCGGGAGAAATCCGACAATGGAGGAGCGTTTTACTTCACGAACGAGAAAAGTGTTGCGCGAACTTACGCAGGGAGCACCGCGGAGGTGCGTGAAATTGTGGAAAATACGGTGCGGGAAGAACAAACAAGAAGAATCGAAATAGCAAAAAAGAAGAAGCAAAGCGTCATTGACAGAATAAAAAACAAAACAATTGATGAAGTTGCGGAGGAACTCAAAAAAGAAAGAAACAAAGAGGAAGGCTTGTATGTAGAAAGCGCCGAAGCAGTAGACCCACGAGAAGAGGTAGGGAAACTGGCCAAGTGGGTGGCGCAGACCGCAGCATACAACGCGAAAGAGACAGCGCCGGAAACAGTAGAAATGGCAAAAAGGCTAGAAGAAAACGTAGAAAGCGGGGATTATGAGGAAGCGAAGGAAATAGCAAGAGAGGTCAGAAAGGCGTGGTACGAAGCGATGTACGCGGAGGGGAGCGCACTGGACTATGAGGACGCGGAGGCTGTCGGCGACCTGATCCGAGCTATGCAATTCGTAGATGCAGGGGAAAAGGTCATCAAACTAATAGAAAGCGATAGCGGAGCGCCGTCATATGCGACGTATTATACGCGCCAAAATGTCATCGAAGAAATGACGAAGGAAATCGACGAAGAAATCGAAGAAATACAAGGGGAAGAAGGATTGTACCATGCAAAGATCGACCTGGGGGAATCGCTGGAGATCAAGGCGAATGGAGCCGCGTGGAATAAGATAAAAACACGGCTCCCGGAAAGCGATAGGGTTATCTGGTCGACAAGGTCACTGGAGCGAGAAGCAGAAGCGTCGGGATATGATAGCCTTGTTGTGCGTGACGTTCTGGATGTGGGAGGTCGAAGCAGAGACGAGGCAAAGACGGCGGATGTTTTCGTGATCTTCGATTCCAACCGCATTAAATCCGCCGACCCGGTCGTGTATGATGATGCGGGGAACGTGATCCCGCTGTCGGAGCGGTTCAACCCGAAGAAAACAGACATCCGATGGTCCTCGCAGGACGGGCGGTATCGGGATCTGATGGGGGAGAAGGCGGCACAGTATGTGCGGCGGCTGGAAAGCCGGATGGTAAACGAGCTGGCGGAGAATCTGAGCGTGCCGGGGCAGGCGAAGCGGGAGGTTCTGCGGCCGATGGCCGAGGAGGCGCTGCGGACGTTCTTTACGGACGGGCAGCTTGACCGGGCGAAGCTGAATGATCTCTTTGAAACGGCCTACAAGGCGGGAGTGGAAGAGGACCAGCAATATATCGAGCAGTACGGAGATCTGAAATCGCTCATCAAGGGAACAAAGCTGACGCTTTCTGAGTACGATCAGAAAAACATTGCAGACTGGAATTTGTTCCGCAGGGCGGCGTTTGGTACGCTGACGCTTGGGAAAGACGGCAGAGCAGTCGACTCGTTTTATCAGGAATTGCAGGAGATGGCGCCGGAGCTGTTCCCGGCAGACATTACCGCGCCGAGCGACCAGCTGATGCAGATCTACGATGTGGCGCGCGGCATTCAGAAGGTACAGAAGACGCTGGATGAATACTACGGGGCGCAGGCGGCGAGCTTCAAGAAGTGGCAGCAGGCGAATTTCACGGAATCCATCGACCGGCTGACGAGCGGGCTGCGCGTGGCGCAGCGGTATCTGGACGCGCAGAACAAGGCCAAAGAAAAGCTTGCTATTCCGCAGACAGCGGAAGAAACGAAGCAGATGTGGGCGCAGCTGAAGGACGCAAGGCGAGTGGTCGAGAAAGCGCAGAGCAAGACGCTGCTGACGGAAGCCGACCAGAAGATCGTGAACCGGCTGCTGCGCGGGGAGACAAGCCCGGATTATGTGGCAGGGCTGGAAAACGGGCAGCAGATCCTGAAGGTCTACGAGGCAAAGGCTGACTATGATATGCTGGCGCTGAAGCTCAAGGCATGGAACGCGCAGCGCAAGCAGGGGCTGCGGGACTTTGCCGAGCAGGCGCTGACGGAAGCAGAGGCCGTCAAGTGGGTCGACAAGGTTATGGGGATCCAGTACCAGCGCGAGACGATGGAGCGGAACATCCGGGATATCGCGCGGAAGGGCAAGGTCTCTGACGAGAAGGCAAACGAATTCATCAACAAGTATTTCTGGCCCGTCCATGAGAACGAGAGCAAACGCAAGAATTACCTCGTGCAGCAGCAGAATAGAATCAAGGCGCTGAAGCTCGACCGGCAGGTACGGAAGGGGAATCTGGTATCCGAGAGCTATGCGGTGCAGTGGCTGGGCGAGGCGGAATTCAACCGGGACTATCTCAAGCAGCATCCGCGTGTCGAAAGGCGCGGCGGGATGACGTTTGACGAGTGGAACGCGGCGATTCAGGAATTCGAGAAGCAAAACCCGAATCTGGATCTCGGCAAGGTGCGGGCAGCCGTGAAGGTTTTCCATGAGGTCTACGACAAGCTGTTCCAGGATATGAACCGGGTGCGCATTGAGAATGGCTATGAGCCGGTCAATTATCTGCAGGGATATTTCCCACACTTCCAGGAGAACGAGGAAGGCGGCAGCATTCTGCAGAAGTTCGCAAGGGCGGCCGGGATCGAGGGCGATGTGTCGCCGCTGCCTGCGACGATCAACGGCCTCACGGCAAACTTCAAACCCGGCATCCGGTACATGGCGAACATCCAGAACCGACTCGGCTACGCGACGGCGTATGACGCGCTGCAGGGCTTTGACCGGTACATCGAGGTCGCGACAGACGTGATCTTCCACACGGCGGACATTCAGCGGCTGCGGGCGCTGGCGACGCAGATCCGGTATCGGGCATCGGACGAAGGGCTGAAACAGCGGATCGACGCGATCATGATGAACCCATTCCTCAACCCGGACGAAGCCAACGAGCAGGTGACGAACCTGACGAAGGAGGGACGGTATGGGCTTTCGAACTTTGTGGATGAGCTGGACGAATACACAAACCTTCTGGCGGGAAAGAAGTCGCGGCTCGACCGGGGCATGGAGAAGACGTTTGGGAGACGATTCTACAACGTTATGAAGAAATTCGAGTCCCGCGTGGGCGCGAACATGGTCGCGGCGAACGTGGGCTCGGCACTCACAAACTTTATCCCGATTACGCAGGCGTGGAGCCAGGTGTCGACGGCGGACGTGCTGCGCGGCATGTGGGATACGCTGAAAAACTACAAGACGGCGGACGGGCTGGATTCTGCGTCGACGTTCATCAACAACCGAAGCGGCTACGGGCGGCTGGCCATGAGCACGATGGATAAAGTCTCCGCCGGTGCAGGATGGATGATGGAATCCATCGACACGTTCACGACGGGGAGCGTCGTCCGTGCGCGGTATTACCAGAACCTGCGGCGGGGCATGAGCGAGACGAGCGCGATGCAGGAGGCGGATCAGTTTGCGTCCGGCATCATGGCAGACAGAAGCAAGGGGTCGACGCCGACGCTGTATTCCGCGCGGAACCCGCTGGTGAAGCTGTTCACGCAGTTTCAGTTGGAGGTCAACAATGAGCTCAGCTGGATCTTCAAGGATATGGCGCAGGAGGAGCGGAAGAAGGGCGTGGCGGCACTGGCGAAGGCGATGTTCAAATTCCTCATCGGCGCGTGGATCTACAATGAGTTCTACGAGAGCATTATGGGCAGGCGCGCGGCGCTGGATCCGCTGGATATCATCAATGATACGGTCGGAGATTTCACGGGGTATCAGCTGCCAAACACGGTGCAGGCGGCGGTATCCGGGAAATGGGACTTCACGAAGGAGAAGCCGGGCACGGAACAGGCTATTACAAACCTTGAAGGAGCGATTTTGTCAGAGCTGCCGGGAATGCAGGTGGTCAACGTGCTGGGGCTGGATGAGAAATGGGGTGTTGACATTGATAGCGGACGAATCGCTATCGATTCCGCGATCCCAAGCTTCGCGAAAATCAGAAAAGCAATCTGGTCAAGCAACGAGGACATGGCCCCAGCAAAGAAGGCAAAGACGATCACAGATGAGCTTATCAAACCGGGCCTGTATCTGGCGACGCCGTTCGGCGGCGGACAGATCCGCAAGGCGTATCAGGGCGCGACGGCGGCAGCTCGAGGCGGCAGCTACACAGTGGACAACGAGGGCCGCGACATTTTACAGTATCCTGTGTACAACGACAACGCAGCCGACCGGGCGAAGAGCTGGGCACAGGCGCTGCTGTTCGGCAAGACGGCGACGGAAGAGGCGCAGAGCTGGGTGGAGAGCGGGTTCAAGTCGCTGTCCGCAAAGGAGACTGCCGCCTATCAGGGCATGACCGAGGGAGGCGAGGATCAGCGGGAGACCTACGCATTTATTCAGGCGGCGCGGAAGCTGGAGAAGAACTATGACAAGATGATGCTGCTGAAGGCCTATGATATCAGCGATGAGGCGAAGGCAGAGTATTATTATCAGGTCCTTGCCAGGGATGCGCAGAAGGCGGAGATGGAGCCGAAGAGTACGCAGGAGCGGATCGACTACATGAACGAGAAGATCCAGGACGCGCAGGAAGCGAGGCAGAAGCAGGATCTCAAGGACGCCGTCGCCGCCGGGACCGTGACGCAGGAGAAGGCAATCCAGAAGATCCTTGCGAACAACTACGCCGAGGATGAGAACAAGGCGTACTGGCTCTACAAGGAGTGGACCGGCGGGAAGGACTATACGAAGTACGGCAAGATCCTGCAAACCATTGAAGATGGCGGGGATCTGAAAGCGGCGGCAAAGGAATACTTCGACCACGGAGCCGAGAAGGGCGATATCGGCAGTGAGATCACGAAGGCGTACAAGCCGCAGTACATCGCGGCCTCGACTGAGGAACGGAAGAAGCTCAAGGAGAAGCTGCTGGCGGCCTATGTGGCACTGGGGTTCAACCGGGCGGATAAGTCCAAGGATATTGACAAGTGGCTGGAAGACAGCAAGTAAAACAAGAAGGCCGGGGCGGATGCCCCGGCCTTCGGTTTTGGAGTTACTGCGCTTTTTCCAGCTCCGCGAGGCGCTGGCTGTGCAGGTGGACGACGGATTTGAGGAAGGAGACCTCTTCTTCGAGTTCTTCAACGCGGCTCTTCGGCGCAAGGGTCTCGAGAAGAGACTGCTGGCCTTCGATCAGGAGGTCCAGCTTTTTCATGACGCTGCTCTCGATGATGACGCGGGTGTTGGCTGCGGACTGCTTGAGCATGTCGTCTTTGGCCTGGTCGATCATGGATTGGATTTTCTCAATATCTTTTTCGTCGAGCATGGGGAAGCCTCCTTGTATTTGATGGAACCAGTATAGCACCGGCGGGAGGGAATGGCAAGCGGAAGTTGCGCTGCGCGTGGGGTGAATCCGGCGCGGGGGTCTGTTACACTGGATGAAAAGGAGGGATGCGGCATGGCGACGCCAATTCCGGGGGCTTATCCGAGCCCGAGGATCGACAAAGGGGTGCTGCGATGGTACGAGGGAGACACATTCTCGATCGTGCTGCGGTTCGACCTGAAGGACCAGGACGGCGAGGCCGTCACGATCGGGAAGACGGACAGCATGGCGGTCGTGTTTCTGGACGATACGCGGCAGACCGTCCACACGTTCAGCTTTGCGAAGGTGGAGAATGACCAGGTCACGCTGAACTTCGACGCGACGGTCACGGCAAAATTCACGAAGGGAAAGTACACCTACGATATCCGGTACACGCACGGCGACAAGACGACGTTGGCGAGCGGGAACCGGGCATTCGTGGAGTAAGGAGCAGGTATGAGGGTAGAAATTCCGAATCAGATCACGGTGACGATCGGCGGGCTGATCTCCCGCGGGGTAAAGGCCGTGGAGGTTACGGACGCGGGGAAGCTGATTTTCACGCTGACGGACGGCAGCGTGATAGACCTCGGATCGGTCATGGGCCCGCAGGGGCCGAAGGGCGAGACGGGACCGGCAGGGCCGCAGGGGCAGACCGGACCTGCCGGCGCACAGGGCAAGACCGGCGAGGCGGGCGCGAGCATCACGTCGATCACGAAGAAATCGCAGAGCGGGACGACGGCGACGTACACGATCGCACTTTCGGACGGGAAGACATTTGACTTTAACGTCGAGACCGTCAAGGGCGAGAAGGGCGACACCGGCGCGAAGGGTGACACCGGCGCGCAGGGCCCGAAGGGAGAAACCGGCTCGCAGGGGCCAAAGGGCGAGACCGGCCCGCAGGGCGAGCAGGGGCCGAAGGGCGACACCGGCGCGGCAGGAGCGGAAGGCCCAAAGGGAGCGACCGGAGACACCGGCCCGAAGGGGGAACCCGGCGAAAAGGGCGAGAAAGGCGAGAAGGGCGACACGGGCG
>ERZ780168.2543-NODE-2543-length-15938-cov-1.787320_pt1 | contig 15938 bp, 12 predicted proteins | sample MGYA00510981_ERZ780168 | MGnify/ENA primary metagenome ERZ780168 (study PRJEB29588, sample SAMEA2158769) | human gut metagenome | biome: human gut; feature: human-associated habitat; material: faeces | place: Denmark | collected 2008/2010 ...
CGCCGCTATTTCGTCCCGTGAAATATACGGAGTGAAAAAACGGTCTTTAATCTGAATTTTTGTGTTCATTGGTGTTATACTGAATGTTTCGCAAAGGTATAATAAATCGTAAAAACTTGGAAACGATAATCTATATTTTTACAGAATCGCCCCCCGATCATCATTCGACCCGACAAAATACACCATTTCCTTTTTTCTCACTATATTTGCAAATAAGATGCAGTTCGGTATAGTCAAGTCGGAAATATAATTTCCGCTTGCCTTTGCACTCACCTTTCGCTATATTTGACCTTATCAAAAGACTCCATTGAGATGAAAATATTTACGACCCAGTCAACCAAACTACTCGATCGATTAACCATAGAATACGAACCGGTATCTTCCATCGATTTAATGGAACGAGCAGCCGAAGCTCTCACTTCCGAAATATGTAATACGATTTCTCCTTCCCAACGTATCTATATTTTCGCTGGACCGGGAAACAATGGAGGAGATGCATTAGCCACCGCCCGATTGTTAATTGACCGGGGATATAAACCCGTCGTATATCTTTTCAACACAATGCCCAACCATCGTTTATCGGCAGATTGTGAACAGAATCGAGAACGACTGAGGAGAACCGGCCATAACGATTTCTTTGAAATAACCAACCAATTTACACCGCCGGTTGTCAATTCCGACGACTGCGTGATAGACGGCCTCTTCGGAGCCGGATTGAAAGAACCCTTGACAGGAGGATTCGCATCTTTGGTACGCTACATCAATGAATCGGGGGCTTTTGTCATTTCCATTGACATTCCGTCCGGATTATTCGGCGAATGGAATCCCGAAGCATCAGAAGACCGTATTGTCAAAGCTCGATTAACCCTCTCATTCCAAATGCCCAAATTGGCTTTCTTTTTTGCTGAAAACGCAAAATTTACAGGGGAAACCAAAATACTCGATATACGCCTTCACCCTCGCGCCATCGCCGAAACCGAAACTTGTTATTACCTAACGACAGCAGAAGATATAGCTCGTAACATACGACATTCCCGACCCAAGTTTTCGAATAAACGGGATTACGGACATCTGTTATTGGCTGCCGGGCAATACGCCATGATGGGCGCCGCCGTATTATCGGCAAAAGCAGCGTTACATAGTGGAGTCGGATTAGTCTCGGTACACTCGCCTCGATGTGCCAATTTCATTCTGCAAACAACTGTACCCGAAGCAATTTTCTCTCCCGATAAAGGAGAGAACCATATCGAAGAAATTCCTGTCCACCCCCGTTACTCGGCAATTGCAATCGGTCCGGGAATGGGGTGTAACGAAACGTCCGTATCGGCACTCATGCATTTAGTCAAAGAAATACCAGCCACTCGTGCTCGATGCCGACGCCTTGAACTGCATTGCCCGTGAACAAAGCCTTTTAAGATATCTGCCGTCCCATACCATACTCACACCGCACATTCACGAACTCGAACGCATGTTCGGCCCCATGACCGACGATGCTTCTCGACTGAAATGTATCACACACGTAGCCACGAAATACGATATAATCGTCGTCTTGAAAGGGGCGAATACCGCCATAGCTTTGCCCGACGGAACCATACACTTCAACTCGACCGGGAATCCCGGAATGGCGACAGCCGGCAGTGGAGACGTGCTCACAGGGATAATCGGCTCTTTACTGGCACAAGGATCCCCCCCCGAAGATGCCGCCATCATAGGCGTGTGCCTCCACGGAGTTGCCGGAGACATAGCCCGGGAGTCGGGAGAAGAATACATTACAGCCAGCGATATTATCAATCACCTCGGACTGGCTTTCAAGCAGATAAAATCCTATCAGGTATGATAGAATGTCAAAACATTTTATATCTTTGCATGAGATGCGAAAATAGGAAGCCTTCGGTATAGCCGAATATTTTTAAATTCGCTTCTGACTCGTATTATTTTATTTCATAACATCATCAAGAGAATCAAATGAAATATTTTATTCTAACTCTCGGACTGTTCCTTACGACGAACATCGGATTTGCCCAAGAAACAAAAAGACTCACTGCCGAAAAGCATAACGAGTACGGACTTATATACTCTCTCCCGCAAACACATCTCGATATAGAAGTGGTTGCCACAAAAACGACACGCAAAGCCGGCCCTTATTACCAATATGCCGAAAAATATTTGGGAATACCGGGAGCCATTACACAAGACTCCGAAGAATGGGCGTTATCTTCCGTCAAAGTTACACCCTATGGAGTACCCGATCCCGAAGAACAATATCTGATGCAATTCAAACCGGGCGGTAATGGATATATCGTCTTAGATGAAAACGGACTTCTGCTATCCATCAATACCGAACCGGTCATCGATTCGATCGTCTCCACTGCACCGAAACAAAAACAGGAATCGCCGTTAGACAACAACGAATATGCAAAAGTCTACTCCGAAGAACTACTCATGTCGGCTTCAACGGCAAAAATGGCCGAAGTAGCAGCCAAACAATTATACCGTATCCGAGAGAGCCGCCTCAATTTGGTAACCGGTGAAGTCGATGAATTACCGGCCGACGGAGAATCGTTCAAACTTATCATACAACAACTCGATGAACAGGAGGCTGCTCTCACGGCATTGTTCATGGGGACAACGCAAACCGAGACAATCGTCAAACATTTCGATTATATACCCGTTGAAGAAGTTACAAACGACATCGTTTTCCGTATTTCGGATTTATATGGAATCGTAAAGCCGGAAAATCTCAGCGGAGCCCCCGTATATTTATCTCTGAAAATCACCGAAGAAGGAGAGCTTCCCATCGATAACAAAGGGAACATAAAAAAAATGCCAAAAAACGCCGTAGCGTATGCTATTCCGGGGAAAGCAGAAGTAATACTTTCCGACGGTAAAAAAACGCTTTTCAAAGAGAATTTACCAATCGCACAATTCGGTGTCGTATTCGGATTGGATCCTTCTATATTCACCGACAAAAAAGCCCCTTCTTGTGCGACATTCTATCCACAAACAGGAGCTATCCGGCAAATCGGCAAATAATTAATATGCTTTTACCATACATGAAAAGCGGGTTGGCAGAAGCCGGTTGCGACGAAGCAGGACGAGGCTGTCTGGCAGGTTCGGTATATGCAGCCGCCGTAATATTACCGCCGCACTTTCGAAACGAATTATTAAACGATTCAAAGCAGTTATCCGAAAAACAACGTTACGAGCTGCGTCCCATTATCGAACAAGAAGCCGTAGCATGGGCCATCGGTATCGTCACCCCCGAAGAAATCGACCGCATCAATATTCTCAATGCTTCGTTTCTGGCCATGCACCGGGCTATCGAACAACTGAATCCGCAACCGCAGCATCTTTTAATCGACGGTAACCGATTCAAACCATACCCCGACATTCCCCATACTTGCGTCGTAAAAGGAGACGGTAAATACGAAGCCATTGCCGCAGCCTCCATTTTAGCGAAAACATATCGAGACGACTATATGAACCGATTGCATGAACAATATCCCATGTATGATTGGAATCGAAACAAAGGATATCCCACAAAAGCCCATCGTGCCGCCATACGCCAATATGGACCTACACCCTACCATCGCATGTCCTTTCAACTGCTTGAAAGGCAACTCTCGATTTTTTAAATGCAATCATCTCTATACAAAAACCGCCGATATTAATCGGCGGTTTTCTATTCTCATCTTCAAAAGGGGAAAAATCATCTCTTCATGATTTTTTTCGTCGATACCTTTCCTTGATCGGTCACTACTCTCAAATAATAAATACCAATCGGATAAGAGGACATATCCACTGTAAAAAGATTATCCGAAATATATACTTGACGACCGGTTCCGTCAAATATTTCTATCTTCTGAACATCGACACCCTCCACATACAAAATATCGCTTACGGGATTAGGATAAATACGGACCGACAAATCATCAACAACTTTTGTAATACCCGAACTTGCATCGGTAAACAACATTTTAACATTGGGCCACATGGTACTTCCAGAATACCCAATAGGAACTGCATTCGGATCTAACACCTCACTGTCATCAAAAGCAGAATAAAAGCGCGAACGTTGCGGATCACTGTCATAAGAGCCATACGTACCTTTGAACGATATATCGTATGACGTAGAACCTGGATTACCTTTAAGAATAAGAATAACCAAATTCCCTCCCTTATACGAATAAGGGGTAGTCAGCTGGAATATCCACTCTTCGTCGCCGGGTGTGACAGAAGCGGTTCCATCGAACACCAAAGTCATCTCATCGGCCGGAATAGAAGTCTCGGACAAATCCTCCAACTCGGTCTCACCTACCCATATTTTCACAGGAATATTCGAGTAGCTTGTTCCTACCGAAGAGAATCGATACGATATCATCTGCAAAGTACCGCTTTTCAGTCCTACCTCGTCTTTATAATAAATGGTCTCACCAATCGACTCACCCGTCATGAACGACACCGGGAGGACCGAGATTTCTTCATCATGATCACCTATCAAAATAAATTGGCTGCCCTCTTCAAGTACTGAAACCGATAGCTCCTCGGAACTGTTATTCGTTTTATCATCGTCACCGGCATATTCAATCTCCGCATGAATTTTGATATCACCCGATTCGGAAGGCGTGAATTTCATATCGAATACAATACTCTGCATTGTCCCGATTTCGACTCCGTCCATTTCTGCCAATACCGAGCCTGCGGCATCCAATAATTTTACTTTATAGTCTGTTGCAGCGACTTTGTCCACCCCTTTATTCCTTATCGTGAATGCATAAATCGTTTCAGACTCTGCTCCGGGATACAAATCTCCCTTCAATGATACCGCCATAAGATCGTGCGTTTTTTTCTCAGTTACGGTTACGTCGGCTTCCCAACCTTCGTCCCGACTCATAATATCGGAGTAAAAAACAAAAGTGAGAGCTCCGTCGATACTGGTCGATTCCAAAGAAACCAAAGCAGAAGGAACAGAAGTAGATGTAAATTCTCCAATCAACGGCGCATTGGTGTCAGCCCCATCGAAAATATACAAATAATCGCCATACGTATCCGTCACAAATTGCTTGAACGAGACATGCACCAAACCGTTAGAGTTTTGAGGTCGTATCGTAAGCGTATCGTTCCGAGTGTTCGGGTAATAGGCATTCGGTCCAGCAGCATCATAAAAATGATAAGTTTTTCCGCTCTCAACGATAGCCTCGCCGTTTGTCATTACAATCCAGTTAGCCGGTTTCACAATAATCGGAGCGGCAATAGACACAGCTCCATTTCCCATATCGTTTACTGCATAAATCGAATAAGTATAAGTTCCGAATCCCGGAGTATCGGTATAAGACGTAGCCGATGGATCGGATATTTCTATTTCATTCGAAGCAGAACCATTGGAACGAGTAATAACATATTTTGTAATACTACCCGGATCAAACGTCCCGCCATACATACCTTCTTCGGGAGCTTTCCACGTCAATATAGCCTCGTTATCCCCTTGTTTCACCACAAAATCGACCACCTTTCCCGGTGCATTTTCCCCTACATAGGTAGAAACATCATCGCTATCGACTCCACCATCGCCTTTGGAATTTACGGGAACAAACCGATAACTATATAATCCGTCTTGTAGATTCTCATCGGTATATTCCATAGATTGTCCTATCTTATCGGACGAAACGGTCACGGTTGTCACCAATTCTTCTCCTCGATAAATCTTTATTCCTGTAAGTTCGGTCAAGGCTTTACCTTGTGCATCAAATGAAGGATTCCTCCACGAAAGAATAGCCGAATTGCCCGAAGCTACCACCTTACGGTCCAAAACTCTGTCCGGCGCTCCGACAGGGACATGGATATAAGGAATAAACATACTCGCCATACTGTCATCGCCATTTTTACCCACACCACCGATAACAGTAGCTGCACCAGTTGTTATATCGACCGTATAGAGCTTGTAGTCGCCACAATTCAGCCAATACAAAATTCCTGTATGAGGATGGCCAATATGAACAACTGGCGGCATATCTCATCAAAGAGACTGCGAAAACTTTTCGAGATCCGGAGAATCCCTCTAAATTGAGATATTCGTGCAGCAGGAATCTGAAGAACCCAAAGCCAAGGACCAAGGTCATGGCGAGCGATGATGGCAAGCCAATGCCAACATATAAACAGACATTGTCGAAGTTTGGAATGCTCCTATCTGCTTCGTCTCTCCGGTATTAAGGTCAAGAGTCATCAAATATTCGGCTCCATTTTTAATACCATACATGGTGTTCGTCGTGTAATCATACGTCATTTCTACCAAATGGACTCCATTGGTAGAAATAAGAGTGCGTGTACCATCATTCATGTCAATAGTATATAGACCTTCCAACGACGATTGTGTACCCGGTTTTGTCACCTGCGCATACCATTTATAATTAAAATAAGTACCTGCATAAACAGCCCCCAGAGTAGATTGATCGGCTATGAGTTCTACAACTCCCAGATTATCCGACGAAAATTTCACCGGGCCTTTTTGTACATTGACAGGATTACTTTGTTGCCAATTTCGATAAGCATAAATAGTTGTCTGCGCTTGAAGCGAGCTAACGACGCAAAAACACAGGAAAATTAGGGCGTAAACTTTCTTCATAAATAATAAAATATTAGTTGAGCGATTAAAATTATTTTATTCCAACACAAAAATACGGATTAATTCTAATAATTTTAAATCAATTTTCGTTACATTCTTATATTTTATTATTAGCTATAATTCAATTGATTAAGTAAAATATGCGTTACTCAACGCAACGATAATTACAATTTTATCTCTTGGAAAAGTTCCTCTACGGTAATATACTTATGCATCTTGTCATTGATTCGTTTACGCAAAACTCTAATGGCAGAAACCGAGACACTGCGACAAGCAGCACATTCCTTAGTATTCAATCCAAGAGAACTTAGACAAAAGAAATAAAACTCCTCGTCGGAGAATGAAAAATAAGCAGTAAGAAGTTGATAAAGTAAAGCATACTCTTGACGTAAGGATTTAAATAGCCTGTCCCGCAACGATATTGTAAGGAAAACATTTCCCCCTTCGATATATTCGGTTACCTCCTTAAAAAATTCCGATTTCACAAATCGTTTGTTTTTCTGTGCTGTAATCTCTCCTATCCGTTCTACGATCTCCCGTTGCAATGCCTCTGTTCGTTTTTCTATTTCCGTAGAAGTTTCCCGATTATTTTCTTCCTCGACTTCGATGTGTTGTTTATTCGGGATAATTTTCCTTCTAAAAAAATAAAACAGAAAAATACTCACTAAAACGACAACAACGGCTGTACAAACTATACTTAATAAGGTTCGGTCATGTATTCTTCGGGAATATTCCACATTCATATTGTTTATCAACTCACCGTAAAATGCCGAATTGACCTTTGCTGGTTTTACCATTCCAGCGATGGAATCGCATAACGAATGATACAACCCGAGATATACACTATCGCCAGTCATAGCATACAAGTTCTCATAGGCCGAAGTCTTCGTATAGATATAATTACTACGAGCTGCTTTTTTCGTGTAATAAATAGCAGAGTCAATATTTCCTTCTCCACAAAAGATACTACCTCTTACCAAACAACTTTTATAGAATAATACTGAATCACGACAAAGAGGTCTGATTTCAGAATTATATTTCATTGCAGAAGCATAATCTCCCGATATCAGAAAATAATAAGAAAGTGCATTTTTAGTTTTATAAAGTTCTTCCTCACTCTCAATTTGGGGAATCAACTCGATTGTTTTTAAAAGAGTTGTATCAATACCTCCCTCCTTATCTACATAGTAACATTTCCATAAGCCACGATAAGACTCAGAAAGCTGGCTTTTATCCGAAAGCATGGAATTGAATGTAATAGCCTTTCGGAACATTTTTTCGGCCTCCTCATTTATATTGCTTTTAAAAAGCAACAAAGCAATCCGATTATAGTAAGCCCCCAAAGCATCAAAGTCTGATATTCGACTGGAATCCAAGCTGCAAATTGCAGACAAATAATAAACGGCCGCCGAATCAAACATATTTTTATCCTCGAAAGCTACCCCCTTCTCAAAATAAGTCGAAGCCTTATCTGCCTCTACTACTCTATCTGCACAAGAAAACAACAAAATAAAAAGGGGAAATACCGATATGTAATGAATTAGCCTCAACATCTTTTAAGAACCATAAATTACCCTTCTTGCAAATTTAGAGAAAATATCCAACCTTACAAACAGTGATACCCGTCTCACCCTTAATAAAATCACAAAAACACAGGGCTCCCGTTTCCGGGAGCCCTAAATATATCATTTTATAGAGAAGACAAACCGACTATTCGGCCACTCTCTCCAACCATTTAAGCATACCTAACATTACACCCATCGATATCAAACATACGGCAAAGAACACTGCCCAGCATTGCCAAATGGGCCAAGCGTTGTACATAAGGGGACCAATCCACAACAACAAATTGCCCAATGCAGTCGCTCCTAACCACAAACCCTGACAAAGTCCCAACAAATGTTTGGGAGCCACTTTGGATACAAACGACAAACCGAGAGGCGAGATGAACAACTCGGCTACCGTCAAGAAGAAGTAAGTTACGATAAGTACCCACCAATGTGCTTTCTGAGACATTTGCTCAGCGACCGGGAGAAGTTTGAAATCGTCGGCAGAAGGATAACCTTTTAATGCTGAATAGATCACCAAGAATAAGAATGCCAATCCGGCGATAAACATACCGATAGCAATCTTACGGGGTGTCGATATTTCTTTTCCCCGCCGGCTCAACCAAGCGAACAAAGCCATAACAATAGGGGTAAGCGTAATAACGAAGAAAGGATTGATTGCCTGCCAAATCTCCGGAGCGACTGCGCTCGAATCTACAAAGTCGCGTGCAAAGAAAGAAAGAGACATACCATTTTGGTGGAACGAGAACCAAAAGAAAATAACGATACCCAAAACGGCGAACAAGGCAGCCATACGTTGTTTGATTTCTTTGGCCATTGCCCGTTTCTCCTCGGCGGTATATGATTGAGACTCCACTTTGGTCTTTTTGCCCGGAGTAGGAAAACGTTTCTGGTAAGCGACAAAAATTATCAAAGAGATAACCATAGCGACAACCGACGCTATAAACGAGTAGTGAATACCCTCGTTAAAAATTTGAAGATAGTTTTGACAAGCATTCGCCAGTTCCGCCACGTTACCGCCGGCTGCCGTCATAAGGGCATTAAGGTTATCCAATGCAGCCTGACTCATTTGGGCTCCATTGTTAATGAACTCGTGGCAAAGTGCCGGAAGTTGAGCATTATAGGCCATTCCGTTCGCTCCCAACCACCATTCTCGCAAAAGGGGCGCAATAAAAGGAGCAATCAAACCACCCACATTAATAAATACATAAAAAATTTGGAATCCGCTATCCCGTTTGCTTTTCGCAATCTTCAAAGCCTCAGGACCTTGTTTTGCAGCCTCTGCCTCAAAATCGTCATACAACTGCCCCACAATAGCTTGCAAATTTCCCTTAAACAAACCATTGCCAAAAGCTATCATAAACAATGCAAAACAGGTAAGCGGAAGCAACCAAGCTATATTCGTACTCGTTGCTAAAATCGGAATAGACAACAGCACATAACCTGTCGCCATGATTATCAATCCGGTTCGAATCGTTCCTTTGTAATTCTGGGTACGGTCGGCGATAGCACCTCCCACCAAAGCCAACAAATAAATACCCGCATAAAAGAATGAATATATAGTACCCGATGTCTCCTCGCTTAGTCCGAATTTAGAACAAAGAAACAATACCAATACAGCATTCATAATGTAGTAGCCGAAACGCTCGCCCATATTCGCGAGAGCTGCCGCTATCAACCCCTTAGGATGTCCTTTAAACATAATAACAGATTTTAAGTATTAAATAAATTAATTGTTTTTCACTTTAAAAGCCAACGCATACATGCGCATTTGTTTAACCATAGCCACAAGCCCGTTCGAGCGAGTCGGCGATAAATGCTCGTTCAACCCTATCCTGTCGATAAAATAAAGATGAGCATTCAAGATCTCATCGGGAGTATGGCCGGATAAAACCCGCACCAACAACGAAACTATCCCCTTCACAATAATCGCGTCGCTCTCGGCCTCAAAATCGATACGGCCGTCGCTATAATCGGCCTGCAACCACACTCGGCTTTGGCAACCTTCGATTAAATTTTCGGGAGTTTTGTATTTTTCGTCCAAAGGAGGAAGGGCATTGCCCAAATCGATCAGCAACGCATATTTGTCCATCCAATCGTCGAATACCGAAAACTCCTCTATAATCTCGTCTTGTATTTCGTCGATACTTTTCATATTATTCATTTTTCAATCATTCTTCATAAAGAATCGTCAACACGGTCTGGCCTACGGCTTTCAACGTCGACCGATCTATATTTCTCATTGTATCGTCCACCGTATGCCAATAAGGAGGAAAACCCGTCTCTGTATCTCGATGACATGGAATAATATCGATGCTGGGTATTCCATAACGGTTTACATACAAATGGTCATCGGTAACATATCCGCCGTCCTCCTCGATAAAATAGTTTCCGTACCCCAATCGCTTCGCCGTATCCCATACTTGCGCCACAATTCCGGAAGCATAATACTTCGAAAATAACTCTCGTCGAAATTGTGCCCCGGCTCCGCCCACCATATCGAGTAAGATCCCGAATCGGGCCCGATATCCCGGCTTATGAGGCCGACGTGTCCAATACTGTGTACCCAATGCCCATGTGTTTTCGTCACTCGACTCGCTCCAATAGGGAACACCGTAATCCTCGGCATCGAAAAAGGCTATATCGACACCCGTGTCGGGCTGTCTCTTCCCTATCTGACGAGCTATTTCAAGCAATACGCCCACGCCACTCGCACCGTCGTCGGCTCCGGCGATAGGCTGACGATGTTTACTCTTATCCGGGTCGTTATCGGCGTATGGACGAGAATCCCAATGAGCGAACAATAAAATGCGATTTTTCTTTTCGAGAGAAAACGAACCTATGATATTCCGTATAGAAAGCTCTGTCCCGTCATAAGCCGTAACCGTTCCTTGCTGCACTTCTACGACAGCGCCATGCCGAGCCAGCTCGGAAGATAAATAATCGGCCGTTGCCAAATGTGCCGGAGTGTTGGGCACTCTGAAACCGAACTGCACTTGACGTTCGATATAAGCATAAGCACTATCTGTATCAAAAGAAGGAACCTCTATCGACACGCTATCCGTATCCTTTTCCTCGCTATTTTTTACCGACTTTGCAGAACAAGCGACCAACCCGACAATTAAAATTAAATACCCGGCCTTACGGTTTACTGTTTTCATCATGCTCAAAAATAAACATTCTGATAAAAACTCGCAAATATCCCGGCTATTTTATACAAAAAGATAAATCCACCGACCGCTCACCGACAGAAAACACGACATCTGCCCCCTCGATCATCGGCAAATTATCCGAGACATGTCCCACCGGAAAATCGAAACATACCGGATAATCATACTCATCGACCATTTTACGAATCAACTCATACAATGTACCACCCAGACCTTCGTTCTCGGTATACTCGGTAAACCTACCCACGATCAATCCCGACAACGAAGCCAAACGACCGGACAGTTTCAAGTTATAAAGCATGCGTTCTATTTTGTAAGGAGGCTCGGCTATATCTTCTATAAACAAAACCGTTCCAGGCAAAAATATATCATACGGAGTAGAAATCAACCCGCACAAAACCGCCATATTTCCACCCACCAACATTCCCTGTCCCTCACCGCAACGGTTCAAAGGGTGAGGATTTTCCTTGTATTCGGGAATTTCTCCGGATAAAATTTGCCGTAAATAGTGCGTACAACGATTATCCGCCGGCTCGGTAGTCAAATGCTTGCACATGGGAGCATGCAACGACATCACCCCACGGCTCACACAGAGAGCATGCAAAGCCGATATGTCGCTGAATCCGATAATCCACTTCGGATTCCGAGCAATATCATCGGTCAATCCGTCCAACAAATGAACAGCCCCATATCCGCCACGGCTGCACAAGACAGCCTTCACAGCAGGATCGTACAACGCATGGCGAAAATCGTTCATTCGTTCATCTATCGTCCCCGAATAAAGGCCCGAATGATCCAGACAGTGAGAAGAAACAGTCACACCGAGCGACCAACTTTCCAAAACGCCGGTCGCCCCTTTCACATAATCGGGATTGATAATACTCGCAGGCGAAACAATGGAAACGCTATCGCCGGGGCATAAAAATTGAGGTCTGTACATCATCAAAAATCCAATATTTTAAATCGTTTCTTATCCGACTCCTGTACATAATGTTGATAATGCCACCATTCATTAGGAAGCGGATAAAGCTCTTGTTCTCGCATGACTGCATACAAAAATCGTCGATTGTGATAAGCCGCCTCGCTTATCCTACCTGTCTTCAATAAATAATCGTCGTCGACCGTATGCGCTTCTTCTCCAAAAAAATCATACGGACTGCCCATATCCAATGCGACGCCATCGCTACCGAGTATCGATAAATCGACAGCCATGCCGTAATTATGGAAGCCTCCCTCATTGTAAGGATTAGCCACATACTGCTCTTGCGGTGTACCTCGCACTCGCTCGAACATTCTGCGCTGTATGCTTAACGGACGGGCGGCATCGTAAATCACCAACCTATATCCCGGCTTTAACTCCTGTAACCGGGCATGTACCCGGGCCAGCCGTGAAATCATATGAGGCAATAGATAGGCTTTTCTCAAATCGGGATATAAAATTTCACCCATAAAATTATCGGCCGTAGCGTATTTCAAATCTACGACCACATCGGGAATGGCAGTTTGAATATCGACTAACCCCGCCTGCTCGAAATATTCCTCATAGTTGATCACCATACGGCTGTAAATCCATTATTGGGTAATAAAATCTCATTATTGTTTTCTCCGTGCCTAAACGAGTATCTGTTATGGCCATACGACTCTATCCGATAATTATCGGTAAAACTTACTAAATGAAGCTCTTCCTTAGAGGAAGGTAAAGAAATAGACACATCGGCATGGCGTGTGAGCTCGGGCACTTTAAAGTAGAATTCCCGGCGTAATGTAGGATAAGAACATTTTATCTTAGCATCGAAATATACATACTCTCCATCGATACATAATACTCTGTCGGGAATATCAGTGGTAAGTTTGATACCTATTGTTGCCGAATTTTCCAACTTCACGAGCTCCGCTTCTATGTCTCTTACGCAAATTGGAACATTTCCCAAATAAAATTCTACCGAATAGTTCAATAAAGAAACTGCATTTTCAACATTCAACGACTCAATAAAAGAAAGACACGACAATTCTTCTCTCAAAAAGAAAACCTCGCCTTGCTCTTTCTGGAAGAAAGGATTCTCATTAAAAGCAAAAAAGCATGAAAATTTGGTCAACTTATTCTCCGTTCCTTTCTTCAAATATTTCTTATAACGCAAAGATTGCGATATGCAAAATCCAGCATCTTTACATCTCATGTACTGTCCAGCCTCATCGTAGAGTTCGTCTTTTCGATTAGGAATAATTTGAATATCATATACCATATCGTCTCTGTATGACGGGTTCTTTAAGATAGACGAAAATACCCCCTGCATATTCTTCGCTAAAAGACTACCTAGCAATCGCTCGCTACAATTATTCACGACATCAATCACTTCTTTGGAATCATACTTCTGAATAATATCCAATTCAGCGCCCAACGATTTAACGATACTGTCATCGACTTCATTCCGAAACTCCTCCTTCACTCGTTGTTGCTGACGATCCAAAAGAGGTTTTATCTCTTCGACTATACTCTGGGCAGAGGTTCTTTTCGTAAGTAACTGATAGGTTAACGTAAACAAGAAAAATGCAATAGTCGTACTTATAATAGACGTTAACAAATCGTACAAAAATCCCTCCTGCATTTTCCATGCCTCACAAATAAAACCTATTACGGCGGCCAGCCAATGCGACAGCAATGATAAAAAGGGCATACCAATAACGCTCCATCACATTCCGGAATTTACTTTCTCCCTTATCCTCCATATATAAAAACTTCTAAATAATTAAAATCAAGACTCTACTATTCACAAAAATAGCAATCTTTCAATAGTATTTAAAATATCTGTCCCGAAATCTGTGAGACTTCGGGACAAACGACAAAAGCTATAAACAGTTTTATTTTTCTCGCATGAAAATATTGATGGGTGTACCGCTGAAATTCCAATTCTCCCGTATCTTGTTTTCGAGATACCGTTTGTACGGGTCTTTCACCCATTGCGGCAAATTACAAAAGAACACGAACGTGGGGACGTAAGTCTCCCGCAACATGGTCACATATTTTATTTTTACATACTTGCCTTTATGTGCAGGAGGCGGATAATTTTCTATCGCACTCAGCAACACTTCGTTTAGTTTCGAAGTAGGTATCTTGGTATGCCGATTCTTATAAACCTGCACGGCGTTCTCCAAAACTTTATAAATACGTTGCTTAGTCAACGCCGAAGCATAGACAATGGGAAAATCGACAAAAGGAGCAAGACGTGCCCGTATGGCATTTTCGAAAGTTTGAATAGCCTTGTTCGATTTATCTTCTACCAAATCCCACTTGTTGACACAAACCACCAAACCCTTTTTATTTTTCTGTATCAACGAAAAGATATTCAAATCCTGTCCTTCGATACCTCTTGTAGCATCGATCATCAAAATACAAACATCAGAGGCTTCGATAGCTCGTATGGAGCGAATCACCGAATAATATTCGAGATCTTCGGTAACCTTCCCTTTCTTACGAATGCCGGCCGTATCTACCAAATAAAAATCGAATCCGAATTTATCGTATCGGGTATAAATCGAATCGCGAGTCGTACCGGCAATATCGGTAACAATATACCGGTCTTCGCCAATAAACGCATTGATGATAGAAGACTTTCCGGCATTGGGGCGTCCCACCACCGCAAAACGAGGAATGTTTTCCTCTATCTCGGGTTCCGATTTTTTGGTAAAACGTTTCAATATCTCGTCCAGCAAATCGCCCGTTCCCGAACCGCTGGCTGCCGACACACAAAAAGGATCGCCCAGCCCGAACGAATAAAATTCGGCGGCGTTATACTGCCACTCGTTCGAATCGGCTTTATTAGCTACCAAAATCACCGGTTTATCCGAACGGCGCAATATAGCTGCCAAATGGTCGTCGAGGTCTACCGCGCCGGTTTTCACATCGACCATGAACAAAATAACATCGGCTTCCTCAATGGCCAAAGCCACTTGTTTGTTAATCTCTTCCTCAAAAATATCTTCCGAGTTAACAACCCAACCTCCGGTATCGATAACAGAGAATTCCTGACCGCACCACTCGACCTTACCGTATTGTCGATCCCGTGTCGTACCGGCTTCTTCGTTGACAATCGCTTTACGAGTTTGAGTCAGACGATTGAAAAGAGTCGATTTTCCCACATTCGGGCGTCCTACTATCGCTACTATATTTCCCATAATTCCACTTTCTTTTTACGGCTCTCACAGCCTTTATTTCTTAATCTTTTATTCAGGTATATACCCGAAACCTTTCAATTTATTTTCCCGACTACGCCAATCTTTCTCCACTTTTACATACAGTTCGAGAAAAACTTTTTTGTCAAAAAACGCTTCGATATCTTTCCGGGCCAAAGTCCCTACCTTCTTCAAAGCCGAACCGCCTTTCCCGATAACGATTCCTTTCTGAGAATCTCGCTCCACATAGATTATCGCACGGATATGTATCATCTTCGCCTCTTCCTTAAACTCTTCCACAACAACCTCTACCGCATAAGGTATCTCCTTGTCATAATACAGAAGAATCTTCTCACGAATAATCTCGTTTACAAAAAAACGAGCCGGCTTATCAGTCCATTGATCTTT
>ERZ780168.2547-NODE-2547-length-15899-cov-3.874022_pt1 | contig 15899 bp, 19 predicted proteins | sample MGYA00510981_ERZ780168 | MGnify/ENA primary metagenome ERZ780168 (study PRJEB29588, sample SAMEA2158769) | human gut metagenome | biome: human gut; feature: human-associated habitat; material: faeces | place: Denmark | collected 2008/2010 ...
CAGTGAATCCGAATACGGTCTTTTTGTAACGGTTGTGGACGGCGTCAGCGCCGATGACAGCAAGCAGCAATGGTGGTGCTTCACCAAGGGCGGCGAAATGCTGATGACAGGTGTAGATTCCACGCCGGTCGCGGACGGAGACAGCTTTGAGATCACGCTGACCACCGGTTATTAATATGAAGGTTCGTGACCTTGTGATTCAGGCGCTCCTGGGGGCAATTCTTTTCGCCGTCCAGGTCGCCTTGTCACCTCTGCCCAATATCGAACTGGTCTCCATTCTATGCCTTGTCTATACGCTGACCTTTGGTGTCCGCGCTCTGGGCGCCATCTATGTCTTTGTACTGCTGGAGGGACTTCTCTACGGTTTTGGCCTGTGGTGGATCATGTATCTGTATGTCTGGGCGATCCTGTGGGGTATCGCCATGCTTCTGCGCCGCTATGACTCCTGGTTTCTATGGTCGTTTGTACTGGGATTCTATGGACTCGCTTTCGGCGCTCTATGCACCATCCCCTATTTCTTTGTCGGCGGAGTCGGAACGGCTGTCGCATGGTGGATCAACGGAATTCCGTTTGATATCGTCCATTGCCTGGGCAACTTCGCCTCCGGTCTGGTGCTGTACCGTCCGCTCATTCTTGTCATGAAAAAATTGGCTCCCCTCCAACGAAGGGCTTGACAATTCAGAGTTTTTTCTATATAATTAGATACTGTCACGAGGGTTTGTCCTCATGTCTGGAGAGGTGTCCGAGTGGTTTATGGAGCTGGTCTTGAAAACCAGTGATACCGCAAGGTACCGGGGGTTCGAATCCCTCTCTCTCCGCCATTTTTTATGGCGAATTTCATAGCATATCGGTCATGCAGAAGTACCCAAGAGGCCGAAGGGGCTCCCCTGCTAAGGGAGTAGGCTGCGGTAAGCGGCGCGAGGGTTCAAATCCCTCCTTCTGCGCCAAGAAAGAGACTTTGAGAAATCAGAGTCTCTTTTGTTATGCAAGGAAAATAGGACGAGAAGGGATTTGAACCGACCGGGAGTGAATAAGGCCGCAGTGCGGCCTTAGAGCCGGTCGGACCGACGAGCGTCGAGCGAGGAGAACCAAATCCCTCCTTCTGCGCCATAGTAAGCACCAGCTTTTGATACAAAGGCTGGTGCTTTTCTTTTGCCCTATAACGGCTCAAAAGCTCTGATGGCAAAGGGATTTTCAGGCACTTTCCTAAAAAGATATCCAGAGACCATCGTCATTCCGATCATGCAAACAGGCGCGGAAGGCAGAATCGCTTTCCGCGCCTGTATTTTTTTTACCCCATTTCAGTCAAAATGGCGCATTTTTGAGTTTTACCAAATGGTGTACCTAGAGCTTCTTTCGCCGCTTGGTCTTCTCGGATATTTTCTCTGCATGATCGTGAGCACGTATCGAGAAGGACGTCGGGGACAAGATGGATGTTTCTCTGCGCGAAACGGGCTTGGGCGGCATCGCCGGAACGCCGAGCGGCGTGAAAATTGCCGACGAATTGAGATTGGCATACGGCCGTCTGAATGGATAAAAAGAAAACTGCGCGCTTTGAACGGTTGAGGACAGGGAGCACGTGGAACAGGAAAATCAGTTAAAGGCCGCATAAGAAAAATTCCGTCAGAGACAGTGATAAGACTCTGGCGGAATTTTTTCGTTATGGTGGATGATCTTGTTCGGCGCTTCATTTCGTCGGCATAAAAGCAACTAACGGCAACGAATGTTGCGAGCACCGGATACGGGCTTAATCATCACGGTAATTGGCGGCATAAACGATTCTCCCTTGGCATGTGAAATGGTACGGCTCTATTATGGCATATCCCTCAAGAACGATAAAACGAAAAAGCAGCCGAAGAAGAATGATACAGTTTATGATACGTGAAATTGTGCATATAAACGGGTGCGTGTTCAGAAAAACGGACAAATAAGCAGAAAAAACGGTTGAAAAATCATGCAACACGCATATATAATAAAACTAGCAAACGCCGAACGGAATCATCGGCGGAAAAAAAACAGGAGGTAAACTGATATGAAGAGGATCTTTGCTATGCTGTTGTGCGCGCTGCTCGTGTGCGGTATGGCTGCCGCGGTGGCTGAAGAGCCTGCGGCGACCGGCAAGCTGGTTCTGTACAGCCCGCTGACCACGTCCATGATCGAAAACATGCTGGCGATGTTTGAGGCGGATACCGGCATCAAGACCGAGTGCCTGGCGATGGGCACGGGCGACGCGCTCAAGCGCATCGCGGCTGAAAGCGAGAAGCCGCAGTGCGACATTCTCTGGTCCGGCACGATCGGCACCGTCAAGAACAGCAGCCAGTATTTCCAGGATTATACCTGCGTGAACGAGGATGCGTTCTACGACGAATACAAGAACGTGGAAGGCAACCTGACCCGCTTTGACTGCGTGCCTTCTGTCATCATGATCAACACCGATCTGATCGGCGACATCGAGATCAACGGCTATGCGGATCTGCTCAATCCGGCGCTGAAGGGCAAGATCGTTTTCGCTGATCCGCAGGCGTCGTCCTCGTCCTTCGAGCATCTGGTCAATATGCTCTACGCGATGGGCACCGACGGACAGCCGAACGGCTGGGATTATGTGAAGGAATTCTGCAAGCAGCTGCCCAACGGCTGCGTGAACAGCTCTTCCGCCGTGTACAAGGGCGTTGCGGACGGCGAATACACCGTCGGCCTGACCTTCGAGCAGGGTGCCGCGACGTATGTGTCTCAGGGCAACATCAAGGTCGTTTACATGAATGAAGGCGTTATCATCCGCGGCGACGGCGTGTACATCGTCAAGGATTGCCCGAACGTTGTCAGCGCCCGCGCGTTCCTGGATTGGCTGACCGGATACGACGCGCAGGTTTACATGAATGAAACGCAGTTCCGCCGCACCATCCGCAAGGACGTGCCGGAAACCAACGCGATGCAGAGCATGTCTTCCATCAACGTCATCAAGGATGATGAGACGGTTGCCTCCGAGCACAAGCGGGAATGGATCGAAATGTTCCAGGAAGCGCTCGTGGACGCCGCTGAGTAATCCACCGAACGGATTGAATACGGCATAAACTTTGGAGAAGCTGTCGTGCGGCAGCCCGATCGGGCAAGCTGTCCGGCAGCTTCCTTTTTAGAAAAATGAAGGGGCAGGCTTTCAGAAAGAACGATATAAACCCTGCCCGAACCATGAAATGAGGGGTGCGAACGATGAGCGTTGCAATAAAGGTCGACCATGTGTGCAAAAAATATGGCGATAATATCATCATTCCGGATTTGACGGCCAATATCAAGAACGGCGAGTTTTTTACGCTGCTCGGCCCGAGCGGCTGCGGCAAGACGACGCTGCTGCGCATGATCGCAGGCTTTAACAGCATTGAGGCGGGCACGATTTCCTTTGGCGATCAGGTCATCAACGAGCTTCCGACCCACCAGCGCAATATCGGCATGGTGTTTCAGAGCTATGCGATTTTCCCGCATCTGACCGTGCGCCAGAACGTTGAATACGGCCTGAAGATTCGAAAGCTGCCCAGGGATGAGATGAAAAAGCGCGTGGATGAGATGCTGAAGCTCGTTCGCATCGACGAGTATCAGGATCGACTGCCGGAGCGCCTTTCCGGCGGCCAGCAGCAGCGCGTCGCGCTTGCACGCGCCATCGTGATCCATCCGCAGGTTTTGCTGATGGATGAGCCGCTTTCCAACCTGGACGCCAAGCTGCGCATCGAAATGCGCACCGTCATTCGCGATATTCAGCGGCAGGTCGGCATTACGACCGTATATGTCACTCATGACCAGGAAGAGGCGCTGGCGATTTCCGATCGCATCGCCGTTATCAACCATGGCGTGATTCAGCAGATCGGAACGCCGCACCACATTTACAGCCGCCCGGCCAATGTGTTTGTCGCCACGTTTATCGGGCATTCCAATTTGTTCTACGCGACGCTCAGCAAGAAAAACGGAAAGACGGAGATTGTCTTCCGCGACGGCTGCCGGCTGGAGATGAACAACCTGATCGACGACTGCAAGGACGGGCAGGAAGTGATCGTCGGCGTTCGCCCGGAGGAATTCTATGTCAGCGACAAGGGCTTGTCTTGTAAGGTGGAAAACACGACGTTCCTTGGCCGATACAGCAACTACTTCCTCAAGTTTGCGGACGGAATCTGCGTGCCGGATCAGCCGAGCCTGGAATTTTCGCAGGATCTGGGGCACACGCAGGAGCTGTATCGTATGGGCGATACGCTCAAGCTGATGCCGGACGCCCAAAAGATCAACGTTTTTACCGCCGATATGGAGCATAGCCTGATCAAGGATGTGATTTGCTATGAAGAAGCGTAAACTGCAATTTGATTTCTGGACGGTGGTCACGATCGGTATCATCGCGGTGTTTGCGCTGTTTCTGATCTATCCGCTGATTTCGCTGTTCATCGACGGCTTTCTCAAGGAGGGAACGGGCGAATTTACGATGGCCAATTTCCAGAAATTCTTTGGAAAGAAGTTTTATTATCGCTCGCTGCTCAATTCCCTGAAGCTGACGGTTTGCGTCACGATTTGCTCGCTGGTGATCGGCGTGCCGCTGGCGTATTTTATGTCCTTCTATAAGATTCGGGGAAAGGGTATCGTTGAAATCCTGATTATCATCTCGATGATGAGCCCGAACTTCATCGGCGCGTATTCGTGGATTCTTTTGCTGGGACGCAGCGGCGTCATCACCACGTTCCTTTCCAATGTGTTTGGAATCAAGATGCCGTCGATTTACGGCTTCGGCGGGATGCTGCTGGTGTTCACCCTCAAACTCTATCCGTTTATTTACATGTATGTCAGCGGCGCGCTCAAGAAGATCGACGTGGCGGTTTGCGAGGCGGCAGAGAGCCTTGGCTGCTACGGCATTCGCAAGGTGTTTACGGTTGTGATGCCGCTGGTGATGCCGACGGCCATCGCATCCGCGCTGCTGGTGTTCATGAATTGTATGGCGGATTTTGGCACGCCCGCATTAATCGGTGAAGGATTTGACGTTTTGCCGACGAAAATCTATATTGAGTTTGTCGGCGAATCCGGCGGCTCGGCCTACTTTGCCTCGGCGATGGCGTCCATCATGGTGGTCATCACAGCGGTGCTGTTCCTGATGCAGAAATGGTATGTGAACAAAAAGAGCTTTACAATGAGCGCCATGCGGCCCATTCAGCCCGAACGGGCGCGCGGCGTCAAGAATGTGCTGATGCACGTGTTCACATACATCCTCGTCGTGTTCTCCGTGCTGCCGCATCTGGTGATTGTCTGGACATCGTTCCGAAAGACGGAGATCCAGTATTTCGTGGACGGCTATTCGCTTGAAAGCTACACCAAGGTTTTCGGCACGGCGTGGTCGGCCATTCGCAACACCTACTTGTACTGCATCATTGCGCTGGCGATTATTGTGGTGCTGGGCATGTTCATCGCGTATCTCTCCGTGAGAAGGAAGAGCCCGCTGACCAGCTTGATCGATACCATAGCGATGTTCCCGTACATCGTTCCGGGTTCCGTTCTGGGTATTACGCTGCTGCTGGCGTTCAACGGCAAGGGCGACCCGATGATTCTATCCGGAACGGCGACGATCATGATCATTTCGCTGGTCATTCGCCGCCTCGCCTACACGCTGCGCTCCAGCTCTGCGATTCTCTACCAGATCAGTCCGAGCGTGGAAGAGGCCGCGATTTCGCTGGGCGATTCGCCGATGAAGGCGTTCTTCAAGGTGACGGCTAAAATGATGCTGCCGGGCGTTGTTTCCGGCGCGATTCTGAGTTGGATTACGCTGATTAACGAACTGAGTTCGTCCGTCATGCTCTATACCAGCAGAACCAGAACGATGTCCGTCGCGATTTATAACGAGGTCATCCGCGCGAGCTACGGCACGGCGGCGGCGCTGGCGACCATTCTGACCTGTACGACGGTCATTTCGCTGCTCGTCTTCTTCAAGATCAGCGGCAGCAGAGACGTTACGATGTAATGCGAATAAAGGGGCAGGGACATGAACGTGCAGAAGAAGCAAACGCGCTTTCGCGATGATTTGAGGCGGCTTCTGCTGATTTATGCCCTGCTCCCGCTTTTTTGCGCGCTGCTGGTGGTGTTCGCTGTGATGGGCGGGCTATTCATCAGCAACATCATCCATCGTACGGATGAAGATCGAATACAGGCGGCCGAGGCTTTTTCCTCGGAGCTGGAGACGATCGAGGATATCCTCTTGAACATGCAGGACGCGCTGAGCCCCGAAGCCTATGAGCAGAGCGTCAGCGAGCGCGCGGAGATCAACAGGCGCTTGTATCGCCGGATCAACGGCATGGCGTCAAGGCCGCAGGCGTTGATTTATGACGAGAGCGAGCAGGCGGTCTTTACATCCGGCGGCGACGCATCTTTGACGGATACCGTCCGCTGGCAGTTCCTGCACAACATTCCGGATCGACGCGGCGAAACCGCCTCTCAGGTGCTGCGCGGCGGCGAGCCCTGCCTGCTGATGGGCGCGCGGCTGTTTGACGAGGCAGGGGAGCCGAGCGGCTATCTGTGCATGGCGATGACGGAGAACGGTTTCCGCAAAACCGTTGCCAGCAACGCGAACGACGTGCTGATTACCGATCGGTTTGACACGGTTTTTGTCGGCGGTACGCATGTTTTTACGGGCGGATTCAACAAACTGGAGGCGGACGTTCGGCAGGCAAACGGCGTCAAGGATACGCCGTGGGGGTTGTATTACATCAGCTCAGAAGCCTGTAGAACATACAGGGTGTACGCGGCGCTTCCCTGCGGGGATGTTCTGCGCACGGCACGGTTTTTGCTGCTCATGGTGCTGCTGTTCTTTGCGGCGATGATTGCCGCGATTCAGATCAGCACCAAACGGGTTGCGCAGGAAAAAACGCGGGTGATCGACGAAATTGCGACGGCGTGCGATCTCGTCAGCCACGGCAACCTGAATACGGAATTGACCATCAGCAGCCACGACGAATTTCAGGTCATCGCACAGGCCTACAACACCATGCTTGAAAACGTCCGGAAATCCATGGAAAAGAGCGTTAAACTGGGGCGGGATACGGCAGTGGCGCAGATTCGGCAGATGGAAAGCCAGTTCAACCCGCATTTCCTGTTTAACACGCTGGAAAACATCCGGTTTATGGTTCGGCTCGATCCGGGTGCGGCGGATGCGGCGATGGTTCAGCTTGCGCAGCTTATGCGCTATTCAATCAAGCAGGAGGGCATGACCGTCTCTTTGAAGGAAGATCTCCGATACATTGAGAGCTACATGAGCATCCTCAAAATGCGCTTTGGCAGCCGGCTTTCGTATGAAACGCGGATTCCGGATGAATTGATGCGGCGGCGCATCCCGAAGCTGATCGTTCAGCCAATTTTGGAAAACGCCGTCAAATACGGCATGGAGAAAAAGCGCGAACTGAAAATCGAAATTGAGGCGCGATGCATCGGCGAACGGCTGGAGATTTCCATTCGGGATAATGGGCCGGGCATCGAGCCGGAAGTGATGGAAACGCTGACGCGGTATATGGAAAACCCGGATATGGAACGCAGAACGAGCTTCGGTCTGATGAACGTACACGACCGGCTTCGGTTGATGTACGGCGAGCGCTACGGCATACGCATCCAAACGCAACAAGGCCGGACGACGGAAGTGGTTTTGAGTCTTCCGGGAGGAGAGGGTGAGACGGAATGATTCTGCGGGTGATGATCGTCGAGGATGAGGATATGATCCGTAACGGGCTGGTCAAGACGCTGCCGTGGGCTGATATGGGCTGCACGGTCATCGGCAGCGCGGGCGATGGAAAAAGCGGGCTGGAACAGATCGTCGAAAGACGCCCGGACGTCGTCATCACGGATATACGCATGCCGGAGATGGACGGCTTTGAAATGCTGGAACGCGCGCTGGCCGTCTATCGTTTTCACATCATCATCTTTACAAGCTATGCTGAATTTGATTATGCGCAGAAGGCGATTTCCATGCATGCGTATGACTATCTGCTCAAGCCGTTGGATGAAAAGCGGCTGGCGGAGCTGCTGGCGCGCATTCGGGAAACGGAGGAACCCGAGAAACAGCTTGAAACGCCCGGCTCGTTTTCGGCGGAAGAACTGCTCAAGCGACTTGCGTATACGGATGAATATGTCGAAACGGCGCTGCGCAGGATTGTGGCTGCCAGCGATACGAAGCTCTCCATCGAGGAATTGGCTGACGAGATGATGATTTCCGCCAGTTACCTGAGCCGCCGGTTTAAGCAAAGTACGGGGCAAACCTTTTTGGATACGCTCAATACGCAGCGCGTCAAACGCGCGGCCGCTCTGCTCAAAAACGGCGGAAGAACGTCGGAAGTCGCGGAAAAGACCGGATTCAGCGATTATAAGCATTTTTGCGCCGTGTTCAAGCGCTATACGGGCATGACGCCGCGGGATTTTGGAAAGCGGAAGTGACGGAAAAGGGAAACAGATGGAAGAGGATGACGAGTCGATGACTCGGACATCCTTTTTTCAACGTATCTGCATAAGAAGCGTAGAAAAACAGAATTTGATTATGAAAAAATCCGAACCCATTTCCAATTTGGAAAATCGAACAGATTCGCTCTCTGGAAGCGTCCGTAGACGTTTTCGATACCGAAATTGGCCGCCTGCTGTCCGGTTTTGATACGCAGCTTACAACTATTACCGGCATCGATCCAACCCTTGCTGCCGTCATCCTCTCTGAAATTGGCGGTGACATCAGGCGTTTCTCTTCATCTGCCAAACTTGCTGCTTATGCAGGCGTCGATCCGACTGTAAAGCAATCCGGCGACTTCTCCGGCACCAGAATGAAGATGTCCAAGCGTGGTTCGCCCTACTTGCGCGGGCAATCTGGCTCGCTTCTACAGTTGCAGCCTTCAAAGACTCGGCAATTCATGCGCTTTATGAGCGCAAACGCGCTGAGGGCATAGACCACATGATTGTAATCGGTCATAAGAGCTGATCGACAGTGAGAAAGGTAAAGCGGTTACGATGGTATTCGAGCAGGCCATCCTTCTGCATTCTGGACAGCTCGGCACACATGGCGGCACGCTGTACGCCGAGATAATCGGCCAGCTGCTGACGATTGAACGGCACGGTGAATGTGCAGCTCCTTTGTCTGCGCGCCTCTGCGGAGAGGTAGGAAAGCAGCTTGTCCCGCGTGGTGCGATGATTCATGTGCGCCAGATGCTCGACCCCGTCAGCAAGCTTTTCGGCGAGGATGAGCGTCAGATTCCGCGACAGCGCCGGGCAAAGGGGCGACAACCCGGGATTGTACAGGATTCGCAGCACATCCAGGAACAAAATGGTGCTCTCCTCGCTGGCGGTGGCCGTCAGGTTCATCGTTGCGCCGGGTACTGGATGAAATACTGTGCTCATGATTATCAGGCATATGCGACGGAATTTGTACTGTCTCATCCGTACTGCGGCCTGATTTTGGATATGGGCTTGGGTTGAGCAAGAGCGTCATTACGCTGACGGCGCTGTGGGATCTGCTGCTGGACAGCTTTGATGTGGGCTGCGTTTTGGTGGTTGCTCCCAAGCGCGTGGCCGAGGACACATGGCCGAGGGAGATTGCCAAGTGGAAACATCTGAAGGGGCTGACCTACTCGCTGGTGATGGGCAGCGAAAAGGAGCGCCGGGGAGCGCTTGCCCGGAAAGCCATGATCTATATCATCAACCGGGAAAATGTCAGCTGGCTGGTGGAACACACCACATGGCGCTTTGACGCGCTGGTGATTGACGAGCTGTCCTCCTTCAAGTCGGCCAAGGCACAGCGGTTCAAGGCGCTCAAAAAGGTGCGTCCCCTGTGCAGCCGGGTGATCGGGCTGACCGGCACGCCCGCGCCCAATACCCTGATCGACCTGTGGCCGCAGATGTACCTGCTGGACATGGGGCAGCGCCTTGGTCGGTTCCTGACACACTATCGGGAACGGTTCTTTGTGCCGGATAAGCGGAACCGGGAGATCGTGTACTCGTATAAGCTGCGGGAGGGCGTGGAGCAGAAGATCTACGAGCTGATCGGCGATATCTGCATTTCCATGAAGGACACGGATCACCTGAAAATGCCGGAGCCGACCATGAACCGGGTGGAGGTACATTTAAGCGCACAGGAACAGAAGCTCTATGATACCCTGAAACGGGAAATGATTCTGCAGCTGAAGGGTGGCGAGATCGACGCGGTGAACGCCGCCGCCCTGTCCGGAAAGCTCCTGCAGATGGCCAATGGCGCGGTGTATGATTCGCAGGGGCGGACGGCTGCCATCCACGACCGAAAGCTGGACGCGCTGGAAGATTTGGTGGAGGCCGCCAACGGCAAGCCTGTGCTGGTGGCGTAAGAAGATGAAAATCAACGAGGGCGAAGTGCCGCAGTACTACGTCGAAAACAGCCACCTGGCCATCGTGAGCGACGAGGTTTATGAGAAAGTGCAGCTGGAATTGGAGCGACGAAGAAAGCTGGGCCGCCAACACAACAACCAGCATTGCTTCTCCGGGAGAATTTACTGCGGTTGCTGCGGCAGCGTGTACGGCAGCAAGGTCTGGCATTCTAACGACAAATATCGCCGCACCGTCTGGCAATGCAACGCCCGGTTCGTCAAAGGAACTGGATGCCAAGCGCCGCACTTGAGCGAACTGATGATTGAGCAGAAGTTTCTGGCGGCCTTCAATCAGCTGCTGGCGCAGCGGGATTTCATTGCGGACGATATGCAGGCGATTATCCGACAGCTGACCAACACGGCGGAACTGGATGCGGAAAAGGAAGCCTTACAGGTCGAGATGGGTATCGTATCCGAACTCATCCGGCAGGTCGTGAGTCAAAACGCCAGCGCCGCGCTTGACCAAGAAGAATATGCCAGAAAGTATGACAGCCTGACGGAGCGTTTTCACAAGGCGGCGGATCGGGTCAAGGAGATTGATGTGGAATGTGCCCGGCGCAAAGGCCAACGCAGGGAAATTGAAACCTTCCGAGACGCTGTATTGGCAAACGACCAGCCGGTTACAGTTTTTTCGACAGAGCTATGGAACGCGACGATTGACAGGATGACGGTCAATCTGGACGGCAGCGTGAAGATGGCATTCCGAAATGGGATGGAGATTACGGTTTGAGAATGGATGTCGGATTGCGTTTGCTGTAAGATGTTCGGAGGTTCCATAACTCATTCCACTTGGAATTCCTTATGAAAATAATTCCTTGAGTGCCGTTTTTCTGCACTCTGATTTCGATTGCCCAAAAATGTTGCGGAAAAAGGTGCTGCCTCTCATGGCCTGCTTTAGCCATTTTGAGACAGCACCTTTTTGTCTACAGTTTGAAAACCCAGCAAACGTTCCCCTTACAGGGTCTCCGGATCGATAATGCCAACAATGGTGATATCACTGGGCGGTGGATCATCCCGATCCAGCATGAGCGCGGCCTCCTTGCGCCCGATCATGTAAACGACATCGCCGATTCCTGCCTGACGGGTTCCGTCGCAGGCGACCAACAGCCCTTTTTCCTGCCCGTTGACGATCTGCCGAACGACGAGCAGCTTGATTCCGCTCAAAGAAGGCGTCTTGACCGTACACACCACGGAGCCGACAACTTTGCCGATATTCACGCCTATACCTCCTAATGACAGTGGACGGTTTGCCCATGCCAGCTATAGGAATCAATCACGCCGCAGATGGTAACGCTGGCGATGAGCTTGGTATCGCCCATAATCATCTGCGCCGCGCCGCCGTCGTTGTTGACCAACACGATGTCGCCAATACCAGCATCGGCGGCATCCAGCGCAATCAGTTCTTCCCCCGTGGGCTGCCCGTCAAGCGTCAAATGGCGAACCCGCAGCAGCTTCATCCCCACATATTTCTCGTATTTGATGGTGGATACCACCGTTCCCGTGACCCGTGCAATCTTCATCGCTCATCGCCTTTTCTGTATTTGCGTTCGCCGAGGATATCCACAAAATCCACAATGCCGATGATGGAGCTGTCCACCGGTTTATTGGTGGTCAAATCCGTCTGTCGGGATGAGCTTCCGCCCGCCCACATGACGATTTCGCCTTCTCCCGCGCCTACGGTATCGACCGTGATGAAGGGTGCGCCCTTCTCTTCAAACGTATCCATATCAATCGGCACAGCTACCAGCAACTTCAACCCCTGAAGGCGTTCGCATTTGCGGGTACTGACCATGCTTCCGATTACTTTTGCCAACTGCATGCTACGATCTCCTTTGCCTTGTCGTAGGTGCGCGCGCCGCGCATATCGATGGAATCCACAATGCCATAGATGCTGAAATCGGACGCAACCTTTTTGGTGGTGTCGGATTGGCGCGCTGAGCTTCCGTATGCGCAGAACACCAGATCGCCTTCGCCCGCGCCGACGTCGTCTACACAGATCACGTAATCGTCCTTCATTTGCAGCGTTTCAAGATCGACCGGCTGCACGATGAGCAGCTTGGCCCCCCGTAGCGAATCGCACTTGTTCGTGCTGACGACATTGCCTGTCACACGGCCTACCAGCATGTTGATTCCTCCGCTCAGTCGTCCACCGCGCGGGTGCTGTTGCGAACGATCAGCTTGCCGCCGATGTGCATGTGCATGCCCGGCCAATCCAGATTCTTGATGCGTTTGCGGATCAGATCCACCGCCAGTGTGCCCATCTGGGATCGGGAAATGCGCATTGTGGTCAGCGCGGGCATGGTCACCGCGCTGAAGGGAATATCGTCAAAGCCGACGATGGAAATATCCTCGGGAATGGAATACCCGGCCTCCCGAATGGCCTTGATCGCGCCGATGGCAACGGTATCGTTGTCGGCAATTGCCGCGCCGTGCGGCACATATTCTCCGCTTTTAATCAGCCGCTTCATATCCTCAAACGCGCCGTCCACGGTGGGCTTGAGCATGATGGGTTCAGACGGCTCCAGCCCCAGACGGTGAAGCTCCTGCAAATAACCCTCGTAGCGCTCGTCGCAGTTGTTGACCGGCTGGGTGAACTTGTAATACTGGATTTCGCGGTGCCCCAAACTGTACAGATACCGCACGAGCTGCGCGGTCAACTCCCGGTTCGCCATCACCACGCTGTCCACGTTCTCCAAGAGGATGTTGTTATCCAGCACCACGAACGGCACGGTGAACAGCTTAAAGAGCTCGTAATCCGCCTCGCGCAGTTCTGTGCCGATAAGGATCACGCCGTCGGGCGGGTTTTCCATCAGGCTCCGGATGGTCGTCGCGGCCGTGGCCGGTTCGCAGTTGCACATGACGAGGTCGAAGGCGAACCGTCTGCATTCGCTCTCGATCCGGTCGATGATGGACGCGGTAAAGCCCTGATTTTCCTCCAAGGCGATGCCGTGCGCACGGAATTTGAGGATCATCAGGCGGAAGCGGTCGGCCTTGCGCCGAACGGGTGCAGGCACGTAGCCGCATTCCTCCATGATGCTCTGAATATGGCGGCGCGTCTCCGCGCTGACCCCTTTTTTGTTATTGATAACCAGAGACACCGCCGCCGGCGATACGCCGGCGATGGCCGCAATCTCTCGGATGGTCATGGCAATCACTCGCTGTCTGCTTTAAAATCAGCGTATCCCCTCATCAGCAGAGCGGCAACAGCTGCGCCGGGATCCAGCAGTTCACGCGACTGCTCACCGCGAATAGCCATTCGACCATGTTTGGCGAGCATTCCTTTTGTGTTTTCAAAGGCAGTCCATGCCGCCTGCGCCGCAAGGCGCGCAGCCTCTGCCTCCTCTATACCGCTGTTGATGGCGTTGTCCAGTGCTTCGATGGCGGGATACAATCCGTCCAGGAAGGTTTTGTCGCCCAATTCGGCCTTGCCGCGGCTCTTAACCCCGTCAAAGTATGCCCGGAAAAACTCGACATCCTGTTTGGCATTACACTGTTCGACGCCCTTGAACGTTTTTCCTGCATTCATTAGACCGCTTGCCATCAAAGTTCCCATCGTGGAAGGAACCGCACTCGCCATCGCCTTTCCGGCAAGATACGCCGTCTTTCCGACATCGACGGCGGGTGCCTTGTTGACCGCATCTGCGGCAGCGCGGAAGCCATCGCTCATGGTCAGCCCCAAGTCGCTGTCGCCTACCACGCTGTCCAACTGGATGAGCCAATCGCGGTGATCGGCCATCACAACGGCCCAGCGCTCCATCAACGCGCAGAAATCGGCTGCATTCATGTCAACCCCTCCCTTCTCACAGTTGGAACTGCTTGAAGAACGGGGTATCGGCCGACGCGGAGAGATAGGTCTTCAGCTCGTCGTCCAGCCGGAGCAGCGAGATGGACGCACCCGCCATTTCCATGGAGGTTGCATATTCGCCCACATAGGTGTGGAACACTCTGATGCCCTTCTCGTCGAGAATCTGCTTTACGCGGCGGAACATAACATACTGTTCCTCCAGCGGTGTCGCGCCGAGGCCGTTGACAAGCACCGCCACCTCGTCGCCCGCGGCGTAAGGGATATCAGCCAGAATGGGTTTCATCATCTCGTCTACGATTTCGTCGGCAGGGCGCAGTTTGCCGCGGTGGATGCCTGGCTCGCCGTGAATACCCATGCCGATTTCCATTTCGTCCTCACCGATTTCAAAGCTGGGATGACCCACGCGCGGCACGGTGCAGGAGGTCAGCGCCACACCCATCGTGCGTACGTTGGCACAAGCCTTGAGCGCAACGCGCTTGACCTCGTCGAGCGTCAGTCCTGCCGCGGCAGCAGCGCCCGCGCATTTATACACGAAGAAGATGCCCGCCACGCCGCGGCGGTGATTCGGCTCGCCCTCGGCGGAAGGCGCGGCGGAGGCGACGTCCTCACCTGCGACGACGCTTTCCACGCGGATATCCTCTTCCATATCCGCCATTTCGGCTGCCATATCGAAGTTGAAAATATCGCCGTTATAGTTTCCGTAGATGTAGAGCACACCCGCGCCTTGGTCGATCGCTTTGGTCACGGCAAGCATCTGCTCGGCGCTGGGAGACTGGAACACATCGCCGATGGAACAACCGTCGAGCATGCCTTCGCCCACGTAGCCAAGGAACAGCGGGAGATGTCCGGAGCCGCCTCCGGTTGCAATGCCCACCTTGCCCGCGTGTTTGCGCTTGGAGACAAGGCAGTGAAGATCACCCTCAACGCACATTAATTCGTCAGGGTGAGCGGCATAAATGCCTTCCAGCATTTCGGGAATGAATGTTTCCGGTGCGTTGATGATTTTTTTCATCGCCTTGTCTCTCCTTCTATACGATAATGCTCTGGTTTTTAGGGAAATCGGGGGAATATCCGTTTTGCGATACGCCGCCGCATGCAAAGTCTGACTTCGCTTCGCAGCGGTTTAAAGAAGTGTTTTAAGGGAAATCCGTATCAGATGATGCAGCCCTTTTTTATGATGATACAAGCGTAAAGTGCATTTTCACCCGTTGCCACGGTTGCATAGGCATTCTTAGCGCGGTCATAGAAAGCAAAGCGATCAATCGCTTCGCTCTTCGTGCCGGGCTGATGCTTTTCAACGATTTCGGCAAACTCCGCCCAAATCGGCGGGTTTCCATCCATCGCGCCGGGCGCGGGCGCCATCACCGTGACGGGCGCCTCCACGAACTGATCCAGCGGGAACAGGGCAAGAATCGCGTCAAGCAGCTCCGTGCCGCGGTGCCCGTCGCAACGCACACAGCGCCTGCCCATGGATTGCGCAGGGAAATTGCAGTCGCCGATAACCAGCTCATCGCCATGCCCCATTTCGGCAAGGATTTTGAGCAGTTCCGGTGTGAGAATCGGAGAAATACCTTTCAGCATGGCGTTTTTTCCTCCCGTCGCTTACAGCTTGGGCAAAATGGCTTCCACATCCTCGTGCGGGCGCGGAATGACGTGCACGCTGACCAATTCGCCCACGCGCTTGGCCGCAGCGCCGCCTGCCTCCACGGCGGCCT
>ERZ780168.2548-NODE-2548-length-15896-cov-15.991478_pt1 | contig 15896 bp, 13 predicted proteins | sample MGYA00510981_ERZ780168 | MGnify/ENA primary metagenome ERZ780168 (study PRJEB29588, sample SAMEA2158769) | human gut metagenome | biome: human gut; feature: human-associated habitat; material: faeces | place: Denmark | collected 2008/2010 ...
CCATGGGCCTGATGAACGGACAGACCCATGGCTTTTTTGTTATGGTACAGCGAAGATCAGCGGATGTTCACAAAGGAATCCTTATAAAACAGAGAAATCGAAGCTTCCTCATTATAGCATGGAACAATGATCGAAATGTCCATGGAACAAAACACCTCACTGATTTCAGATAGTATCAAGCGATCAATATATGCAAAGGTGCAACGTGTCGCCGTCAAAGATCAGCTGTCCTTGCGATAGATGATCCCAGTTTTTTTCAGAAAAATAAATGTCGTATTTTTCCACTGGGTCAACCTTTTCATAATTAGTCCCGAGATAATAATTCAGGGCGCTGAGGTCGCTCCAGCTCTGGTTAAAGGAACTGCAAATCAAATCGCCTGTGTGACTGTACAGATGCGGATAAGTGGGGATTGCGCTTTCGGCGTCGGTGTAAAACGCAATTTTTCTGATTTCAATACATTTCCGCAGTTTTATTTCTTATTTTTTATTTTAAAAAAGAAGGGGCGCAGGGCTTTCGCCTTGCGCCCCGTACAAATGGGTAACTGTTGGGTAACTATATCAGCCCTTCAGGCCGGAGGATGCAACGCCCTGGACGAAGTACTTCTGCAGGGACAGGAATACGATCAGGACCGGGATCAGTGCGACAACGGAAGCCGCCATGATCAGGCCATACTCGGCAGAGTACTGGCTGATGAACATTTTTAATCCCAGCTGGATGGTCTTCTTCTCCTGACTCTTCAAGTAGATCAGGGGTCCCAGATAGTCGTTCCATGTCGCCACGAAGGTGAAAATCGTCAGTGTGGACAATGCCGGCTTCGACAGTGGCAGCATGATGCTGGCATAGATCCGGTACTCACTCATACCGTCGATTCTGGCGGCTTCACACAGATCGTCGGGAATGCCTTCATAGAACTGCTTCATCATGAATACACCGAATGCGGAAAACGCCTGCAGGCAGATCATAGCAAGCAGCTTATCGTTCAGTCCCATTCTTCTCATCATGATGAACTGAGGTACCATGTATACCTGCCAGGGCATTGCGATGGTTGCGATGTATGCCAGGAACAGTCCGTTCTTATGACGGAAGTCCAGTTTTGCAAAAGAGTATGCTGCAAAACTACTGGTCAGTAACTGTAAGAAAGTAACGATCAAAGTTAAGTATACCGTATTTCCCACGAATCTGCCAAAGGGAATCTTCGTCCAGATCTTCAGATAGTTATCCCACTTTGGATTAGCGGGGATCCACACAAAAGGATTCATCTGGAATACTTCTCTATCGCTCTTGATGGATGCGGAAAGCATCCACAGGAAAGGAATGATCATGACCACTGCGATCAGAATGAGAATCGCATATACGATCACTTTGCCAAAAACGGCTTTTTTATGTGCTGATTTCATAATCTGTGCGCCTCCTAACGTTTTACCCTGCCGTACACTTCAATCTGACTCAGTGCCGGGAAGGGGGATGGATCTTCTGCTTTGATCAGGTTGCAAAGCTCCAGCCAGGTGATCTCTTTCTCGGGGATCGGCAGTACATGTGCCCTGCTGCTCTTCTCTAAGGGAAATTCCTGTTCACTGCCATCGGAAAACCGGATCGTTACCTGCTGCCACCAGTTGTCATGCGGGAAATCGGATCTGGTGTACAACACGATCCTGTCTGCCAGTACCGGTCTGCCGAAGTCCAGCTTCATAGCTGCATCATCCTGCATGTTGATTCCCCAGGATTCGTAGGGCCATTCTCCGTGGGAGCGGTTCGCCCGGACACCGTCAATGGCGTTTTTCGCTGCAAATACGCTCTCGCCTCTGGTCTCCACATTGGCTGTCGCATGCGGATAACAGGGAACATCCATATGTTGGTCTGCAGGATTTAGTGCCAGGTTTCTATAGACTGTGATCTCATCTTCTCTTGCGACTTCCGCATAGAGATAATGTTTATTTCCGGAAAATACCTTAGGGGACATGCTGATCCTTTTTTCCCCGAAGGGAACATAATAGGATACATTGTCGGTTATGTATACGAAAGCATCCCCAAGAGCATCATCCACCTGTAAATGTACATGTATATTTTTCTCATCGGTCTCCAGCACGATCCGGTCACCCTCTTCATAGGTATGGGTGCAGACCAGATCCACAAAATCCTCACCGCTGCTGACGCAGATGGTGTTGCTGTCCTTATCGAGAACCTTCAAAGCCAAGATTGCCATTATGCTTTCTCCCTCTTTGCCTGACCGCGGAACTGAATGATCGTTACGAACAGTACCATCAGGAACAGTACCATTGCTACAGAGCTGGAGTAGCCCAGATCCCAGTCAATAAATGCTTTCTGATAGATGTAGTATACCAGAACGGTTGCTGAAGTGGTTAATTCTCCGCTTCCACCGCCTGCCAGCATGATGGCGATATCGTACACCTTGAAGCAGTTGATGGTCAGCATGACTACTACGAAGAAGGTCGTGGAAGACAACTGCGGCCAGGTCACATAACGGAATTTCTGCCAGGTATTTGCACCGTCCAGGCTGGCTGCCTCATACAGTTCAGAGGAGATTCCCTGTAAGCCTGCCAGGTAGATTACCATATAATAACCCATATATTTCCATACACTGAACAGAATCATGGAGAACAGTACCAGTCCGCCGGTGAACCACTGGGGAAGCTGATCCTGCGGTACATTGAAAACGTTCAGCAGAATGTTGTTCACAGGTCCTTTGGAGGGGTGGAACAGCATTTTCCATACTGCGGTGATTGCTACCAGAGAAGCTACATATGGGAAAAAGGAAAGGGTTCTGAAAATACCTCTTCCTATTACTTTCTGATTTAACACGATGGCCAGTGCCAGAGATGCGATCATGGTCAGAGGCACGGTACCGATACAATAAATAATGGTGTTTTTAAATGCTGCGATAAAGAAAGTATCTTTCCACAGTCTTGTAAAATTACTGATGCCTGCCCACTGGATCGGGTTACTCCCGTCCCACTTCATGAAAGCAAGGGCAAAGGCAAAAATAATGGGGATCAAAGTAAATACGCAGAAACCGATAAAGTTAGGTGCAATAAAGGAGTAGGCCACCAGATCTCTTTTGGTTTGACGGCTTAATTTCCGCATAACAATTCTCCTTTCAAACGCTTTTTGTGTCATCTTTTGCGTCTTTTTCTGATAAGAAAGGGGCCGTAGGTACGACCCCTTAAGTCTTATTCAACATTCAACAAACATTCAATACTTTTATAGAGAAGATCTTCATTACTGAGCCTGAAGGTCAGCTACCGCTTTATTCATTGCAGCAATACCATCATCAATGCTCATCTCACCGGTCATGATGCTTCCATGATAGGAATCCAGAGCGGAGTTAATCTCAGATACATTGGGAGCGTAAGGAACTTCCAGATACAGGTTGGATACAGTCAGAGCCTCCTTGCTGGCTTCATCAGTGGGGAATCCTTCCAGACCGGAGATCATGTCTACTACTTCATCAGTCATCATTGCAGGGAAGTTACCACTGGAAGCCATAACTGCTGCGCCTTCTTCACCGCTTACCCATTTAACGAAATCCCAGGACGCATCGGGAGTATCACTTGCAGTGGTTACAGCCAGACCGGTGATGGTACCCAGAGTAGAACCGGGCTCTACGCCTTCTGCATGGGGATACTTAACGATACCCCAGTTACCGCACAGGCTGGAATCATATTCGCCGGACTTCAGGTTGGACATCATGGTTGCGATGAACCAGGAGCCCATGTTCATCATTGCTACGTCTCCACCGGAGAATGCTGCGGAATAATGTAAACCTTCGGTCTTCAGATCCGTGTACTTTCTGCATACACCGTCAGCTTCCTGATTCAGAACCATCTCATAGTAAGGTTTGAAGAAATCATAGTTTCCATCCAAAATAGTATGCTTACCATCCAGAACACCGAACAGCTGAACTGCACTTCTCCATGTGTGATAATGAGCACCGTATACCTGAGAGCCGAAGGTGGTATCGGTCATCTCTCTTGCCAGAGCATCGTACTCATCAAAGGTCATATCGTTGGTAGGATAAGCAACACCCTTGGCATCAAACAGATCCTTGTTATAGAACAATACCCAGAAGTCATTTCTGAAAGGCAGCTCATACAGGCTTCCGTCTACAGTTACCTGATCGGTAACACCTGCGTATTTGCTTAAATCCACGCCATCTTTGGAGATGTAATCATCCAGGGAAAGAATAGATCCCTTCTGTACCAGCGTTGCATATCCGGGTACATCCTTGACGGTTACTACATCGAAATCGGAGCCGCTGCCGGAAAGCTCAGTTGCCAGAACGGTCATGTAATCGGTAGAACCAAGGTCTACCATCTCAATGGTTACACCGGGATGAGATGCTTCATATGCGTCCTTGATATCTCCCCAATACTGTGTGGTCTCCTGATCCCAGATAGCCCACTTTAAAGTAACTTCTTCTGCGGGTACGGCTTCGGTAGAAGCTGCTGCCTCGGTAGAAGCTGCTGCAGGTGCATCTGATGTAGAAGCTGCGTTGCCGTTGTCGGAGCTGCCGCATCCTGCAAGCATGGTAGTCATCATTGCTGCTGTCAGTACTAAACTTAATACTTTCTTTTTCATGTAAACCCTCCTGTTAATTTGATACTATGTTACGTCTGTTACGAATCCGTTGTTATCGGTTCCTTGACTGTAACTAAAGTATAACGAAAAAGATCTTTCCGTAACATGGAAAAATTTATAATATAATTCACATTCTTTTATAATTTTTTTATCTTTTTTCTAAAAGTGCTTTCGGAAGATGTAATATTTTATTTTAATATGCACTTTTTTTAGCATCTTGTTTTTTCAACTACCGTTTTTCTTTCGTTATGTTATACTGAAAGCATGAAAAAGACTGTTTATCACTCAAAAAGCATACGAAATCGCATATTGCTCTTCACTCTGAGCGCCATTTTGGGAATGTGTCTGTTGATCAGCCTGTTCAGTTATTACATATTCCGGCACTATCTGCAGAACACTCTGATCCAGTCCACCGAGACCAGCCTGCGACTGTTGTCGGAATCCATGGACAACAGTATTGATGAAGTGTACCGGTTGGTCAGATATTGCCAGACAGATTCCAATATTGCCAATTATATTGAACATAACCCCAATCCCGGCTCTGTCCTGTCCGTATCCACTTATGATTCCTTCTACGAGGAATGCAGCCGGAATTCTTCTTATAATTATATGCCCAGAATTGCCATTGTCTCACAGGAGCATTATCTGCAGGTGGTAACCGCAACGTACTCTTCTACCGCAGATCTTGCAACGCTGATTCCGGAGCTTCCTTATTATGAAGAATTACTGACTGCCGATGATTATGATTTTTCGCCCGGTATTGTATCCGATCCTTTTCACCGTGCGGGACGTAAAGTATTACCTGTGATCCGTCCCATTACCTACCAATACAATAACAGGCAGGCAGGATATCTGTTCATCGAAATATCCGCAGATCTGTTCACCATACCTTTGAAGGATTACAGTTGTCCGTCAGACAGCTTTCTCTATCTGTCCATTGCAGGACATACCTATATTTATGAAAACGGAGGCTTGCAGGAATTTACGCCCGAATATAGTATTCTGGATGACCTGAGCACATATTCTCTCACGGGCACCACACAGATTTCCAAAATCCACAGTGCTACCATGGGAGAACAGATTCTGGTCACCACTCCGTTAAATATGCCGGACTGCTACTTAAGTCAGAGTATTTCACATGCGGAGCGGACCAATCAGGCGGTTTTGTTCATGGGAATCCTTGCCTGCATCCTGATCGGCATTTTGTCTATCGGTGTCGTTCTGATGCTGTTGATGAATCGTATGATCACGGTACCTGTATCTAGGCTGCAGACACGGATGGTACGCATCGCCGGCGGAGACTTCTCCAGAGACCCTTCTGTGGAATGGGATCACGAACTTGGGGATATCGGACGGGGAATCAATGATCTGTCGGAAAATGTATCGGAACTTATGGAGAAACGACTGGAAGATGAGAAACAGAAACAGGATCTGGAATACAAGATGCTGCAAAGCCAGATCAATCCTCATTTCCTGTATAATACACTGAACTCTATCAAATGGATGGCAACCATACAGGGGGCAACCGGTATCTCCGAGATGACCACCTCCCTGTCCCGTCTGTTAAAAAGTATTTCCAAAGGCACCAGCCTGTTGATCGATATCCGGGAAGAATTATCTCTGTTGGAGAACTATTTCACCATTCAGAGCTACCGCTACGGCGGCACCATTACCATGGACATTCAGGTGGATAATGAATCTCTGTACAACAGTGAGATTATCAAGTTTACATTGCAGCCTCTGGTGGAAAATGCAATTTTCCACGGTATCGAACCGAAGGGCTGTGCCGGACACATCCGGATACATGTCGGCTATGAGACATCGGACAACACCGAAAAGATCCGTATTGATGTCACAGATGACGGTGTAGGCATGACAGCGGATAAAGCTGCACAGGTATTACGCTCCAACGACGACAGTTCCGCGGATTTCTTCCGGGAAATCGGTGTCAGCAATGTGCATAAACGCTTACAATACCAATTTGGTGCAGAATATGGCATTACCATAGAAAGCAAAGAAGGGGAATATACGACTATGTCCATACACATACCGAATATTCCTCTGCATAACAATGAAACTGTTTCATCCGAAACTATTTCATCTGAAAACACTTAATCCGGACAGGAAGCTGTCCAGAATGGAGTTACTATGTATCAGCTTTTAATTGTGGATGATGAGCCTCTGGTTCAGGCTGGAATCCGTTCCATGCTGAACTGGAACGAAATGAATATTGAGATCTGTGGAACTGCCATGAACGGTCAGGCGGCGCTGAAGATTATTGAAGAAAAATCTACTGACATCGTGATCACGGACATTAAAATGCCGGTCATGAACGGTCTGGAGCTTGCGAAAACATGCAGAGAACGCTATGGGGATAACTGCCCTTATTTTATCATCCTCACCAGCTATGAAGACTTCCAGATGGCAAGAGATGCCTTGTCTTATCAGGTATCCGATTATCTGGTAAAGCTGGAACTGACACCGGAAGTACTGAAAAATGCCATAGGCCGGGTGCTCACACAAATTTCCCAATCTCGTAAAAAGCAGCTGTCCGCCGTAAATATTCATCCTTTTTACGACAAATTCCTGATCAGTCTCCTACATGACCTGTTCGAGTCCGAAGAACAGTTCCGTCTGCAGAGCAGAGATCTGAATCTGAATTTCGATTACGGTGCTTATGTGTGCTGTTACGGAGAGATCATCAGCCCTCAGGCCGACCAGATGTCTGCCGAAAAACAGATGCCTCTGTTCACCAGTTCGTTACAGATGATACGGGAACTGGGGGCTAAATATCTGCCTCTTTATGCGTTGTCTCTGGATCTGCGCCATTTTGCACTGATTTTCTGCTTTGCGGAATCCTCCGATACCGATGATTATGTGGAAAGTCTGACAGACATTCTGCAAAGCATCAGCGGAACACTGCAGAATTACTATAATGTAACACTGCGTTGCGGCATCGGCATCCCGGTTCAGACTCCCGCTACCATCTGTGACTCCTACCAGTACGCGAGACAGATCTTCCGGAATACGGAACCCAAGGACGCAATTATAGCTTTCGATACCGATCATTCGCAGGAAAACGCCAAGAATTCTTTTAACATCAGCCTGTTTAAAAATGATCTCACCAGAGCCTTTGAAGAGTATGATCCGGATATTCTGCAGACTACAATTCAGTCCCTCTGCGATCTGTTCAAGGATCATCCGGGACATTATGTACAGGCTCTGGACGCTGCCAGCAATATTCTCTATCTGTCGATTTCGCTTTTGCAGGACGGGGAATCTATTGTGTCCGGATTTTTTGCAGACGATCCGGATGGCTACCGTTCCCTCTATAAGCAGTCCAATGTGGATCACGTGATCCAGTGGCTGCAATTCTTCTGCGGACAGCTGTGCGAATTGTTCCAATCCCGTCGAAAGGATTATAAAAACCACATCGTAACTAACGTCCGAAAATATATTAATGAACATGTTAGCGAGCGGTTGTCCCTGAATGAAGTAGCAGCGGTATTCGGCATCAGCCCGAATTACTTAAGCCAGCTGTTCAGCAAATACAACGATACCGGCTTCAGTGAATATATCAACATCTGCAAGATCACGGAAGCCAAACGGCTGCTGGAAGAAGAAAATATGAAGGTCTACGAGGCCGCAGAGGCTCTTGGTTTCGATAGTGCCTTCTATTTCAGCAAGGTATTTAAACGGGTGGAGGGTGTCTCCCCCACGGAATACGTCAACAATAAGTTCAGTTAACTGCTAGTACGGTTTGTCTCTTATTGGGAATTATGAATATGGAAAGGCAGGATCAGAGAAATGAATTCACAACCGATAAGTATAGAAAAGCGTTTTTTGGAGACAGCAAATGCATTCCACGGAAACAGCCACCCTTTTCACCCATTTCCGAAGGCTGTGGACCGAAAGGCTTATGAAGGACTCCCGGCAGCATTGAAGGAACTTCTGATTCAGGCCGGTGAGGCAAAGCTGGGATATGAATTCCCGGTGATACGTGCCACAGATTACATGCGTTTTAAAAGAGACGGTGACCGGGCTGCTTTTGAAGCCCTCTATTTTGCCAAACGTAATGCCTTAAATGATCTGATCCAGGCAGAATGTGTAGAACATCAGGGACGTTTTCTGGATGATATTCTCAACGGTATTTATTCTATCTGCGAAGAGACTGCCTGGCAGCTTCCCGCGCATAACTCCTATATCCGCGATACCCCGCAGTTGATCCTGCCGGATGTGACCAGGCCCGTCATGGATCTGTTCGCCTGCGAGACCGGAGCTTTGCTGGCCTGTGCGGCTTATCTGCTGGAAGACGATTTGAATGCGGTCAGCCCTTTTATCCTGACCTGCATCGAGGACAATCTGAAGCGCCGGATCCTGCTGCCCTACCTGACCGCACATTTCTGGTGGATGGGACATGACGATGAGCCTATGTGCAACTGGACCGTATGGTGTACACAGAATGTACTGCTGACCACGTTCCTGATGCCCTGGAGTGTGGAAATGTCCTCTCGGTTGTCCTCTCCGGTGCGCACATTCTGCGGAAATGCTCCGTTGTTCCTGCCAGAGAATACGTCTGACACAGTTGTCACATTACAGGCGATTCTGCATAAGGCCGCTGAAAGCTGTGATTATTTTCTCAAGGATTACGGCAATGACGGCTGTTGCGAGGAGGGTGCCCAATATTATCGCCATGCGGGACTATGTCTATACGGTGCCATGACTGTGCTGAACACGGTTACCGACGGTCATTTCGACACTCTGTTCCGGTGGGATAAGGTGAAAAATATTGCATCCTATATTCTGAACGTGCATGTGAATGATAAATACTATTTTAATTTTGCTGACTGCTCTCCTATAGCCGGCCGTGCCGGAGTACGGGAATATCTCTTCGGCAAAGCCACCGGGCAGGAGGATCTCTGCCTGTTCGCCGCAAAAGATTTCCAGGCGGGTCAGGGACAGCTTGTCACAGATGAAGTGAACGGTGGGAATCTGTTCTATCGCATGCAGACCGTATTTCATTATGAAGAACTGATGCAGCAGAATACTTCCGGAACACTTTCCCACCGGGATGTCTATTATCCCAGCGTAGGACTGTTCCTCGTGCATTCCGATACTCTGGATCTGGCAGTCAAAGCCGGAGACAATGCCGACAGTCACAACCACAATGATACCGGCAGCATCACCTTATACAAAAATGGACTGCCCATTCTGGCGGATATCGGTGTGGAGACCTACACCCGGAAGACCTTCTCTCCCAGACGTTACGAGATCTGGACCATGCAGTCAGGGTATCACAACCTGCCTACGATCTGCGGTACGGATCAGAAGGACGGTGTGGAATACCGTGCGGAAAATGTGATGACAGTTCTGACCGGAGCCGAACCTTCTATTTCCATGGAACTGGCTGCCGCCTATCCTGCCGCACAGGCTATTGTGCCGGATCTGACTTATGTCCGCAGGGTGACATTAAAAAAGTCTTCCAACACTGTCGTATTGGAAGACCATACAAATGCACAAGATGTTATTCTTAATTTTATTACTTATGAAAAACCTGTTATTCTTTCTGACGGTAAACTCTCCATCGGAGAAGCATCTGCCTCCTTCGAAGGGGCTGATCTGCTTGCCATAGAAACTTTACCGATCACGGACGCACGCCTGAAAACGGCATGGGATCATGATCTGTACCGGATCCGGCTGAAGGGCAACGATGCTAGCTTCCGGCTGACTATTCAATAAAGCCTAAAATTTCAGGCTTTTCTCACGGAATGTTTATTCTTGTACATTTCATCATCTGCCCGTTTTATAGTTTCTTCCAGAGTTTCTGCTGTCTTGCGAAAGGCTCCGCCGATTGCAAGACGGCAGTAAAACTCTGCTGTTACATCCGATAAATTTCCTTTCTCATCTCCACGCATGGTACTTACCAGTTCCTGTACTTTTTCTTCCGTACAATCTCTGATCAGCATTACAAATTCATCTCCGCCAATACGGAATCCTCTTGCTTGCTCCGTGAGATACCTCCGGATAAATTCCGCTGCTTTCAGGATCACAGCATCACCTTTTTCATGTCCGAAGGTATCATTCATGCGTTTCAAATTGTCAATGTCGAAATAAATTACACCGATGGTACAGTCATTCTGCAGTTCTTTTAACTGTTCTTTGTAGTGTCTCTTGTTGTAGAGCTGCGTCATGCTGTCATGATTGCTGTTCCAATCGGCAATAGCCAGCTGGGAACTGGACGCAATGATATCATGCTCCATTTTCTTCATGGATTCACACAGCCGTTCCAGTTCATCTCCGGTTCTGATGTTCATCCGGCTGATGGGAGATTCCTTACCATCCCGCAAAATGGCAATAGAATAGCTGGAAGCCGCCTTGGACATGGCATTTAACGGTCCCAGCACATTGTGCTGCATAAACCAGATCATAAAGACTCCGAAAAGCACCGTAATCGATGTAACAATGATGGTAATATACCCTAAATAAGTCAATTGCTCCCTTCTGACATTTTCTGTGGAAATTCCTACGATAATATAAGCCACCGGAATATTGTATGAGGAATTCAGCGGAATGTAGTAATCGCTTCTTCCGTTATACTCTAACGGTTCTATTTTCTCACATGCGATCAACTCGTCTTTTATAGCATTCTGTACCTCATCATAGGGGCGTATATCTCCTAAAAATGCTCCGTTTTCTGTCAGATCTGTGTCATACACATAACAGCCTCCACCATCCCTGAAATTGACCACGCTGATCTGCAATACATTTTCACTGGTGTTGCGATAGTCAATCAGTTTATTCCATACCTCGTAATACGCCGTATTTCTCCGTCTGTTGTCCAGATAGCCCGTTACGCTGTCTCCGTCTACCACCAGTCTGCAGGTATTCGCCACAGTCTGCGCCAGAGAATCTGTGTAATTCCGATTGACATTCATATAATTGACGTAGTTTACAAATATGAAGCTCACGTCCATAATGCATACGATGATAACAATAGCCAGAACGATTTTATATTTTAATGATTTTTTCATTCGTAATCCTCGGAAATCAATACTTTCTCTGATCTATATAGTCGGCTGCATTTTCATAGGTATAGATGTTTTCCTCAGTGTTATAGATCTTGTCCACCTCTCTGCCGGCTTCCAGTTCTTCTATGACCGTCTCCACAGTGGATGCCAGTAGCGGATTACACTCCACGGTGGCATGTAATTTCCCCGCCATCATATTTTCAAAGCTTTCGTGCAAAGCGTCAAAGGAGATCATAATGATGTCTCCCTCAGGCCCATAGCTCTTGCCGTTCCGGTCCAGTGCTTTCATGGCACCAAAGATCATGTTATCATTTTCCGAAATGATAACATCAATATCCTTTACCGTTCCTTCGCTGAGCAGATTTTCCATATAGGTCTGGCCTTCTCCCTGAGTGAAATTGGCACATCCCCTGTCTACGATAGTCCAGTTCGGATGTTCCTCCACTCCATGTAAAATACCGTTCGTTCTTCCGATGGCAGCGGTAGCTCCTTCAGTTCCTTCCAGCAGGACAATGTGGATTGTCTCGTTTTCCCGTCCCTGCTCTGTTAAATACTGATCCAGCCACGTTACAGCTTTCCGGCCTTCCTCTTCAAAATCCGAACCGATCCAGGACACGTATTCCGTTTCATCCACAGCGATTTTACGATCCGCTACGATGACCGGTATCCCAGCTTCCTTTGCGGCATGTATGGCATCCTCCCATCCGGTCTCCACGATGGGCTGCAGGATAATATAATCTACTTTCTGCTGGATCAGATCGTACATGGCTTTTACCTGGCGCTCCGAACTGGAATTGCCGTCGATATAGATCAGATCGTAGCCTCTTTCTTTGGTGAACGTATTCAGATAATCATTGGTATTGGCATCTCTCCAGTCAGACTCTTTTCCCGTCTGGATCATCCCCACCCGGATGAGACCGTCATTATACCCCGGTGCCGCACCCCGGATCAGTTGCTGCGTTTTGTCGGCTCGTTCAGTCCCACATCCGATCAACCCCAGACAAAACATCAGCACACAAGTCACGGCAACTATTCTTTTTTTCATGTAACCACCCCTGGTTCTTTATTTATCTTTATTTATCGTTATTTTTACCGTTATCTTCTCTTTTCCGAATCATGCCTCTTACGTTTTATAGTACCATCTTCCTGTATAGGGTGCAAGCCATCACCGGTGGTTCTCAAAATAATTTTACGCTTTTTTTATATTTTTAACAAGGTCTACCTATCGGATACTGATCATCAGTATCGTCATGATGATCCTGTTCGTGGGATCCAATCTATATCTGAGCCGGATCAATTCTCAACAGCTGGAAGCTACCATGTATATGAACCAATACCGTCTGGGTTCCAAAACGCTGACCGCTGCCGTACAGCCTTATGCCGTCACCGGAGATAAGACCTATTACAACAATATGAAGGAATTACATGAGGACAAGAATTGTGACATCGCCTGGGAAAGTCTGCAGCAGGACGGTCTAACAGACAATGAACGGGAGGAGATAAATCATATCGCCGAGATTTCCGAGACCTTAAGAGCCTACCGAAGAATATGTCGATGGCTTCGTACACTTTTCCAACGGTTTTTATCACCATTTTGTACATTTTTCCAACATTGTAATTTAGTCATGGTTTCTATCATGCCGTTGTGATATGATGGAACAAGACAATGTTCGACATTTTTCCACGAAAGAGGTGCCCTTATGACAATATCCTGGTTATCCCTGTTCTGGCTGTTTTTCTTCTATTCTTTTATAGGATGGTGTATCGAGGTATGTTCTGCCGCGGTACAGCATCGGAAATTCGTCAACCGAGGATTCGTAGCGGGTCCCCTATGCCCGATCTACGGTTTTGGTGCCATATTGTTCGAGATTTTCCTGCCGGAGCTGACGGAAGACCCGTTTTTCCTGTTCCTGGGTGGCTTTGTACTGGCTTCCCTGTTGGAATATTCCACCGGCATGTTCTTCGAAAAGGTCTATAAGAAAAAGCTGTGGGATTACTCCCGTTTCCGCTACAACGTAGGTGGCTACATCTGCCTGCCTTTTTCCCTGCTGTGGGGTGCTTTAAGTGTTGTGACGGTAATGTTTGCAGATCCGTTATTATGCGGACTTTTTGACCGCATTCCGCACTTGCTTTCCGTTGTACTTCTGTTGGTGCTGGGCGGGCTGCTCCTGTTGGACACCGTTGGTTCCGCTTTATCTACTTTAAGCCTACAGGTACAGGCAAAGCACCGGGTGGAGGCCTCTCTGGAAAAGCAGACCGCCCGCCTGGATCAGATTACAGAAGGGCTGGGCCAGACTTCCCGTTTTCTGGAAAATGCCCTGACAAGACATATACAGAAGCGACTGCAGAAATCATATCCTTCTATCAGCCTGGATGCTCTGGTAAAAGCCAGAGAAGAACATAAAAAATCCACCGTCTTTGCCGAGGGCTGCTGCTTTTACAAACTGTTTTCCCTCTTCTTCATCGGTGCATTATTAGGTGACATTACGGAAACGATCTTCTGCCGCATCACCGCAGGTGTCTGGATGAGCCGCAGCAGTGTCATCTACGGACCTTTCAGTATTGTCTGGGGTTTGGGCTGTGCCTTCCTTACCCTGCTGCTCTACCGTTACCGCAACAAGAGCGACAGTACTATTTTTCTGGCAGGTACCCTGCTGGGCGGTGCTTACGAATATATCTGCAGTGTCTTCACGGAAATGGTCTTCGGCACAATCTTCTGGGACTACAGTGGATTTGCCTTTAATCTGGGCGGCCGTATCAATCTGCTGTACTGTTTCTTCTGGGGAATTGCCGCTGTGGTATGGATGCGGCTGATCTATCCGAAACTGTCTGACTGGATCGAAAAGATTCCAAAAAAGCCCGGTACGATCCTCTGCAATATTTTGATTGTATTCATGATCATCAATATGCTGATCTCCGCACTGGCTCTGGCAAGATATACTGAGCGCAACGATATTTCTTATTCTGTGGATACCACAGAACTTAACGGATTACAGCAATTTTTAGATGAACATTATCCGGATACCCGGATGGAGCGTATCTATCCAAATGCCAAAATGGTGAACTAGATGATTTTGTAAAGATGGGAGACCACCGACGATGCAGATCGATGACTTGACAGCAGGATTATCCCTTAGCTTTTTGATCAATCTTAATACCGAGCAGCTTCAATTTGAATCCAAAATTCTGGAGGTATATCCTCGCAGGCACACTTTGCTGGCGCAGGGTGTGTTTACTGATGATAAAATTATCTCTTTCCGTGGAAAAGGACTCGTCGTAGATCTCATTGTCACACTTCCGGAGGATAAACCGCAACTGTTCAAAAACGTTACCACCCATGTAGTAAAGCTTTCCGATGGAACACTGTGCTATACTGTCTCCTCCATCGCCGGAAGCAAAACCTATAACCGCCGGCAAAGCTACCGCTGCTATGTCGGCATCGAAACTGCTGTCCAATGCGGCCTAAACCGTGCCGCCCACGATGCCATTATTAAGGATATCAGCTACGACGGTTTTTCCGTGGTCAGCAGGGAAGACTTGAAATTAGAGGTCAACCAGACGATCCATGCGGTTCTGAATGACCACATGGACGAGACCGCTGAGAATTTCAACTTTCATCTCTATGGTCTCGTGGCACGGATACAGGAGCTGGAAAACGGACTGTTCCTCTACGGCTGCCGCCTGAACAATCCGGTGCCGGGACTGGAACAGTATATTATAAAAAAGGAACGTGCTGTCCTGCGGAAACGCCAGTTGTCCTGAATATCCGCCAAATACAGATTCTTGTGCAGGCACAAATCTGTACTTGGCTCATCCCATACGAAAAAAACCGCTGCCCCTTACGGGGCAACGGTTTTTGTATTCAAAGGATTATCCCTCAATAGCGATGTATTTATTGGTCTCTACCGCAGGTTTTGCTTCCTTCTTAGGAACATTCAGAGTCAGGATACCATGTTTGAACTCGCCCTTGATATCCTCCTGAGTCAGGTTGTCACCAACATAGAAGCTACGCTGGCAAGCTCCGGCATAACGCTCCTTGCGGATGTATTTACCGGTCTTCTTCTCCTGCTCATCCTCATCCAGACCTTTGGCAGCCTCAATGGTCAGATAACCATCCTCCAGAGAAACCTTGATCTCATCTTTCTTGAAGCCGGGCAGATCAACGATCAACTCATAGTTGTCATCGGTCTCCTTGATATCGGTCTTCATTACATTATGTGCATGTCTGCCATACAGTTTCTTCTCTATCTGATTCTCTGCTCTGTTGTCAA
>ERZ780168.2550-NODE-2550-length-15890-cov-2.770066_pt1 | contig 15890 bp, 25 predicted proteins | sample MGYA00510981_ERZ780168 | MGnify/ENA primary metagenome ERZ780168 (study PRJEB29588, sample SAMEA2158769) | human gut metagenome | biome: human gut; feature: human-associated habitat; material: faeces | place: Denmark | collected 2008/2010 ...
CCCCCGCCATAGCCTACCTGTGTTATAGTGGTAGGGTCTGCGCCGTGACCACCACCACCGACGCAGAACACGTCAATGACCTTCGGCTCGAGGAACACAATCGTACCGCTTGTCAGCAGCTCCACCACACCGTCTTTTCTCACATTATACTGCCCTGTATAGGTAAACTTCGGCACACCCGCACCAATCTTACCTCTATATCCAGCATTAACAATCATCTTGCTACCTCCTTTACGATAATAGCCTTGACTTCATTTCCCGGCTCAATAGCCTTTTCAGCTCCCATACACCGACAAACTGTTCCTCGCTTTTCATCCATAGCAAATGTAACCACTTTGCCGCATGACGGGCAAGTCGCTGTCTTATAGAAAATTACTCTATTCATAATTTCTACTCCTTTCCAAAATTCTACCCACGGTTTCCGCACCCGGCTGTCGTAGCACTAATGCCCAATAGACACCGCCCACCCACTAACACAACGAAACCGACTTACCCGATGATAATTACATTGAAGTAAATACTCGCGTCAGGAATACTGTCCGCCGTAAACGTCAGCGTACCATTCGCCTGTGCAGTACATCTCACATTGTTCTCCTGCGACTTAGCCCACCCCGTAGCACTGGGGCTTGTCACCACATTGCTCTCAGCGGTCACGCCGCCAACCGCAACAGTCTGAACAAACGCACTACCACTCGGTGTCCAGTTACCGCTGTTCAGCAGCACTGTGCTCCCAACACTTTTTAGCGCACCGTCCTCTCTGCTCATGAAATACGCCGCATCATGCCCCTGCAACGTATCCGCATCAATATCCGTACCGCCACCAGCAGGAGCCGTAGTAAACACCGTCAGCAGCGTACCCGTCAGAACCGCCAGCACATTGCTGTTAATCTTCCACGCGCCGCCTGGCAGCGTCTCACCCGTAGGCAGCAGCGTAGACACCTGAACACCGTCCACGGTACAGGTATCGCCCTGCGCCCAGTCACTTGTCGCCACGAACCGAATGACAGACGCACTCGGTGTACTCCGGGTAATCGCGTGAACCGTTCCGCTTTTAATCTCCGTAGCCAACTGAACAGCGGCGTCCCTGTTCTTACCCATATTGCTGTCGATGCTCTGAATGTTCTGCGCTTCAACGGTCAGCGGGTTAAAGATATCACTACCTTCATACTGCTTGTACCCATAGTTAGTTGTAGTTTTCATGCTTAGTTACCTCCACGATTTTTGTAGTCTCTTATCATCACATAAGCGACTTCATTGTTAGCCTTGGCAGTCAGCGTGTACTTCATGCCGTTGGCGTTGTAGTCAATCTGCGCGGAATACGGTATCTGATTTTGCTGGCAGTAGTTGATAAGCTGATTGCAGCTTTCCATACTTGCACCAACAAACTCAATCTCGTTTACTTCCGTCAGCCATTCATCAACATACATATCCTATCCTCCTTATGCCTGAGCAAAGATATTCTTACCGTTATTCACCAACTGCGTACAGGTGGCGTTGTAAGAGATAACCTTGTTTACAGTTCTATTCGCGGTGACAATGCCATCCACATCGATAGCTTCGGTCATGTGCAGTACGGACAGATAGTCAACCATCTCCTGAATAGACACGCGCTCACCGGTAAACGGGTTGAGCACAGTAACGCTGATAAGCTGCTGACTAATCTGCTCAAGCAGCCACTCGTTATTCTGTGCAATTTTCGTGTCCGTGTACGCCCTGCCACCGGCAATCTCGTTGTCTTGCCGCTGGAAATTGCTGTCCATCTGGTTTTGGAAACCCTGCAACGCGCCTGTCACGTTGTCAACGAACTGGTTGTAGTCGCTGGTCAGCTGCTCCAAAGCCTGATTGTACTGCTGGATACTTTTTGCAATTTCACCATCAGTATACGCTTTACTTGCAGCAAGTACTTGTTCTCCGTAGTTGTCCAGTCGCTTACCCATTTCGTTGATGTAGTCTCTCAGCTTACACAAAACCTCGTAGTAGCTGAGACTTTCATCATACGTCAGGGGTAAGACCTTCTGCGACCACGGCCAATATTTGGGGTTGTAATCAGCCATAGTACCTCCTTACCATAGACCCATGAAAAGGTCATTCAACTCGTTTACTACCATGTTGTCAATATTCAAAAACGTCTGTCGATATTCTTTCAACAGACGGGAATACGAACTCCCGGCAGTTTTGCCCTGTATCGTTTCCTCGAACTGCCCACTATTCGAGGACTGGCTGTTGCTGTTGTTATCGGACACGTCAGCGTCAGTCAGATATTCGCCGGACAGCACAGAAGACAAACCATTCTGAGGTGTGTCACTGTGCATATTCTTAGCCTGAGACGAACCACTGCTTTGTCCCTGTCCACTGTTGCTGCCAAAGCGCTTGTAGTCCACATCATACATGGGATTGAACTGCAAACGTGCGCTTTCGTAAAGCTGATTGTACTTCGGCATAATGAGGTTGAGACGAGAGTTTAGCCGAAGTTTCCAAAGGCCAACGGTTTCCTCGCAAATCTCTCGCGTGTAATATGCACGGAGTATCTGCTTTTCGAGTGTCAGCCTGTAAGCTTCATCGAAGATGGGGAAGTCGAAGTTAAACACCTTTGGAGCCGCTTTCGTGATGATATCCTCGATAGCGCCTTCACCCAAACTTTCGATAAGGCAGGCAGCATTTTCACAAATGAAGCGAACCTCGGTCGTGTACTTACTCATTCTCTTTCACCTCCGGCTCCTGCTCGTCACCGTCCTCGTTCACGTCTTTCAGTTCCTCGTCCAGTTCGCGATAATCATCGCGATATTCGCACCAGACATTCAGACCAAACATCTTGTTGATTTTCTCACAAGCGTTCTGTCGAGCGTTCAGGCGGGAATAACGGGAAGCAATGACGCCACCCATGTTGCGGGAGACTTCATCCGTAATGAGACGTTCCTTCTTCTGTACGTTGATATTGGAGATACCCAGATAGGTTAGGGCTTCATTCCAAATCTGGGTCTTTAACTGGTAAATTCTGTCCGCAACATACGGGGCTTCTGTGGAGAGAACGGTGAAGTTCGCATCGTTCAAACCATTGTCACCGAAGATAACAGGGCTGTTACCATCAAATTCCTTGTACAGGTTTTTCATGGTAAGCCGCTGTGTCTCAGCGCACTTGATAAGGACAGGTGTTTTCTGCGCGTTGGCGTTCACGTCAATCACTCGGTCGAGGTTGTACAGACGCTTTGCGAAAACTTCAACGTCCAGAGAAGAAGGGGTACGGAGATAGTTATTGTAGATGATGACACTGTCATCGAGGGTGAGGTTTTTCTGATAGTTGTTGTACGGGGAATAAGCGCGGGACGCTACCGGGTATCCGTATACATCGAAGCCGCCCTGAACAGCATTGGTTAGGGAGAGATAGCCCATAACCTCGTCTTCAAAGAACACTGCCTGACCGTACTTGAACAAAGTGAGTTCAAGGAAGCGAGGGTCAATTGTGTCGGGAAGACCTGTCCAGTCGAACATAGCAATTGAGAGTTCAATGAGACGGTTATAATATTGGATATAGGTAGCGTTGTTCATTACAGCGCTTTCCCAGAAATTTGTTTTACGTCTTGCCATGTTGTCCTCCTTATGTCGGACTATTGTCGAGGGAATAGTTGCAAACATTTTCGGGGTGTTTCCAGAAGGTTACGCCACGATTAAAAATGTTGCAAATTTCCGCTTCGTCTGTGCAGGGGATAGAACCACCGATTTTGCATCCTATTGTCTGAACGTAGTTCCATTGTGGACGGGAAGAAATGTTAGGCACTTTGATTAGGTTAGTTTTATAACCGTATCGAGAGAAATAGTCATCAATGCGGTCAATAAACTGGTCTGTTGGCACCATTTGTGCCCATGAAAACCCCCAATGGTTGCCGTTGAACAAATCATTAGCATCACCGCCGTGGAAATGAGATGTTAAAGGGCGGATAGGTGTGCTCGCTAAAGAGATAGCCGCTTCAACTTGTGCCTTTGCACCTCTGCTCGTAGCTTCGCTTTTTCGGTCTACACGTTTACCACCCAAATCTTCGCGTTCGCCTATGGTTGGGAAGGGCAAGTCCTTATAAGGAAGATGTACTGCACCTCCTACCTGACCAGACATTCTACCTTGCAAAGCACCCATTGCCCCACCAATAAGAGCGCCCGGAAGACCGCCGCTGACAGCGCCAGACAGGGCACCAACCGCACCGGAAAGAGCACTCATAATTGCGCGGTTTGCAAATTGATTGGTAGACCATGCACACTCGGGAAAACCGTTGTAGGTAATAGCTTCACCGAAATTTTCACCTACGGGGATTGTTTTGTACCCAGCTGGCACAGCAGTGATAGAAAGCGTGCGCGCTACGCTTGCATACACCACAAAACGGGGGCTATGCTCAACACCTTTCCAGCTGCTAAAATACTCATACGCATACTTTCTCATGTCGTTACCATAGTTTGTAACTTCAAGATATGTATACGGATATGTATTCATCTTTTTGTTACGAACAGCTGACCCATCAGAACGTTTAAGCGGCGTCATCGGCGTTAGTGTATAATCAAGCTGTGCGTTACCCGGTGTAGTTCCCTTCTTTATTTCATCCATTATAACTTCAGGCGCCATAAAAATGGAAGTTATAGCGTTTTGGTTGTTCCAGACGCCCAACTCGGTAAGTAGGTCTTTAATGGCCCCGATACTGGTGGGGTCAGACCCATAGTTAGCGTTAATATTCAACTGCTGGAAAGTTCTACCATAGAAACCACCACCAGCGGGCGTGCCGTCAGCTCCGCTTGCTTGTTCTACAACAATGCTCATATTGCTTGACGGTATCATCTTCTGGGGAGGTAACAAGTACATCATTTCGCCTGTCTCAACATCTTCCGGAACAAGGTTGTCGCCCGCAACGTCAGTCACGCTATGCTCACGCACTACAAAGCACTGCTGCAAATCCATCTCAGTAATCCACGTTTGGATAACGTCAATAGTATAGCTAATCTCACTGGTAATATTATTCACATAGGTGACATCATCAATGAAAGCATAGAACCATTTGTTTCCAAACGAGCTATTCTGAAACGCAATATAGTTACAGTCGTACAGGTCTTCAACCTTATACTGTACTCTTACCCTTCCGCGCTTTGCCCTCTGGTAACTCATGTTGTCCACACGATACTTAGCCTTTGTGAGGAAATAGGCGTGCTGCCCTTCCTTATTAGGCCAGTAAAGGGTGTGCTCATAGTCCGGGTCGCAAGGGCAACCGCTTATGATATACAGTCTTCCATCAGGAAATACTTTCATATCTTTTCCTCCTTGGAGAGGGAGAGGGTGTTACCCCTCTCCCTATTGGTTTAACCCTTGACCAGTTCCACCATGTCACCCACGCTGGCAGCAGCGTAATCGAACACGGCAGCGGTGCTGTAACTCGCGCCGCCCAGCTCGCACTCAATCTTGCAGTTCGCAGCGTTGGGAGAGAAGATGAATGCGCCGTAAGGATGAACGGCAATCTTCTGAGCAACCATGTCGCCCGTCTGGATGAACTTATAGTTGTAGTTGTTGATAGCGGCGGTATCCAGAGCCGGGGTCATGGTGATAACCGTGCCTTCCTCGCTCTTATCAATGCTCAGGATTTCAGCGTTGAACGTCGCGGGAGCCGCGATAGCAACAGCGTCATCAACGAACACGATAGCGTTGGAGAAGGGAGAACTGGAAACGGTCTTCCACACATTGTAAAAGTAGTTCCAATACTCACCGGAAGCAACGTACTTTTCGGTCATCTTGGCCTGATTGTCGTACACCTGGAACCACTCGCGGTCAGCGATGACAGCCTTGACGTTTGCCATCAGGGCCAGTTCATCAGTGGTAACAGGCTCCAGCTGGTCGCTGGCATCGACAATCACGGAGAACCGGTCATTGTCGAAGGTAGTCCAATCGTCAACCAGAATGAGATGGCCGGTGAAGGTCGCTCTATCCATGTTGAACGCAGCAGCCAGAACGTCCACATCATAGGCCGCATTGAACTCGCTGTCCATAAAGATGAACTGGTCATCACGGGGAGTGGTGGTATGAACACCGGAGTTGTTGTACTCAGTGCTCATAAAGGTCAGCTTGTTGCTCATGCCACGGAACGCCTTGGCAGCGTTCTTCATGTCAGCAGCATCAAACGCCTTGGGATAAATCTTGCCGTGAGAGATAGCCTTGATAAGCAGATACTTGAACAGCAGATACTCGTCATACTCGGCAGCGGTGAACACGCTGTCCACGATGCGGGCAATCAGGTCGGTCACACCCTCGGCAGACATGAAAGCCATGCGGAGGTCTTCGTCCTGAACGGTGATAGGATACTGTACGCGATAGTTCATCGCGTGGAAAGCTGTGCGAACATCGGGCAGAGAACGTTTCAGTTCACGGCTCTCAGCCTTCTCAGCGGAGAACTCACGAGCCTTGCAGATGTTGACGAACACTTCCTCAACAGTCTCGCCGAACTCGAGATAGCCCTTCTTCAGCTGAGCATAGGCGTTATTGAACACTGCGCTCTTGATACGCACCAGCGCGATACGGTTAACAAGAGAAGACAGGAACTGGTTAGCCAGAGCGGGATAGCCATAGAGCACCTCGCCCACCTTGGGAATGTCAGTTGCCTTAGCAACAGCAGGAACACTGTCCTGATACTCTGCGCTGGCATTGGCACGAATGGTATTCAGAATATCAATCGTGCTGGCATTCAGCGTAGAAACTGCGATACGTTTTGCCATTGTTAGTTTCCTCCTTGTTCAAAAAGTTTGTCAAATGTGAGCTTTTCAGCCGGATCAGGCTGCGGCTCGGGGTCAGGGTCAGCAGGCTTATCAGGATTGAAAAATCTTTCCTTGTACTTTGCCCGCCACTCTGCGTCGTTCTGCTCGTACTTCTTCTTCCAATCTTCATTTTCAGGAGAAGACAGAGAGTTCAGGGTGTCGTGGATATCTTCCACGAAGGAAAGGGCTTCGTCCGAAGTATCCTCTCCAATGCGGGCACGCACAGCTGCCATGATTTCATCGATTTTCTTAACTGCCATAGGTGTCCTCCTTCAAAAATAGTTTGTACCACGTTTGCTTGCCAGCAATGCCATCGACTAAGATGCTGCGGGATTTCTGGAAGTCTTTAACTGCCTGTTCCGTATTGCGACCGAACTGACCGTCAGCTTTAGTGCGACCACAAGAGAACCCGTTGCCGATTAGCATTTTCTGCAAAATCAGTACGTCCGGGCCTGTTGCCCCTCGTGCAATCTCTGCGACTTCGATACCGTACACAGTTTCCTCCTTCGGGTCACTATCCGGCACAATGCCATGTGCAATATAGTCGAACGGGAAATTCTTTCCCGGACAAGCCGTTGCGTTTACGTCACAATGTTTCTGGACAACCTTGATTGTTTTGTACTGAGAGGTTAAGCTCTTTACCAGTGCGCGGCCAGCTTCTTCCTGCGCGTTCTGCATCACTTCATTTTCGAAGTTACCTTCGAAACAAATACCAATACTGTCGTAGTTGTAACCACCGGCATGAGCACCTATGCAGTCGATAGGTCGGCCACGGTAAATGTCACCATCCTTGGTGATGAAAAAGTGATAGCCAATGCCTACCCAGCCACGGGCTTTGTGCCAGCTATGCACCTGAACAGCAGAGCAATGTGAAGCTGCTGCATGGTGCAGGATAATGCGATAGATGGACTGTGTTCGTTTGGTGAGTTCACCATTCCAAACATACTGGGGTTCAATGATTTTCATTTTACAGTTCCCCCTTATCCAGTTTGTCCACCAGCTTCTGCATTACGATAGTGTTGTTGTTCAAAGCTTCGGACAGCTCATGCGTTTCCTCTTTGTGCGTTTCCTGCATCTTGTTGATGTACCAAAAGCAAATCAAACAGACAACGATAGGAAAGCCAACAGAGGTAATGAGGGTGGTGATAGTGTTAGCGTCCATGACAATCTCCTTTCCGAAATTTTCTATAATAAATATAACATATCTATTGACATTTGTCAAGGGGTATGGTAAAATTTAGTGGGAGGGAATTTTATGAAACCTCAATATTACGATGGAACTAAGCTGCTGTCCCTAATGGACATCAATGGAAACAAGCCAGAAATTTACATTTGTACGACTAACAGAACAGGCGGTAAAACTACTTACTTTGGTAGGCTTTGCGTGAACAGGTGGAAGGATAAGCACGAAAAGTTTGCGCTGCTGTACCGGTATAAGTATGAAATGGATGACTGCGCTGAGAAATTCTTTAAGGATAGTAGAACGCTGTTCTTTCCTGATATGGAAATGACAAGCAAATCTAAGGCCGGAGGAATTTTTCATGAATTGTATCTGGACGGCGAAGGGTGCGGGTATGCACTTGCACTGAATAGCGCTGACCAGATAAAGAAGTATAGCCATATATTCAGTGACGTAAAGCGGATACTGTTCGATGAATTTCAGAGTGAAACTAACCACTACTGCCCTGATGAAATAAGAAAATTCTTATCTGTGCATACAAGTATTGCCAGAGGACAGGGAGAACAGACAAGATATGTACCTGTCTTTATGCTGAGTAACCCGGTGAGCATCATCAATCCGTACTATGCGGAGATGGGCATTTCCTCAAGGCTGAGAGATGATACTAAGTTCCTGCGCGGCGTTGGCTTTGTAATGGAACAGGGCTATGTGGATAGCGCAAGCAGAGCACAGAAGGAAAGCGGCTTCAATCAGGCGTTTGCTAAGAATGAGTACATGGCTTATTCGAGTGAGTGCGTGTACTTGAATGATAACAAAGCGTTCATTGAAAAACCTAAAGGCGCTGGCGAGTATCTGGCTACTATTAGGTATAAGAATACTGACTACGCTATTAGACAGTATGCGGACGCTGGCGTGATTTACTGTGATGATAGGCCGGATAGTTCATTCCCGAGTAGAATTACAGTTACCACGGAAGACCACGATATCAACTATGTTATGCTGAAAAGGAATAGCTGGTTTCTTGACAGCATGAGATACTATTTTGAAAAGGGTTGCTTTAGATTTAAGGACTTGAAGTGCAAGGAAGCAATCCTGAAAGCGTTATCTTATTGACGCTATCTGCTGTTGTCAACTACATTGTGTACACCGGGAAGCACGGGTGGAATAGACCGCCGGTTGTGCAGTCGGACAGCTTACCGCTTTGTAGTATCAACAGTTACAGATAGAAAAGACCGATAGGTTTTCCTATCGGTCTTTCATTTTTCCACGGTATGAATGGTTGGCGCGTTCCTCCTGTTCGAGTGGTGTTTGGTTTACTACTTGAGATAGCTGTGAAGTTATGGAACAGTCCGGCATTGGACACTCAAAACATGAGGTTGAATATGGGCAGGTTTTTGTCTTACGGGCACGCCGTATCTGTTCCATTGTTAAGGCTGGATTTCTCATGTGTGACTGAATTGCTGACACTCGCTGTCGGACATCATTTTAACGTAGCGGCCGCAGTTAGCGCAAATGAGAACACCGCAACAGTCAGGACCGAACGCGTAACGAGAAGGATAAGAGATTAGTTCAAAGGTTTGATTGCAGCAGGAGGGGCAAGTGTAACCGTTGAAGTACTTTCCTGTTGCATTGCTTCTAGTGTAGTCAACCATATCATTATACCTCCTTCATCCAGAACTTGCGGCGGCAATCCTCGCAAGAGAGACTGTTACAATATGTAACATTCTGCATATTCTTTTCCACATTGCATGGCCATATTTCAACTGTGCCTTTGGCATTAACTATGGCGTTTGGGTACTGTTCCAGAAAAACACTCTGACGTGTCTTGCGCGGGTTCTGCTCTGTCCATACTTTAACCGTATTGATTTGTTGTTCAGGAGCAAAACTACTTCGTGCGTTAACTATACATTCATTGTCCAACCACGCCGGGCACAATAAGCAAGAGCCACAGGTTTTACACATTCTCTCTTTTTCTTTAAGAAATTGAATAGCGTCCATTACATTTTCTCCTTTACCATACTTATTATCATGTCAATCGTTGAAATTGCTCCTTTGTAACACGATTGGCAATCAAGATTACAGTTGAAACCACAAAATTGATTGTCACCAAATATCGTGACTACATCAAGTGTATCTTTACATCTCTCAAGTTGCTGTAACAGTTCTTGTTTATCTTTTTCATTCATTTCATCACCTCATTTTATAGTCTGTATCTACCAGCAGCACACCTCCGGGAATGCGCTTTGGCAGTAATTTTCCGGGAACACTAAGACCTATGTTAAAGTCTTCAATTGTTCGCCTGATTGGTTTAGTGTACTCTTTGTCCTCATATAGGAATTGCTTTTCTGGGTCTGTCATCGTTTCTTTTTCCTCGTCACTCCATCCCTCAATAGATTTTAGAAACAGTTTCTTACAGCTTTCAGGCATTCCAGCACAACGCACATTATAATATGGCGTGTCGATTGGCTCACAGTCTTCATGGGTAACGTGTTCAATATACGTCTTTTGTCGGACAAACCATCCGGTATCCCAACAGCTTTCCAGTTTCCAGCAGCAGAAATTTTTAGGATGTACAGTTATTCCTTTTATTTCTTCTGGTGGAAGGTCACAATGTATGCTGTCAGTGTCAGCGTAAATGAAACCGGGTTTATCTGGGCCGTAGTAATTGGCTTGTGCTGCACGAATGGTGAAGTTGCGGGCGTATGAAGTAATTGCAGAACCAACCGCTATGAAGCCGGGGAGTTTATCGTTCTCTGGCTGCGTGTAAAAACCTAAAACGCCGTTGCCTTTATCGTATGCTACCTTGAAACTGGATGACGTGGATGACGCCATTTTGCCATATAGATTGTTGAGAAACAGCTTTGCCAGTTCTCGTTGTGCTCCTTTGGAACGTAATTTAATTTCCTTGTACTTGTTGATGTACTCGTCGAATATTCCGAACGCTGCATTGAAGTAACAGCCGTCAAGGATTTCAAAGTCTACCAACTCATAGTGCTCTTTGAATAGTTTGAAGTCTGTCATGGTCATTGTGAGAGTTACTGTCGTAGGCACGACTTCGTGATTGAGGTTGATTATTTCCTTGCAGTATTCTCCAGTTTCTTCGTTGAGGACATCACTCGTTTCAAGCATTTCAGTTGCTCTATATCTGAAAGTATTTTTGATTTGTATGAAAGGTAATTTGTTTGGTCTGATATAAAAGCGTGTAGTGAAACGAACAAAGTAATACTTACCTATTTCCATTGCTTCAAGTGGAATATAATCTCCCTTCCAAAACGTTGGCTCTTTGAACGGGTACCAGTTTCCGCTTTCACTGGACATCATTGATGAGTATAGGCTGTTTACATCTGCCGTGGTGCCGTTATGTTTTATTTGTTTCTCTTTTCCTTTCACAAGGTAGCACCAACCCCCATGATAGGAATGTTTAATGTAGTCTCCTGCTGTTGGAGAACCGTATAGGTCTTTGTCTATTGGAATTTCATATAGGTTGGGGAACATTCCCTTGTAGGTTTTTGTGCCTACGGATTTCTTGTACTCTGAAAGGCAGCAACTTCCTATGGTCAACTTGTCGTGTCCCTCTGCGAACATAATTTCAAGCGCTTCTTTTACTACAAGAACGTCATTTGCTATGTACTGCTGTTCTTCTGGTGTAATTGGACATCCGGCGTAACGTAGGCCGGTATATTCCATGTCAAGTTTCTTGTGCTTTGTGCCAAAGCTTTCTCCTATTCGCTTTACGCTAAAGGGGAGAAGTTTAAGGCTGTCTCTTATTTCTATGATGTGGTCATGCGTTTTAATTAGGATACGATACCATTGACCCATGGCTGATATTGCATAGGCTATCTCTCCGTTTCGCATATCTTTTGCTTGGTGCATTTTAACTGTATCGTCTGCAATCTTCTCTGTTGACTGTGTAAACTTGCGGTCAAGCAATAGGTATGAAAGCCAGAAAGAGCCATCAAATTTTAGGTTGTGATAATAGCATAGAATGTTACAATCAAGGGAGACAAAGTATTCAAATTGTTCGTGGATACTGTGAAAGATTTGTACATCTTCGGTGCCTATTTCTACACAAGCAGACGCCCAAACCTCAGTATTCACTTGTCCTTTGTATACTGTTGTTTCAAAGTCCCCTACAAATACTCGGTTGGTGCGTTTCTTCATGGTGATTAGGCTGGCATGAAGCTTTCGATTTGCTGCTCAAGGTCTATGCTCTCATGCGTGGAGAGGTTACGACCTAATATTATCTGAGCAAAGCCAGCAAGTTCACCTTGCATATAGTTAAAGTCTGTTCTGTCACCAGAGCCACCGTACAGGATTTGAGTAGCTAACATATTTGCCATCTCTGCGTTTGCTTCAAGACGTGCAGCTACGTTTTGTACTCCTTCCTGCGCAATAGCCATTTCAAGCATTGCTTTCAGTTTGTTCTTATCTCTTGTCTTTAGTTTTGTAAATGCGCTGTTCTCGTATGTCTCGCCTTTTGTGTTGGGATTTACCCACTCGGTGAGCGGTTGCCATTCGTCTATTTTTCGCTGAATTTCTGTGAGAACTTTGCCTAAATCAGTTGGCAGGCCCTGAGTTGTTTCTGGTTCTGTAATTAGTGCTCTCCTGCGTCTGGTTTCTGCTGCTTTTCGTGCTGCTATGCTGCGCTCTTGGGCACGGCGTTCTACGCCGCTAATTGCGTGTGGCGTTGTGCTGGACTGGTCGATATAGAATGCCGCTTCATATAGGTTTGCGCCGGGTGTTGGTGCGTAGCCCTTCGGAAACATATAACCTCGCTTTTGAAGTGCCTTGATTTGTCGGCGTAACTTCGCAGCTTCGTCACGTTTTGCCATCTCGTCATCCTCCTTCTTGATAAGAAAGGGAGCCTAATCACTTAGGCTCCCTTTTCTGTTGGTCTAAATGGATTAGAAATACTTGTCCATGCTGGTGTCGCAATAAACGTCCTTGCTCGGGGTGTAATCAGATATCCACAAAACGGGGACAGCTTTGACCTCACCAGTAACCACGTCAGTGTAAGTCTCTTTGGAGATGTTGCACTGTCCCTGAATGAGGTCGATGTTAGCGGGGCACTCAGGAGCACCGCAAGCTTCGCGGAACTTGACCTTGATTGCCTTCTCGTCACCGGGCAAAGTGGTGAAATAGGTCTTGAACTTCTTACCGTCATTGGCGGTGCGCTGCTTGGAAAATACAGTGATGGTGATAGTCTTGCTCATTTTCTGTTCTCCTTTTTGTTGTTTTTCTTGTTAAATGTTTTGATGGGACAACGCTTATTGAGTAAAGCCTGTATGCAGATTTCTCTGATAGGGCACTCCCGGCAAGCCTTACTCATGCTCCTTGACAGTGCGGGCGGGCAGAATGTCCGCATTGGCGATGAAGTCGGTTTCCTTCATGCCGTACAGAGTATCATTGACCTCGGACGCTACAATGTGGACAGCCTTGGTATCCTCATTGTCGATGACAGCGGCAGCAGCCTTGAGCATAGCGGCGTTGTCCTTGTAGGTACGGGGCAGGGTAACAGTGGTGTTGAAGGGTTCGCCCTGCTTGATGTCCATGCACAGAACATTTACCTCCGTGGTCTGAATGGTGCGGGTAATCATGGGGGTCTTAGCCATTTGTTTGTTCTCCTTTCGTTGTGTTGGTTTGATGAATTTTCGGGAACATGGGAGTTGCACCCATGCGAAGGAACGGCCTTCCCGGTGTGCCGGGTGGTTAAACCCGGCAAATAAGGGGAAATGAGATGACACACTAACCTTTCGGCAATGATATTGTATCATAGATTGGGGCTGGTGTCAATAGGGAATTGGGAATTTTGGAAATTGTAACCGAGTGTGAAAATTTTAACAAAGTGCAAATTTTCACTTTTTGGAAAGGGCGGCTTCCTGTTCATTAGCGAGGTTTGCAGCGTATGCACTCAAGCGTTGTAAATCACGGCAAATTGCCCACAAATCACAGCCAGTGCGTTTACAAATCATTGGCGCGTGTCCCTCTGGACAAAATCCGTCAAAATATCTCGATAAAATACGAAGCTGTTTCGGCGTGAATTTGGAGTGGTAAAGTTTAATCACGATATGACCTCCTTGTTCTTTTCTTACTTTCAGACAATTTGTTGCAGAACAAACAACCTCCACATTGCCAACATTTAACCTGTTCAGCGTTCAAAAATATTGGTAAATTCCGTAAATTATGCTATTGCCAACAATGCCAACATTGTACCTCTATTTTTGCCATTATGACCTCCTTACTGCTTCGGCTAATGCTTCGCGCAGTTCAGACCGTGTGATTAGATCGTGTACGGAGACAAGGCTGTCACATGAATACGGAGTTTCGACCGGGAATGGACACTCTGTGAAGCGACCACATAGACCGCCTGTTTTGGCACAGATGTATTCGTTTTTGTATAGCTTTGGTTCGCAAAACGGGCAGTCGATGGGTTCGTGTGGCATTTCGTCTACCAGATAACGCATTATTCACCCCTCCTTTTCAGTTCCTTGTGCGCGATAAGCCATAGGTCGCGGTAGTAGATGCAGAGGTTACGCCACTGACAACCAGCGCAGACTTTCCGGGATGAACAAAGGCGATGGATAACAGAGCGCGAATTGTCGGTGAGTTCTTTTAGTTTAACAAGTTCAGGTTCGGTGAAACGTGTAACGTCTATCATGTTGTTTTTTCTCCTTTTGTTGTATTTGGCGTGATGCCCGATGCGCCGGATTATTCCGGCGCGTTTTCGGTTTTGCCACGGGGCGGCAGGACGGTTGCGAGATTGATAAAGGTCTGCTCGTCCATTCCGTACAGACGGGTTTCCGTGGTGTGGTTGACGATAGCGACAAGCTTGAGACTGTCGGTTTCGTGCTCTGCGCGGAGTTCTGCGAGGACTTTAGCGTCTGCGTAATGCGTGCCGATAGTGTAATCGATATCACGGACTTCGGCGGTTTCCACGTTCAGGGTGCGGACAGTGTAAGTGTGCAGGTCGATTGTGCGTGTAATCATGCGGTTCATTTTTGTTTTCTCCTTTGTTGTTTGTTTTGGTGTGACCCAATGCCCGCCTATTTTAGTAAATAGGCGGCACAATGAGATTTGCTATGACGTTCGCGCAAATTAACCATGAAAGAAGTGTAAGAACAAAGAGTAAGTTTTGCCAAAAATTCCACTGTTTCATGTGAAACACCTCACATTTCCATGTCGTAGCTGTTGGCGTATGTTTCGACGTGTAACATGAGAACGCCGGTGTCGGGCTGCGTGTAGTACCATGCAGCCGTGAAAAATGATGAATTAAAGGACAAAACAGTTATATCGTGCCCGTCCATTTCGCGACATTTTCTCAAGCAGTCACCCCATGCTGATATCTTACGCGGTGACACTTTATTGTAGCAATCGTGAATTGTACGGTACGACGTGTGAATGTACCGATTGACATAGGAACGCGCCTTTTTGCCTGTAATATACATAGTTATTCTCCTTTGTTATTTGATTTTTGGTTGCCCGATGCAAGCTGATTTACAGCTTGCTAATAAAATCCTCGATGAAGTCTGCGATTGCTGAATTCTTGTCAATATCTGCCTGCCCATATTCGGGAATTACGTCATAATTACCATTGTAATATTCAGTAGAGCGTTTAACTTCATCGCGCAAAGATTTACACTTGTCAATTAAAGTCTCGGTGATTGTGGCCAAAGCAACATACTTGTACATATTCTTTTTCATGATAATTTTCTCCTTTAATGTTGTAATTTGGTGTAACCCTATGCAGGGATATAATATCCCTACATAGTGCGCGCATTTCGTCGTAATTCTCAACGACTCTACTTCCCTTTCCCGGTATCGCACATTTTATTCGGGTGGATAGGCGGGTTGAGTACCGCCGGGGCTTTTACCAAACAACAATTTTGGAGTGGCTACCGTAGACGCGGGACGCGCTCTTGTTTCACATGAAACA
>ERZ780168.2552-NODE-2552-length-15881-cov-7.064451_pt1 | contig 15881 bp, 17 predicted proteins | sample MGYA00510981_ERZ780168 | MGnify/ENA primary metagenome ERZ780168 (study PRJEB29588, sample SAMEA2158769) | human gut metagenome | biome: human gut; feature: human-associated habitat; material: faeces | place: Denmark | collected 2008/2010 ...
ACCTCGGACAGGGCGTTGTGAAGGCACTCCTTGATAATGGACACAGTGTTGTAGCTGCGGATTTCAAAACTACTTATGTTGACGAACGCGCAGAAAAAATAGACTGTGATTTGTTTTCGGTAGAAGACCCTTATACATATTTTGGAAAGCCTGATGTCCTTCTTCATCTGGCTTGGAGAGATGGTTTTGTCCACTACTCGGAGAATCATATCGCAGATTTGCCGAAGCATTACCATTTCTTGAAGCAAATGGTTGATGCGGGTATCGCTAAGATTAGCGTCATGGGCACAATGCACGAGATTGGCTTCTTTGAGGGCAGTATCAATGAAAATACCCCCTGCCATCCCATGAGTCTTTATGGCATTGGTAAGGATGCACTTCGTAATTGTGTAGCGATGATGACTAACGGTAAACACACGAACTGGCAGTGGCTGCGTGGCTATTACATCGTAGGCCATTCTGAGTTTGGCTGCTCTATTTTCTCTAAAATCACGGCAGCAGAAAAAGAAGGCAAAACGGAGTTTCCGTTTACAATGGGGCAGAATCAATTTGATTTTATTGACTATGATGATTTTTGTGCGCAGGTTGCGGCGGCAGTTGGGCAAGATGAAATCAATGGAATTATTAACATCTGCTCTGGTAAGCCGGAAAAACTTGCAGATCGTGTTGAACGGTTTATTAAGGAAAATGGCTATGGTATCAAGCTGAAATATGGTGCGTTCCCAGATCGTCCGTATGATTCTAAAGCCGTTTGGGGAGATAACAAAAAAATCACCCAAATTATAAACGAGAAGAAATATAAGGCATAAAGGTTGGAGAACGCCCATTATGAAGCGCAAATTGCTTTTAATAATGCCAAATTTCTTTGACTATCCGCAGGCCATCTGTGAAGAGTTGGAGAACATGGGGTATGAGGTTGATTGTTTTGATGACCGTCCTAGTACAAATGGAATGGTAAAGGCAATCATCCGTGTTAATAAGAATTTAATTGGACAGTATATAAACCGATATTTTGAAAAGGTTATGAAGACTGTCCGTGCAAAAAAATATGATGTGGTCTTTTTGATTTCGGGACAGTCGTTATCATTTAGTGAAGGCATGATTCAACAAATCAAAGATGAACAGCCACAGGCAAAGTATGTACTTTATCAATGGGATTCGCTAAAGAACTTTCCGTATATTGAAAAGATTGAACCGTATTTTGATAAGTGCTATTCATTTGACAAAAACGATGTGGCAACGCATGAGAATTTGAAATTTCTTCCGCTGTTCTATACTCGGAGATATGAAAATATAGGAAATAGCAAAAAAAAGGAGTTTCAGTACGATTTCTGCTTTGTAGGTACTGCTCACCCCAAAAAATATAAGTTCATTCAGATGATGACCCGGCAGTTGAAAGAGGTATATCCGAATCAATTTGTATACTATTTCTTTCCGTCGCGGATAGTCTTTTTCTACCGCAAGCTTATGAATCCAGAATTGCGTCATGCGCATTATAGTGAATTTCATTTTGACCCACTTGCTGGTAAAGAGATGGATCGGGTCTTTGCAAATTCAAAGTGCGTCTTGGATTCTGCACAGGCAGGTCAAATTGGATTGACGATTCGTGTACTGGAAGCACTTGGAGCAAAGAAAAAGTTGATTACAACCAATGAAGATGTTGTAAACTATGATTTTTATAGAGAAGAAAATATATATGTTTACAATGGAACATTCGACTATACATCAAGATTTTTCAAAGACCCGTATCGGGAAGTTGATCCATCAATATATGAACAATATTCGTTGAGAAATTGGCTGACAGAGATACTAAGATAAGGAGAGTTTGATGCATCCAATTAAATACTTATGGGCTGCTAGAGCAGTCGTTTATAAAATGACTTTTGGAAGAGTTGGAAATATGACCTATATTGGGCATCCGACTTTCATTGAAGGAAGAAAAAATATTTATATTGGAAATCGTGTAAGAATTTTTCCGGGTATCCGTATGGAAGCTATTGGAAATGGAACAATTAAAATAGGGGATAACACTGCGATTGAGCAAAATGTCCATATTACATCCGAGGGGGGGGACACATTGGCAACGATGTGACAATTGTTGCCAATGTGTGCATTACCAATATTGATCACCAGTATGAGGACATTGATAAATCTGTTTTAAATCAGGGAATAAAAGTAACCGATACAAAAATTGGCGATGGGTGCTTTATTGGATTTGGTGCGGTGATACAAGCGGGAACGACACTCGGAACCCATTGTATTGTTGGGGCAAATGCAGTGGTACGCGGAAATTTTCCTGACTATTCTGTAATCGTGGGTGTGCCGGCAAGGATTGTAAAAAGATACAATGCGAAAACAGGACAGTGGGAAAAATGAAGACCTGATCGGTTGCTAGAGAGGAAAAATATGCAACCAATCAAATATTTATGGGCGATACGAGCAATTTTTTACAAATTGTCATTTTCCCACGTCGGCAAATTATCATATATTGGCAAACCACTGTATATAACAGGAGCAAAAAAAATATCGGTTGGCGATAAGGTGAGAATATATCCGGGAATTCGGATGGAAGCACTCGATGGTGGTGAAATTTATATCGGGAATAATATTGCTGTGGAGCAAAATGTTCATATTATTTCTGGAGAGCGAATCTTGAATATCGGAGATGACACTACAATTTCTGCAAATGTTTTTATTTCAAATGTGGATCATGAATATAAAGACATAGATAAAAGTGTTATGGAACAGCCGCTACAGTTTAAAGAAACGCAAATAGGAAAAAGCTGTTTTATTGGATATGGTGCAGTAATTTTACCGGGAACTAGACTCGGAAATCATTGTATTGTCGGAGCAAATGCAGTTGTTCGAGGCAGTTATCCAGATAATTGTGTAATTGCAGGAAATCCAGCGAGAATTATAAAAGAATATGATTTGGAAACAGAATTTTGGAAGAATAGTTGAGGTGAAAAAATGGCAGATTTAACAGCAATTATCTTAACCAGAAATGAAGAAGACTACATTGCTGCATGCATTGAATCTATTAAGCCTGTTGCAAAAAGAATTGTTGTCGTTGACAGTTTTAGTGATGATAAAACTGTTAGTATTGCACAAGAAGCAGGAGCAGAAGTACATCAGCACGAGTTTTACAATTATGCGAAGCAGTATATGTATGCAGTTGAAATTGCAGACGTAAAAACGACATGGATTTTGCGTATTGATGCAGATGAAAGACTGACTAAAGAATCTGCAGCAGAATTGGAAAAACTGTGTAATGAGAATGAAAATACGGATGTTTCTGGTATTGTATTGCGATTCTATAATATGTTCCTTGGTAAGCCGATGATGCACGGGGGAATGTACCCGTGGAAGAAGCTAAGCGTCTATAAAGCGGGAATTGGCAATATTGAAGATCGTAATATGGACGAGCATATTATTTTAAAATCAGGAACAACTGTAGAAGCAAAAATTGATTCTAAGCACTTAGCCTTCCGAGGATTGACATTCTTCACAAATAAATGTAACTGGTACAGCACTCGTGAAGCAATGGACTACTTTGAACAAAAGAATGTATCGATGGAAAACGCAGACTTCAAAACTAGACTTAAAATGAAAGTCTACTATAAGCTGCCCCTAGGATTCCGTTCGTGGTTGTACTATGCTTACCGATATTATATTCGACTAGGATTTTTGGATGGTAAAGAAGGACAGATTTTTGCATTTCTTCATGCTTACTGGTATAGGTTCCTTGTCGATGCAAAAATTTATGAACACGAGAAAATGGGAACGGAATTTAAGCCGACAGGCGCATTGAAGTAAAGGAACATGAGTGATGAAACACGCATACTTAATTACGGCTCACAAGGAAACAAGGGTTTTACAAACGCTTCTGATGTTGATTGACGCGCCTTGTAATGATATTTATATACATATTGATGCCAAAACAAAAAACTTTGACTTTAATAAAGTGAAAACTTTCGTACAAAAATCAAAGTTGATATTTACAGATAGAGTCAAAGTCTATTGGGGTGACTACTCGCAGATCAAATCTGAACTTGTATTGTTAAAAGCTGCAATCGGGGGGGGGGTATGACTATTACCATCTAATATCTGGACAAGACTTGCCCATTAAGTCTATTTCAGAAATAAATAAGTTCTTTGAAAATAATAGCGGTAAGGAGTTTATTAGCTTAGGAAATGCCGCAAATCCGATTAAACCAGCTGACAAAGGAGGGGTATTTAGCTTATATAGCCGATTATCCTTATATCATTTTGGAATAAAAGGGTGGAGAAAAAATAAGCTCTTGAAAGGATTAGAATATATTTCAATTCTTACTCAAAGAAAATTAAAGGTAAATAGAATTGCCAAACTAAATGTTCCAGTATATTACGGATCAAATTGGTTTAGCATTACGCACGATTGCGCAAAGTATGTAATTGAACAAGAAGATTACATTGAAGAATTGTTTGGAAAGCACACAAGGTGTGCAGATGAATTATTCTTGCAAACAGTGGTCATGAACTCAAATTTGAAAAGTAGAGTGACAGGATATAATTTAAGACATATTGATTTTAATCGTGGTAGACCATATACATGGCATGAAGAAGATTTAAGAGAATTACTAAATTCAAAGGATCTATTTGCACGAAAGTTCAATGAGGATGTAGATGGAATTATCATAGAAAAACTCTTTCAGACACTCAAAAATAGCTGATTGCGTTGGTTGTGGAGGAAAACATGAATAAGGTACTGAAACAAATTCAATCAATTTGGAAAAGGCGAGGAACGAAAGTGAGTCCTCTAGCTGTTTTGCATAATGTAAAGTATGATAAAACAAGTTCTATCCGCAGTTTGGTAAAGATGGAACGAGCGGCAATTGGAAAATGCTCTTCGATTGGTACGCTCTCTGCAGCATATGATTGCGAAATTGGAAAGTTCTGCTCGATTGCACGAGAGTGTTATATCGGTGGAGCGTCACATCCATTGGATTGGGTTTCAACATCAGGTTGTTTCTATTTAAAATCTAATTTTACAGGCGTATGTTACCATGAGGCCGATTATCATTGGCACACACAAACGAAGATAGGAAATGATGTATGGCTTGGAATTCGCACTATCATCCGGGGGGGGGGTAACCATCGGAGATGGTGCGGTAATTGGCGCGGGCAGTATCGTGACAAAAGATGTTGGCCCTTATGAAATCTGGGCTGGAAATCCAGCAAGATTTATTAGAAAAAGATTTGATGATGAAACAATAGAGAAGCTTTTAGAAGCGCAATGGTGGGATTGGGATGAAACAAAGCTTGCCGAGATGGGACAGTATTTTTCGGATACTGAAAAATTCTTGACCATGTTGAATAAGGATAGATAATATGTTGAACGTTTTTTTTATACTGGGTGGTTTAGGAATAGAAGGTGTGAGCACAATTGCACTTTCTTATTTAGAAGCAATCGATAAAAATGCGGTAAATTTATCATTGGTTATTGCTGGTCCAGCTGATTCTGGAATGTTGAGCAGAGCTCAGAAAATTGGGATTTCCATATTTAAGTTGCCATATCGAAAAGCGGAACCGGGATCATATTACATACAACTGTATAAACTTTTAAAAAAAGAAAAGCCAGAGATTGTTCATATTCATGGAAATAGTGCGACGATGGCATTGGATCTTTTTGTTGCAGCGTTAGCGGGAGTCCCTGTAAGACTTCCGCACTGCCATAACACAACATGTGACAATGAAAATATTAATGCATTGTTAAAACCGTTGCTTTATTTTACAATGAGTGAGGGATTGGCATGCGGAGAAGATGCTGGAAAATGGTTATATGGGAAAAGAACATTTAAGGTCTTAAAGAATGGAAGAAATCTAAAGAATTATGAATATAATGAAGCAATAAGAAAACAATATAGAGCGCAACTTGGTTTAACTAACAGCGAGACTGCGATAGGACATGTTGGAACGTTTACAGATCAGAAGAACCAGATTTTTTTGATTGAGGTATTACGCGAAATTAATGATAGTGGTTTCAAATTATTCCTATATGGAGATGGTCCGCTGAAATCCAAATGCGAAGATTACGCAAAGGAAGTTGGAATCGAAAAACAAGTTTTTTTTATGGGAAATGTCAATGACATTGGAGCCCAGCTTAATGCAATGGACATTATGACACTTCCGTCAAAATTTGAAGGTCTGCCTCTTGTTACTATAGAATGGCAAACTAATGGATTGCCATGTTTGATTTCGAGTCTGGTGACTAGAGAATGTAAGATTATGGATAATGTTAGATTTGAAGATATAACGGAAGAAGAAAGAACTACATGGGTTCAAATTATTCGTGGAAAATATCTACAAAGGGATTTGAGTGTAAATAATACCAGTATATATAACCGAATGACAGCTGCTGGATTTAATATTTATGAGAACGCAAAATGGCTTGTTGTAGAATATAATAGACTTTACAGAGATAATGGCCAAAGGAGATGAAACACAATGGAGAGGTATGTAAACAAGATATCAGTTGTTGTGCCAATTTACAATGTAGAAAACTATCTTAGACAGTGCATTGAATCTCTTTTGGCTCAAACATTCACTCCTTATGAGGTAATTTTAGTAGACGATGGTTCGACTGATGGTTCGGGAAAAATTGCTGATGAATATGCGGAAAAATACAATTTAATTCGAGTTATACACAAAGACAATGCTGGTCTCGGATATGCCCGTAATACTGGAATAGAGCATGCAAAAGGCGATTGGGTCGTTTTTTTGGATTCAGATGATTATTTTGGAAAAAAATTGTTGGAGCATTTAGTCGTGGCGCAGAATAAATATGGAGCAGAATTGGTCATAGGCGGCTATGAACGTGTGGATGAAAGCGGAAAAATAGTTGGAGGAGTGAAATATAGCGAAGCCGTTTATAATGAGACTGAAATAAAAAAGGATTTAATACCACGTTTGTTAGGGAGCGCACCAGACAAATCAGATAGTATTAGTATGTCAGCATGTAACGCATTATTTTCTATGGACATAATACGGAGAGATACTATACGCTTCCCATCGGAACGTGTTGTAATATCCGAAGATCTTTTCTTTGATTTTGATTATTATATGAATTCGAAGAGCATTGCACTTATTACTGAAACGGAATATAAGTATCGTGTTACAAGCGGTTCACTTACGAGAAAGTATCGAAATAATCGGTATGATCTGTGCAAAGTGCTGTATGTAGATATGATGAGTAGAATTAGAAGCAATCATCTTCCAAAAGAGTGCGAGCTTAGATTGATGAGATCGATGTTTAATTATTGGAGAATGTGTTTTTCACAAGAGAAAAAAAGTATCTCAGGAAAAACTTTGAAAGCAAGGGTGGACTCTATCAGAAAAATCTGTGAAGATAGCGTGACAGTCGAGATAGTAAACGAATACCCTGTAAAAAAATTGGGAACGGCTCAGAGGGCTTTTTTAGGTATGGTAAAACACAGATTGGCTTTAACGCTACTATTTTTTGTTGAAAACAGCTCTTTGATATAAGGTGATGTGATGGTTATTGGAATAGTAAAAGTTGAAAGAATAATTGCAACTCTACTACTTGCTATTGCGTTTTGTCCGTATATTGGTAGCACAGCAATGAGCGCATGGATAAGCTATGGCTGTGTGGCAGTGATAATTGGATGTGCAATTGTGAAACTTATTTCAACAAAAAAAATAGCAAAGGAGCTACACGTTGTTCTCTGGGGAAACTTGACGATAAAAATTATTATCTATTTGTACTCGTTGTGCTTGGCGATTTTTGGCATAATTAGTGCTTCGCAACTTGGAACTAATTTGCAGACTTATATTAACAGCGTAGCAGCAGTATGCTATTTTTATTTATTTGGCGACAAAGCATATAGAAGTAGTCTGGTAGCATTTATTGTTGCCTCTGTAGTAACAGTGCTGTCTCAAATGCCATATGGCAACATCAAAGTTCATGATTTGTCATTAGCAGGAGGATTTATATTTATAAACTTTTTCTGCCTTGGAGAAAGAATAACGAAAAAAAATATTAAGTATTTGATTGTTACAATTGCTGTTCTTCTGATTTCGTCTAAATCAATTTCCGTTTTATCATTGGGAGTTGTCTCAATTATCTCGTTTGTATATGGTAAGCTGGGGAAAAAAGAAAAAAAGAGGTTGTTGAAATTTTGCGGATTGTCATTTGTTTTCGTAATTTATCTCTATGTGGCTCTGGTCATCGATGGTAAATTTTTCGACATAATTGAGTCATTGGGAATCTTTACGTCGGGTCGTATATATTATTATAGAGTTGCCGAGGAACTGGCTAGCTTTTCAGTAACATTCATTGGCTATGGTAGAAATGCTCTTTCGCACCTTTTTGCGACAAAATACTCATATATGAGGGTTGGCAATATTCATAGTGATATTTTGAGAATGTATGTTGAATGTGGCTTCTGCATCTTTGCGCTATGGATTTATAATTACTTTTCTTATTTTCCGAGAAAATTAGAAAAGATATCGGGAACACGTGTAGTATTTTCCTATATGCTTTGCTCGTTTTATTTGTTTATGACCTATATGACAGATAACACAGAGCTCTATACTGTTACGCAATTCTTTTATATCATGATTATCCTAGAATGTATCAGAAAAGAAAAAATTAAAACTAAAAGTCAGGAGAAGCAATCAAATGAGCAGAAAGTTGTATATATGTAGCACAGTATACCAATTAGTGGTGGCTGTTCACATAAAAATGACGATACATTCAAAGTCTGATGCGGATATAATTTTGACTGATGAAATGCCTAATGTAAGTACCATTGCAGCTAAACTTAATTCAAAGAAAATTTTTATGAGCATCGTTGTTGTGCATGGAAAGGAATCGGCATTATCAAAGGGAAAACTTGCGTATATTCCATTCGCTTATCGGCATAGATTGAAAGACTTATCAGAATTATTTGGTGGTGAAGACCCATATTCTACGCAGTATGACGAGATATTATTTGCTAATATAGGTGGATTAAACTATAGAATTGCGTCATCAATAGCAGATTATAATCGTCAGGCAGAAGTGTCCATGTTTGAGGAGGGAGTGTCATCGTATTCCAAATTGTATGGACAAGTTTTTAATGAGCAAAAAAATATAAAAAATCGCATTTGCTATAAGACCCTATATAAAACATCTAGGTTTTATTTTTTCGATGTTCGACTCCCAGTGTGGAAATGGAAAATGAAGTTTATTTGCATTCCACCCATTGAATTGAATAAGAATAAAATATGTAGAGTACTAAATGACATATTTGGATACGAAAAGTTAAAGGACAGGTATTCAGAGAAGGTGATTTTTTTTGAGGAATCATATGTTACGGACGGAATCAAGGTTGACGATGTAGAGCTTGTAGAAGAACTTGCTCGAACATACGGGAAGGAAAATATACTTGTAAAGACACATCCTAGAGATACGGTAAATCGATTTGCACATTTAGGATATAAGACCAATAGAGATAAATCGATTCCATGGGAAGTTGTTGCGCTAAATATGGATTTGAAAGACAAAATCTTGGTTTCTATGACTTCAACAGCAGTGGTTAACTCAATGATTTTATTGCATTCCCCGTGTAAAATATTGCTTGATTATGAGAATATGCCACAGTCTAATGAAAGAGTCAAATCAACCATTGAAGTAATAGAAAATATAAAAAATGTTTACCCTGACGCAATTTCCTGATTTTTACTGTAATGCGTTATAATAATTGTGAGTAGGGTAGCAAATTAAGAGATTTTAATTGCTGATTAAAATAAATGTAAGGAGTATATATAATGAAAACAGTTGCCATCGTTCCTATGAAATTGAATAATCGTCGTCTCCCACAGAAAAATACGAAGAGCTTTACGAATGGTAAACCGCTTTGCCATTACATCCTCTCTACTTTGTTGACAGTTGAAGGTGTAGATGAGGTTTACGTTTATTGCAGCAATCCTGATATTCGGGAGTTTATTCCTGCGAGCGTAAAGTTTCTGCAGCGTTCAACCAGTTTGGATCAAGATACGACAAAAATGAATGAAGTACTGCATTGCTTTGCGAACGAAGTGCCTGCAGATATTTATGTGATGACACACACGACAGCACCTTTTATAAAGAAAGAATCGATTCAGAAAGGTTTGGAAGCTGTCAAGAGTGGAGAATACGATTCTTCCTTTGCTGCTAAAAAGTTACAGGATTTTCTGTGGAAAGATGGAAAACCGTTCAATTATGAACTAAATAATATTCCCAGAACGCAAGACTTGCCGGCATTGTATGAGGAAACAAGTGGTTTCTATATCTATAGAAACACAGTGATGACAGAGCTTAACCGCCGAATTGGAGATAAGCCGTACATTGTTGAGGTCGGCGAAATTGAAAGTGTAGATATTGATGAAGCAGAAGACTTTATGATTGCGGATGCAATCTATAACTATGAGCTTCAAAAGAAGTAAGATTGTTTTTGTGGAGAAAGTATAATGAACAAAATACAGGTATTAGATTGTACACTTAGAGATGGTGGTTACTGCAATAAATGCAGATTTGGTTTTGAGAATGAGAAAAAAATCGTTCATGGCCTTGTAGAGGCAAATGTCGACATTATTGAGTGCGGCTTCCTTATGAATACCGTAGAATATGATGAGGATGTCACTAGATTTACCTCGCTTGATGAAGTCGCTAAAATCATTCCGAAAGACAAAGAGGGCAAAACATTTGTGATGCTTACTGACTATGGCAAGTATCGGCCGGAAGACTTGCCAGAGTACGATGGAGCATCAGTGGATGGTTTGCGTGTAGCTTTTCACAAGAAAGATCGTGTAGTTGCGTTGGAAGAATGCAAAGAAATAAAAAATAAGGGCTATAAGGTCTTTGTTCAGGCAATGGTTTCACTGAGCTATGCGGATGAAGAATTCCTTGATTTAATCCGTCGAGTGAATGAATTAGAGCCGTATGCATTTTATATTGTAGATAGCTTTGGAATGATGAAACGTAAAGATCTGACGAGGCTTTTTTATTTGGTTGAGCATAATCTGAATGAGAAAATTAAAATCGGTTTTCATTCACATAACAATATGCAGCTGGCCTATTCGAATGCTCAAAGCTTAGTTGACCTGCATTCTGATAGAGAACTCATCATTGATTCCTCTGTATATGGAATGGGGCGAGGCGCGGGCAACTTAAACACAGAGCTATTCGTACAGTATTTGAATGATAATGCAGATGGAAATTACGATATTAAACCGCTTTTATCTATTATTGACGAAATTTTGAATGAATTTTATCAGAGAAATTACTGGGGATACTCATTGCCCAATTATTTATCTGCCGCACATAATGCTCATCCCAATTATGCAGGGTATTTGGATGACAAAAAGACCTTGACTGTCGAAAATATGAATGAAATTTTTGATATGATGGATGAAGACAAAAAGGTCTCGTATGATAAGGACTACATCGAACAGCTTTATTTAAGATATATGGCAACCGGAAAGTCGCAGGAAGAGCATAAGGCAGAAATGCAGGAAAAAATCAAAGGGAAAACAATTCTGCTGATTGCACCGGGAAAGAGCTCGATAGAAGAAAAGCAAAAAATAGCAACCTTTATAGACGAAGATGTTGTGACGATAAGTGTCAATTATAACTATCCGCTCGTAAATACTGATTATATATTTCTCAGTAATTTGAGACGTTTTCGAGAATTGGAGACTTCGAGCAGAAAAAAGTGTATTGTTACATCGAATATTCCGGCAGACAATGTATATATTCAAACAAAATATCGCGATTTGCTGTGTGACATTGAGGCGGTAAAAGACAATGCTGGTTTGATGGCAATTAAATACTTCGCACAGATGGGTGCAAAGAAAATTTATTTGGCAGGATTTGATGGATATTCCCATGATGAAAAGGAAAATTATGGAGAATCCACAATGGCCTTTGTTACAAGAGCAGCAGTTCTTGATGCAATGAACGTGGGCATGACGGAAATGCTGAAAAAGTACAGCAGTATAGTCGAGCTGAAATTCCTGACAGAACAGCATTACGTGAAAATTTAAGGAGGCGATGAATATGAAGGTACTTTCATTTGGCGAAATCCTTTTAAGATTGGCATCTCCTGGATATACTAAATTGTTTCAGAAGGACAGTTTAGATGCTACATTCTGCGGCGGTGAAGCAAACGTTGCAGTGTCGCTAGCTAACTATGGTGTACAATCTGAGTTCTTGACAGTTGTTCCTAATAATGCTGTAGGGTATGCATCATTAAACTCATTGCGTTACTTCGGTGTTAATATCGAAAAGTCTTTTTTTAAGAATGGTCGAATGGGACTTTACTATCTTGAAAAAGGTGCATCGCAGCGTCCCTCGAAGGTAATTTACGATCGAGCATTTTCAGCAATTGCTTTAGCTGATCCGAGCGACTTTGATTGGGATTCTTTGTTCGATGGGGTGACTTGGTTCCATTGGACAGGCATCAATCCTGCTTTGTCTGATAATATGATTCAGATTTGTGAGCAGGGTTGTAGGAAAGCCAAGGAAAAAGGAATTACAATCTCTTGTGACTTAAACTATAGAAAAAATCTTTGGAGCCCTGAAAAGGCTCAAAAGATAATGAGTAGCCTTATTCAGTATGTGGACGTATGCATTGCAAACGAAGAAGATGCTGACAAAGTTCTTGGCATCAAGGCACCAAATAATAATGTTGAATTAGGACAGCTGAATAAAAGCGGATATGAGTACGTGGCAAAGGAAATCTGTAACAGATTTGGCTGTAAGAAGGTGGCCATTACATTAAGAGAAAGCATCAATGCAAGCCATAATGGGTGGAGCGGGATGCTATATGATCGATCTGGAACTGTAAATTATTCTGCACATTATGACGTTGATATTGTAGACCGAGTGGGTGGTGGAGATAGCTTTACTGGTGCAATAATCTATAGCTTGATTACAGGGAAAAGCGATAAGAGTGCCATAGAATTCGCGGTTGCTGCAAGTTGTTTAAAACAATCTATCGAAGGGGATTACAATCGAGTAACAGTGAATGATGTTGAAAATTTGGTAAATAATGGAGGTAACGGACGGGTTGAAAGATGAATAAATTACGAGAAAAATATCAACAGATTTCTCCACCGGTTAAGGCATCAGTATGGTTTACACTTTGTAGTGTGTTTCAAAAGGGTATTTCATTTATTACAACGCCAATATTTACTAGAATATTGACAACTGAACAATATGGAACGTTCTCTGTATATAATTCATGGTATTCAATTATTTCGGTTTTTGCAACATTAAACCTTTCGGCTGGTGTATACAATAATTGTATGACAAAATATCCGAACCAGAAAAAGGAAATTACATCTACATTTCAAGGACTTTCAACTACAGTAACATGTCTTTTATTTGTCGTGTATCTTTCATCTATGGATTTCTGGAACAACATATTTCAGCTATCATCTATATTCGTGGTAACGATGTTTTTGGAATTGCTATTTGTTCCGGCATATTCTTTCTGGACCGTGGGCAAACGGTATGAATTCAAGTATGTTGGAATCGTAATTGTGACCGCGATTATCGCACTTGGAAGCCCCGCAGTAGGATTATTAGCGGTTTTATCAACAGATTACAAAGCAGAAGCAAGAGTTGTCGCGGATGCGTTAGTGCAAGTGTGCGTTGGTATATCCTTTTATGTGTATAACTTTAAACAAGGAAAACGTTTCTTTTCAAGAGAATATTGGACGTATGCATTAAAGTTTAATCTTCCGCTGATTCCACATTATTTGTCAATGACAATATTGAATCAAGCGGACCGCATTATGATAGGAAGAATGATATCAAATGGTGCAGCTGCTATATATAGTATTGCATATTCTGTATCTTCGATTATGAATATTGTTACGCAAGCAATTAACGCATCATTTATTCCGTATACATATAAAGCACTTAAAACAAAGAACTATGATGGAATAGAAAATAATGCGAATTTTCTACTTGTCTTTGTTGGAACGATTAGTTTTGCTGCAATGGCCTTTGGGCCTGAGATTATTTGGATAGTAGGCGGCGATCAATATTATGATGCAATTTGGGTTATTCCACCAATAGCGGCATCCATATATTTCTCTTTTTTGTATCCGCTTTTTGCCAACGTAGAATTCTACTATGAGAAGACAGTTGGAGTAATGATTGCTTCATGTACCGGTGCAGTCAGCAATATCTTACTCAACTATTTTTTTATAAAAAGATTTGGATATTATGCGGCAGGATATACTACTCTTGCCTGCTATATCCTCTTCTCTTTTGCGCATTACTATTTTCAAAAAAGAATACTCAGAGAAAAAATCTCGAAAAAATTTGAAATATATAATATGAGATTAATTATATGTATTTCGCTTTTTGAAGTTGTAGGAATGATAGGAATGACGTTGACTTATAAAAATACAGGCATTCGCTATTCTATTATTGCGGCAATTTTTGTATTACTTTTTTTGAAGAGAAACGATATTATTGTTCGCATTGAGAAAATCAAAAACGACAAATAAATAGATGATAGAAGCGAGAATCAGAAATTGATTCGTCTATTTTGCTGTCATATTTTATATTTACAAATAAGGATAATAGATGTTAAAATACTTTTAAACAGACGGCTTCCGTGGTGAAGCCGGAATTACTTTAACAGCTGATTACGCCTACAAGGTAGGGTGCTTTCTTGGCCGGTATTATCAGCTATGCCAAGACTGTCGTTGGCGACAAGTATGTTTATGAGTACATGGCAAAAAAACGGCTGCCGTATTGGCGGCGAGCAGAGCGGTCATATCATCTTCTCTAAGTATGCAAGCACCGGTGATGGCATCTTGACCAGCCTCAAGATGATGGAAGTCATGCTGGCGAAGAAGATGCCCATGAGCAAGCTGGCTGAGCCGCTGAAGATCTATCCACAGGTTCTGGAGAATGTCTGCGTCACCGATAAAAAGGCGGCACAGAACAATGAGGCTGTGCAAACAGCAGTAAAGAAAGTGGCGTGAATCTGGCACGGAGCCTGTGGTGTATGTGATGGTGGAAGCCCACGATACTTGTCAGAAATATGCTTCCGAAGTTGTCAATGTGATTCGTGATAGAGGATATGGTCTGTAAATTGAAAATAGCCTACCAGAAAATAAGTATTTATTAAGCGTAATATTGAAACAGCCTTATCAGAGTGCTATACTAAAATTACTATAATTTTCTGGAGGTTATTTATTATGCCCAGAACGAAAGGTAGCAAGAATAAGCCCAAAACTGTGACTGCTGATTTTGCGACGCAGATTGCAGAAAAGCAGTCCGCAAAGGAAGCACTCTCTGCCGAGATCGCATCTATCGCTGCCAATATTGATTCTTTGAAAACTGACCTGAAAGAGAAGAAAGTATCACTGAAAGCCATTGACAGGGATATTGTCAAGCTGGAGGGAAAAAAGGCGAAGGCAGATGCCAAAGCTGCAGAAGAAGCGAAAAAGACAGAAGCGGAATCCGTTCTGAAAAAGCTGCTTGCCGAAGGCATGAGTGCCGATGAAATTCTTGCAAAACTGAAATAACAGGAAAAACCCGTGATGGACAGTGCATAGCGCACCGTTCATTACGGGTTTTAGGGTTATAAGAACATAAGTTTATCCAGCGGCAACATCAAACTGAAAATGTACCGGAAAGTTGAACTTTTTGATAAACGCATGGTGCTGGGCGTGATAGTGCTGTAGATCGTATCCCAGATGATACAGCTCAAGAAGTTTTACCAGCACCAGATTGAGGTGGATTCCCTTGGCAGCGGCAATCTGAGCAGCATCCAACCCACGCTTCGTCATTTGATAGACTTCATCACTGTCCAGCATCAGGTGGGATGTGAAAG